>Ga0306920_100013395_pt1 | contig 11173 bp, 10 predicted proteins | sample flu12Cox44000170_FD_204666 | JGI IMG/M metagenome (GOLD analysis project Ga0306920, IMG submission 204666) | Lab enrichment of tropical soil microbial communities from Luquillo Experimental Forest, Puerto Rico - flux4day.12C.oxic.44.000.170 (v2)... | ecosystem: Environmental > Terrestrial >...
GCGGCCAGAACTCCCGTGTGCTCGGCGGAGAATGACAAGCCGGTCGCCAGTCCAGCGACCAGCAATCGCAGCGGCGATGGCGCTTTCACGTATCGATAGAAGGCGTAGACCGACGCAAACAGAAAACAAGCCAAGCCCGCTCAGTGGTCACCAGTGCGCCGTGGGCCAGCAGGTTCGGATCGAACACCAGCAGCGTCAGCGCCAAAAACGCCACAGCCGTGCCGAACATCTCCCGGGCAGCGCAGAACACCAGTACCACCAGCAGAACCGTCAACAGCGACGCCGCGATGCGGGCGCGAAACAACACGGTGTTGGCATCATTCTTGAATAGAAAGTCCTTCCTGTTCAGGAAGGCCTCAATCTTGAAATTGCGCCCCCGCAGCGGCGGCACCTTGAGCTGCATCGGAGGATCGGAATCGCTGCCAGCAGCTTCACCATTGGTGGATGCTCGGGATTCAATCCCAGGGTCGCCGGTCTTCCACGACATGTATCCCGCGTACAGATGATCGTCTTCATCCCATGTGATGGACTGCTGCCGGACGGAGAGAGCCAGTTGAACGACCAAAACTGGGAGAAGACCAAGGGCCCCTACTGCGACAGCGACGCGATGCCGCCCAGACTCCCTGCTCAAAGTTCCCCCTGAGACGTTCTGCAACCATCTTGAACGCGTGCGCAAAATCTCCACCGTGATGCAGGTCACATAACCCAGTAAGGTAGGTACAAGAATCGAAGGGCGTGGTCCCGTGAGGGCGGACATGCACGTTTGCCGGCCGGAACACGTTGCGGCGTTGTGGCTGACGTTTGCGGGAAAGGCGCCGGAGTCGCCAGCAAATCTAGGATTCGTCATCGAGCGCCGACCACGCGCTCGGTCTACGCCGGGTATTGTAAACTGTAAGTACCGGTTCCGAATCCCATTGTTGACCTGAACACACGCGGTTGCCCGCTTAACTACTCCGACAATCAGCGGAGCCGAACCTCCACACGGCCCAGGCCTCCGGAAGCCCTTAGACGAGGGAAAGGACTTTTGTTTTGAACAAGAGCTTACGTAACATCGCCATCATCGCGCACGTGGACCACGGCAAGACCACGCTGGTGGATGCCATGCTCAACCAGAGCGGCATCTTCCGCGCCAACGAGTCGCACGTCGAGCGGGTGATGGACTCCAATGAACTGGAGCGCGAGCGCGGCATCACCATTTTGGCCAAGAACACAGCCATCTTTTACCACGATGTAAAGATCAACATCGTCGATACTCCCGGCCACAGCGATTTCGGCGGCGAGGTCGAGCGCGCCCTCAAGATGGTGGACGGCGTGATGCTGCTGGTGGACGCCAGCGAAGGACCGCTGCCGCAAACCCGCTACGTGCTGAGCAAGGCGCTGGAAGCCAAGCTGCCGCCGATCCTGGTCATTAACAAGATCGACCGGCCCGATGCTCGCTCGCAGGAAGTGCTCAATGAAGTCTATGACCTGTTCATCGATCTGGATGCCGGGGAAGACCAGATCGATTTCCCGGTGCTGTACACCAACGCCAAGGCGGGCACGGCGACCGCAAACCCTGAGAAGCCCGGTGAAAATCTGCAGCCGCTGTTTGAAGCCATCTTGAAAACCATTCCTCCGCCGGGCGGGGATGCCGAAGGGCCGCTGCAAGTGCTGGTCGCCAATCTCGACTACAGCGACTACCTCGGGCGGCTGGCCATCGCGCGCGTGTTCAACGGCACGCTGCGCACGGGAGAAGACGTGGCCATTGCCAAGCGCGACGGCTCGATGGAAAACACGAAAATCACCAAGCTGTTTTCGTTTGCCGGACTGAAGCGCACCGACATCGTCGCTACCGAACTGGGCGATATCGTTGCGGTCGCGGGAGTCGAGGGGATCAATATCGGCGAAACCATCACCAACGTCGAAAACCCCGCGCCGCTACCCGTCATTACCATCGACGAGCCGACCATCGCCATCCAGTTCATGGTCAACACGTCGCCGTTCGCGGGACGGGAAGGGCAATACGTCACCTCGCGCAACCTGCGCGATCGCTTGCAGAAAGAGCTTCTGACCAACGTGTCGTTGCGCGTGGAAGACAGCGACAGCAGCGACTCGTTTAAGGTGATGGGGCGCGGCGAACTGCAGTTGGCCATCCTGATCGAGATGATGCGGCGCGAAGGCTTCGAACTGGCCGCGGGCAAGCCCGAGATCGTCACCAAAACGGTTGACGGCAAGCTGAAGGAGCCCGTGGAGCTGTTGACCATCGACGTTCCCGAATCGTTTGTGGGGGTGGTGATCGAGAAGCTGGGCACGCGCAAGGCGCAGATGCAGAAGATGCACAACCACGGTTACGGGCGGGTACGCATGGAGTTCACTGTGCCAAGCCGCGGACTGATCGGGTTGCGCAGCGAGATGCTTACCGACACGCGCGGGACCATCGTGATGAATGCGTTGTTTGACGGCTACACGGAATGGCTGGGCGAGATTCCACACCGCGTGACCGGTGCGCTGGTGGCCGACCGTGCCGGTCTTACGACGGCCTACGCGCTATGGGGCCTGCAGGAGCGCGGAGAGCTGTTCGTTGGGCCGGGCGTCGAGGTGTACGAAGGTATGGTCGTGGGCGAGAACGCCCGCGACAACGATCTCGACGTGAACATTGTGCGCGAGAAAAAGCTGACGAATATGCGTTCGTCCACCGCGGACGAGGCCATTCGACTGGTGCCCTCCAAGAACTTGAATCTGGAGCAGGCGATTGAGTTCATCGCCGACGATGAGCTGGTGGAGGTCACGCCCAAGTCACTTCGGTTGCGAAAGAAGATCTTGCAGCAGAATAAGCGGCCGAGGCGGAACCAGCAGCCGACGGGGGTCAGCGCCGAATAAAACGACTTAACCACGGATTGGCACACATGGACACGGATTCGAAAAAGGCCTGAGTAAGAAGCAAGAACGGCAACCGCGGAGAATGCGGATCGGAATCAATTGCCAATCCTGTGTAATCATGTGCCTTCCTTTCGTTCGAGATTAGGCAGGCTCGGTGTTCTGGTTGAGTCGCAGGACATTCTGGGGATCATACTTCTTCTTGATCTCCACCAGGCGAGCATAGTTCGGCCCATAGGCCGCCTTTAGCAGTGCGTCGCTGGATTCGCCCAGCTGGTTGACCGCACTCCGCGCGCTGCGGGCTGCGAATTGTCGCGCAGAGTCTTGACCCATTGCACGGCGCTCGCACGATTTGCTGGCGCGCTCCAGCGACCCGTAATGTCGATCTCGTAGCCACGCTGCCGCAAGGGGAAGGCCGTTTCCTGGGCACCTATGCGAGTGACAGCGCTGTAAAAAGGAAAGAAAACACCCGGGACAGCGGTGGCGCAGCATTGATCGCGGCCGTGATGGTCGCAATCGCGGCCTGGTCGAGTTGCGGAAGAAACAGGTCCGTTTGGAAGTGCGCAACCGGAGCTGCGGGATTGAGTGTCGATTGAGCTTCGAGATAGGGCATCACCCTGACATTGTCATCTTGCGGTTTGAGGGGAGCGCACAAGGGTTTGAGCAAGTCGTTCCCCTGGCGCGGGTCGCCGCAATAGCAGATCTGCATTCGGAACCTCGGCCCCTGCTGGGACTGCAACACCTCGCCGACCGTCATCATGTCATCGGAAGCCGATTCGAAGAACTTGACAAAAGCGTAGAATAGCTCCGGAATGTGACCGGCGGGACAGATCAGCACACCCGCAAGCACGTTGGTGAGTGGAGGAAGCCAGAATCCGAGTGGCGGTAACGACACCGAAGTTCGCGCCGCCGCCGCGAATTGCCCAGAAAAGGTCTGGATTGGAATCATGGCTGACTTCAACCTGCCTCCCATCGACCAACACCATTTGCGCGGACCACAAGTTGTCGCAGGCAGCACCGAACCTGGACATCAAGATTCCTTCACCGCCGCCGAGCGTGAGGCCCGCGACTCCCACCGTCGCGCACCCGCCCAGCGTTGTGGCCAGGCCAACGCGTTGAGTGGCTTGGTCCATATCACGGACGAGCGAGCCGGCCTCGACATAGGCCTCGTTTGTCTGCATCGACGGTCACACGCTTCATGGTGGAGAGGTCGAGCACGATGCCGCCCTCACAAACGCCGAATCCGCCACGGCTATGGCCGCCGCCACGCACCGCCAGTTGCCGATTCTGGCGCTGAACAAAATCGAGAGTGCGAGCGACGTCGGATTGGGCGGCACAGCGCACGATCAGCACTGGGTGCTCGTCGAAGGCGCGATTGAAGATCAGGCGACAGGATTCATAGTTGGGTGCTCCCGAGGTGATGACGCGGCCGGTAATCAAGGAAGCAAACCTTTGAATGGCAGCCGGATTGAGCGGCGCTGCATTCTCCTGGCAGGATTCCAAGACCGCCCGCGCTTCAGCAAGTAGGTTGCTCGGCATCCGTAAAATGCCGCGGCGGTGCACACTGTCTGCTGGACGAACCGCCTTTGAGCAAGGAGCGCCATATTGAACCTGCATCGGGAATCAGTCGCGCGGCGTTTTTCGAGACTCGCGGGTAGCGCACTCGCCGGGGTCTCAGGTATCTGGACTCACTTCATGTCCGCGCGTGTAACGCACATGGCCGTCGTTGCGGTGAAACCACGACCTACAAGCGCAGTCAATTTCATTCTGCTCAGCCGAACCCGAAAGCGACGTAGTTCCGCGATCGCGATAAAGGAGTGAGGTTTTCCTTTACTTCTTCTACTTCTTTGCGACCGGATACTGCAGAAACATCTTCTCCACCGCCGTGTTGACCTGTTCGAGCACCTCGTCCCGTTGATCACTGAGTTTCTGCTTGGAGACGCCGCGCCAGACCAGCCGCTTTTGCCTGGCGTCGACGAGATCAACCACCAGGTGGCCCTTGGGGACGACGACAGTGGTCACCGTGCCAGGAATCGAGTACCAGACTGTGTATTTGGAGTTCATGGGTGGAATGCCGGATCCGTAAATCGGATCGAAATAGTTGGCCGTCATGTCGGTGTCGATGGCGCCGTACATCTGCACGTAGAGGTCAGGGTTGCTGTCCACTTTGGTGAGTCCGCGCTTGCCGAGGTCGTCCTGCACGGCGGCCTGGATAGCCAGCCGTAGCATGGGACGCGGCGCGTTGTCCACGGGATCGATGGCGTAGGTCTTGAACTTGGAGAAGTCGAGGGCCTTGTCGTATTCCACTGTGATTTTCTGCGCCTGCGCTGCGGCACAAGCGAGAATTATCAACCAGCACAGCAGCGGGGCGAGCTGCCCACGGCGCGAACGGGAAGACTGCATGAGGGCTCCTGTGAATCCATGATGAATCTGCGGTAAGAAGAATTAGAACACAGTGCGTCCGACGGCATGGGGAGTTTACTCGTAGCGCAGGGCCTCGACGGGATCGAGACGGGCGGCTTTGACAGCGGGGTAGATTCCAAAGAACAGTCCTACACTCGCCGCCATCACTACGGCGGCGACCACGGCCCACAGAGGCACCGATGTCGGCATCGAGGGGAAAATAAGCGGCAGGCTGGCCGCCGCGCCAATGCCCAGCACAACTCCCACCAGTCCACCTAATCCAGTGAGCATGACCGCCTCAGTCAGGAACTGGCGAATGACATCGCTACGCCTGGCGCCGATCGCCTTGCGGACGCCAATTTCGTGAGTGCGCTCGGTGACCGACATCAGCATAATGTTCATCACGCCGACGCCGCCCACCAAGAGGCCGATCGAGCTAACCACGATCGTCATCAGCGCGACTGTGCTCATGATCTGGCGAAAGTTTTCGGCAATAGCTTCCGCACTGGACATGCCGAAGTTGTCAGGTTTGTTGAAGGGAACTCCACGCCGGCGGCGCAGCACGCCGCGAATTTCGTCCTCGGCCTGCGCCTTGAATCCGGGATAGGCTTCGGCGCCGATAAAATGCTCGTCATCAGCCGGATAGTGTTTGCGGTAACTGTTGTACGGGACCTTGATAACGCGGTCGGCGGTATCATCTTTCAGAAGCTGCCCCTTGCGCTTCTCCAGCACGCCTACCACAGTGTAGGAGATGCCATCCACGGTAATGGTCTTGCTAATGCCGTCGTCGCCAGGGAAGAAATTAGTATTGATCTCGTCGCCGATGACGGCCACGTCTTCGCGATGCAGATCCTCGAAGTCGGTGAAGAAGCGTCCCTGCACCACGCGGGCGTTGTACACATCCTGGTAGGACGAATTCGCGCCGGAGTAGTCAAGATTGGAGATCTCGTGCGAGCGGTAACGCGCGGTCCTCGGCTCCGGTTGAAAGGTGTCCCCGGTGATGCGCGGAAAGATTTCGGCCACCACACTCTTCACGTGCGGGCACTCGTCGGCAATGGCCTGCATGTCGGCCAGAGTGAGCGGCTTGCGGGCGCGCTCTTCCGCGGTCAGGCGGCCGGTACGAATGCCAATGTCGAAGCGGAAGATGAACAGCGTGTTGGTCCCGTAGTCGTCGAGGTAGGCGGCAACATCCCGGCTGACGCCCACCAGTATGGAGGCGACAAAGATCATGGCGGCGACGCCAATCACCACACCCAAAACAGTAAGGAAAGAGCGCGCTTTATGATCGCGCACCGTTTCCAGCGCCATCCGCGAATTTTCGCCAAAGATGAAACGCATTTACGTCTCGTACCGCAGCGCCTCGATCGGATCGAGACGCGCCGCCTTCCGTGCAGGATACACGCCGAAGAAAACCCCAACCGCCGACGAAATTGCAACGGCGAGAGCCACTGCCGAAACCGGCACGGCCATCGGCACCGGCGTGGTGTTGCGGACGATCACAGCCAGAATCCAGGCGATCACAACACCGATGGCCCCGCCCATCAGCGCCATTACCGTGGACTCCACCATGAACTGCAAGAGAATGTCGCCACGACGCGCTCCCAGCGACTTGCGGATACCGATCTCGCGGGTGCGCTCCGTCACTGAAGCCAGCATCACGTTCATGATAACGACGCCACCAATCACCAGAAAAATCGAGACCAGCCCGACCATGCCAGAGGCCAGCGTCCCCGTCAGGTTCTTCCAAAGGTCCATCAAGTTGTCGCTGGCGACGATGCCGAAATTGTCTTTGTCATTCGGGCTGAGGTGGCGGCGGGCGCGCATCAGGGCGCGAGCCTCCTCGCGGGTTTGCGCCAACCACTCCGGGCCCCGCGCTTGCACATCAATGCTCAGCGTCTTGTTGCGCCCGTATAACCTGAACCAGCTCTCTATGGGCACGTAGGCGAAGGCGTCCTGCGACTGGCCGAAGACGTTGCCCAGCGGCTTGGCCACCCCGACTACCTCGAACTCCGCACCGTCGATGGCGATGGTTTTGCCGAGCGCGCCGGTGCTAGGGAAGAGCTTCTCGGCAACTGCCGAACCGATCATGCACACCATGGCATGGTGCAGGTTGTCGCTTTCCGTGATGTAGCGCCCGATTGCCGGCTCCTCAATGTCCATCTCGCCGATGTTGGCGGTAACGCCACGGACACTGACGTCTTCCAGACTCTGTCGCTCCGATCGCAACTTGCCGTTGTTGCGCACCTCAACGCCAACGCCCTTCGGGAGCTTCAGATTGTCGCGCAGCGATTCATAGTCTTCCCAGGTAACGTCGCGATTGCGGCGCGCCGCCTTAATAAGCTCCGCGGCGTCGCTGATGATCGGATATTTGCGCACCAGAAAGACGTTCGACCCCAGATTAGCAACACGCTCAGCGAAGTACACGTTCATGCCACTGATGAGGGCGATGACCAGTATCAGTGTGGAGACAGAGAGGATGACGCCGAGCAGGACGAGGAACGAGCGGAGTTTGTGGGCGCGCATGGTCTGTAGGGCGATGAGTGCCGGCTCGCGAAAAGAATGACTGCGGCGCAACCTGCGCTGGGGGGCGATGGGTCCCACGGATGATCGCCTTGTGGCCAGAACTGCGTACCCTTTATAGCTCATTCATTCGACTTGTGCGAGGCATGCGGCCTTCGCTCGCACCTCGATTGCGCTGACTGCCAGTCTACCCTGAAGGATGGGGGGAGAACATGGGACTCTGGTGCCATCGCGATTGTCCACAATCGCGCGGATCATTTCCACTGCGATTCTCGTATCAATAAACAAGGGTAATGCGCTGCCGAATCCGAAAGGGGAATGGTTCGGAACGAGCTCTTACCACAGACGATCACGCGAACTGGCATCCGGGATGACGTAGACACCCAGATACGAGGGATGGAATACAAAGATGAACTCAGCAAGACTGCTAAACTTAGGTGGAATTCCCGGGCTACGTTGAAATGACGACATCCGAGGCAATCCGAATCGCGCTGCTCTCGCTCTGGGCCAACAAGCTCCGGTCTGTGCTGACGCTGCTGGGAGTGGTGATCGGGGTTTCCGCGGTCATCGCAGTCGTCACCTTCGTCAACGGTATCAATGGTTATGTGGCCGAGAAAATCTTCAATCTCGGTGCCGACGTCTTCATCATCAGCAAGATGCCCAACGTCATTACCGACGTTGACCAGTTCATCGAGGGCAACAAGCGCAAAGACCTGACGATGGAGCATTATCAAGCCATCGTGGACGGGTGCAGCGCATGCAAGGTGGTCGGGGCGTCCGTACGCAATTTCACCGGCAAGGTTTCGTATGGGACAGAGAGCAGCACAGACACCGTGGTCCGGGGCTGGACGCCGAGCATGGCCCCGATCTATGACCTCGATGTCATCATGGGGCGGCCCGTGAACGAAGCGGACATGAACAACGCGTCTTCGGTGGTTGTCATTGGGATAGACATCCGCGAAAACCTGATGGGTGGGACCGACCCTATCGGGAAAGAGATCCGGGTCGACGGCAAGCTGTACACCGTCATCGGTGTAGGCAAGAAGGAAGGCAAGACGCTGGGGCAGAGCCGCGATAACTACGTGATTATGCCCATCACCACTTGGTTCAAAGCCTACGGCTCGCACAACAGCCTGAACATCTGGGCCAAGGGCTTCGATGTGGGAGTTCCGATGGAACAGGCCATCGACCAATCGCGGGTGATCCTGCGGGCGCGCCGTCATGATCAGATTGGCGAAAAAGACAGCTTCTCGCTCGAAACCAATGACAGCTTCCTTTCGCTGTGGTCTGACCTGAGCGGAACCTTCTTCATCGTGATGATCGTAATTGCCTCGATCTCGCTGATCGTGGGCGGCATCGTCATCATGAACATCATGCTGGTGTCGGTGACGGAGCGAACGCGTGAGATCGGCATTCGCAAAGCCCTGGGAGCGAGGCCGCGCGACGTAATGCGGCAATTCCTGATTGAGTCGAGCACCATGGCCATGATTGGCGGGCTCATCGGTGTGCTGGGCGGTATCGCGATCGCTAAGGCCGTGACTCTGGCGATAGGCATGCCGTCGGCTATCAAGCTGTGGGCCATCTTCGCAGGCCTGCTGGTCTCGGCCAGCGTGGGCATTTTCTTCGGCGTCTATCCGGCGCGCAAAGCGGCCAAGCTGGACCCGATTGTGGCCTTGAGGTTTGAACTGTGAGCATTCGCGGAGGCGACTACAAAGAGATCCTGCGCATGGCGCTGGAGACTATCGCCAAGAACAAAATGCGCTCCGGCCTTACTGTGCTCGGCATCGTCATTGGCGTCATGATGGTCATCCTCATTTCGTCGGTGGTGCGCGGCTTGAACTCGAATGTGGAGAACATGGTGAAGGACCTGGGATCTGACATCATCTTCGCCTTCCACATTGAGCCGTTCACTTTCGGACGGCCGACCACAGAAATGCTGACGCGCAAGGAATTGACCCTCGACGACGCGCTTGCCATGCGCGACCTGCCGCATGTGAAGGCTGTGACCGATGGCGTGCGCTTGCAGTTGCGGGAATTCGGCACGGGGTCGTATTCCGTGAAGTACGAGGGCCGCAAAACCAAGAACACGATTCTCGACGGCGACCTGCCGTCGACCATGAGTGTCTTCGACCTTAAGCTCGACAAAGGCCGCTGGTTCACCGACACGGAGAACGACCATCGCAGCCCGGTGATCGTGCTCGGACGTGACACCTCCGACAAGCTGTTTGAGAACGAAGAGCCGCTGGGCAAGGAAATCAACATCGAAGGCCAGTTGTTCACGGTGATTGGAGTGCTCGCGAGGCGCAAGGCGGCGTTTGGGAACGGCTCCAACCCCGAAGACAACCTGGTGTACTTTCCGATTGCCACGTTTCACAAGCTCCATCCCGAATTGAAGCAGCACTGGATCAGCGTGAAGGCGACCTCGCATGACGATGTGCCGCTGGCCATGGACGAAATGCGCGCGCTGCTGCGGCGGCGCCGTCACCTGGCGCCCAACCAGACGGACAACTTCGCGGTGTTCGGCCAGGACTCGCTCAGTGATGTATGGACGCAACTCACCGGCGGCATCTTCGTTTTCATGTTCGCGGTGTCGAGCGTGGCGCTGATCGTGGGCGGCGTAGGCGTGATGAACATCATGCTCGTGTCGGTAACCGAGCGAACCCGCGAAATTGGCGTGCGCAAGGCCATAGGTGCGCGCAAACGCGACGTGCTGCTGCAATTCACGCTGGAAGCGATCACCCTGACCGGCGTCGGCGGCATTCTAGGCATTGTGATTGGAGGCCTGTTCACGGCGATGGTTCCGCTGGCGTTTCCGTCACTGCCGGCCAGCATGTCGCTGTCATGGGTGCTGACGGCGACGTTGGTCTCGGTCGCAATCGGACTGGTCTTCGGCATCTATCCGGCTTACAAGGCTGCCAACCTCGACCCCATAGAGGCGCTGCGGTACGAATAGCCGCAGCGAAACGCTTCAGCACGCGTGGTGAGAAATGCGTCGCAGCGACTACAAGCAGATCCTGCAAATGGCTTGGGACACGATCCGCACCAACAAGATGCGGTCCGGGCTGACGATTCTTGGGGTCGTGATCGGCATCATGATGGTAATCGTAATCTCGTCAGTGGTGCGGGGGTTGAACTCCAACGTGGAAGGCATGTTGAACGATATGGGTTCCGACATGATCTTCGCCTTTCACTTCTCCCCCTTCAACTTCGGACGTCCCACCAGCGAGATGCTGACGCGCAAGGAACTTACGCTTGACGATGCGCTGGCCATGCGCGAGCTGCCTCACGTGAAGGCGTCCACTGCCAGCCTCCGGATCATGTTGCCGCAATTTGGCACTGGCACCTTCGCGGTGAAATATCTGGGACGCAGGACTAAGAACACCATCCTCGACGG
>Ga0306920_100013396_pt1 | contig 11172 bp, 7 predicted proteins | sample flu12Cox44000170_FD_204666 | JGI IMG/M metagenome (GOLD analysis project Ga0306920, IMG submission 204666) | Lab enrichment of tropical soil microbial communities from Luquillo Experimental Forest, Puerto Rico - flux4day.12C.oxic.44.000.170 (v2)... | ecosystem: Environmental > Terrestrial >...
TGGCAACTCGCCGGACTTTTCAAACGCGCCGGTCAATTGGCGGGTTTTGATCTTACTTGCTTCGACGTCGGGCTGATCGAACGGATTGATGCCCAGCACCGATCCGGCGACCGCGGTGGCGATTTCGAAGCGAACGAATTCCTGGACAATGCGAGGAAGCGAATTCGCTACAATGCGAATGACCGGATGGCCGGCGCTTTCGAGTTTCTTGAGCTTGGCGTCGCGCTCGGGATCGCTTTCGCCCTTGAGCGCAAGATCGATGAAGACGCGATCGTCGCCATAGACTTCCGGCCTGCCAAGCGGCTCGCCGTCGATCGGGATCAGGCCCTTGCCATGTTTGCCGGTGGATTCGGCGAATAGTTGCTCGACCCAGGCGCCGAAGCTAGCGAGCGCGGGCGAAGTCAGCATGGTCACTTTGTCCCGGCCGCGCCCGGCAGCTGCGCCAAGCGCAACGCCCAGCGGGTTCTCGGCGGGCGGCACGTCGGGTCCGCACGAGCGGATCATGCTGCGTGAAAGCTTTAGGAATTGCGCAACGTTCAGGCTGGCAATCGCCGCGGGCACCAGACCGAACGGAGAAAGCACCGAATAGCGTCCGCCGATCGAGGGCACGCCGTGGAAAATCCGGCGGAAGCGCTGCTCCTTGGCGCGCTGCTCCAGGGCCGAACCCGGATCGGTGATCGCGATGAACTGCCTGCCGGCTTTTTCCGCTCCTTTCTTCTCGGCAACCTTGGCGAAGAAATAATCTTTCAAAATATTGGGTTCGGTGGTCCCCGGATTTACTGGAAACGATAAACAACGTCCGGTTCAGGTCGAGATCGGCTTCGACCCTCGCTGATTTGAGCCGGCACGGTGGAATCGAGAATGCGCAGCCGCGCCCAGCCGTCTTGCTGGCCGAAGGTTTCGGCCAGTACTTCCGGCCCCAAGCTTGAGCCGCGCATGCCGAGAAGCAGCGCATCGTTGAAATCCTCTTGTTTGATCTCACCGGCAAACGCGCCGTAATCGGCAATCTCGGCATCGTCGAGCGGATCGAGCCAACCGAGCCAACGATCTTCATCGCTATTGGTCCATAGCGATTTGTCGCGCCGCCAAAGCTTTCGCACATTGCCGCGCGTGCGCCACTCGTCGGCAATTTCATCGACGCGCTTGAGCAGGTGCTGATCGAGCGCCAAGTCTTGTCGATCGATTCGCTCGTCGAGGATCTGGATGCGCTTGTGGGCGACAGCGCCGAGCAATTTGTCGGCGGCGTCGGCAAAGAGCCGCACGCCGTCGCGGATCAGCTTGTCGGTGACCGCTTGCAGCGAAACGCCGACGCGGTCGAGCTCGCCGAGCAGGCGCTGCGCTGTGCCGACGTCTTCGACAAGCGTATCGTGCAGCTTGGCGTGATCGCGGAATGCGTCGATTGTCGCCAACGGCATGGTGTTGATTGTATTGGGGCCGATGAGCTCGTCGATGTAAAGAACGTCGCTATAGGCTTTGTTCTTGGTCCCGGTCGAAGCCCATAGCAGCCGCTGCGGCTTGGCGCCGTGCGTGGCGAGCGCGTGCCAGCGCTCGCCGGCGAACAGCCGCAAATAGCGCTGATAAGCGAGCTTGGCATTGGCGATCGCGATCTTGCCTTTGAGGGCGCCGAGCCGGGCTTTTTCGTCGGGATCGTTGGCGCGCGCGATATGTTCGTCGAAGGTCCTCGTTATGGAGCATTCGTTGAATGCCGTCGTCGTATTCGTTAGTCCGGCCGATCGCCTGTTCGAAAATCGACGGATTTGATGTCACTCCGCGCAAGCCGTCGTCATCCACGAGCTTCTTCAAGCCGCCATTGGCGATGAAGCCGCGCGACAGAAAATCAAGCCACACCGCCTGACCGTGATCTTGCAATCCTTTCACCGGGTTCATCGCGAATGCATCCTTGAGCTCTCAATAGTCTGGTGCTTGGCAATCTGATCTTTGGCGGCTTGTAACACTCGCTCGGCAACAAATCCGAATTTCTTCATCAAGCCGGTCCCGGGCGCCGAGCCGCCGAATGTATGCATGCCGATGATCGTTCCGTCGGGCCCGGCATAACGGTCCCAGCCGATGACGCTGCCGGTTTCGACCGCGACCCGCGCTCTTACGCTCGCTGGAAGAATGTCCTCGCGATAAGCCTCGTCTTGCTGTTCGAACAACTCCCAGCTTGGCATGCTCACGACCCGCGCAGCAATTCCCTCCTGGGCGAGCTGTTCATAGGCCGAAATGCACAGATGCACTTCACTGCCGCTCGCAATCAGGATCACCGCGGGCTCGCGATTCGTCGGCCCGGCCAGCACGTAGGCGCCGCGGGCAAGACCGGCGCCCGAGGCGTAGCGGTTGCAATCGAAGGTCGGCAGCTTCTGCGGGCTGAGCACCAGGCACGCCGGCCGGTCGGTTAGCGCCATCACGACTTTGTAGGTCTCGCGCACCTCATTGGCGTCGGCGGGCCGCAGCACCACGATGTTCGGAATTGCGCGCAGCCCCAGCAGCTGTTCGATCGGCTGGTGCTCTCCTCCAAGCCCGATCGAGTCGTGGGTAAAGACGTGGAACACCGGCAATTTCATCAGCGCGGCGAGCCGGATCGCCGGCCGCGTATAGTCGCTGAAAGTCAGAAACGTCGCGCCGAAAGCGCGCAGCACCAACCCGTTGACGATGGCGCCCATGGCATGTTCGCGCACGCCGAAATGCATGACACGCCCGCCCGGATCGTCCGCTTCAAGCGCATCGGCGCCGGGGAAGGCGGTCTTGGTGGAAGGGGCGAGATCGCCCGAGCCGCCGATCAACCAAGGCACGGTTTTGGCGATGGCGTCGAGTACTTTTCCGGAAGATTCGGGCGTCGCCAGACCCTTCTCGTCCGCTGCAAAAGTCGGCAGGTCACGATCCCATTGCTCCGGCAATTTGCCTTGCAGCAACAGTTCGACTTCGCGCGCCGCTTGCGGATCGATACTTTTGTAGCCCGCAAAGGTTCTGATCCACTCCTCGCGCAAGGTGCGGCCGCGCCGCCCAATGCCGTTGGAACGCGTCGTACACCCCCTCGGGCACCAGGAATTGCGCGTCTTCCGGCCAGCCGTAAAACTGTTTGGCGAGCCGCACCTCGTCCTTGCCAAGCGCGTCGCTGTGCGCGGCGGCGGTATTCTGCTTGTGCGGCGCGCCGTAGCCGATGATGCTGTCGACGATTATCAGCGTGGGGCGATGTTTGGTGCCGCGAAATCTCGACCGCGCCCGCGAAACCAGCCGTGTCGTTGGCATCCTGCAAGCGCAAAACATTCCAGTGGTAAGCCTTGAACCGTGCCGCGACATCCTCGCTCATCGCGAGATCGGTGTGGCCTTCGATGGTCACGGTGTTGCTGTCGTAGATCCAGCAAAGATTTGAGAGGCGCAAATGCCCGGCGAGTGAGGCCGCTTCGCTCGCCACGCCTTCCATCATGTCGCCGTCGCTGCAGATCGTGTAAACGTCGAAATCGAACACCGTCGCGTTCGGGCGGTTGTAGTGCGCCGTAAGCCAGCGCGATGCGATCGCCCTGCCGACACTGTTGCCGCAACCCTGGCCGAGCGGTCCGGTCGTGGTCTCGACGCCGGTGGTATGGCCGTATTCCGGATGACCCGGGGTCACGCTGTCGAGCTGGCGGAAATTCTTGATGTCGTCGAGACTGACGGCGGGCGTGTCAGTGACGCGACCGTCTTCGACGCGGCGCACCCCGGCGAGGTGCAGTAGCGCATAGAGCAGCATCGAGGCGTGGCCGGCGGACAGCACGAAGCGATCGCGGTTCGGCCAGCGCGGATCGGACGGGTCATAGCGCAGGAATTGCTGCCACAGCGTGTAAGCGACCGGCGCAAGCGCCATCGGGGTGCCGACTCATCGGGACCTCATTGACGCAATTACCTGTCGACAATATCGCCCCCTTAAGCAGGAAAAACGATTGAGCGGTCAGGGCGTTCCCGTAACCGGCGAGGCATTATTCCGCTCCCTCAATCCCTGCGACCTTTCATGCCCATGTCATGGCCATGTCACGGATGCTGCCGCTAACCGGCGTATAGGAGTCGCCAATGCGACCCTGGAATACAAAGCGAGCCAAGGCCTATGGCGGGGCGATCGGGCTCGGCGCGGCCGTGGTCAAATCCTTCGCGCCGTGGAGCGATGCGGCCTCCGGCGCGGACGATGGCCAAGGAGCTCATCGGCGCGACCTTGGCGTTTGCGCTGCTGTGCGGGCTCGCTGCGGCGTTGCGCAATGTCATCCAGCGGCGGCTAGCGCAAGACGGAAGTGCAGGGGAAGTGATTTCGCTCGTCCCCGCGAAAGCGGGAACCGAGTCTTCTAAGACACTGGATTCCCGCTTGCGCGGGAATGACCGGCGTTACGTCCCCCGCGCCGCGATGTATAGCGCCAGCGCCGCCGCGTTCGACACGTTGAGGCTCTTGATAGCGCCGGGCAGTGCAAGCCGCGCCAACCGGTCGCAGGTCGCGCCGGTGAGTTGACGCAAACCTCTGCCTTCCGCGCCGAGCACCAGCGCCAAGGGTTGCGCGAGGGCAATCGCCGCCAGATCGTCGGGGGCCTCGCTGTCGAGACCGACGGTCAAAAACCCGCGCGCCTTAAATCCGGCAAGCGCCCGCGCCAGGTTCTGCACGATCACGATCGGCACCAGTTCGAGCGCACCCGATGCCGACTTCGCCAACACCCCAGTCGCCTCCGGACTATGGCGCGCAGTGGTGACTACGGCCGCGACGGCAAACGCCGCAGCCGTGCGCAGGATCGCGCCGACATTGTGCGGATCGGTGATCTGATCGAGCACCAGGACAATGCCGCGCGCGGGCAATTCTTCGATCGCGGGAGAGGGCAGGGGATCGGCCTCCGCGATCAGGCCCTGGTGCACGGCGTCGGGGGTGAGTCGCGCCGCCAACGCATCCGGCCGCATCACCTCGGGCTCGATCGAGATAGTGATGCCGTCATCGGCGAGCCGGCGCAGCGCATTGTCGGTCGCCAACAGGCGGCGAATGCGCCGCTGCGGATTGGCGAGCGCGGCGGTGACGGTGTGCCAGCCGTAGAGCACGACGTGATCGCTTGGCTCACGCCGCCCGACACTGCGATCGCGGCCGCGGGCGGCGCCGCGCCGCGGCGTCTTTGATCCCCATTTCCGTTCACGCATGACGTGTTTGGGCAACGGCCGTGCCATGCAGCGCTTGCCAAATGCGCCCGGGCGTTGCCGGCATGTCGATATGGTGCGTGCCGTTGCGACGCGCGAGCGCATCGACGATCGCATTGATCACCGCCGGCGGTGCACCGACCGCGCCGGCTTCGCCGGCGCCTTTGACGCCGAGCGGATTGGCTTTCGTCGCTACATATGGGTGGCGAACGCAATTGACGGCACGTCGTTCGCCCGCGGCATGGCGTAATCCATGAACGAACCGGACAACAATTGCCCGCCGCCGTCGTAGCTCGCCTGCTCGAGCAGCGCTTGGCCGATACCCTGGACGACCCCGCCATGGACCTGGCCTTCGAGGAGGAGCGGATTGATGGTGCGGCCGAAATCGTCGACCACGGTATAGCGTTCGATCGCAACCGCGCCGGTGTCGAGATCGATCTCGACTTCGACGATGTGGCAGCCGTTGGGAAAGGTTTGCGCCGGCGACACCTGATTGTGCGTGGTGTCGAGCCCGTTCGCGAGCTCGGCCGCTGTCGCCGGCGGCAGTTTGGCCGGGTCGCGCGCCGCCTTGGCAATCTGGAAAATGTCGAGGCGAAGATCGGTGCCCGGCACGCCGAAGCCTCGACACTTCGAGGCTATGCGCGGCGACCTGCTTGCCTTTGTCGATGATGGCGAGGCCGGCCTCGTGAAGCGCGCTGCCGGCGACCGCCAGCGCCCGCGAGCCGCCGGTCAGTCCGGACGGGGTGCGGTCGGTGTCGCCCATGACCACGTCGATGCGCTCGGCATCGATGCCGAGTTGATCCGAGACCAGCTGCTTGTACGCGGGAACGAGCCCGGTGCCGTATTCCTGGTTGCCCATCACCAGCTCGACGCGGTCATCCTTGAATTCGATCGACGCGGTTTCGGGAAAGCCGCCGCCGCGGCGGTCGGTATAAGTGGCCATGCCGATGCCGCGCAGCTTGCCGGCGCGTTCGCTATGTCTGCGGCGCTTCGGAAACGAGGACCATTCCGCCGCTTCCATGGCGCGCTTCATCACTTCCTTGAACTCACCGGAATCGAGCAGGAGTTTGGTCGCCGAGGTGTAAGGCATCGCCGACGGCGGCACGAAATTGACACGGCGGATGGCACGGGAGTTTTGCCAAGCGCGCGCGCGGCGACGTCGACCAGGCGCTCGATTAGATAGGCGGCCTCCGGCCGTCCAGCGCCGCGATAGGCGCAGACCGGCACCGTATTGGTGCACACGCCTTTGACATTGATGTGGATGGTCCCGATCGCATAGAGCCCGAACACGAGATCGGTGGAGCGCGTCGGCACGAACGAGCCAAACGGCGACAGGTAACCGCCGAGATTGGCGAGGACCGATACGCGAAGACCGAGAAATCGCCCCTTGGGATCGAGCGCGAGCTCGGCCCGGGTGGTGTGGTCGCGCCCTTGATTGTCGGAGATGAAGGCCTCGGATCGATCCTCCTGCCACTTCACCGGCCGCGCCAGTTTGCGGCTCGCCCAGACCACCAACGCATGCTCCGGATAGACGAACGCCTTCATGCCGAAGCCGCCGCCGACGTTGGGCGTGACCAGGCGCAGCTTGTCCTTCGGAATCTTCAGCACCAGTTCGGCGAGCGGGTCGCGCACGAAGTGCGGACCTTGGGTTGCGGTATAGAGCGTCGAGCGGCCGCTGTCGGAATCGTAATCGGCGACGGCATTGCGCGGCTCCATCGAATTGACCGCGACGCGATTGTTGACGAGTTCGAGCCGCACGACATGCGCGGCCTGGGCGAAGGCGGCGTCGGTTGCCTTGGCGTCGCCCTTGTCGTTATCCCAATCGAACACGATATTGCCGGCAATGCTGTCGAATAGCTGCGGCGCGCCCGCAGCGATCGCATCCTTGGCTTCGGTGACCGCGGGCAAGGGCTCATAGTCGATTTGGATCGCCTCGGCTGCATCGCGCGCCGCCGGCAAAGTCTCCGCAACCACCAGCGCCACCGGCTGGCCGACATGGCGCACTTTGCCGACCGCGAGCGCCGGCCGCGGCGTGTCGTGCCGCGGCGTGCCGTCACGATTGACGAGCGGCGTCACGCAGGGAATGTCGCCAAGCCCGTCGGCGCGAAGGTCGTCGCCGGTCGCGACCAGCACGACGCCGGGCATGCCGCGCGCGGCTGCGGCGTCGACGCGCTTGAGCTGCGCATGCGCCACATTGGAGCGCAGCACCACGGCATGCGCCATGCGCGGCAGACTGATGTCGTCGGTGTAGCGGCCGCGTCCGCTACTCAGACGCAGGTCCTCGTGACGCCGCACCGGTTGCTCGATACCGAATTTCATGGCTCACCTCAAAACCGATCCGTAATTCTAGCGTCACACGGCAACCTGCGTGCCCACCTCGACGACGCGGCCGGTTGGGATCTGGAAGAAGTCGGTCGCATCGCTTGCACTTCGGGCAAGACCAAGGAACAGCCGGTCCTGCCAGCGCGGCATGCTCGATCGCGCCGAGGGCCGCAGCGCGCGCCGCGACAGGAAAAACGAGGTCGACATAATATCGAAGGTCCAGCCTTTCTTGCGCGCCAGGGCCAGCGCCTTAGGCACGTTCGGTATTTCCACATAGCCGAATTTCAAAGCGACGCGGTTGAAATGCTCGGAAACAGGACTGATGGTCACGCGATCCTCGTCTGCGACACGCGGCGTGTCGGCGGTGATTATGGTCAGGATCACGTTGCGTTCGTGCAGAATCTTATTGTGCTTGAGGTTGTGCAGCAGCGCCGTCGGTGCGTAATGCGGATCGCTGGTGAGAAAAACCGCCGTTCCGGGAACGATATGAGGCGGCTTCTTTTCCAGGCTCCGCACCAGGCTTTCCAGATTGACTTCCGAGCGCCGCGTCTTGTGCGTGACAATGTCCGTGCCGCGACGCCAGGTGACAATAAGAAGCACCATGCTGATGCCGAACATCAACGGCAGCCAGGCGCCCTCGAAGATCTTAAGAAGATTGGCGGAGAAGTAGGTCGCATCGACTATAACGAGCGGGCCGATGATAAGGCCAGCCTGCCACCATCGCCAGCTCCACACCTTCCAGATCACGATGAAACCCAAGGCGCCATCGACGACCATCGTCGTGGCGACCGCGATGCCGTATGCCGATGCGAGCGCGCTTGACGTGCGGAATAAGCCAACGAGCAACAGCACGCCGACCAGCAGCGCGGTATTGACCCGGGGAATATAAATTTGTCCGGAATAGGCGTCCGATGTGTGAATGATCGCAACGCGCGGCAGAAACCCGAGCTGGATCGCCTGGCGCACAAGCGAATAGGCGCCGGTAATCACCGCCTGACTGGCGATGACCGTGGCGGCGGTTGCCAGCACCACCATAGGATAGAGCAACGACCCCGGTACCAACCGGTAGAACGGATTTTCGATCGCGGTCGGATCGGAAAGCAGTCGTGCGCCCTGGCCGCAATAATTTATCAGCAACGACGGCAGAACGAAAAACAGCCATGCGAACTGGATGGGCCGGCGGCCAAAGTGACCGAGATCAGCATAAAGCGCCTCGCCACCGGTGACGGCGAGAAACACCAGACCCAATGTAACCAGCCCGATATGGCCGTGTTGCAAGAGAAAGGCCAATCCGTAGCGTGGATCGATGGCGCTCAACACTTGCGGGTTGTCGGTGATGTGAACGGCCCCGGCGATCGCGATGGCCGCGAACCACACCGTCATGACCGGGCCGAATAACGCGGCCATTTTAGCAGTGCCGCGTCTTTGCACCGCGAAGAGAATAAAAAGTATCACGAGCGTGATGACGATGACGTAGTGTTCGGCGGCCGTGGTGGCGAGGTTTAAGCCCTCCACAGCCGACAAGACCGAAATTGCCGGAGTGATCACCGAGTCGCCGAGGAACATCGAGGCACCGATCGTTCCCAACAGCAGAACAAAAGTCGTTTGTCGGCCGAGCGCCCGCCGCGCCAGGGCGGTGAGCGACAATGTCCCGCCCTCGCCGTTATTGTCGGCGCGCAGCAAGATAAGGACGTATTTGAGCGTAACGACGATGATCAAGGACCACAGGATCAGGGAGAGGACCCCGAGCACCGTCATCTGCGTGACGGGTCCGCCAGCTTCGGCTGCAGCCACCGCTTCGCGAAACGCGTAAAGCGGGCTTGTACCGATGTCGCCGTAGACAACGCCGATACTCCCGACGATCAAGGCGAATAGATTGTGCTGTGCGGCTGGTTCTGCGCCGTGCGCGCCGTTCGAATTGCGCATGTCCTATCCACCGCCCCGAGCCCGCAGAATAGCAAATTTTCCTCGCGGCAATAGCCTTGGGTAAGGTGGGGGACATATTGCCTCATTTTCGACAGTGAGGTGATGCGGACATTGCAGCTAGTGGCAGGCCATGAGGCGATCAAGAGAGTAGGGTGGGTAAAATCGTCTGCGCTAGAGCAATGATCACTGGCCCCTCTGTGCGCGGTAGCCTGACTACCGGCGGCACATCGGCGCTAAGTGGGAGGAAACTGTGAAAATTCATTACGCACTATCGTTGGCAGTTGCCATCGGATTAGGATTTGGCGCGGTTGCAATTCGGGGTCTACAGGCTCGCACCACCACGCCGCCAATTTATGTTGCGGTTGAGATTGACGAGATAATCGACGCCAATGGTTTTGACGCTTTCCGCCAAACGGCCGACGCTACCGCTGTGGAAGTCCAATCTGAGGACGGTCGCTATCTCGTGCGAACAGAAAATGTAACCGCTCTTGATGGAAGTGCGCCGAAGTTTTTCGCTTTCATTGCTTTCGATAACATGACGAAAGCAAAAATCTTTAATGATAGTATGAAAAATACTACCGTGCTGCGCACCAGAGTAGCGAAGTCGAGGTCATTCATTGTCGAGGGCACAAGCGCTAATCAATGTCCGCTTTCAGGGATAAACCAGACATTGGTGGAAGTCCGCGGGCAATTTCAAATGCTAAGCCCTAACGCTGATTGTCTTGCGCTGCCGCCGTAATGGAGCGGGCCTCACGGCTGCAGCCGACACTCGGCACCGACGTGGCGATACAAGCGATACCAAAGCTACTTAGCGTAGAGCCCATAAGTGATGAGCTGAATCCTCGCGCGTGTTGCCGCCACAAGATCAAAATACCTCGTTCGCGGCAATGCATAAAAAACACGTCGTCAGATCGTGGTGCACTTGCCTGCATCGCTCCCTACTGCATTCCACCGCAAGGCGAAAGACTTGCAGATACCGGCCTCTGTGCTTGCCGGTAGATTGCTGGCGGCTATCATAAACAGCAGTATTTATGAAGCAGTTCTGGATGACAGAGATTGATTCCGCCCTAAGCGCTAGTGCGTGTAATTCGGGCGGTCGCGGCGCGCGGCGTATTCCGCTGTGGCTAAAGCTCACCTACACCGCCTTCATGGCCGTGCTGGTTCCGATTTATTTGCGCAACTACGGGCCGACCAACTCTCTATTTCTGCGACGTCGCCTTGATCATCACGCTGGTCGGCATTGGATCGAGAGCCCGTTGCTCGTCTCCATGTGTGCGGTTGGCATCATCGCAGATTGGAGAGGAAATCGATCACCCAGAGGGTCTGCGACGCAACTTGAAACACCGTTGTTCAACCCGAACTTTGATTAAAATCAAAACGGAGGCCAGGCGCATTTGCGGCCGAATTTACTAGGTCATTAACGAGTGAAAAAGCCCGAAGGTGGCAAGTAGCAGCCATGGTCCGCTATTCGGAGTACAGCGGACATGGACCGGCCTGCGGTGATTTCCGGTTTTGACCCAAGCGGGCATCGATGTGCTTGTCCTACGCACCGCTGGCTAACCACCGCATAGACTGTTGAGCGACTCGATCATCGCAATGAATGTCCGGTGAGTCTGGAGAACCGGGGTCCATGTTCGATAGGTCGTGTACGAGCGTCATAAATTCGGGACCCAGTTTCCCCTCCAAGATATCTATCTTCTGAGCCAGTTCTTCCGTGTTTGCGGGATTTTCGTCTTGGTCGATTTGATCACTTAGCTCAAGAATTAGGCAGTAAGTCTCAGCTTT
>Ga0306920_100013400_pt1 | contig 11171 bp, 10 predicted proteins | sample flu12Cox44000170_FD_204666 | JGI IMG/M metagenome (GOLD analysis project Ga0306920, IMG submission 204666) | Lab enrichment of tropical soil microbial communities from Luquillo Experimental Forest, Puerto Rico - flux4day.12C.oxic.44.000.170 (v2)... | ecosystem: Environmental > Terrestrial >...
AGTTTTGATTCGGGGTTCGACTCATTTCCTGGCATCACGCGGCTGTCAGCATGACAGTGCTGGACGTGTGGTATCTCGACACCTTGCAAGCCAAGCCGTCATAAATCGGATCGCAAGCCCGACCCCTAATCGAAAGCAGTTCTTGGCCAATACTCGCGAGGCGTCCGGATAATCCCACGTCGTAAAGGCAACCTGGCAGGTTCGCGATTGCATGCCGATACGCCCATCACTCCGTTGTTTGAAATGAGCGTGGACGTTGCTTGCCCAACGAACCTGGTCTTAGCTGCCGTGTGGATTTATCGCCGGATTAAGACTCTTTGCAGAAGACTGCAAGCCCCCACCCTGTTCTTAGAGTTGGGTGCCACAACGCTTGCAAAAGATTGCGTCCCGGTCATGAGGCTCACAGCCACATTCAGAGCAAACTCGGTGTGGCCCGGCTCCGAAGGCCGAGCAAACTCGTAGGTTACGATTCCGGTCGGCACGGCGATAATTCCATATCCAACGATCATTAGCATAGAGGCCAGGATGCGCCCAGCTATCGTCTTGGGCGAGATGTCACCATAGCCAACTGTAGTCACCGTTACAATAGCCAAATACATGGCGGTCGGAATGCTGGTGAAGCCGTTCGCCTCTCCCTCGATCTGATACATCAACGCGGCGACGATGATGACGATGGTGAGAACAGCAAAAAAAAACGACTATCTTGCGAGCACTTGCCTGAAGAGCAATGCGCAGGTGAGCCGCCTCGCCTTATGTATTCGGTTAGTTTCAAAATGCGGAAGACACGGAGCAGCCGTAGCGAACGCACGACCGCGAAGAAGTGTGTAACCCCAAACAAGAGACTCAAGTAAATCGGCGCGATGGCGAGCAGGTCTATAATGCCGAAAAAACTTCTGGCATAGCGTTTGGCATCCTTGGCAGAAATGGGTCGAGCCACATATTCGACCGTAAACAGCGAGGTGAAGAACCATTCCGCAGTGCGAAAATAGAACCGTGAGCTTCGCGGATCGAACGCACACTCTCCAGGAGTACGCTGAGAACACTGAGCAAAATAACGGTGAGCAGAACAACATCAAAGAGCCGGCCCGAGGCAGTGTCGTGGCCAAAGATCACCTCACTCCACTTGTCTCGCCAGGGAGCGCGATTATGATCGACAAGGTGCGAGTCAGCCATTGGTGAGAACCAACCGGTAGTGCGATTGCGGAAAAATGCTACTACTTCGCTCTGAGGCGAGCCAACCCTCTGACTCTGCGACTTGGAGACGGATATCCACTAGGAAGTCCGAAGCGTTCTGGAACTGCTTTGTAAACTATCTCAGATGAGCAATCCCAGCGCCCTCTATGCTTCGCCCACGCACCCAGGGAATCATGATGTACACTTGCTGCCTCCTGCCTGGGTTGTTCGCGCAGGTGGATGATATAACTGCTGCGCAGGCGGCTTTCGAGGCGCGCGCTGGGGGAACTGGCAGCAAGAGTTCCGACGAGATTTGGCGACCGCAGGACGCCACACATTAAGGATTGCCAAAGGGACTGTTTGACTTTGGCAGTTTTTGAGCAATGAGAGTCCTTGTACATTTCTGCGTATGCTCTGTCTTCTGCATGGTGTGTGCCTGCCAGGCACAAGAGAATTGCGAAGCTGAAGTGAAGCTGCTGCTCCTTCCGAGTAACACCCAATCCGCAGTCAGAGTGTTTAACGCCGGAACAGGAATGCCTGGCCAGGTGTATTTTTTTGATACGAGCACGCTCGATCTGTTGTCACACGGCGTAATTGTGCGATTGAGACGGAGCGCCACCGCAGATCTCACGATTAAACTGCGGCCTACCACGGATAAGAAGATTGTTCACATGTCTAATGGGAACTACCGACATAAATGTGAATTTGATCTGACAGGAGGTATTGCGGTTCGCTCCTATTCCATTCAGACCAAGGTAAAAGGGATGGTCCCGGAGACCGGAGATGAAGTCTTTGCGCTGCTCAACCCAGCTCAAAAGCAACTCTTGAAGCAAGCAGACGTCTCGATTGATTGGGCTCGGGTCAAGAGAATTGCCGATATCAAGTCAACGGATTGGCGGATCATCGGCCAGGCACCGTTCCCGAAGCTCGCGCTGGAGCTCTGGGAATGGTCTACAGGTGAGGTTCTCGAACTCTCGACTAAAGTTGCAGCCGATACTGCGTCCTCGGCATACTCACAACTTAAGCAGCTCGCGGGCACAAAGGGACTATCGCTGAGCAGCATCCAAACACCCAAGACCGTTTCCGCTCTGGAATCGATCGTCCACGCAACAGGACACTGAAACAGGCGCTCAGGTCGGGTTTCTTTGCTGGAATAGAAGCCCTCAGACCCGTTTGCTGCCCGCTGCACGGCGAGCATTTCAGCAAGTTAGGTTCTTGTCCAAGGACTTTCCCTCAATGACTCCTTCGGCTTCGGTCAGGACCTTTATTACCGAGCTCTGTGCTTGCCTGTTTGGGCATCCGACATGACGGCCATAGCTGCCGCTCCATATAAGGTCATTGCGCGTGTAGCCCTTTGGGTGGTCGGGCTCGGGTTCAACACGGTGGTCGCCGCAGGAACCGTGAAGATCAAGGGCTTGATGGTTTAGGGGCGAAGCGGCGACGAAATGATCGTGCAGTTTGGGAGTGGCGCGGAGCTGGTTTTTCTGTTGACCGACAGTACCCAGGCGTCCCAGATCGGAGGATTTTTCAAAGCGCGCAGGAAAAAGATAACGATGTTAAAAGATACGCGCACTATCTAGAACCGCACGCTCTTCAGCATCGCTTCGTACGTAGGCTGGAAGCGGGCGAAGTCGGACTGGGGCGCGACAAACAGGAAAAAGATCACCACGTCGGCTGATTGTGGGACAGCAACCAGCCAGTCGCGCTCAAGCTGCTGTTGACCGTTGGCAGAGGGAAAGGGGGACACCGACTGCATCATAACCGAGCGGCCCTGAACTCCACTTACGCCGATGGGCTCGGCGTTGCTCACCGGTTTTACGCCGTGGGTGCGCTGCAGTTGCTGCACCAGTTCGGTCGTGATGTCATCCATGTTGATACGCTGACCGTTTGTTCTCGCGGCGTTGATTAACACTCCATAACCCACACCGTTGGACGTGACTCCCGCCTCGGGAGCAATGGTGACGTAGTCAGACTGATGCTTAGGCATGGTCACGGGCCAAGTCTCCGGGCGTGCGATCTTCATGGGTCCGAGGTCGGTTGCAACCATCCGCTGACCGGGGAGCACGCTTTGCATCGACGTTGCGGGTACTGGAGCGATGGTGCTCACCGCACTCGCGCCGGAAGAGTTAAAGGCTGCTCCGTTCTTCTTGTTAAGCGCTGCCCACTGCCCGGTTTTTGCGCCTTGCGCGATTTCTTCGCTGGTATAGGCCCTAACGGTCATCGCATGCTGACGAGCCTTTTGGAATGCGGCGCTGTCGGTCGCGTAGTTTTTAGGCGGCCAGTTGCGAATTTCCCTTTCGATCGCCTGCTCGCGGTTGCCAGGATTGGGGTGGTCGCTGAGCAATTGCGGAGGCGCTCCACCCTGCGATTCGAGGGTCTTGAAGAAGTCCGCCATGGCCTGCGGGTTGTAGCCCGCTTTGTAGAGGATGATGGCGCCGACGGCGTCGGCTTGTGACTCGTCGCTCCGCGAATACTTGAGCATGATGCCTTGCGCGCCAAACTGGATACCAGCCTGAGCAAGCTGGCCGACAATTCCTCCAGTAGTGGCGCCGAGGATGCCGCCGGCGAGTCCCGCAAGGCTTGATGTCCATTCAGCCTTGCTCTCCTGTTTGGCGGAGTGCTGCATGTACACATGTGACATCTCGTGCGCCATGACCCCAGCGAGCTCAGCCTCGTTGGTGGCGGCGGTGATGGTTCCGACATTGATGAACATGGGCCCGCCGGGGAGAGCGAAGGCATTGATTTCTTTCTGCGCGACTACGTGAAACTCAAACGGCCACGAGTGTTCGGGCGGAATGGTCGCTACCAGCTTTTGGCCGAGTTGGCGGACGTACTGCGTTTCCGGACTGCTGTCGGGCAACACTGGCATTTGCTGGTACACCTGCGCCGCAGCTTGCAGTCCCAGCGAGCGCTGCTGGTCGCGTGACATGTGAGCATTGCCGGGGTTGGGAAACTCGGGGCCGGCAGATTGCGGGTAAGCCTGCGTCGCCAGTAACAACGCAATCAACCACAGCGATCGTCTTGCCAGCGAACTATTCATCTCGAACGCTTGGGACCTGAAAACGTGATGCGTCATAGTGTCAAGCTTTCTTAGTCAGAAGAAGGATCCAGGTAAGGATGACCGCGCTGATTACCGCTCATGATGGTGCATAGCATGCCGCCCGGTCGGGCAACGCCGATGAAGCCGCCCCACAATGGCATCAACGATGCCAAGGGCGACGACCATAATAGCCCCGAGCGCCCTCGATGCCATAATAGCCCCTTAACCAGGGCACTTCATGATTTTTTGGTGATCCACCCTGAAATCAGATCTACGACGACGACTAAAGAATAAACTTTTCCCCCCTGCTGCGCGTGCATTGCCGCTCGTGCGGCCCATTTCAAGCCGCGTGTGGAGGGTCGAAATTTAATGTTCAAAGGCCGACTTTCCACCCGGACGGGAGATCGGCCTGTGATCACGAAGAATTGGATCCGGCATCTGCCGCTCTCCTGCAAGTTTGAGGCAATTTTCAGAAGTGATATGGTGCGCTCAACCGGTATGAGCCTTTGCCGTGCGCTTACTTGCCAGCAAAGCTTGACATTCCTTCACCGCGCGACGTGCTGCCAGGATACCACCGTCGGTGGTTGAGACCGGCCCTTCGGAATCAGTGTTGGCGAAGAAGATCCGCTCCATCGGCTGCCGTGCGAGAGGGAGAACTCGGGTGAAGTTGCCGGGCTTGGACTTGTACATTGGGTGTCCTCGCCGGTAGATGTGCACCTCGATAGGATCCACGTTGGTTTCGGGCAACAGCTTCTTAAAGTCGCGCAGCACCTTGACCGCTACCCGCCGACATCCGTCGTCGGTCAACAGGAATGCTCGCTGGTCGCGGCGCATCGGCGTGTAGCAGGTCAGAATGTTGTATTTCTGTTTGTAACCCTGCTGGTTGCGCAAGACCCAATCGGCAACGATGAAGTCGGTGAAGGTATTACCCGGACACCATGTGTCATAGCCACGGTTGAAGACCGGCCGGTCGTAAACCAGGTTCACCACCGGATACGGAATGTATTCGATTTTTGCGATTGCTTCTTTCTGCTGTTGTGGCATGGCCTCGACAAGACGCGCGGTAATGAACTTCGGAGTTGCCATGATAACGCCCTTGGTTGTGACAGTTTGTGGCTTGCCATCATGGAGAAAAGTGACGTTAACCGCGTGCTTCTGGGGGACAACCGCAACGGTTGCAGCATTCAACAACATATGGTCTTTATGCGGAGCCATGATTTCCGCCAGTCGCTTATTGATTGCACCCAAGCCGCCGGGTAAGGTTGTGCGGTCGTCCTTGCGAAGTGGACCAGCAATCCCCTGCATCTCTGCGATGGCAATTGCTGCAGCAGTCTCGTTTGAATCGGCACCCCAATTGGAGGGCCCGTAGTTGTCCCACCACGCCTTCACTTCCGGCGCGTAACCATCGGTGTACTTGGAGAATGGTGTCGTATCTAAGCCGGCTGCATCCTTCGTTACATCAATTTGAAGCAGGGTATCGCGAAACTTCTTAAAGCTGTCGCGGACACCCTGCGTATAGGGCAGCCGATCGATGCCTTCTCCCCACGTATCTGCAACGAATTCACCGTTGACGATGGTGCCGTCCCAGTTTTCGATGGGAAGTTGCTGCAAGCCTATCTCCTTGGAGAATTCTGCTGCTGCCTCGCCCTGGACAAAGGCTCCTCCGGTTGCGTAGGGCATGCCGTTGTAATCCTCAAGATAGGAGTTGCCACCCCAGTGAGGCTCTTTCTCCAGCAGGAGGAAATCCTTATCCCTCAGCAGGTAGGCTGAACTGAGGCCGCTCACCCCGCCGCCGACGATGACCACATCATGCGTGCCACTGGTGGGAGGATGTACGAACTGCCGGCCATCGCGAATCTGATGGCAGATTTCGTTGTGTTCGCCGTCGACTTCAGTCTGCGTCGCGCCCGCCGCGAACAGCGAAAGATCAACCGGACACCCCGCTGCAACGCCGCCCGCCACTACGAACCTGATAAAGTCCCTGCGCGTCGTACTCATGCGATCTCCTCTGTTGCTGTGCCTACAACGTCGGTAACATCCTCCCCGCCGTGCACGCGCAGACGGTACCAGATGACGATCATTGCCAGGGAAAAAACGAAGATAATCGTAGACACAGCGTTGATTTCCGGGGTCATACCGCGACGAAGCCGCGACCAGATCTCCAGTGGCAGCGTGTTGTCACGGCCGATGAGAAAGAAACTGACGGCAATCTCGTCCATCGAAAGTGTAAAGATCAACAGGCCAGCTCCAATGATTGACAGCCTCAGGTTGGGCAGCGTCACACGCCAGAAGGTCTGCCAATAGTTCGCTCCGAGATCAAGCGAGGCCTCTTCCTGCGCACGGTCAGCTTTTTGCAGCCCGGCGAAGAGTTCGGTTGTGGCAACGGCGATCAGGGCGGTGCCGTGGCCGAGAATGATGGTCAGCAGGCTCAGCTTTAAGCCCATCAGCACCACCAGCATCAGCAAGGAGAGTCCGGTGATGATTCCTGGGAGAATCAACGGCAACAGGACGAGGCGGCGAAACAATGCCTTGCCGGGAAACGAGACACGATCGAGTGCCAGTGCAGCTGGCAAACCGAGGCCGATCGAGATCGCCATCGCGCAGAGCGCCACGATGAGGCTGTTCACCACTGAGTCCCACAGGGCCGAGTCTTGCAGCAATTGGCGATACCAGTCGAGCGTGAGGTTCTGCGGCGGAAAGCCGCCAACGCCGTCTCGGTTGAATGAGTAGATGATCAGGACAACGATCGGCATGTAGAGAAACCCGAACACCAGCGTGGCGTGAACTGTCAACCAGCGTGATTTGCCGCTGATGGATCCATTCATGCGAAGCTCCATTTCTTCTCCAGACGCTCAGTGGCAAACAACAGTGCGATGACCAGTACCATCATGCAGATCGAGATCGCCGCACCCAGCGGCCAGTTATAAGCCGCGCCAAATAGGCTCACAACAATATTGGAGATCATGATCCCGCTGGGACCGCCGACCAGCAGAGGCGCGAGAAAGTCCCCAAGGCTGAGCACGAACGAGAAAGTCCCGCCCGCAATCACTCCAGGAATGGATAGTGGCACGATCACGCGCCAGAATGTTTGCCTGGGCGTTGCACCCAGATCCTGGGAGGCTTCCACCAAGCAGCGCGGGATATGCTCCATCGCCGCATAAATCGGGAGGAACGTGAATGGCGTGTAGATGTGCGTCAGTGTGAGCACAACAGCAAAGGGACTGTAAAGCAGGAATCCCTGCGGATGATTCGTGATGTGCAGGTATTGCAACAGAGTGTTGAAGACACCGTCACTACCAAGAATTGTCTTCCATGCATAAGCGCGAACGAGGTAGCTAACCCACAGGGGAATGATCACCAGTTGATATAGCAGGTCCTTGCGCGTCCCGGCGTGGAATGAAACGATGTACGCGAGCGGAAATCCCAGGAGAAACGAGAGGAGCGTCACTGTCAAGGCAATGCGGATCGACCGCAGCAGGACTTCAAGATAAACCGGCACGTGCAGTAGTTCGCCATAATTTTGAATATTCCATTGATGGACGATTTGCTGGCTCGGCGTCACCGTCCAAAAACTGTAGAGGAATAACAACCCGTAAGGCAGCAGGAGGAACATGAACACCCAGGCCATGGGCGGCAGCGAAACTGCAAGTTTGTAGGCACGTGAAAACATTGGCTCACGTTGACAGATGCACCTTCAATCCTTCACACGCATCAGATCTTCCGCCAAAAAGGCGAACTCCATCTCAGCTGAGCCGTTCTTAGCCGATGTTTTTACCAGCAGCCGCAAACCGCCGGCGGATTCGATCTGCCACAGTTCCGCCGCCCCTTGGAAAATCCGATTCACAACTCGAGCGCCAAAACACACGGAATTATTGAGCGGCGCTGCGCCAACTACAGTTGCAAAGATGCATTCAGGGCGCAAGGAGTAAGTTGCCGATCCGTCAGGGTCTGCAGTGGGCCACCGGAGTCCGCCACTCTCGGCAATTCCCGCGTTCACCGTCGCATGTATTAGGTTGCTTTGCCCAATGAACCGTGCAACGTAGGCAGTTGCGGGCTTGCGGTAAATTTCTTGTGGTGTTGCGACCTGCTCCAATTCGCCGGCGCGCAGCAGCGCGATGCGGTCAGAGACGGTCATCGCTTCTTCCTGGTCATGCGTGACGAAAACGAAGGCTATACCAACTTCGCGCTGCAGTATCTTCAGCTCCAACTGCATCTGGCGGCGGAGGTTGGCATCAAGTGCCGACAAAGGCTCGTCCAGCAGCAGCAGCTTGGGGCGGTTAACCAATGCGCGCGCCAGCGCTACTCGTTGCTGCTGTCCTCCGCTGATCTTTGCCGGGCTCGCCTGCACGTAGGACGACATCTTAACCTTTGCCAATGCGTCTTCTACAGAGGTTTTGACCTCAGCTGCTGGCGTACCGCGCACACGCAGGCCATATGCGACATTGTCGAAAACGGGGAGATGCGGGAAGAGTGCGTAGTTCTGGAATACAGTGTTGACGCTGCGCTTGTAGGGAGGCAAAGGATCGAGACGTAGTCCCCCCATCCATATCTCGCCAGCAGTACAAGCTTCGAAGCCGGCGATCAAACGTAACAGTGTTGTTTTCCCAGAACCACTTTCACCCAGAACGCTGAGGAATTCTCCTTCTGCGACTTCGAGACTGATATCGCGCAAAACGGCATTCTTGCCGAATTGCTTCGCTACTGAGCGTACTGATAACAACGCCGTCGGCGAGGCATTGGTGTCGATCACCTGCGAAACCTCTGTTGATGTTCGGTGCATCGTGATTTACTGCGCCGCTTTTACCTGATTCCAAATCTCGTTGTACTTGGCGCGTCGCGGAACATCCTCCCAGAAGTAAATGCGCTGCTGATACGCCTCGACATTATCGAGGTGCAGGCTTTTGCGCTTGTCGTCACTCATAAACTCTGCCGCACCAGGATTCGCTGGCGTGTATCCGGTCACATCGGATACCATTTTTTGCGTCTTCGCTTCGATCATGTACTCCAGAAACTGGGTTGCCAACCGTTTATTTTCGCTGGTCGACGTAATCATCAGGTGATCAATCCAGCCCGTGGTGTTCTCCCGGGGAATGGTCTCACCGATCGGGAAGCCCGCCTTGCGTAGCTGGTTTGTCATCAACGGCCAGCCCATCGCCACAACTACTTCGTGATTCTGGAAAAGATTGGTTAGCTCGCCACCCGTAGTCCACAGCTTTCGGATATTGGGCTTCATTTCGAGCAGCTTCGCCTTCACATGATCCAGCTCTTCGTCGCTCAGGTTATAAAGGTGCGAAGGCGGTTTGTCATAACCGAGCACCTGAGCGGCCATATACACCGTAGAAAGGTCGTCCCAAGCGGAGATCTTTTGACGCAGTTGCGGATCCCAAAGTTCGCTCCAGCTCCGCGGTGCCTCCTTGAAGGAGGCAATGTCGTAGAGTAGTGGATTCGGTCCCCACATGAACGGCACTCCATAGACTTGGCCATTGGCTTTCACCAGAGGAAGCTCGCGCAACTGCTGTGAGGTCTGGTTGTAGCTTGGAATTTTCGTGAGATCGAGGGGCGCGGCCAGTCCAGCTTGTGCGATGCTGGTGGCAACGTCGCTCGAAGGAGAGATCACGTCATAATTATTCGCGGAGCCGCCGCGCAGCTTCGCCATCAGTTCGTCACTGGAGCCCATATAGGAGGCCTTCAGTTCACACTTGCACTGCTCCTCGAATCCCCGAACAAAGGACGGATCAGCGTAGCCTTCCCAGACGAGAAGATTGAGCGTTGGCGTGCGCCTGGAACAAGACTCCAGCAGCAGGGTGGCCGCCATCAGCAAGGCGACTGCGCACCACCGCCACGTCCGCGACAAGCTAAATCTGCTCTCCATTTCCTCTCCTCAAATCCACGACGGCTCTCTAGAACGTCGGCGGAGTGTTTATCCAGATCAGTTGGGTCTTGCTCTTCCCTGCATTACGCCATGCGTGCGGCGTGCTGCTCTCAAAGTAAAAGCTATCGCCAGCTCTTAGCTCGTACTCTTTACCCTCGAGCTCGATCTTGAGCGAGCCACGCAGGACGAAGATAAACTCCTCTCCCTCATGCGTGTACGGCTCGCCACTGCCCGCTCCAGGGGAAACAGTGAACAGGTGCGGTTCCATTACGGTATTACCCCACGCCAGGAGGTCCATGCGTACTCCACGACCGGCGTCCAATTGCTTGCGCTCGCTAGGACGTACGCGATAAGGATTGGCCTCGGCTACGTCGAAGAAGTCAAGTATGTTGAGCTTGTAATAGCGGGCCAACTTGCGCAGGGTTCCCACCGATGCACTCATATGCGAACGCTCAATTGCGCTAAGAAAACCAACGGAAATGTCGACTGCCTCAGCCACTTCCGACAGCGACAGTGAAAGGCTGGTGCGCAACTGCCGCAGGCGGATTCCAATCGCCATGGAACCGTTGGTCGGCATTGATTTCAGCAATCCTTGAGACTTCAGCATTTCGAGAATCGCCGGCCCATTGAGACCGCGTACGCGGCTCAAGAATCGCGCACGTTTCAGGAGCCTGAGTTCGTCCTTGGAGTACAGGCGGTACTTGCTGTTTGTGCGCGTGGGGCTTATGATGCCGAGCCGCTCCCAGGAACGAATCACAGAAGCCGAAACACCAATCAGTTTTGCGACGTCCCCGATCTTGAGAAAAGTGCCAGCGCCCCTTTCTTTGGCGGCCGACCAAGATAACGCACCGGTTTGGTGAGGTGTTTTCAAGTTTCAGTTGACAGATCGCAGCCGGTTCTCTAACCTTGCGGGATTATAGCAAGGTTTGCACTGGCCGCAAGTGGTTCTTCGGAGTGCTGTTTTGGAACTCTTCGATCACGCACCTGCCCAAGGAGGTTCGATGCCCAGGTTAACCGTTCAATTCAAGTCGCTTATCCTTTTTGGCTTGATTCTTGAGTTCTGCTCGCTCGCATTTGCGCAGAGCA
>Ga0306920_100013401_pt1 | contig 11170 bp, 8 predicted proteins | sample flu12Cox44000170_FD_204666 | JGI IMG/M metagenome (GOLD analysis project Ga0306920, IMG submission 204666) | Lab enrichment of tropical soil microbial communities from Luquillo Experimental Forest, Puerto Rico - flux4day.12C.oxic.44.000.170 (v2)... | ecosystem: Environmental > Terrestrial >...
CGGCACAGCAGCTACACGGCGCGACCTATGTGGTCGAGGCCGAGCTGCGCCGGGAAGCGCTGGACGCCGACGGCATTGTTTGCGACATCGGCCGCGCGCTCGATCTGCTGAAGGCCGTGCTCGGCGAGTTCGACTACCGTAATCTCGACGAGGTGCCCGAATTCCGCGGCCGCAACACGACCACCGAGTTTCTCGCCGGCGAGATCCATCGCCGGATGACACGACGGATCCGCGAGGGCGCACTTATCCCGACCGATGCCGCAACGATCCACAGCCTTCGCGTGGTGCTGCGCGAGAACCCGGTCGCCTGGGCCGCCTATGACGCAGCGCTCGGATGACGAAATTGCCTTTGTCGTACCGGGCCGGCTCGATCAACTGACCGGCGGATATCTGTTTGACCGACGCATCGTCGAAGGATTGCGGGCACGTGGTCGGGTGGTGCGGGTCATTGAGCTGTCTGCGCGAGCGGACAGTACGCCACTGGCGGGACTCGCCGAGGGGACCAAGACCGTCGTCGACGGTCTGGCGCTCGCCGACCACGCGGAGCTGATGCTTGCGCAGGCCCGCCGCCTGCGGATGGTCGCGTTTGTCCATGGACCGCTGGCGCAGGAGACCGGGCTGGCGCCCGCCGCGGCGAGGCGGGCCGCCGCGATCGAGGCGGCGCTGCTCTCGCGGGTTTGCGGCATCCTCTGTCCAAGCCGTCGAACCGCCGCTGCGGTCGAGAGCTGTGGCATCTCCACGAAACGGATCGCGGTCGTCCCCCCCGGGACGGCAAAGCCGGCGCGCCCCCTTGGGCCACGGCGCTCTAGGGTACGAGCCTTGCTCTGCGTGGCCAATCTCGTCCCGCGCAAAGGCCATGAGCTTCTCGTCGAGGCTCTGGCGCGAATTCGCGATCTCGATTGGAGCCTCAGCTGCGTCGGATCGCTCGAGCGCGACCCGGCCACGACGCGGGCCGTCCGCCGTCGGATTCGCGCTCTTGGTCTTGGCCGGCGCATCACGCTTGCCGGCGAGTGTCCGCCGCAAAACGTCGCGCGAGCCTATCGAGCGGCCGATGCGTTCGTGCTGCCGTCTTTCCACGAAGGCTACGGCATGGTCTATGCGGAAGCAATGGCGCATGGGCTGCCGGTGATCGCTACGACCGCAGGAGCGATCCCCGAAACGGTGCCGCCTCAGGCCGGGCTTCTCGTCCGGCCGGGCGATCCGGCCGCCCTGGCGCGGGCGATGCGGCGGGTAATTGCCCAACCCGTCCTCGCCGCACGGCTAGCGATGGGGTCACGCGCCATTGGTGCTCGTCTGCCGGATTGGCCACGGGCGACCGAAACGTGGGAAAGAGCATTCGAGCGGCTGACGGCTCTCGATCCGCCGCATTGATGCCACCTGCTGGAGGCTCCAACACGGATCGTATAGGGTGGCTTGGCTGTTGGGGATGAACGGATCCGGTTTTGCGGATAACCATCGCGCAGCAACGCCGCTCCGCAGGAATTATTATGAGGGCTGGGCGTAGGGTTTTGATCGTCGACGATGACGGCGCGCTACGCCAGTCGCTGGCCGAGCAGCTCGAGCTGAACGAGGAGTTCGTCTGCGTCGATTGCGGCACCGCCGCGCGAGCGCTGGAGATCGTCAACAGCGAGCGCTTCGACACGATCGTCCTCGATGTCGGCCTGCCCGACATGGATGGGCGGGAGTTGTGCCGCCTGCTGCGTCGCGCGGGCGTGCAGGTGCCGATCGTGATGCTGACCGGAGCGGATAGCGAGCCCGACACCATCCTCGGCCTCGAAGCCGGTGCCGACGATTACGTGACAAAGCCGTTCCGCCTTAGTGTCCTGTTGGCGCGGCTGCGCGCGCATCTGCGCCAGAGCGATCACAGCGACGCCGCTGTGTTCATGATCGGCCCATACACCTTCCGCCCAGGCGCCAAATTGCTGACCGATCAGAGCGGCCGCAAAAAGGTGCGGCTGACCGAGAAGGAGACGGCGATCCTGAAATACCTCTACCGGGCCGGCGAGCGGGCGATCGGGCGCGAGACGCTGCTTGGGGAAGTGTGGGGCTATAACGCCGGGGTGACCACCCACACCTTGGAGACCCATGTGTATCGCCTTCGCCAGAAGATCGAACGCGATCCGGCGCGTGCCGAGATCCTGGTGACCGAGTCGGGCGGCTATCGTCTGGTGCCGTAGGTCGGTATCGTGGGGAAACGATTAAGCAGAGCCCTAACGCGCGTGGTCGTCGGCGTGAGCGCACTTGAAAAGCCGTGGCGGCGCGTCGACACCCGGCTGCGCGTCGTCGACGGCCTCTTAGGCAAACAGCGGGTCGAGACCCGACACGGCCCGTTGGTCTTTGTCACCACACATCCGCAAGCGCTGCAATATCCGCGGGAGTTTGCGACGCGCGAGCCCGAGACGCTCGCCTGGATCGACGCATTCGAGACGCCATGCCGGTTTTGGGACGTTGGCGCCAATATCGGTGTCTTCTCGATTTATGCGGGGTTGCGACCCGGCGTCGAGGTGCGCGCCTTCGAGCCGGCCGCCGCCAGTTATGGAGCGCTGTGCCGCAACATCGAGGCCAACCGGCTCGACGACCGTGTGCAGGCTTACTGCCTCGCAATCAGCGATCGCACGGAGCTCGGCCGGCTGAACCTGTCTGCGACCAATCCCGGCAGCGTCTTCAATGCCTTCCAGAGCACGAACGATTGCTTCGGCAACGAGATCGCGGTGGCCTTCCAGCAGGGGGTGGTCGGGTTTTCGATCGATAGCTTGCGCCGCCAGTTCGGGCTCCCCGCACCGAACTACCTGAAGATCGACGTCGACAGCATCGAGGAGCGGATCCTCGCCGGCGCTTGCGAGACATTGCGCGATCCCGAGCTTCGGTCTGTGCTGATCGAGGTCGAAACGGCAGACACCCCGCGCAACGCCCGCCTGGCCGAGGCTCTCGCAGCCGCTGGATTCCGCCGTACTCTGCGCAGCACGATCGACCAAGGGGGTGCGGTCAACGAAATTTTCGAGCGGACCGGAGCCGGCGCAGTCGCAGAACTGAGCGGCGAGCCTCTCATACGTTGATGACGGGCGATGCCGCCGGCTGGGCTTCTAATCAGCAGCGGCGCCGATAGCGGCTATTTTGCGCTCTTGCGTGATACGGTGCTGTCGATCTTGGCGCAGCGCCGCGACGCGGCGATCGGTATCCTCGATTTCGGGCTGACACCCGAGCAGCGCGACTGGCTAGCTGAGCGGGTGGAGCATGTGGTTCGCCCCGGTTGGGATCTGGACTTTCCCGGTCGCGAGCACACTCCCGAGGCGCGCAAGGCGCAGCTCTCGAGACCCTTTCTGCGGCGGCACTTCCCCGGCTACGAGACCTACCTGTGGATCGACGCCGACGCGTGGCTGCAAGACTGGCGAACCGTCGAGCTCTATATCGCAGCAGCCGGGCGGGACAAGATCGCGATCACGCCGGAGATCGATCGCGCCTACAAGCGCCACTATAAGCGACCCAAGCTCTTCGGTCGGACGCTCAGCTGGAAATGCTATCGCAAAGCTTTTGGCTGGCGTGTGGCCGACCGGCTCGGCCGCAACCCGATCGTAAATTGCGGAGTTTTTGCGCTCCACCACGACGCCCCGCACTGGGACGCCTGGCAGCGGATCATCGGCCAGGTCGCGCAGCGCACCCAGTTTTTCTACATTGAGCAAACAGCGCTCAACTACTCGATCTTCGCCGAGCAGCTGCCGGTCAACTTTCTGCCGGCCTATTGCAATTGGATGCCCGGCGATGCGGCCCCGGCCTTTGATGCGGTACGCGGCCTGTTTGTCGAGCCCTATGCCCCGCACGAGGTCATCGGCGTCATGCACCTCGCGGGTGAGGACGCAAAGTCGCGGACTTTTCGGCTGCGTCGGTTGGATGGCGGCGAAGTCGAAACGTCGCTCCGGTATAGCGAAACCCGTGCCCTGACTTCACACCATCCGCAGCCGCTCCGAGGCGATGCGCGCGCCTTCGGCCAGTGATTTGAGCTTCGCCCAGACGACGTCCTCGGCGACGCGGCCCATCCCCGCTGAGGTGTCGAAGCCGCAATCGGTGCCGCCGATGACGCGATGCGGATCGCCGACCGCGGCGGCGACCCGCTCGAGCCGGTCGGCGACGGCCTCGGGATGCTCGACGAAATTGGTCAGGCTGTCGATGACGCCGGCGATGATGATCTGGTCCTCGGCCAGCGGCAATTTCTCGAATACCCGGTACTCATGGGCGTGCCGCGGATTGGCGAACGGGAAGAAAAAGCTGCCGACATTGGCCTTTTGGATGATCGGCAGGATGTCGGCGAGCGGCACGTCGCAATCGTGCGGCCCCTCGTAATTGCCCCAGCAGACGTGCAGGCGCACCCTGTCGCGCGGGATGTTGGCGATGGCCGTGTTGATCGCCGCGACGACCCGCTCGACAAACCCTAGGAAGTCGCCGAGCGGCCGGTCCTGGTAGGACAAATGGCGTTCGAGAGCGAGGTCCGGGCAATCGAGCTGCAGCAGATAGCCGCGCCCGACGATCGTCTCGTATTCCCCGCGCAGCGCCGTGGCGAGTGCGGCGAGATAGGCCTCCTCGCTGTCGTAATATTCGTTCTTCATCGCTCCGGCGATGATCCCGGGCGACGGCGCGGTCAAGAACGGCTCCACAAAATGCGTGCCGGTCTCGTCGAGCGCGGCCTGAAAGTCGACGCATTCGGCTTCGATCGCGGCGGGTCCGAGATACCGGATCTCGCCGATCACCTTGGGCGGCCCCATATTGCTGACCGCCTGTCGCGCGGCGAGCTGCTGCTCCATCATTTGCAGGAAAATCGGATAGCGCAGCGCGTCGGCGCGTGTCCGGCGCTGCCACGATCCGCCAAACCCGCTCATCCGGTGGCGGATGTGGAGAAAGAACCCCTCGCGCTGCTGCTCGCCATTGTTGCCGATGTCGACACCGGCTTCGGCCTGCTTCCGCACGATCCCGCGCAGTGCCGCCCGGCCGAGGTCGTCGAGCTCGCCCGCATCGATGGATTCGCCGCGTGCCCGGCGCACATAAAGGCGGGTCAGCTCGGGCGGGCGCGGCAGGCTGCCGGTGTGAGTCGTCAGGATCCGTTCCTCGCTGCGGCGCATCGTCACTCCTTTCAGGAAGATAGCGGCCCTTTCCCCAGTCTACCGCGGAAGGGGCGCGGCGCCAGCAGGGCAATCGCGAATAAGTCGCTTGTCGCGGAGGCGCCGATTCCCTAGACTGCCGACCTTCGTCGCAACAACAGAAAGGAGGTGATCCTGTGTCTAACCCTAAACCGCGGTCATCCGCTGCCGTGACCAGGATCCCCACTTGCCTGGAGGTCCTCGCCTAAGGGCGACGGCTTGCGGCCGCGATGGCCGCCGGTTACCGGTTTAAGGGAAGGGCCGCCTCTCGGGGCGGCCCTTCTCATTTGGCGCGGCAGGGCCTACAACGATCAGCATTGCTTCCGGCCGCGGAGTGAGGGGCATGCCCGATACGCTGGTAACGAATTCGCCGATCATCGCTGCCTATCGCGCTGCGACCCCCGGCTCGGCCGCCGCTTCCGAGAAAGCCGCCCGCCTATTCCCGAGTGGTGTCACTCACGATTCGCGTTACATCGAGCCCTACGGGCTCTACATCACGCGGGCGCAGGGGCCGCGCAAATGGGATGTCGACGGCAATTGCTACGTCGACTATTTCGGCGGTCATGGCGCCCTGCTGCTCGGCCACTGCCACCCCAAAGTCGTCGAAGCGGTCCAGCGGCAGATGGAGCGCAGCACCCATTTCGGCGCTTCGCACGAGACCGAGATTGCCTGGGCCGAATGGGTCTTGAAGCTCATTCCCTCGGCCGAGCGCGTGCGTTTCACGTCCTCCGGCACCGAGGCGACGTTGATGGCGCTGCGGCTCGCCCGCGCATTTACCGGCAAGTCCCAGCTGATCCGCTTCAAGCATCACTTCCACGGCTGGCACGACCACATGACCTCGGGCTATGCCAGCCACTTCGACGGCAGCCCGACACCCGGCGTCCTCTCAGGGGTGGCCGGCGGCCTTTTGCTGGCCGAGCAGAACGATGTCGAAGGGCTCGCCCGGATGCTGGAGACGCATGACGACATCGCCGCCGCGATCCTAGAGCCGACCGGCGCCCACGGCGCGCAGCTGCCGATCGACCCGAAGTTCCTCGTCGCGCTGCGCGAGCTGACCCGCCAGCACGGCGTAGTGCTGATCTTCGACGAGGTCGTCACCGGCTTTCGCGTTTCACCAGGCGGGGCGCAAGCTCAGTACGGTATCCGGCCCGACCTGACGACATTGGCCAAGATCCTCGCCGGCGGGCTGCCGGGTGGCGCCGTCGCCGGCCGCAAGGATATCCTCGATCTCCTCGACTTTCAGGTCACCAAGGCTGCCGACCGCGAGAAGATCTCGCACCAGGGCACGTTCAACGCCAACCCACTGTCGGCGGCCGCCGGTGTCGCCGCACTCGAAATCGTCGGCACGACCGACGCCTGCGCCCGCGCCAACCGCTACGCCGACCGGTTGCGCAGCCAAATCAATGAGGTGTTCGAGGAGGAGCACGTGCCGTGGGCGGCCTATGGCATGTTCTCGAATTTCCACATCTTCACCAACTCCAACCGCAGCGCGATCGTCCCGACCCGCTTCGATCCGTTCCAACAGCCGGCAGAGGCTTTCTTCGACAAACGCCAAGCCGGGATCGTGCACAAATTCCGGCTGGCGATGATGACCGGCGGGGTGGACTTCAGCGGCAGCCCGGGCGGCGTCACCTCGGCAACCCACGGCGAGGTCGAGCTCGAGGACACGGTGAAGGCGCTGCGCAACACCGTGCGCATGCTCAAGCACGAAGGAGAGATCTAGCCGACTCCACTCAAAGGCCGGATGTAAAAACAACGAAAATCGCGATTCACGCCCTGGAACACCAAGGCCGTAGCCCAAAACATGATGTTCGATCAATCGTTTAGGTCTAAATTGTGGGTGTCGAGGAACAACGGAAACAGCACCGGATATCAACCGGATCCGCACAGCCCTGAGGGAGCGGAAACAACAGATTAAGGTTTCCGGATCCGGACGGCTTGAGGATGCGCTCGCCGCAGGCGTAGCCGGGCCGGGATCAGGGCCTCGTAGATCGGCGCCTCCTTGGATCGCGGCGCAGATTAAGGTTTGTTCTGCGTGCCTGCCGTTGCCGGCGAATTGAGGCTGGCGACCGCCTCGATCTCAACGAGGTAATCAGGGCCGGCCGACAGCTTCGGTACTGTGGCGACGCTGCTCTCCGGCGATCTCGGCCCGAGGTCCCGGACCAGAATATCGGCGCTCTTATTGAACGCGTCCGAATCTGTGACATAGGTCCTCATCAGAACGATGTCGGACGCCTTAGCTCCGGCCGCCGCGATACAGGCCTGGATATTCTTGCTGGCTTGCTCGATCTGCGCCCGCATGTCACCTTTCCCGACGACATTTCCGTCCTTGTCGACCGCTACCTGCCCGCCGACGAGGAGCTGCCTCCCGCCGTGTTTAAACGAGATCACGACCGAGGGCGGGGTAGCGTGGCACGGCGGGCCGACAACCGCCGGTTCGGCTTGGCGCTCGACCGTTGACCAATTCTGGTCTGCCCGTTTGATGTTTTCAGCGGCCTTCTCCTCCCACGCAGCCAACGCACGAGTAGTGTGCGTTAGGTACAGCTTGCCGTCGACAATCGCCCAGGCGTTGGGATCGACGGTATCCTTATGCGGTTGTTGCGAGGCGACACCCATCGCGCAGTAGCCATCGTATTGCGGCGCGTAATGCTCGGAATCTTTGACAAAAAGATCGCGATGCGTGGCGCTGGCAAAGCGCCAGCGCGCGTTGTGCCACGCATATTCGAATTCGCTTAAGCCCGGGAGCGGCTTCCCGTCGGTGAAATACGCGACGGGATCGTAGCCGCTAATCGAAAGCCGCGTCTCATCGCTCCAAGCCGCAGGTCCCAGCAGGTACACGAACAACCCGAGAAGCGTGGGCGGCGTTAATCCAGCAAAGCGAGCCGAAATGGACTCCCTCCCGTAAGGGATCGCTAGTGTGGCGCCGCCCCTCCTCGCAAGTCAGGCGCTTAAATGATATATGATGTGCACTGTTCGCCTTTCTATATTTCGCCTCATCGTCCCGGCGACCGATGGCTGATGTCCTGCGATCCGGCTCTCGGAGACGGAAACTTGCCGCGATCTTGCACGCGGATGTGGCGGGTTTCAGTCGGTTGATGGGCGAGGATGAGGCAGGTACGCATCAGGCGCTGACCGAGCTTCGGAGCGCTGTCGATCCGTCGATCACCGGCCATGGCGGTCGGATCGTCGGGACGGCGGGCGACAGCCTGCTGGCTGACTTTTCAAGTGTTGTCGACGCGCTGAGTTGCGCCGTCGAGATGCAGCGGGCGGCGCGCGCAATCAACGATCCCCTCCCGGCTGAGCGCCGTCTCGAATTGCGGATCGGCGTCAATCTCGGCGACGTGATCGTCGACGGCGACGACATCTTTGGTGACGGCGTCAACATCGCTGCCCGGCTGGAGGGGCTTGCCCAACCCGGTACCGTCTGCATTTCTCAGACTGTGTACGACCAGGTCAGGAACAAGCTCGACCTCGATTACCGTCCACTCGGCAGCCATCGCGTCAAGAACATCGCCGAGCCGGTTCGCGCCTACGCAGTGGGGGTACCGGCCGCGCTACCTCGGCCAAGAGGCGGGTGGCGGCCTATCGTGGCCGTCGCCGGAGCCGCACTGCTTGCGGTGTGCGGGCTCGTAGCGTGGGCGCTATATACGGGAGCGGGTCGCGAGTTGCTCGGGCTCGGCGCTGCACCCAAGCCGGTCGAGGTCGCCAGCCTCGCCAACCCTACGCATATCGCCGGCCGCCCGTCGCTCGCGGTGCTGCCCTTTGCGAACCTGTCGGGCGATGCCGGCCAGGACTTCTTCAGCGACGGCATCACCGAGGATGTGATAACCGCGCTCGGCCGCTTCTCGAACCTGCTTGTCGTTGCCAAGTCGGCGAGCTTTCAATTCAAGAGCCAGAACTTTTCCCCGGCCGAGATCGGACGCCGGCTCAACGCGCGCTATCTGCTCGAAGGCAGTGTTCGCCGCGCCGGCAATCGGGTTCGCGTCAACGCCGAGTTGAGCGAGGCCGCGACGGGGCGGAACGTCTGGTCCCAGTCGTACGACGCCGAGGTCAAGGATATCTTTGGCGTGCAAGAGGATATCGCCCGACGCGTCGTCGGCGCGGCGGCGGTGAAGCTCACTCGCTTCGAGCGGGACCGTGCCCTTGGCAAGCCCACCGAGAACCTCGCCGCCTACGAATACGTTCTGCGCGGTCGCGACTTTATGTCCCACGCGACGCGCGAAGGCAATCGCGAGGCGCAGGACATGTTCCGGCGCGCTATCGACCTCGACCCGAGCTACGCCGTCGCCTATGCCGAGCTCGGCTTGTCGCTGATCGAGGCGGTGGCGTCAGGATGGACGGAATTTATCGCCGACGATCTCGGCCGTGCCGAAACGTTGGCGCAGAAGGCGTTGTCGCTGGACCCCGCGACGACCAACGCCCACCGCCTGCTCGCGCAGGTGGATTTAATGAGGGGACATATCGACCTAGCCCTCGGCCAGACGGAGCGTGCGCTCGAGATCAATCCGAGCGATGCCGAGAGCTATGCGATGCATGGCAGTACATTGGTGTGGGCGGGCAGAGCGGCAGAGGCCTTGCCGTGGCTCGAAGGCGCGCTTCGCTTTGACCGTGACAACGCCAGAGCATCTTTGCTTTTCGGGATTGCCTATTATTTTCTCGACCGTTATAGCGAGTCGGTCGAAACCCTGGACCGAGCCCTTTCCGGCAATCTCGGACGCAACACTCAGTTGATGGGGCGGCCCGTTTTGGCGGCAGCCTACGCGCAGCTTAACCGACCACAGGAGGCCGAGCGGGAGCATGCCGAGGCGATGCGCTTGTCGCCGTTTCTCGACGCCGAGCGGTTTGCCGGACAATTCGGCACCCAAGAGGCCCGCGACCACATGTTGGAGGGGCTACAAAAGGCCGGATTTCATTAAACGCGGCCCATTCGCGCAACATCGCTGAAATCGGCTCAGATTCGGCTAAAACTCGCAACAAATACGACTATAAATTAACCTCATGATCCCCTACGCTCGTTAATCGAGAGTGGTGGGCGACGATGGCGGATGCGGCAGTCGCGGGCGAGAGGGTCGGGTTCACGCCGGCATGGGCCGCACGCATGCTGGCCGCCTTTACCGATCGCCTCGTCGCCGAGGGGGAGCGCCGGCTGCTCTGGCTGCCGGTATTTTTCGGCGCCGGGATTGGGCTCTATTTCGCGCTAAAGGTCGAACCGCCGTTATGGCCCGGCGTTGCTGGCGCGATTGCCGGTGCCGGCCTGAGCTTCGCCCTGCGCCGGCATCCCGCGTGGTGCGAAGCGGCGCTAGCGCTGACCGTTTTCGCCGCCGGCTTTGCGCTGATATGCGAGACCACCCGGGAGCGCCAGGCGCCGATGTTGCAGCGCCACCTCGGACCGGTCACGGTTACCGGACGGGTTGCCGACATCGATTTGGCAGAAAAGGGCTGGCGCATCATCATCGAGCCCGATCCCCTGGCCGGGCTCGACGCGACCGCTCAACCGCACCGCCTGCGCCTTCACATTCCGCAGACGAGCGACGAGCTCAACCCTGGCGATTTTATTCGGCTCAAAGCAATGCTTTATCCGGTGCCGCCCCAGATATTGCCGGGTGGGCGCGATTTCCAACGCGAGCTTTACTTCGCCGGGATCGGCGGGGTCGGCTACAGTTTTGGCGGCGCCCGCCGGATCTCCGACGCGGAGCCTGCGTCCAATGCCGGTGGGGGCTGGGCCGAGCGCCTGAGGCATCTGCGTAGCGAGATGACCCGGCGGATCAATGCTGTGCTTCCAGGATCGACCGGCGGGGTCGCCTCGGCGCTGATCACCGGTAAGCGCGGGGCCATCACCGAAGAGGTCAAGCAGTCATTCCGAGATTCCGGTCTGTCCCACCTGTTGGCGATCGCCGGGCTCCATCTGGGTCTCGTCGGCGCCTTTGTGTTCTTTGCTGTGCGCGGTTGTCTGGCGCTGATCCCTCGGGTCGCTCTGCGCTATCCGATCAAGAAGATCGCTGCTGCCGCCACGCTCGTTGTCCTGACCTGCTATCTGTTGA
>Ga0306920_100013404_pt1 | contig 11170 bp, 13 predicted proteins | sample flu12Cox44000170_FD_204666 | JGI IMG/M metagenome (GOLD analysis project Ga0306920, IMG submission 204666) | Lab enrichment of tropical soil microbial communities from Luquillo Experimental Forest, Puerto Rico - flux4day.12C.oxic.44.000.170 (v2)... | ecosystem: Environmental > Terrestrial >...
GCGAAGTGCCGGAGGGCACCGACGCACTGCATTCGCTACCGACGGAGTCGCCGGAAACCGAGACAAACGTTGTCCCGGTCTGTAGGTCGAATATTTCAATCCTCGTCTTTAGTAAGCACGATTTGGCAGGATCGACGCCGGCGCCGATGCTAACAACCGCTCGCACGAGTTTTGACGGCTGTGATGCCGGTATGGAAATCGACTCCCCGGCCTTCAGTTGCTCCGTCGTCGCGTTGCCGATGAGAGAACCGTCAGCGCCAAAGAAACTCACCTGCACTTGGCATGGGGTAACACGACCACCATATGGTTCCTTTACATTCGAGATGACGGCGCGCACACCCTGATCGTTAGTGAGAGACACGGCGGCGAAGCGGGCGGCGCATTCGGCCGGAGGCGGCGTTTGCTCGGCGCGCGAATTGAGCACGTCGGAGCTGACCTTAACATGTTCTATCGCGACCACCACGCGCCGTTGGGAAGTTGCCTGCCTGCCGTCCGGCTGTCTAGACCTCAACGTCAGCTCGTGATTTCCGGCGGGAAGCCGGGGTGTGACCATAACGAATCGTCCAGATTGATCTGCGACCGCCCGATCATGGCGTTCGTTGTTGCGCAAAAGCTCCACGATTGCGCCGGGCGTTGCTCTGCCCGCGATGACTGCATCACCCGTTCGTTCATCAATGCGGGCAACGTCGAAGACGGGCACGAAATCATTGGTGTCCGCATTTGCTTCGGCTTGTGCGGTTACGGGCCCCGCCGGGCCCTCATCTCGTCGAGCAACTGGCAAAGCAGCTGACGCGGCAGTTGTGGCTTTCGTTTCAACCGGCGGTTGGCTTCGCTTACTCATGATACCGAAGATAATGGCTACATGATATGCCCCGACAAGTACAAGGACCAACATGACTATGCGGCTTATCGGTTTAATTGTCATTGAGACGCGACCGTTTGGTTAGATCGATCTTCGGCTGGTACCCGGAAGTTTCCTTCTATGCAGTCTTCGGACATGGCGTGATGTGCGAGTGAGTTGGTCCCAGCGTTGCGCCGTTCACCGACATTAAAGCACAAAACAAAGGGGAGTTGCCGCCAAAAAGTAAGGCCCGGGACCGCTCCGAATCACCAGAAGGGGCTTTTTGAGCAGTGAGGGGCCTTAGAGATCTTAGAAGACCCTGCTAAGCTCCGGATCGATCGCCGTTCATACGGCAACGACAGCGGTCCTTTCACCTTGGCGGCGAAACGGTCTTCCTGGATGTCGTATTGAAGTAAACAGCTACAAAAAAGCCAGCAGCATCTTGGCGGGATTTTTGGTTGCAAACGCTTCTTTGCTACTGCAAAATTTCGTGTCCGATTTTTTAATAAGTCCTGGCGTATCCTCTAATTTTATACTGGCATTTGGCGCTCGCAATTGCTGCAAACGCCAGCCAGTAATCAAATGCCGGACAGTAATTTCCTAATACTCCTTTAAAGTGAGTTGCATCATGGCTTACGGGGATCGAAAAAGTGATCGGGTCAATTTCGACCGCGGCGTTCCCGTTTACGTGATGGGGATTGATGGCACCTGGCGACGGGAATGTACAATGCATGACGTGTCACACACCGGGGCACGCCTTCGCGTCGAAGGCTCACTCGAAGGACTGGACCTTAAGGAATTTTTCCTGCTGCTTTCCTCGACCGGGCTTGCCTATCGGCGCTGCCAATTGGTGCGCGTTACCGGCGATGAAATCGGTGTCGAGTTTCTCGCCCCCGAAAAAAAGCCCAAAAAAAGCGGGCTCAGACTGACACACCGACAAGGTTGAACGCGCGCGACGAAAGGCCGAGAGCCTGCTGCCCGTTACTCTAAGGTCGTGGCCCGGCAGACGAGCATTCGTGCGAAATTTTTGCTCTGCCTCCAGCAACCGCCGCAGAATAGGGCCGCCCGGCCAGTCGTCGCGCCTTGACTGCGACCTTGATTGCGCCAGGGCTTTCAACAACACCGTCTGGCGGGCCCATAAACGCGATGCGTGCTCGATGCTATGAAGTTGGGCTCGGAAACGCAGCATACTGGCGCAGACCATAGTTTCATTCAAAGCTGGAAAGCGCGATGCGGCGTACCTTTATCACCATAGCGATGGTGCTTCTGGCATCACAATAACCCACGCTCAGTCCAGCGTACAACTGCGCGGTCAAATCAGTGTACCGACATCGCCGCCATCGGTGTCATTGCCTTCGTCAGGATCGACATCCGGCACTGCATCGGGCCTACAACGACGACGGGATCGGCGAGTGGCGGCACCGGGAATAAGCGCACCGGCGTCGACGAACCCTCAGTCACTTTGCTATTGCCTGGTGAGATACCGGACACCTCCACCCGGACGGCGAGTACTACGGCGGCAGCGCCCGGCGCTTCCTCCCCCATCTGCCCGCCTCCGGTCCCCTCATCTGATGGGGACCCTGCAAATCTGAGCCAGATAGTAGGCGCTTCGCTGCGCGGCTACTTTGCATGGGGTCGATTTCGACTTTCTGCTCTTCGTGTGGGCGGTCTCTCGCCTACCCTCTCGGAAGCATATATCGGGACACGCCGCTGCGCCTGATCGATCAGTCGGCATCTGACCGCTCTTTTGCAATTTCGCGCTGAACACAAATTCTACCCCGTGGTAAGGAACTCTGGGGCTAGACCACCGGTTAGCCTTCCATCTACTTGCTCACCGACAGAACTGGCAGGAGGCCACATCGGCGCGGTGACGTCGACAGCGCCGTCGGTCTCGACTATCGCTGTGGAGTGATTCTTGGCACCTGATGGAGACGACGCGACGATGTCGCCGCACGAAGCAATCCCGTCCTGGAGCGTTGTGGCCCTCGCCACCGCCGGCGTCATCATCAGGCCTTTTCGTGTCCCCGAAGCGGTCTGGGCGCTCGCGGGTGTAGCCGCGCTGCTGCTGATGGGACTATTGCCAGTTGACGATGTGATCAAAGGCGCTGCCAGGGGCATCGACGTCTATCTTTTCCTGATCGGCATGATGCTGATTGCAGAACTCGCGCAACGCGAGGGCCTGTTCGATTATCTCGCGGCTTTTGCGGTCGAACATGCGCGCGGCTCTCCACACCGGCTGTTTCTCCTCATCTATGCGGTCGGCATTCTCGTCACCGTGTTCCTGTCAAATGACGCCACCGCCATTGTGCTGACGCCTGCGGTCTATGCCGCGACACGAGCCGCGGGCGCAAAGCCCCTGCCCTATCTTTTCGCCTGCGCGTTCATTGCGAACGCGGCGAGCTTTGTGCTGCCAATTTCCAACCCAGCGAACCTCGTTGTGTTCGGCGAGCGCATGCCGCATTTGGCGGAATGGTTGCGCCAGTTCGCGCTGCCGTCACTCGCCGCCATTCTCGCAACCTATGTCGTGCTCCACCTGACCCAGCGTCGCGCGCTCAGAGAGGAGAACATCGAAACGAGCGTTCCCACCCCGCACCTGAGCCATGGCGGCAAGCTTGCCGCGATCGGCATTGCGGCTATCGGCGCAGTGCTGGTGACGGCTTCCGCACTCGACATTCAGCTCGGTCTGCCGACCTTACTCTGTGGCCTGATCACCACAGCGGCGGTGCTTGCACTCAGCCGTCAGTCGCCCTGGCCTGTCCTGAAAGGCGTTTCATGGAGCATGATTCCACTGGTGGCGGGGCTATTCGTGATGGTGGAAGCACTGGTGCGAACCGGCGCGATCGGCCGTCTCAGCGCGTTGCTCCACGACACCGTCGCGCAATCGCCGTCGCGGACCGCGTGGGCCGCGGGCTTGATCACGTCGATTGCCGACAACATCGCCAACAACCTGCCTGTCGGTCTTGTTGCCGGCTCGGTTGCGGCCCAAAATCATCTTCCTTCACAGGTCGTCGGGGCCATGCTGATCGGCGTCGATCTAGGACCGAACTTCTCGGTCACCGGCTCGCTCGCGACCATCCTGTGGCTTGTGGCGTTGCGGCGGCAAAAGATCGAGGTCACGGCCTGGCGTTTCCTGCAAATCGGTGCGCTGGTGACGCCGCCGGCTCTGATCGCGGCACTGGCGGCCGTGATTTGGTGAGCAGAGCGCCCCTCAAGACGCCACCGGGATCTAGTTTCCGGAGGGGCGGATGGTCGGGTCTACGCTGCCGACTCTTGAACGGTCCCAAATACTTTCCGGAACCCAGCCGTCACCGTAGAAGGGAATCACTGGAACCGCACTGTAGACGTAAGCACCACGAAAGGTTCTTGGTCCGTAAGCTGGCCCATAACCGTATGCCGGACCGTAGTAGCCCGGCCCACCCAGGCGCTCGTATTGAGCGAATACCGGGCCAGTGAGAGCAGCCGAAACAATAGCTACGGCACCGAGCATTTTGATGTTCATGGAATTTCTCCGTTCGACTTGACGAGCCTTCGGAGGCGAACCCAACGCCACGAAGGACGTTCCTGCATTCAAGTGAACGTGAGCCCCGTGACCGACGGCATCGCCGGGAGTTCCCTGTTACGACCCTTCCGAATGTTCATTTTCTTTTTTTTTGGCTCGGACGTTGTCTTGCCGCAAGGGCGACGGCGCAGCCTTGCGGTTGAATTCAGCGCAGGAGAGCGCGATGCAACGTTCCTTCATCATTGCGACCATGTTTCTCGGTGTCACAACGGCGCAGGCTCAAACCGCCGCCCAATTCAGTGATCAAACAGGTCTTGCTGCCGATCCGCTCAGCATAGCGGCTTCGCCATTGCCGTCCGGGCCGTCGTCTACGCCCGGCCCCGTCGCCGGCTCGACGAGTACCAGCACTTCGAACAGTGATGTCACGCGCAACATCAACGCGCCCGCATCGAGGAGTCCTCAGTCACCTTCGCTATTGCCGGGAGAAATATCGGACACCTCCACGCAGGCGGCGAATGCCACGGCAAGCGCACCCGCTCCTCTCGCACCCATCTGCCCACCTCCGATCCCGTCATCCGACGCCGGCTCGGCGAACCTGAGCGAGATAGCCGGCGTTCCGATCAATGGATGCTGACGCAGGACTACCTTCGGCAGACCAGCGCTACCCCGCCAAAGAGTCCGCGTCTTAAGTTGCTCCTCGAAGGACCAGTATGGCAACCACGAGGACGCAAAAGACGGCGATGATAATCAAAGGGCCTCTGCTCGATTTAATGCTATCGCGCGGCGCTAAAATACTTCCTGCTTCATAATTTTCTCTGCTTAAAGCAGTTGGTTGAAGATTGTCATTGGACGGAACGAGCGTTTCGTTCAGCGACGCATCCGGTATGTCTACAATCCGAGTGAGCGGCTGGGTACTCATGGACTAGCCCTGCTGGCATCGATCAACTTGTTTAGTATGACCCCCTCTGAGAGACTTTAGCAATGCCGGTCGCACTCGCCAGAGACTTTTGATCGGTGCAATCAGCTACTTCCTTCGCGCAGGGGAAAAGGCGCGATGCAAGCACGAATTATCGCTCCATGGGTCCTTCCTCAGCCGCGTGAAGCACGACTGGCCCCGGCAGATGAGCCGGGGCCATTTTTCGCGGATTCGCATTTGCCTGGGCAATCGTCGGCTCATGTTGAGTTCTGCTTGCCAACCAAGGGAACCAAGGTTCCATCCGGCCCCGGAGCGGCCTCATGAACCAAATGTGGCTTCATGAATCAAATATAACGACCGCCGCCTGCGTGTTCGGCACGATGGCGAGATCGATTCACCGCACCCATGCCTTCGATGTTCTCGCAACGGATGAAGAGCGCTCCTCAGGCGACCGAGAGGCCGCTCTCCGACGGTGATCGGCTTCCAGTTCCAGAGAAATGTCGTGGAGCAAAAGCGCTGCAAGCGGTTCTGTTGCTTCCTGCTCCGACGCTCGAGCCACTTGCTTCTTGTTTTCTTTCCACCTTCTGTCAGCCATGGCAATAACCCCCCATGCTCTGACCCCCAGTCCGGAGGAACTTTGCTCGAAATTGTGAAATTTTTGGGGTCCCTCACTGACCAGCGAACGTCGGAGGAATGCCCGCCTGAATTGCGCCGCCGCGAGGGGCTAGGCACTCATGAAACTATTTTTACTATGAAGCGGATGAAAGGGCCGAGGCTTTGTGTCGCGATCGGGTGAATTGGTCGGAGCGGCGAGATTTGAACTCGCGACCCCTAGTCTCCCAGACTAGTGCGCTAACCGGGCTGCGCCACGCTCCGTTGCCGTTCCCTTAGCTTCGATCAGAGCAACGCGCAAGACACGCGTTAAGGCGGCGATAGGTCTCGGGGCCAAAAATGATCCGGTTCGGCCCCTCAGCCGTCCTTGAGCACCGCATCAAGCATTTGCCGGCAGGCGATCAGATCCTCCAGCACGGCTTTCAGTCGTACAGCGTCGAATGCAGGTGAAAGCTCGGCAACGCCCGCGATCGCGTCTTCGTCAAAATCCTCGTCATGAGCCTCGAGGTTTCTGGCACGGCGGGCCAGGCGCGGGACCCCGCTCTCTTCGGCGCTTTCGTAGTCATCGTCGTCGAGATCGGCTGGGGTGGCAGCGTCGTCATCCTCCAGGATAGTTTGTCCGATAACCTCTTCGATCGCGCCGAAGGAGGCTATTGCCGAGGCGTCCGCCAGCCGTTGCACTGAGGCGATGCCGTGTTCTTTGAGAATGCGCTGCACGCCGCGAATGGTGTAACCCTCGCCGTAGAGCAGGCGACGGATGCCTCGCAGCAAATCGATATCATCGGGACGATAGTAGCGGCGTCCGCCGCTCCGCTTCATTGGCTTGATCTGAGAAAACCGCGTTTCCCAGAAACGCAGAACGTGCTGGGGAATGTCGAGGTCTTCGGCGACCTCGCTGATGGTTCGGAACGCATCCGGCGCCTTGTCCAAACGTTCCCCTCCTCTTTCGCAGACTCCAGTGAAGACCTACGCTACGGCCTAACCTTCGCCGTTACCGGTTTTGTGGCCGTTGATCCGCTGCTTCAGGATAGCCGATGGTTTGAACACCATCACGCGGCGCGGCGAGATCGGCACTTCAGTGCCGGTCTTCGGATTGCGGCCGATCCGCTGCCCCTTCTTGCGAACCATGAACGAGCCGAACGAAGAGAGCTTCACCGTCTCGCCCTTCTCAAGGCAATCGGTGATCTCCTTCAATACGAGCTCGACAAACGCAGATGATTCCGTGCGCGATAAGCCCACCTTCTGGTAGACGGCTTCGCACAGATCGACACGTGTGACGGTTTTTCCGGTTCCACTCATCGCCTGCCCCTCACGGCGAACAAGATCAATTCGCATCTGAAATTAAGAGCTTAACCATCGACGGTCAACAGCTCACATCAATGCATTGGCATGAAAGAGGACAGGGAAATTATATCCAATTTTAAGCTCCCGCTCACCAGCGGACGAGCGCCGAGCCCCATGTGAAGCCGCCTCCCATGGCTTCGAACAGGACCAGATCGCCCTTCTTGACACGTCCGTCCGCGACCGCGACCGACAGCGCCAGCGGAATCGAGGCGGCGGAGGTGTTGCCATGCCGGTCTACGGTGAGTACCACTTTCTGCGGCGCAATATGCAGCTTATGGGCCGAAGCATCGATGATTCGCTTGTTGGCCTGGTGAGGTATGAACCAGTCGATGTCGTCTGCGCCCGTGCCCGTGGCCTCGAAGGCATCGACGATCACGTCGGTGATCATGCCCACCGCGTGCTTGAAGACCTCACGGCCCTCCATGCGCAGGTAACCCACGGTGCGCGTCGAGGACGGGCCGCCGTCGACGTAGAGTTTCGACTTGTGCCGCCCGTCGGAGCGCAAATGGGTGGTCAAAACGCCACGATCGGACGGTAGTCCGGGCTGCGGCTGGGCATCCAGAACGACGGCGCCCGCGCCGTCGCCAAACAGCACGCAGGTGCCGCGGTCGCTCCAGTCAAGGATGCGCGAGAACGTCTCCGCGCCAATCACCAGCGCGCGCTTGAACGACCCGGTACGAAGGAAATTGTCGGCGGTGGCGAGCGCAAAAACGAACCCCGAACACACCGCTTGCAGGTCGAACGCCGCGCCGTGGCGAATCCCAAGCCCGTTTTGGACCGCCACCGCTGTCGCCGGGAAGGTGTTGTCGGGCGTCGAGGTCGCCAGCACAATGAGATCGATCGACTGTGCATCCACTTGCGCATCGGCGAGCGCCGATCGCGCAGCATGAATAGCAAGGTGCGAGGTGAATTCGCCCTCGGCGGCAATATGGCGCCGGCGAATGCCGGTGCGCTGCACGATCCACTCGTCGGAAGTGTCAATCCGCTGCGCCAGTTCGGCATTGGTCAGGATCCGCTCCGGCAAGTAAGCGCCGCAGCCGAGCACGACTGAACGTAGTACAGTCACGAGACGGGCTCCTGATCGGTCGGCGCTTGGGCAAGTGCGCTGCCGTCGCGATTGAGCATCTGATTGATCTTATTGATGAGGTCGTAGCGGACCATCTCATAACCAACATCAACGGCATAGGCAAAGCCTTCGGCGTCCGTTCCGCCGTGGCTCTTGACGACCACGCCTTTGAGGCCGAGCAGCACGCCGCCATTGGATTTGTTGGGATCGAGCTTGTCGCGCAACGCCTTGAAAGCATTCTTGGCGAGCAAATAGCCAATTTTGGAGATCAGGCTGCGCGAGAGCGCGTCGCGCAAAAATTCATTGATCTGGCGCGCGGTGCCCTCGGCCGCTTTCAAGGCGATATTGCCGCTGAAGCCCTCGGCGACGATGACGTCGGCGGCGCCCTTGCCGATCCCGTCGCCTTCGACGAAACCCACATATTCGAGCTGGGGCAGATTCATCGCACGCAATAGTTCGGCGGCTTCCCGAATTTCCTCGCGTCCTTTGATTTCCTCGACCCCGATATTGAGCAGACCGACCGTCGGTCTCTCCAGATTGAACAAGACGCTCGCCATGGCGCTGCCGAGCACTGCCAGCGTCACCAGATGCCGCGCATCCCCTCCGATGGTCGCACCGAGATCAAGCACGACCGAGTCGCCGCGCATCGTCGGCCAAACAGCGGCGATCGCCGGACTGTCGACGCCCGGCAGCGTGCGCAGGCAGAACCGCGCCATCGCCATCAGGGCACCGGTATTGCCGGCGGAAATCGCGACATCGGCCTCGCCTTTCTTTACCGACTCAATCGCAAGCCACATCGAGGAGGTCTTGCGGCCGCGGCGCAACGCCTGGCTCGGCTTGTCGTGCATGCTCACAGCAACATCGGTATGAATGATGCGGGCTACCTTCTTCAATCCCGCATGATGTGCCAGTTGCGCCTCGATGACAGCACGGTCGCCGAACAGCAGGAATTCGGCGTCGGGATATCGTGTCAAAAAAATCGCGGCGCCGGGAATGACGACGGATGCGCCGACGTCGCCACCCATGGCGTCAAGCGCGATTCGAACCTTTTGAGGCATGAACGTCCCGGAAACCTGGTCTCTTGGGGCTTAAAGTACTTGGACCGCGGAAATCATCGCGGTTTGCGGCGATCGGCCAAGCGCCACGCTGCACCCCGGCCGGGCCGCGACAATAGCGTTTCCCCGTCCCGACACAACCTCTTGACCGTGTCCTTTTACGGGCCGATCGGCGCCGGGGCTGAGTCGAAATATGTGAATAAAACCAGATAATTCAACACACTAATAGAGATTTCGAACTAACCCACAAAGCCCCGCTTGGCTGCGGCATGGCCTTTTGCGCGAACTAGCCATCATTGCCGCCACTGGGTGTCTTTGGCTGTTTTCTGGAACCCGGCAGGTTGGAATCACCGCGCAGTGCCTTTAGCGCCGCAAACGGGTGATCGTCGGGATCGGCGGCCTCTACATGCGGTTCAAACACCGCGCCGGGTTTGCGCGGATACGGGTCGACTGCGAGGAACAGCGCGTCGGTGGCAAGCCGGCCAAGATCAATCACGCCATTGATGATCGGTTCCGGCGGATCCGGAATTTCCGTATTGCTTTCGGCCGACTCTTCGACGAGATCGGCGAGCTGAGAAATTTGTTCGGGCGGGGCGAATATCAGATCGATGTCTTCGTCGATTTCGTTCTCGATCGGATCGAGCGTCACTACGCAGACTTGGCCGATCCGCGCCTGTACCCGGCCTGTCACATGGACGCGGCCGCCACGCTTGAGCGTCAGATCCAACGAGGCGCTCGCGGATACGATGTTGCGCAAACCTGCGACCTCGGCCATCGCCTCGCGCTCGGCTCGATCAGCCTCGAAATCGCGATGCAAGCCGGTGTCCGGTATTTGCGCCACTGTGACAGGGACGCTCCAGGGATCTTTCGTGTTCACCATTCCAGCCGTTTCTGCCCGTCCTTCTGAACGCCCGCCTGCACCGGCAAAGGAAACGTCCAGGCCGTGCCGAAGATCGCCGCCTCGTCCAGGTTGGTCAAACCTTCAACCGCCTTCTCGACATAAGTGGCAAGCCGTCGTGCGTTTTCCATGCCTTCGCCGTCGAGGATATTCCTGCACAAGGCCTGCGCGAGCGATTCCTTGCCCGAAGCAAAAGCCAGGTCGTAGGCCGCGGAGCGCCCGTAGAAGGCTTCTCCGAAGCCCCGCATCCTCCTTGGAACTGCGAGATCGCCGACGCCCATCTCCCTCAGATTGGCATCCATGTCCTCGCAAAACCGGTCGAAGAGCGACTGAGAGGCGGTCGCGCCGTGGCCTGCGGTCCCAAACCGCCGCAAAACCATCCATAAATGCAACACCAGGACGTCGAAACGGCCGTTAACCGTGTCCGGTACGCCCAGATCCCTGTAGAACGACGGTTCTCGCGCTTGTGTCACGATCATGCCATAGATGGCCTCAATGGTGCCGTGCAGGGGCGTCCGGGGTTTCCTGAAGTGATTGAACGGCCAAAGCATTGTGGGTTCCGCAAGCGAGCCCTCCGGGCCCGCCTCTGTTGCAATCGAACGTGCTGCCCGGTACGTCAACGCGTCAGGTGACGCAAGGGGATGGGACCGTTTCCGGCATGATTGAATCCAGTCAGACAAGTTCTCGGCCTCGCCTTTCGGCGCCCTGGCGCCGCCTGCGAATGGTCGCGGCGATGGCCTTGGCGTGTGCCGTGCTGGGCGCCTGCAGCGAGCAGTTCCAGAAAGGCTACGTTTTGGCTCCGGGTGCGCTCGAACAAATACCGATGGGGGCGAGCCAGGATCAGGTGCTCATCGTGATGGGGACGCCATCCACGGTCGCAACCCTCAACGGCGAGGTCTTCTATTACATTTCCCAGCGCTCCGAACGTGCTATCTCGTT
>Ga0306920_100013406_pt1 | contig 11169 bp, 10 predicted proteins | sample flu12Cox44000170_FD_204666 | JGI IMG/M metagenome (GOLD analysis project Ga0306920, IMG submission 204666) | Lab enrichment of tropical soil microbial communities from Luquillo Experimental Forest, Puerto Rico - flux4day.12C.oxic.44.000.170 (v2)... | ecosystem: Environmental > Terrestrial >...
CCGCAAAAGCCTGATAAAGCCAGAGCGCCAGCAGCGACTGCACCAGGAAACCGGTGCCGAACGAATCCATTCCGAAAAGCGCCGCCATACCGTAGACAAGTCTTTTCGATTCCTGCAGCGACGCCTTTGGCGCTTCCTCACCCGTCTCGACCGCCGGAGACAGCGGCCGGTACAGCATTAACGCCAATAGCCCGAGCCCCGCATAAAGGCCGAACATCAGCTGCATGGCGGTCGCCCGCGTACAGCCGGTCCACGCTGTCATGAAATCGGGAAGCGCGGCTGCGAGCACGCCGAGCGCCGTCGCGCAAGAGCCGATGACGCTGTAGCGCGCGAACAGTGCGGTTCTGCTCCGGGCAGCGATCGTCTGAGTCAGCACGGTCTGCTCGAGCGGTACGAAAATGCTCGCATCGCCCGAGGTCGGGTTCATCGTGCCGACAAAGGCGATGACCAGCAGCGGCCAGAAATCCGTGATCACCGCAAAGCCGGCCCCGGTCACGGCCATCAGCACCGCCGCTGCGAGGAGAAGCAGGCGCCGGGAGTGTCGATTGGCGATCCACCCGACCCACAGCGTCAGCAGCGCGGTGCCGATCAGCGTGCTGGTTACGATGGCACCGATCGCGAGCGCGTTATATCGGAGCTCGACAAGGTAGATTGGAAGCAGCAAGGCGACATAGCCATCCCCAAACGCCCGCACGCCACGCGCCGCCAGGACGCGCACCGCGTCGGTTGACGCCCCCGGCGGCAACGGCCGCCACCATTCGTCGCCGCTCAACAATCGGCCGGCCATTCTTCAGCCCCCACGCAAAACCAGCCCAATCCCCGAGACCAGGAGCAGGCCCAGGACCACCTTGCGAAAACCGGCTTCGTCAAGCCGCGCATAAAGCCGGAGCCCGACCCACGTTCCGGCGAGCAGCAACGGCAGTCCGATCACGAAAAGCCGAAGCGTTTCCGCATCGACCAATCCGGTTCCACCGAGCCAGATTCCGGTTAGCAGGAACACCCCTACGCCGATCGGCTGGAAGACGGTTCGTTGCTCATCGCGCGGCCAACCCCGCAACGTCGACCAGATCGTGACGACAATCCCGGCGAGGCCGGTCGCCCCCCCGATGATGCCGTTGAGAACCCCGATCGCCCCGTCGGCCGCCTTGCCCGCCGCCACGGGGGCAAGCCGCGGCCGCATCAGATTATAGAGGCTGAAAAGGATCAGCACGATACCGATTGAAATCCGCAGGATCACGGGAGAAGTCCAGTGCAGCAGCTCGACGCCGATCGGCACGCCGATCACGGCGCCGAGCAAAAACGGCAGCAGCCGTGCCAGCTTTATCGACCGGCGCAGCTTCCAAACGGAGATCCCCTGCACGATCAGCCCATACGCCACGATCAGCGCCGTCGCGTGAGCGGGCGATAGGAAATGCAGCCATACCGCTGCGGCGACAATCCCAAAAGCAAAGCCTGCTACGCCGGTAACAAGAGCGGCGGCAAACGTCCCAGCCGAGAATAGAATTAGATCGAGGGTTTGAAGATCGGCCATGGCATACCCCATCGTAGCCGCCAGGATTTCTCCCGGCGATGACAGGGCAACGCTTGGCCGACAGGCGGCTGAGGGGTGGTTGCCTATGACCTGCGCTCATTATGCTCCGGCTTAGCCCGAGGTCAACACCGGATTGGCAAGGCAACCCGCTCGCTAATGAAATCCATGCAATGCAGAAGCGAAGAGATTAGACAGAATGTCCGGCCCTTTCGTCACGCCAAACGCGAAGGTCACGCCCGCGCGGATCTCGCCGGCCGTTTGGCCATTGACGCGCGCGCCGCGTAACCCGAAGTCAACCGCAATATTGTCCTGCACCTGCCAAATCGCCCCGACAAGGGCGGAGCCGGATCGAAATAGGCTCACATCGCTCTCATAAAAGAATTCGGCGACCGGCCGCACGGGCCAGTCATGCGGACCCTCGATGATGCTGTCGAGAAAGTAATCGGCATGCTGCTGGCGGGTGAGTTCAATTTGCGCGTTGAGGTGGACAGTTCCCCAGTCCCACCGCTGCGAGACAATGCCATTGAGGACTGCTCCCGTCCCATGTTGATCATTGATCCCGGGCAAGAGAACGCCAAATTCGGTTGCGATACTGGGCCCGGGCTTTTCCTGCAGGCTGCCCTCGCGCAGCACGCCTTTGAGCAAAGCCTGGCTTTCGACCAGGCTTGTCCCGGGGACACCAGCGGTTAGACCATGAGTGAGCTTACCCTCCAATGCTGCTTCCCAGCCCAGGATGAAGCCATAATTGATCCTGAGATCGGGAGCGAACAGCGTGGCGCTCGGCTCCCGCGCGAAGGTACTCGACCGGGCCGAGCTCGATTTCGAGCTCGCCGGTCTCGGCCACTGCCGCATCGGTACCGTCGAATGGACGATAGGCCTCGACCTCACCACACCAGCAGCTAAGCGCCGCCGCCGTAGCCCAGGCGGCGACGCCTGTGGCCGCCTTCATCAAGCCGGCCGGAACACCCAAATCGCCGCCGGCTCATGTGACGTCGCCCGCACCGCCACGAACAGCCGGTCGAGCTCGGGCACGAACAACGACGTGCGCGCTCCCGATACCGTCGGCACGCGCGCAAGCCGCCGGTAGCCGGCTTCCCCCGGCTCGAGCACATCGACGACGCCCTCGCCACAGCTCACATAGACACGGTGGCGCTTGCGATCGACAAACACATCATCGGCATCACCGCAGGTCTCGATCTTGGCCGCGACGTGCCCGTCCTGGCTGGAGAGCGCCACCAAGCTCGGCGGGCTGCGAAAGACGACCAGAACCCGATGCCCCTCGCCATCGATCGCCATCGGAAAATTCGATCCCGCGCCTTGCGTCGGTAGTGATCCCGTCGACCCCGTCGTAAGGTCGACCACGACGATCTCATGTGCGTCCGGTACATTCACGAAGACCTGGGTTCCGGTTTCGTCGATCTGAAACCCTTCCGGATGCGCTTTGAGACCGATATCCCCAATCTTCGACAGACTGACGGGATCAATCACCGCAAGCGCGCCCTTGCCATATCCCACCAGCACCCGCTTGCGCGCGGTGTCGACGCGCACATTGTCGGCATCGTCACCGAGTTCGATATGCCCGATCGGGGTCAGATCCTCGCCCCGCAGCACGCCCACCGAGCCGTCACCGGCATTCGCCACAAATACGTTGTCGGCAAACGGGACATACGCAACGCCCTGCGGCTCGCTCAAACCGGCCATTCTACGCAGTACGTTGCCCGCTAACAGATCGACCACGCCGACACTGTTGTTGCCGAGCTCCGCAACAAACAGTCGCTGCCGCTTTACATCGATGCCGAGGTGATCAATGCGGCCGCTTACCTGTCCGAGCGGCATCTTCGCCTCGAGTATCAGGGGCGGGCTCGCCTTCTGCGCAATTGCTGCGGCGGGCCAGATCAGGCTCGCGGCCAGAAGGATCGCCCACCCCAACACGCTCAGCTCTTTGCGATGTTGATCTGCGCAAGCGCGGCCTTCAGCCCTTCGGCGAGCTTCTTTGCGTCGTCATTGGCCCAGAAATGCATGAAGAAGAGGTGCGGCTGGTCGTCGAGCATATGATTGTGCAGCGCTGTAACCTCGATCCCGTTTTCGCGCAGCGCCTTCATCACCGGGTATACCTCCTTGGCAACCAGCACGAAGTCGCCGGTGATTGCTGCCTTGCCGCCGCCGGTCGGCTGGAAATTGATCGCATTGGCCGAGCCCATTGCCGCCGGGACATCCATCCCGGAGTCCTTGATCGGTTCGGCCCGCGGAATGCCAAACTGGTAAACGCCGCCGTTGTTGGTGCCTTTGGCCCCGAGCGCCTGATCGATCGCCGCCGTGTCGAGGTCGATCGGCGGCGGTGCCGCGGCCGGCGTCGAGGCAGCGGCGAGCGGTGTCTTGCTTTCGCCGAGTGCGGTGTGCAGCGCCGCAGCGAGCTTCACCGGATCGCCGTGGCCGAGTATATGCATGTACATCGTGAACGGCTGATTGCGCAGCAGGTGGTTGTGCAGCGCCGTCACCTCGATACCGCCCTCGACGAGCTTCTTCATGACCGGGCTGACCTCGTCCATGGTCAGCACCAGGTCGCCCATCACCATCCCGCTGTCGCCCATCTTCTCGAACGCGAGCCAGCTACCGAGTGCAAAACCGGCTTTGAGCTCGACGCCGTCCAGAGTGACCTTCAGATCAGTGCGTGGCAGGCCCACGCGATAGATGCCGCCCGCCGCCGTCGCGCCCGTCTTCCCAAGGGCCTCGCCGACTTGCGCCTGCCAGTCGTCGGCGGCAACGGCAAGACTAGGCGCTCCAGCTAAGAGAGCCACGAGCGCTAACTGTCGCACATGTAACCACATTATCATCCTCCCTCAGTTGTCGCGTGAGCGATCCGATACCGACGCTTTTCAGTCGAGCTTCTCCGTCACCTTATCTAGACGTTGCGACCAACACTATGAACGAAACCGCACTTGCCCGTCATTGTTTAGCTCCTCGCTCGGCTCACGGTTCCTGATCGCGGAACCCTCGTGGGTGTCTTTTAAGACAGTTTTAACCGCTTCGATTCTCGCCTGAGGGGTCATCCTTGGGGCGCCGGGACGACGCGATAATCGTCGAAATAAACGACGCTGTCTGCCTTCGACCACACCCCGATCTTGCCCGACACCGGCGTCGGCAAAGTGTGCGTGAGATAAAGCTTGTCGTTCAGGTAGCCTTCGACTTTCGCCCCGCTGATGCGGACCTTCAGGTCCTGCCACTGGCCGCTTGGCGTGGGCGTGTCGCGGATCCACTCAACGCTCGAGCGCTTGCCCTTTTCGTATTTGAACAGCACGAGATTGTTTTCGAGCGCATTGGCCCGCACCAGGAGGTAGTCGCCGTTCGGCTTTAGATTGAACAGGATTCCAGCACCCTGATCGATGCGCCCTGCGACCGGCTTGAACCTGAAACTGATCTCGCCGCCGCGGAAGTCGTCGATCCCTTGTGCAACCGCGTACGGGAAATAGGCATAGGTCTGCACATTGTCGAGGAACTCGGCATAGCGCTCGCCATAGATGGCCCGTGCCTTGTCCGCCACATTAGCCGCGGGCTGACCCTGCTTCCAGCGCCGGCCGTCGACGACGAGGAACTTGCTGTCGCCCTCTGCGCCGATGGTCCAGAACCCGACGACCGAGAGAAAGCTCTTGGGTTCGGCCCCGACCGTCTCGTTTGAAAAGTCGAACTGCATGCTGCCCTCAGGCGCCCGGGCGGGTTGTACCTGCGCTAGCTGAACGGCGGCGGTCTTACCGGCTGGCAAGTATTCGAGCCGCTCGGGGGCACCAGCCGGCGCGAGCAAAAGCCATCCGACACCGATAGCACCAGCCATCGCGATCGCGCCAGCGGCGAAAGTCGTCATGATCCATCTCCTTCTTATCAAAGTCGGCGCCATGGCATTCGCCGGTTCCCGGCGGCAACCCACCACGCGGCCGCAAAGACAAACGGCTCGACTCCGTAGAACCAGATCGCGGAATTCGAGGCATCCGCGACGAGCGGATAGCCCGGCTCGTCCGCGCCGGCGGTGCTGGCAGCCGGCAAGCTCACCCCGGCAAGCTCGTAGAGCATCGGCAGGACCTCGCCCGCGCCGGTCGACCGCGTGGTGGCACTTCTGCCATGATAGGTCATGACGATCTCGCCGTAATCGGCCTCACCGGCGGTGCCCAAAGGGCTGGCCTCGCCGGAATCCGCGATCCGGACAGTCACTTTCGGCATCGCGCGCTTCAATCGCGCAAGGATTTTCCGATCAAGGTCGGCTACCCGGGGATCCGAGGATGCCATGTGAACCGTCACCGACAATCGGTCTCGAAGCTGTCCGAGAAGATGTTCGTCTGCCGACGGAAACGAATTGCGCCGGTCCGGGGTGACGTCGAGGACCGTCTTCGCCTGCGCGGTACTGCCGATCAAGATCGCGGCGACGACGACAATCAGTCCCGACCCCGAGAGCTTGCGTTTGAGAGGAGTGCCGGGCGGCAGCCAGATCACACTAAGGGCCAGGAAGCCCACTGTCGCGATCAGCATCGCTAATACGGTCGGGATCGAAAGCAGCCCTTGCTCAAAGGGTCTGAGCAGCGAGGTCAGCGAAAGCACAGCCAATAAGCTGGATACTCCGCCGCGATCGAGCGCGGCAAAATCCAGTACCCAAGACCCTAGAGTCACTGCGAGTGCGAGTATGGCGGAAGTCGCCCCGCCTTCGGTCAGCGCGGCGGCGAGGAATGAAATCGCACCGATCAGCAGGGCATAAAGGAAATGACCCAGCAACAGGGTGGCGGTTTCGCGTATATCGAGGTGGCCGCCGAGGAATGCCCAGCCGATCAAGGCCGACAGCACTGGGATCAACGCGACCAGCCAGGCGGCGGTCAGGGCTACAAACTTCGCGGCAACGAGGTCGGTCAGGCGATAAGGCAGCTGTACCAGCAGCTTCAGGCCGCCGCTCGCCTTTTCGGCCGCCACCAGCCGGATCGCGATGAACGGAAAGAGCAGCGTGATCGCCAAATAGAACCCGCCCAAAGTCGGGACCAGGATGCCGTCGAACGGTGACAATTGGCGCGCCAACTCCGGGATCGAGAGGGCGGGGCGGCTCGCCTCGGCGTAGAGTGCAACCGCCTGAATGAAGCTGTAGCCGACGAGCGGCGACAGCAAGAGCATCAGCACCCATAACGAATTGCCGGTGGCGAGCTCGCGGATCTCTTTGCGCAGCACCGGCGCGAGCGGCGCGAGCGGCTCATGCGAGCGCAAGAAAAACCTCTTCGAGATCGCTTCCCATCGGCAGCCGCGCGAAGGCTACTAGCTCCGCCTCAGTGCCGGTACCGACCACGCGGCCGGCACTGAGGAGCACCAGCCGATGGCAGATGCGCCGGGCGTCGCCGAGCTGATGGATCGAGAGCACCAGGGTGCGACCATGCAGCGCCTCGTCTCGCAGCAAGCCCATCACCTCGCGCGCCTGCCGCAGATCGAAGCCGTCGAAAGGCTCATCCATAAGCAACATCGAGCGCGGGGCCAGCAGCCCGAGCGCCAGCAGCAGCCGGCGTCGGTATCCTTTGGACAAAGCGCCAACGGGCTTAGCAAGGGCGGGCTCCAGACTGAGCGCACCCACGAGCTCGTCGAGCCGCCTCGGTGGTTGCCGATTTGCCTCGCTGAAGAACCTCAGGACTTCCGCCGACCGCTGATCAGGGTAGGGCGAGATAGATTCCGGCACGTAGAACAGCCGCTGCTTGCGTTCGGCCGGAGTCAACGGCGCACCCCGCCATCGCACTTCGCCGGCATCGATGGGGAGCAGGCCGGCGATGCACTCGAGCAATGTCGTTTTGCCTGCGCCGTTCGGTCCGATCACGCCCAGGATCTCTCCGGTGAACACCTCGAAGGATACGTCGGCGAGGGCTCGTTGATCGCCAAAGGCCTTGTGGATGCCACACACGGCCATCAAGACGTCTTCCGTGGGCATGCTCTCGGCCATTTGCAGCATTTTATCTCGCTGGCGTCGGACTTAGCCGCCAAAACTCAGACGCAGGCTATTTCGCCGGCACAACGGCGTCCGCGCGCAGGGTCGCCACCGACCCGTCCTGAAAATAGAGGTGGCGTCTTGGCTACGTTGCGCAGCCCGTAGGTGATTGGCGAGGTGACCGCTTGGAACACCCGACTCTCGAGGCCGGCCCGGTCGCCGGGCCGATGAATGGGACAACTCGTCGCGCCATTGGGCACGATCCGGGCGTTACGCGGGAGCGCGCCGTTTTCAGTCGAGCTTCTCCGTCACCTTCTTGAAAGTCGTTCCCTGAAGCAAGGTCACCTCGGCCATCGCCTGTCCGTTCTTCAGCTCGGGGACGATGCTCACCGCCTGTGCCCCGGCATTCGCTTTCACTGCCGTTTCGGTGGCGGTCAGCAAGGGCACCTTCGCCTTGGCCATCGCCGCCTTCTGCTCCGCCGCTTCCTTCAAATCCCCGGCGTCCGTGATCTTCTCGGCCTTGGCGATCGTGCCGGTCTTGGGATCGGCGACGACCTCCATGAAGTCGTTCCCCTTCATCGTGTAGACTGACAATTGCAATTTGCCGTCCTCGATCTCGAACTTGGCCGAGATCGGGGTTCCCTGCGCCTCACTGGCTTTGAGCCCGCCCTGCAAGGTCGCTGTCGCGTTTTTCATCGCGGCGGCCAACGCGGCCGGGTTGCCTTCTTCAGCCCGCGCTGTAACTCCGACAGCGCTCCAGAGGCCAATCGTTGCGACCAGCACTATGACCGGAATCGTTCTTGACGTCATTGTTTCGCTCCTCACTCGGGACATGGTCCCCGAAAGCCTCGTGCGGGTCCTTTAAGGCAGTTTTAACACTATGCAGCCGGTCTCCGAGCGGCCACGGGCCGTCGCCATTCGGCGATATCATCGAAATAGACGTTGCCGGGGGCTTCCCGGCAACGTCCTAAAACAGTGTTAAACTTCGGGCCGCGTTGTGGAGAAAGACTTGCGCCCGCCGAACTCAGGCAGGAGGCCTATCGTTGCGTCTTCTGGTTATCGAGGATGAAGACCGCCTTTCCGGCATTTTGAAGTCGAAACTCGGCGATACCGGTTTTACCGTCGACATCGCCCGCTCGGCCGCTGATGCCAGCGCCGCGCTCGAGCTGATCAATTATGATGCCGCGATCCTCGACCTTGGTTTGCCCGATGGTGATGGGCTTGCCGTCTTGACGGCTGCGCGGCGGGCCGGGAAAGGCCTGCCTATTCTGATCCTGACTGCGCGGGACGCAGTCGAGGACAGGGTTGCGGGACTCAATGCGGGGGCGGACGACTATCTGACAAAGCCCTTCGCAATAGCCGAGCTGATTGCCCGCATCAAAGCGCTCCTGCGGCGTCCCGGCGGGGTGTTGGGAATGACGCTCGAAGCCGGCAATGTCCGTCTCGACACCGTTGCCCGGGAGCTGACGATCGGCGGGATCCCGGCCCGTTTATCACGCCGGGAGCTGGCGATCCTCGAGCAGATGATGCGCCGGTTCGGGCGTATCGTCCCGAAAGCCGTGCTCGAGGAGAAACTTTACGGGATTGACGAGGAGCCGGATTCAAACCCGATCCCCGTGCACATTCATCATGTGCGGCGCCAACTGGAGACGGCGGGCGCTAGCCTGCTGATTCATACCATTCGGGGCGTGGGCTACATCCTCGCCGAGACAAAGGCATGAGCCGCCGGATCAAGTCGCTGCAGCTTCGGCTCACGGTCGAGCTCGCCGCTCTTTTCTTTGTCGCAAGTTGCCTCGCGGTGGGCGGTCTCATCTACAGCGCATCACTGACCGCCGGCTCCTTGGCTGATCGCGAACTCGGGCTGCGCGCCGAGGACCTCGCCCGCTACGTTTCGCTGGACGAGAACGGAAAGCCGCGCCTCGAGCTGCCGCCGCCGCTGAAAGAGGCCTATTCGGCGGCGCCCCAACAATCGGTCTTCGCGATCCGGGACACGGACGGGCACCTCATCGAGGCTTCCACACCCGAGATCGGCGCGTTGACCGCCCGATGGCCGCAAGCGGACACCGAACCCAGTTACTTCCGCATCAGCAAGTTTGGGCCCTCGGAGCGAGACTATTCCGGCGTCAGCATAAGGCTCGACAGCACAGCCGGGCCGTTATCGGTCCTGGTTGCTGAAGCATCAGGCAGCAACCAGCTCGTCCACACCATCCTGCGGGAATTTGTCTTCGATATCGCTTGGTACGTGCCGCCGTTCGTGGCGCTTGCTTTGCTGGTGGCCGCGCTCAGCGTCCGCAGGGGCCTGCTCCCTTTGCGGGCGGCATCAGCGCAAGCGAGCGCTATCGAGCCCGCATCGATCGGGCTGAGGCTGCCGGAGGCCGATGTGCCTGCTGAGGCTCTCCCACTCGTCATCGCCGTCAATCGCGCACTTGACCGGCTGGAGCAGGGATTTGTCATTCAGCGCCGGTTCACCGCCAATGCCGCGCATGAATTGCGAACGCCGCTGACCATCATCACGGCGCGCCTCGATACGCTCGAGGGCAACGGTCAACTCGCGGCGCTCAGAGAAGAAGTCGCGCGCATGAACCGGCTGGTCGAGCAGCTGCTCTGTGTCGCCCGTCTCGATTCCGTCGCCCCGGATGTCTCATCACCTGTCGATCTGCATCAGCTTGCCGAAGAGGTGGTCGGTTCAATGGCGCACCTCGCGCTAGGGGCCTGCCGAACGATCGCGCTGACCGGCGCCGATCATTCGTTCCTCGTCACCGGCAACGCTGCCGCTATTGCAGACGCACTGCGCAATCTCATTGAAAATGCGCTCGCGCATACCGCAACGGGGACCGAAGTGATCGTCGAGGTTGGCCCCGACGGGTCGATCAGCATCCAGGACAGCGGCCCGGGCATCCCGGCAGAGGATCGGCCACACATTTTCGAGCGCTTCTGGCGCGGCAAGGGGGTTCGGGCCAGCGGCGCTGGCCTCGGCTTAGCGATCGTTATGGAAATCGTGAGGGCGCATGGCGCGAGCATAACGGTGAACGACTGTGTCCCGCGCGGAGCGCGCTTCGATCTCCGCTTCCGAACTGCCTGAAGAAGCGCCGGTTTCTCCGTCACCGGCTCCCTGTTTGTGGTGGCGCACTTCCGTCGCTTCGCCGGGCCGGAATTCCGAGCCTCACGATAAAATCTTGCCCCCTGTCGGTGCATACCGGCGGCCACGAGCGTCCATGCCGTATTTTTGCCGTATGTTTGCCGTCCGCCCTGCGTCTTCACTCACCATTTACTTGATTTGATTGGCGTCCCCTACCGGATTCGAACCGGTGTTGCCGCCGTGAGAGCGACACGCTCGGGAGATGATACCGAGAGTTCGAATCCCCTTCGCTCCGCCAGTGAGTTCGTCGCAACAGCGTGTGTCTTCGTCCCCATCCCCAGGGACCGAGGGTTCGAAGGACCAAGATAGGACCCGATCGCCGCATCTCCAAGGCCGAGCGGCTGACAGTATGGGACACCACCCAGGCACCGGTGGTGGTCCGCAATGGTCTGGCCGCCATGTTGGGCCTGTCCGAGCGCCAAGTGCCGCTGGTGGCACCATTCATCGGATAGTGTGCGGAAGGTTCTGCAAATTCGGTTGAGCGCGAATTCATAGAATCGCGTTGAACACGAGCGGTCATGGTATGCGGGTGATGTCGACGTCACCCACCCGTAGGAAGGG
>Ga0306920_100013407_pt1 | contig 11169 bp, 11 predicted proteins | sample flu12Cox44000170_FD_204666 | JGI IMG/M metagenome (GOLD analysis project Ga0306920, IMG submission 204666) | Lab enrichment of tropical soil microbial communities from Luquillo Experimental Forest, Puerto Rico - flux4day.12C.oxic.44.000.170 (v2)... | ecosystem: Environmental > Terrestrial >...
GCTGGAGCTCGTGGCCATCGCCCGGCCCCGGCCGGGAGAAGAGCTGCACGTCAGCGAGAGCTCTGAGGTGTTCTCGAGCGGCGTCTGGATCAACCAGCAACTCCCTCAGGACGCTCACGCTCATATGGACGGCTGGGTAGACCACTGGCGGTCGCTTGGCGAGCCAGGGAGTGGGAACCAGCGCAGCGGGATCACTCTCGCACGTAATCCCGATGGGCGCCTGGAAGCCGCGCTCTTGAATACACACACCGTGTGGCACGCCTGGCAGAAGCGCCCGGACGGCAACTGGTCCTCCTGGGCCTCACTGGGCAGCCCCGTGCCGGGAGCCACGCTCAGCAGTCCCACGCTGGCCTCCGACAAAGATGGGTGCCTGGAACTGTTCACGACCGCCGCCCTCCTCCCCGATATGGCGGTTTGGCACCGCAGGCAAGCCGAGCCGGGACAGGGCCCCTGGGAGGAATGGCGCTCACTTGGCTATCCGGACATCGAGGGTGGTTCCACCCACGCACCCACGCTCGCGCGAAACAAGGACGGCCGCCTGGAACTGTTCATCGCACCCGGCGGCGAGATCTGGCACTGCTGGCAGACCGCCGCAAACAGCGACGATTGGTCGCAGTGGGAGCCGCTGGGGACCCCCGACGCCCACGCCGACGTCGGCTGGCCGGTGGCGGCGCGCGGCCAAGACGGGCGGCTGCATGTGCTGGTTGCCTGCGGCGCCGAGATTGCGTTCCGTCGGCAATCCGACCCCGGGCGTGGCCCCTGGAAGCCGTGGGCGACGCCGGAGATAATCCCGCACCCTGCCGAAGGAATGCCCGAGCTGACCGTCGCGGCGCAGGCCGACGGGCGGCTCGTCTTGTTCGGCTTCCGTCGCGGGCTGCTCGCCGCGCAGGGGGCGGAGCTGCTGGAGATGCGTAGGCAAACAGTCCATGGGGAATGGGATCTGCCGGGCGACATCCCTCAGATTGGGCATGGTCATAACCTGACGATCGACGATCCGACACTGGCAGCTGATGGCGACGGCCGACTCTGGCTATTCTTCCGTATCCCGGGGCATACGCTCATGTTTTACCTGAACCAGACACACCCGAATGGCAGCGAGTGGGGGGAATCGATGTGGAATTTCGGCCCACCGAAGCCTTTCTGACCGCAAATGATTAAGGGCTGGAGCCGAGATGACCGGACTCCGTGCTGCGTGCCGATGGGACGCAGCACGGCGGGCAATGACGGGCACTCACGCGATGAGTTCCTGGACCGCGGCTGACAGCAACGGTGACAGCAACAGCAGCGGCCAGTGGCAGGCAGCAGCGACCGGCGACAGCGCATCACGCTCGCAAGATTCGCGCCAACTGGGGATATGTCCGGCCTGAAAAGCGGGAGGTCGGCGGTTCGACCCTGCCGCTGACCACAAGCCTGATCAGCGGAACCGCTGCTCTTGTTCGTTCTGGCCTAACCGGCGGCCCGCCAGGTGACTGCCGATTACTTGAGGGGCTTCGATCGGGCAACCGTGATGCTGTAGGTGCCATTCGCGCTCGGCGTCGTGGCGCCAAAGGGGGTGACGTGGACGCTCCACGTGAAGGTGCCAGCCTTGGTGGGCGTGCCGCCGACGATTGTCCCGGCGGCGCCGTAGGTGGCGGGCATGAACAGGCCAGGCGGGACACTTCCTGAGGTGATCGTGAAGGTGTCCACGGCGCCGTTGCTGGTCAGCAGGAACCCCTCGTAGGGCCGGCCCACTTTGGCGCCGGGCAGCACGCAAACGCCATGGATCAATGTGCCGCCGTTGGTGTCAGGTGAGCAGAGCAGGCTAAGTGAAGCGGACTGGGCCGCCGCCGGCCCTGCGGTGGCCAGGCCTGCCGCTAGCGCACCGGCGGCCGCGACCGTGGCGAAGGTTTTTCTCATGACGCCTCCTTGTGGAGGCCCCTGCTCAGGGCGATCTTGGATTACCGGTAGTGAGCAGTTGCCGGAAATTGGCATGGCCGAGCTCGGCTACTATCCCGCCCCTAACAACGGATCGGCTGGGCAGCCGGTTCAGCCGGCCTGGTCATTTCCGCCTGTGTGCCGGTGTCCCGGTGGCACGGACGGGGCAGCCGGTCGGCTTACGGTCCACCTGGAGCAGGTGATCTGGCGATGCACCCCGGGGCCGATGGCGGGCTCACGCTCTGGGTTTCGTGAATGCCGGTACCGACGGGAAGGCGCGTGGTGGGAGCCATCGGCGCCTACGACTTCCTGCGACAGGCGAACGAGCCCGGGACAGGCAGGGCGCGATCATGCCAGCTCGCGGACCGATCTGGACAACCCCGGACGCCTGTCGTTGTGCTTGTCCGCGGCGACGGTCTCGGCCAGCAAGGTGGTGATGGCGTCGCGGTCCACCGCGGTGCCCGGCGGCAGCCACAGCGCGACGGCGGAGAACTCACCCAGGCGCCACACGGTGCGCTCGGCGAACGCTCTGCCGCCGAAGGCGCCAAGGAACCGTGGGAAATGCGACAGGTATTGCTGCAGTTCCGGATAGAGCCAGCGCTCCACCGGGTCGGCGGCGAACGCCAAGACGAGCGTGGCGAAAACCCTCTCCTGCTCGGATTCGCCGACCGCCGAAAACGATAGCGCGCTCATGAGCCCTCCCTACTCCTCCAATTGCAGGAAGAGACCTGGTTACGGCCAACTTGGGTGGGGCAATCTCATGAGACGAATTGCTCAGATCGCGCTCGGGGCGACAAGCCTGGTGGTGATGTTCGCGAGGGCTGGGCCTGCTGGTATTTCGCTGTCCGGCCGCTCCGCCCAAGCTCCTACTCTATCTTTGGAATAGGCATCCTGCCCGTTGGATTGCTCGTCATAGGCGTGCTCTGCCTGCTTGCCGCGGTGGGGGCATTCACCAGCAGCAGGTTAAGGTAACGGGCGGCTCGGCCTGAGCCAGTGTCAGCGCGCGTCGTGTCATGCGGTAAGTCGGGGGCTGCTGCCATCCTGGCGGTGGGCAGTGCGGCTAGGAAGGACTGGGCGATGCTCGCGGTCTTGCTTGCGCTGACCGCCGCTATTTGCTTCAGCGGCTCAGACTACGCGGCAGGGCTAGCGTCCCGCGGGTCCAGCGTGGTGCGGGTGACTGTCCTGGCCGAGGTGACCGCCGCTGTTCTGCTGGTAGCCGTCGTCCCGTTTGCCAGCAGCCAGGCTCCCTCGTCGCGGTCTCTGATTTGGGGAGCTCTCGCGGGCGTCGGCGGCGTGGTTGGGGCGATGGCACTGTACCTGGGATTTAAGTATGCGGCGTTCAGCGTGGCCAGTTCCGTGAGTGCTGTCGGTGCAGCGGCGTTCTCGGTGCTGGCGGGCCTGCTGTTCGGCGAGCGGCCCAGCGCACTTGCACTCGTGGGTATCGTGCTCGCGTTGCCCGCCATCGCTGCCGTGTCCGTGAGTGTTGACCCAGTGAGCACCGGCTTGACCGCGGAGAGCGATAATTTCGTGGCACCTGCCGGCGGGAACGGCGCCACCAATCCAGCGGGGCACCCACGGCGGAGCGCTCTGGGCCGCCATGCCGCAGGAGTGGTGGCGGGGCTGGTTTCTGGTGCCGCGTTTGGGCTGTTTTTCATTGGCCTCAATCGGGCCGGGTCAGGTGACGATCTGTGGCCGTTGGTCGCCGCTGAACTGGGGGCGATGGTGACGGTCGTCTGCATAGCGGCTGTTACCGGGCAGCTCGGGCTGCCATCGGCTGGAACGCGCTGGTTTTCCGTGCTGAGCGGGATCACTGCCGCCGCAGGCACTTTGACCTACTTCCTTGCCACGCACAGGGGTCTGCTGGCTGTCACCGCAGTCATTGCATCGCTCTACCCCGCCGGGACTATCGTGCTGGCCCGTGTGCTCCTGGGCGAACGGCTGACTGCCGTGAGAATGGCCGGGCTTTGCCTGGCGGCTGCTTCGGTCGCCCTCATTGCTGTTGCCGGGACGGGCTGAGCGACCGCTGACGGGGACTTCAGGGTATCCGGGCTAGCCGGAACTCGTACTCCATGGGTACCTGGGAGCGGCACCACCGCTGTCATTCCGCCACTAATGCTCCGGGCGCTCACATCGATAACGCCGAGCAATTGTCATTCGGGTTCGAGTCCCCGGCGGCGCACCCGGAGGTATTCACACCTCACCAGCGTTTATGTTCACATTTGGGTCTGACATTCGGCTGTCAAGCTGGATGATCTTGCTTGTGTGGGCTGCTGGGCTGTCCTGGGTCGGCCTGCCTGGGCTGGGCCGGTGCTGGCGGGCAGGTGTGAGCGTGGGGGCTGTGCTGGCAGGCGGGGTTGCTGCGGCTGCGTGCTGTGATGGCGCGGGGGTGCCGGCTGGTTATGGGCCGGCGGTGAGCTGGGCGAGGCTGGTGCGGCGCCGTTTGCGGGTGCGGGGTGGCAGGCCGGCGGCGGCGCGGCGTGCGGTGTCTTGCTGCCGGGCGTTGTAGGCGTCGAGGATGCGCTGGTTGCGGACAGCGAGCAGGCACGCGATCCAGAGCGTGAGCGGGGTGAGGCCCATGGTGCGGCACCAGCCGCGGGCGATGGTGGCGGTGGCGGGGTCCTTGATGGTCGAGAACGTTCGCTCGGAGGCGGTGCGCCGGGTGTAGGAGTGCCGCCAGGCCGCCGATGGGTAGTCATGCTTTTGGCGGGTCTTGGCCGCGATGCCGGGCGGGATGGTGATGGTCTGCTGGGCGCAGCAGGCCGGGGGATGTTCGGGCGGGGTGAGGATCTCGGGCCGGTCCCGGCTGAGTGTCATCGACTGCGGCCTGAGGGGGCAGCGGATCTTGCCGGCGGCGGCGGGGCAGGTGACGCGGTGGTAGCCGTCGGCGTCGTCGGCGGTGTGCCGTGCGAGCTTGTGCCGGGCCAGCTCGGCGGCCTGCTGGTCGTGGGCGGCGGTCTGCTCGGGTGTGGCGCCGGGTGGCAGCGGGCCGAGCTGGAGCAGGGCCGGGGGTGCGCTGGGGCAGTAGAGGTTGCCGTTGGCGATGATGGCGCCGTGGCAGGTGCCGCGGGGGCCGCGGTCGTGCGGGTGCAGGTCCTGGACGAGCTGGGCGCCGGCGTGGCGGAGCGGGATGGCCCAGGCTTCGGCGTCGCGGTGGGCGTAGCCGGAGTCGTCGATGATGTCGCCGAGCGGGGAGCCGGCTGCGGCCATGGCCAGCAGGACGGGGACGAGCGCCCGGGCCGGGTCCAGGTGGCAGGAGCACACGGTCATCCGGCGGGCCAGCTCGGGGACAGCCGGGCCGGTCTCTTCGGCCACCATGGTCACTGCGCTGAGGTAGTAGCCGAAGAACATCTCCCCCTTGGGCCCGGGCAGGTTGGAGTTGCGGTGCCCCCAGGCGGCCTCGGGGTCGGCACAGGTGGTGGTGCCGTGCCGGGGCGGCCGGGACCAGGTTTCGGTGTCGGTCCAGTCGGCCGCCAGCGCGGAGCTGGTGTCCTTGTGCGCGGCGGGGATGCTGGCCTCCAGCAGCTGATCGCAGGCCGCCTGGAGGTCCTCGGAGGGAGCCCCGCCGGGATGCTTGTTGCGCAAGGCCCTGATCATCAGGCGGTGGGTGTGCTCGACCTGCCGGTAGGTGAGCTGATGCGGCCCGGTCTTCCAGTCCGCGATGACATCCAGCCGCGCCTGGTCAGCGGGACCGAGCGCGATCAGCGCGGCGTGCACCCGGGTAAGGTGCGCGGGCCGGTCGTCGGCCAGGGCCATCAGCATGCCTAGCAGTAAGGTGCGGACGGTCAGCTGCCGGCCGCGGGCGCCGCGAGGCAGCAGTGCCTCGATCCGCTGCGCGGCGCCGGAGCGGTCGATGATGTCCTCGAGCGCGGCCAGCGGGATGCTCACCGCTGCCCGCTGCCGCCGCTCAGCCCGCCGAGCAGCGCGACGGCCTGCTCCTCGCCGCCGGGGTCCAGGCCGGCGATGATGTCGCCGAGCCGTTGGGAGCAGGTGATCCCGGCGGCGTGCAGGAACGTGGGCAGGCCGATCAGCCGGGCGGCATCGGCCAGCCAGGTGGCGCGCAGCCGTGAAGTGTCCAGCCGGGGCAGGCCGGCCCCGCCGGCCAGCGACCGGGCCAGCGGGTTGCTGACGTTGTGCCGTGCCGGGTCGGCGCCGCCGGTGACCAGCGCGCCGCCGGCGAACTCCGCTGATGCCAGCAGCCGGCCGTGGTAGCGGGCCAGCGCCGGCACCACTCGCGGCGCGTGGCCGCCGCGGACGGTCACGATCACGCCGCCGGATCGGCAGACGATGTCGGTGCCGCGCACGTTCCTCAGGCCGGCGCGGATCAGCCCGGCGCCAGCGCCCAGGCAGACCAGTGCAGAAGCGCGCATCCGCCGCGCCATCGTCGGCTGCGCATCCGCCAGCGCCAGGTAGCCGCTGATCTCCGCCGGCGTATACGGGGCCTTGGCCCGCTCGCGGGGCAGCGGCGCATCGGCCGGGTCCAGATGCGGCACCACCGCGCGGGCGATGAACCGCAGGTTCGTGCGCAGCGTCCGCCGGGCCGGCCCCGACAGGCCCGGCGCGTGCGCGGTGAACCGCTCGATCACCGACGGGTGCAGCAGCACCTGCGGCGCCGGCTCCAGGCCCAGCCCGATGCCGTAGCCGGCGAGCTTTCCCGCAGCCCACAGCAGGTTCCTGGCCCGGTCCCGCCCGGCCGGCGCGACCGCGGTCACGACCTGCCGGGCGAACGCGGCCGCCTCCGGCGACGCTGACACCGGCCGCCAGGCGGCGATATAGCCGGCCACCCCCGCTCCAGTTTTCATACAGTAATCAATACTGAATGACACGCCCGGATGCACGCACCGCCCGTGCGACGATGGCAGCGTGTCGCCCGACCCCGGCCCGCAGGCCCGCGCCGCCGCCATCGCCGCCGAACTCGCCGCCACTGGTCTTGCCCTGCCCGGCACCCTCATCGAACGGCACGTCCGCTGCGGCAAACCCCGCTGCGCCTGCCACGCCGACCCGCCCGTCCTGCACGGCCCCTACTGGCAATGGACCCGCAAGGTCGCCGGCAAGACCATCACCCGGATCGTCCCCAGCGAGCGACTCGACGACTACCGGCAATGGCTCGACAACGACCGCAAGCTCCGCGCTCTCATCGCCGAGCTGGAAACCCTCACCCTGGCCATCGCCGACGCCGACCCGGACTCCCGCCACACCACACGGCCAGAACCACCCGAAACCGCGCAATCCAGCCCATAACACCGTGGACGAGCGCCGCTTAACCTGTGGTCAGCCCCCCGACCGGCGCCAGTCCCCGCAGGTCACAGCCAAATGTGAGCGCCTGACCCGAATTGACGAATTCGTGCGGGCGACAGCTCTAGCCGCCAGTCGTTACAGCGCATGATCGACCCGGCGGGTACTCGAAGTCGGTCCGCGCGGGCAGGCCAACGGCTGGGACGGGCTATTGGCGAGCCACTAGCTCTGGTATCACGGGGTCCAGCGCGGTCACTAGCGGCGCATCGGATGTCCAGCTCAAGGCGGTCAGAGGCCCGGATCGGTCGGATTCCCAAGCAGATAGGCGGGTTCGATCCGGCCCGCTGACACCGTCATCCGTTCCACGACGAAGGCCCGGGTCAGAGTCGGCGACTCTGGCCCGGGCCTTGATCCGGGCTCGGTGGCTGTCGTTGCCAATAAGCGCTCAGGCCAGGATCTTGGCCTTCTGACGCTCGAACTCCTGGGCCGTGATGACCCCTCGGTCGCGCAGGTCAGCGAGCTTGGCCAGCTGGTCCGCCGTGCTCTCCTCGCCTGCGGCTTCCTGGACATAGCTGCGGAAGGCCTGGTCCTGCTGCTGAGCCTGCTGCGCAGCCCGCTCATGCATGCTGCTGCCGCGGGCGATCAGGTACACCAGGACACCGATCAGCGGGATGAACAGCACGAACAGGAACCACAGCGCCTTAGCCCCACCGGACAGGTCGTGGCTGCGGAAGATGTCGATGAACACGGTGATCAGGATCCAGAACCAGATCACGAACAGGAAGATCTCAAAGATCGTCCAGAACGCCCCTAGCAGCGGGTAGGAGGAAGAACTCGAAGCGAGCAACATGGCGTCTCCTTAGCACGCAGCCGCTGGCCAGCGCTGCAGGTGGGTGCGGTGGTGAACGTGAGCGCCATGATCGTACTGGGATCTGCGGGCGCCGTGCTAGCCGACCCCCGAAAGAAGAGGGCTACCGGGTGGTATGCCCCTCGCCGAGACCCACGGGAGATCGGCTCAGGCGCGAACGCCCAGGCGTCGCGCAGAGGCTTCACAGTACGGCGGGTGCAGCAGTCGATGCACCCAACCACCCGCAAGTACCCGTTGGACGGCAAGCTCAAAGGTCGGCTAATCCCAGCCATACAATGAGCTGCGGGAACGGGGTGCGCGGCGAAGGAGCGTTTTCGGTGACCGAGATTCTCAGTGAGCCGGTCTCGGCTCCGAATGTATGGAAAGGCGACGAACTCGCCGACGCAGACGGCTGGATCATTCGTTTCACTGAAGAAGACCTCGCCGATTTTGAGCAGGCGCTCGCGCATGTCTCCAAGAAGCACCTCAAGGACGTCACCGAGATCCGGGCAGAGGATTTCCCGCTTCCTCATTTCCAGAGACGGATCGACGACATCGTGGACCGGCTGGAACACGGCCTGGGGCTCGTTCTGCTGCGCGGGCTGCCCATCTACGACAGGTTCAGCGAGGACGAGGCCACCATCATCTACTGGGGGCTGGGCCAGCACATGGGGAACCTTGTGCCGCAAAACCGCAAGGGCGACCTGGTAGGCCAGATACGAGACCTTGGCAGACGTGGCCCGTACGAGCGGGCGTACGCAACCAACGAAGACCTGGGGTTCCACACGGACTCCACCGACTTCGTCGGCCTGATGTGCCTGCGCCCCGCGCTCTATGGCGGGGAAAGCTTCGTTGCCAGTTCCGGGCTGCTGTACAACTTCGTGGTCGGCGAGCACCCCGAGTACCTGCCCATCCTTAACAAGAACTTCCCGACCGACTGGCGGAGCGAGGAACCGCCAGGATCACCCGGCTGGTACCTGGAGCCGCCCTACAGCTACTTCGGGGGAGCGCTCTCGGGGACCGTCAGAACCGGCCGGGTCGTGTCAGCCATGCGCTTCCCCGAGGTGCCCCGGCTCACTGCGGACGAGGTCTCCTGCTTCAGGTATTACGACTCGCTGCCGAAGAGACCAGGCGTCGCTCTTGGCATGCAACTCCAGACGGGCGACCTGCAGTTCCTCAACAACTTCGTGACGGTGCACACCCGCACGGCGTTCGCCGACGACCCGGAGGATCCCGCGCGTCAACGGCACCTGCTGCGACTGTGGATCAGCCGACCCGAAACCGGCCGACCGCTCTGCCCCGAGTACGCGGTCTGGCGCAGCGGCTACCCGACATGACCGGCCTCACGAGCTGAGCCGCCTCGTATACGGCGAGCATCGCGCGCCTCGCCCAGCCCCGTTCGCCGGGTCCACGGCACTCTTCCACCCTCCGGCGTGATCACGAGGCAGGGGTCGAAGGGGAAGGCGGCGAACCCGCCGCCGAGGTGGACCTGTTTGCCCCGCGTGTTGGTGGCGGTGCTGATTGGGACGACCGTGCGCGGCGCCGACAGCCTCCTGGACTGGGCTCAGCCGGCACCGCAATTGTCAGCGCGCCGCCCGCCTGGAGGACAGCGACGGCAGGAAGAGGCCGACCGGCAGCGGCCGGCGGTTGAGGCCCGTGCTGCCGAACTTGATGCGATACTGGCAACTCGTCCGCATGATCTAGGTACTCACCGAGTGGCCTGGAACAAGCGTTCCAGATGGAGGGCTCCCCTTGTTCAAGGGCCACAGCGTCAGGGCACCGCTGGTCAGATGGGACACCGCAAGCGTGATGTACCGGAAGCGCACCCCTCTCTTCGCGTCAGTAGGTCAATGGTTTGGCCGAGGAATCGTCATCGACCGAGATGATATCTCCGATCTCAGCGGAACATAACCATCCGTGCTAGAGGAGTGACGCAGTTGGACACGATCCTCGACTATCTGGGTCACTGGGCAGAGGTTCATCCCGACAAGTGTTTCAGCGTGTTTCTCGATAGCCACGGCAAGCCACGCGAAACGTACACGTATCTGTCTTTCGAAGCCAGGACCCGTTTCCTCGCCGAATACATTCACGAGGAAACGGCCCTTCAGCGGGGCGATCGCGTGGCGCTGGTATACCCGCCCGGACTCGAGATGGTAGCCGCATTCGTCGCTTGCGCCCGTATCGGGGCTATTCCCGTTCCCGTTCCTCCGGTCACGTCAGTCGCGAACGGGGGAGCGTCACGACTCAGGTCGGTGATGTTGGACAGTGGGGCCGCGCTCGCCTTGACGGATTCATCGTTCGGATCAGGGGCCCCTGGCCGTGGTAAGGCCGACGATCATGCTGACCCGGAAGACCCTCTCGCCCGCCTCGGCATTCAGCGGCTCGCCACCGATCTGCTGCAGGGCGCCGCGCGCGGAGGCATAACAGATAATCCGCTCCAGACCCTCTTCTTGCAGTACACATCGGGGTCGACTGGAGCTCCTAAGGGCGTGGTCGTATCGCATCAGAACGTTATACATAACTGTCGTTCAATGATCGATCACCAAGCAATCGGGGTTTCCTGGTTGCCGCAATTTCACGACCTGGGTCTGATCGGGTACTATCTTTTCCAAGCCGTCACAGGAGGCACAACATATGGATTCTCGCCGCTCGACTTCCTGCGGCGGCCCGCTCTGTGGCTGGAGACGCTCAGCCGATACAAGGCGACCTATACTTCATCTCCAAATTTCGGCTTCGAATTTTGCCTCTCTTCTGAGCGCGTTCCGGACGATCTACTAGAGGGTCTGGACCTAAGTTCTGTACAAGTCTTTATGAGTGCGGCTGAGCCAGTTAGGCCCAGCACGTACCGAGGCTTCTTGGAACGGTTCGCGAAGTACGGTCTACGTCCGGCGGCGCACGTTGCAGCGTACGGACTGGCAGAGAACACGTTGGCGGTCAGCAGTTCGGGACAGCGAACCGTCAAGATCAATCGAGGGTCGCTTCGTGCGCGTACCGTCATGATGGCTGCCGAGGACACACCTCCTGAGCAGGAGCTGGAACTGGTCAGCTGCGGTAAGCCTCTGGATGGGATCCAGGTGCGGATCGTCGACCCAGGCACGAGGGTTGCAGTTGGAGGCGGCGGAATCGGGGAGATATGGGTTGCCGGTCAAAGTAAGTGTCAGGGGTACTGGAACAAG
>Ga0306920_100013408_pt1 | contig 11168 bp, 20 predicted proteins | sample flu12Cox44000170_FD_204666 | JGI IMG/M metagenome (GOLD analysis project Ga0306920, IMG submission 204666) | Lab enrichment of tropical soil microbial communities from Luquillo Experimental Forest, Puerto Rico - flux4day.12C.oxic.44.000.170 (v2)... | ecosystem: Environmental > Terrestrial >...
ATGACGCCGGTACCGTCGGAAGCCGGCTGCATGTACACGCGCGTCGCGCCATGGGTGCCGGTCACCGCGTAATGCAGCGTGTCGTTGCGCAGCGCCACGTTGACGAGGTTCTTGCGAGCCTGCGTCATCGCCTTGGAGATCGCCACCGGCACCTCACGCGCCTTGCCGAAGCCGTAGCCGACGCGGCCGGCGGTGTCGCCCACCACGGTGAGCGCGGTGAAGCCGAACTGCCGGCCTCCCTTCACCACTTTGGCGGTGCGGTTGACCGCGACGAGCTTCTCGACGAACTCATCCGCCGGCTGCCCCTTCTCTGGTCTTGCCATATGTCTGCCCTGCCTAGATTTCAAGTCCCGCTTCGCGGGCCGCCTCTGCGAGCGCCTTCACGCGCCCGTGGAACTGGAACCCGGAGCGATCGAATGCCACTTTGCTGATGCCCGCAGCCTTGCTGCGCTCGGCGATCACGCGCCCGACCGCCTTGGCCGCGGCGACGTTGCCGGTCGTCTTGAGTCCCTCGCGCACCGCCTTCTGCGTGGTGGACGCGGCGACGATGACCTTGGCACCGGAAGCGTCAGTCACCTGCGCGTAGATGTGGTTCGGCGTGCGGTGCACCGTGAGGCGCGCCATACCGAGATCGCGGATGTGCGCGCGTGTCCGCACCGCACGGCGCAGCCGCCGCTGCTTCTTGGTCACGATCATTTCTTCTTCCCCTCTTTAAGGGTGATCTGCTCGCCGGAGTAGCGCACGCCCTTGCCCTTGTAGGGCTCGGGCGGACGGATGTCGCGGATCTCGGCGGCGACCTGGCCGACCTTCTGACGGTCGATGCCTTTCACCACGATCTCGGTCTGGCTCGGGGTCTCGATGTTGATGCCCTCGGGGATCGGGACGCTCACGGGGTGCGAGAAGCCGAGCGTCAGGTTCAGGCTCTTGCCCTGCACCTGCGCGCGGAATCCGACGCCGACCAGCTCGAGCTTCTTCTCGTACCCCTTCGTGACCCCGCGCACCATGTTGGCGAGATGGGCACGGGTGGCACCGGCGCGGGTCCGCGCCAGTCCGGGGTCCGAGAACTTGATCTCGAGCTTCTTTTCCGACTGCACCACCGACACCCCCGTGGCGAGCGGCAGGCTGAGCGAGCCCTTCGCGCCCTTGATGGTGACCGAATCCGGTGCGAGGGTCGCGGTCACGCCCTGGGGCAGTTCGACCGGAGCTTTGGCAATTCGCGACATATGGCTTCTCTACTGACTCATTCGCACAGCGCCAGCCCTCAGGCGACGATGCACAGCACCTCGCCGCCCTGGCCCGAAGCACGTGCCTGGCGATCGGTCATCACGCCCTTGGGCGTCGAGACGATCACCGTGCCCATGCCGCCGAGAATCTTCGGCAGCTCGTCCTTGCCGCGGTAGATTCGCAGCCCCGGACGGCTGACGCGCTCCAGGCGATCGATGACGGGGCGGCCCTCGAAATACTTCAGCCCGATGGTGAGGCGTGGCTTGCCACCGTCGGCATCGAGACGGAAGTCGCTGATGTAGCCCTCCTCCTTCAGCACCTTGACGATCGCAGTCTTGAGGCGCGAGGAGGCGAGCTGCACTTCGCTCTTGCCCGCAGTCTGGCCGTTGCGGATGCGGGTCAGCAGATCGGCGATGGGGTCGGTCATGCTCATGGCCTGCGCCCCCTCACCAGCTCGCCTTGGCGAGACCGGGGATCTCGCCACGGCTTGCGACCTCGCGGATCTTCACGCGCGCGAGACCGAATTTACGGTAAACACCGCGTGAGCGCCCGGTGATCGCGCAGCGCTTGCGCTGCCGCGACGGACTGGCGTCGCGCGGCAGCGCCTGCAGCGACGCCTGCGCGGCGGCCCGCTCCTCGGGCGAGCTCTTCGGGCTTCTGATCAGCTCCTTGAGCTTCGCACGCTTGGCCGCGTACTTTTTCACGATACCGGCGCGACGCTTCTCGCGCTCGACCATGCTCGTCTTCGCCATAAGATTAAGATTCCGGTTACTTGCGGAACGGGAAGTTGAATGCCTCGAGCAACGCTCGGCCGTGACGGTCATCCCTTGCCGTCGTAGTGATGGTGATGTCCATGCCCCGCACCTGATCGATCTGGTCATACTGGATCTCGGGGAAAATGATCTGCTCCTTCACGCCGAGGGAATAATTGCCCTGGCCGTCGAAGGCGCGCGGCGACATGCCGCGAAAGTCGCGGATGCGGGGCATCGCGATGCTGATCAGGCGGTCGAGGAACTCGTACATGCGCTTGCCACGCAGCGTCACCTTGGCGCCGATGGGCAGACCCGCACGGATCTTGAAAGACGCGATCGCCTTGCGCGATTTGGTGATCAGGGGCTTCTGGCCCGTGATCTTGATGAGGTCTGCCACCGCCGCATCCATCACCTTCTTGTCGGCAACCGCCTCACCCACGCCCATGTTGACCGTGATCTTGGTGATGCGCGGCACCTGCATCAGGTTGTCGATCTTGAGATCGGACCTCAGGCGCGGCACGACCTGCTCGCGGTAGTACTGCTGCAACCGCGGCGGGCCGGACGGCCTCTCATCGGCCGGGCGGTGGCCGTGCTCGGGCTGCTTGCCGGCGGACGCGTCCGTCTGCTTGTCGGCCTGCTTCGCCTTGTCGGCCTTCGGCTTGTCCGGCTTCGCCTTGTCCGGCTTCGGCTTGCCGGCGGGCTTGCCGCCGTCTTTGCCTGCTACAGCGTCAGACATCGAGCATTTCTCCGTTCGACTTGAAGAAGCGCACGCGCTTGCCATCGGTAAGTGTCTTGATACCGATACGATCGGCCTTCTTGGCGCCCGGATTCCAGATCGCCACCTTAGAGAGCGCCAGCGGCATCTCCTTCTCGATGATGCCGCCCTGCCGGTTGGCCTGCGGGTTGGGCTTGGTGTGCTTCTTCACCATGTTGACGCTCTCGACCACCACGCGGCCGTCGGCGAGCACCTGCAGCACCGCGCCGCGGCGGCCCTTGTCGCGCCCCGAGAGCACGATCACGTGATCCCCTTTGCGAATCTTCTTCATGTCACAGCACCTCGGGGGCCAGTGAGATGATCTTCATGAACTGCTGATTGCGCAGTTCGCGGGTCACGGGGCCGAAGATGCGTGTGCCGATCGGCTCGAGCTTGTTGGTGAGGAGCACGGCGGCGTTACCGTCGAAACGGATCAGCGAGCCATCCGCCCGGCGCACACCGCGACGGGTGCGCACCACCACGGCATCGTAGACCTCGCCCTTCTTGACCTTGCCGCGCGGGATCGCGTCCTTGACGCTCACCTTGATGACATCGCCCACGGTGGCATAGCGGCGGCGCGTGCCACCGAGCACCTTGATGCACATCAGGGTGCGCGCGCCGCTGTTGTCGGCGGCATTCAGCATTGTGCGCAACTGGATCATGGTTCAACCTGCCTTCAGCGCGCCGCCTTTTCCACCACCTCGAGCAGCCGCCACGACTTGCGCCGGGACAGCGGGCGGCACGGGGTGATGATCACCAGATCGCCCTCGCGCGAGGCGCCGTTCTCATCGTGAGCGAGGAGTTTGGTGGTACGGCGGATGTATTTGCCGTAGGTCGGATGCCTGACGAGCCGCTCGATCTCGACCGCGATAGTCTTCTGCATCTTGTGGCTCACCACGCGCCCGGTGAGGGTTCGGGCACCGCGCACCTCCGCGGTGGCTGCAACCTGCGCCTGCTCGGGCCGTGCGGCCTGCTCAGGCTGCGTGGCCTGCCCAGGCTGCGCGGCCTGCCCAGGCTGCGCGGCCGCCTCGGGCTGCTCGGGCGCTGCCGTCGCCTCAGGCGATGCGACGCGCTCGGGCCGAGCGCGCTCCGCGACCCGCGGCCGCTTCTCAGTTTTGGTTTGGGTTTTTCGGGCACTCACTTCTGGCTTCCTCCGGCGCCGGGCGCCTGCTTCTGCCGCAGCACCGTCTTCACACGAGCAATGTTGCGCCGCGCGTCGCCGAACTGACGCGGCTTGGGCTGCTGACCCGTCGCACGCTGCATGCGCAGCGAGAACTGCTCCTTGCGCAGCTTCACCAGCTCCTCGCGGAGCTCGGCCGGTGACTCGGTGCGAAGCTTCTCCCGGTACTGACGTATCTCACCGATCTTCATCAGCGCACCTGCCGTTTCACGAACGAAGTGGACACCGACAGCTTCGAACCGGCGAGGCGGAACGCTTCACGGGCCGTCACCTCGTCCACGCCCTCCATCTCGAAGAGCACCTTGCCCGGCTGTACGCGCGCCACGTAGTACTCGACGTTGCCCTTGCCCGAGCCCATGCGGACCTCGAGCGGCTTCTTGGAGATCGGCACGTCCGGAAAAACACGGATCCAGATCTGGCCGCCGCGCTTCACGTAGCGCGCCATGGCACGGCGTGCGGCCTCGATCTCGCGTGCCGTCATGCGCGCACGGCTGGTGGCCTTCAGGCCGAACTCGCCGAAGGACACGTTGCTGCCGCGCGTCGCGAGACCGCCATTGCGGCCCTTGAACTGCTTGCGGTACTTGGTGCGTTTGGGCTGAAGCATTGTCGTTTGGTCCTGACCTCAGGCCTGCGCCGGCGCATCCGCTGCCGGGCTCGCCGGCGGCGCCGCGGCCGCGGGTGCCGCACCCGCCGCGGGCGTTGCGGGCGCGGCGGCGGCCGGGGCAGCGGCCGGGGCAGCGGCCGGGGCGCTCTCGCCCTCGGCGGCGGCCTTCTCGAGATCGCTCTTGTCGAACACCTCGCCCTTGAAGATCCACACCTTGACGCCGATGACGCCGTAAGTGGTGCGCGATTCCGAGAGACCGTAGTCGATGTCGGCACGGAAGGTATGCAGCGGGATGCGTCCCTCGCGGTACCACTCGGTACGCGCGATCTCCGAGCCATTGAGGCGCCCCGAGACGCGCACCTTCACGCCGAGGGCACCTGAGCGCATGGTGCTCATCACCGCGCGCTTCATGGCGCGGCGGAACATGACGCGCTTCTCGATCTGCTGCGCGATCGAGTCCGCCACCAGCTGCGCATCGAGCTCGGGCTTTCTGATCTCGGCGATGTTGAGGCGCACATCGTTGACACTCATGCCGAGGAGAGCCGCCGTCTCCTGGCGCAGCTTCTCGATGTCTTCGCCCTTTTTGCCGATGACGATGCCGGGGCGCGCGGTCTGGATCGTGATGTTCACCTTCTTCGCCGCGCGCTCGATCATGATGCGGCTGACGGACGCTTCCTTGAGCTTCTCCTTGAGAAACTCGCGCACGCGGAAATCGGTATGCACGTGCACCGGGAACTGCTTCTTGCCGGCATACCAGCGGCTGGTCCAGTCGCGGGTGATGCCGAGGCGCATGCCAAGCGGATTGACTTTCTGACCCATGCGTTAATCCTTCTTGCCGTCGCTGACGCTGACGGTGATGTGACTGTTGCGCTTGACGAGGCGCGTGCCACGTCCCTTGGCGCGCGCGGCGAAGCGCTTGAGCACCGGGGCAGCATCGACGTGGATGATCGATATCTTCAGCTCGTCGATGTCGGCGCCGTGATTGTGCTCGGCGTTGGCGACCGCCGACTCGAGCACCTTGCGCACGAGCGCGGCACCTTTCTTGGGCATGAACTTCAGCGTCGCGATGGCGTTGCCGACGCTCTGGCCGCGCACCACATCGGCCACCAGGCGGCACTTCTGCGGCGAGATACGTGCGTAACGGAGTTTGGAAGTCACCAGCATGTCATGTCTCCCGTCACCTTCAGGTGGCGGCCGCCTCCACCTTGCGGTCCCCCGAGTGCGCCTTGAAGGTGCGCGTCGGCGCGAACTCGCCGAGCTTGTGGCCCACCATGTTCTCGCTGATGAGCACCGGAATGTGCTGGCGGCCGTTGTGCACGGCGATGGTGAGTCCCACCATCTCCGGCACTACCATCGAGCGGCGCGACCAGGTCTTGATCGGCTTGCGATCGTTCTTGGCGGAGGCCGTCTGCACCTTCTTGGCGAGATGCAGATCGACGAACGGGCCTTTCTTCAGTGAGCGTGGCATAGGGTCTCGAGGCCTCCGGATCAGCGAATACGATTCTTGCGACGCTGGACGATCATGTTGTCCGTGCGCTTGTTGTGGCGGGTCTTCAGACCCTTGGTGTTCCAGCCCCACGGTGACACCGGGTGCGGGTTGCCCTGACCGGATTTGCCCTCGCCGCCGCCGTGCGGATGATCGACGGGGTTCATCGCGAGGCCGCGCACCGTCGGACGCACGCCCTTCCAGCGCTTGGCACCCGCCTTGCCGTAGCTGCGCAGGTTGTGCTCATCGTTACCCACCTCGCCGATCGTGGCGCGGCAGTCGATGTGCACCTTGCGCGTCTCACCGGACTTCAGGCGCAGGTAGGCGTAGATGCCCTCGCGTGCGGTGAAGGACACCGAGGAGCCGGCGCTGCGCGCCAGCTGCCCGCCGCGGCCGGGCTTCATCTCCACATTGTGGATGAGCGAGCCCACCGGGATGTGGCGCAGCGACATGGCGTTGCCGGACTTGATCGGCGCATCCGCCCCCGAGCGCACTTCATCGCCGGACTTCATTCCCTTGGCAGCGAGGATGTAGCGCCAATCGCCATCCGGGTACTTGATGAGGGCGATGTGGCTCGTGCGGTTCGGGTCGTACTCGAGCCGCTCGACGATGCCGGTGATACCGTCCTTGTCGCGCTTGAAGTCGATGAGCCGGTACTTCTGGCGCGTGCCGCCGCCGTGATGGCGCGTCGTGATGCGGCCGAAGTGGTTGCGCCCGCCGGTCTTGCTCTGGTGGGCGGTGAGATCGAGGCGCGGGCCGCCCTTGTAGAGGTGCGAGCGGTCGATCTTCACCACCGCGCGCGTGCCCGGAGTGCGTGGCTTGTACTTGATGAGAGCCATGAGCGGTACGTCCTCAGGTCTTGGCGCGGGCTTCGTAGTCGATGGTCTGGCCGGAGCTGAGGCTCACGTACGCCTTCTTCCAGTCCTGCGTGCGCCCGGCGGTGCGGCCGAAACGGCGCGCCTTGCCCGGCTCGTTCACCACCTGCACGCCCGTGACCTTCACATCGAACATCAGCTCGACGGCCTTGCGGATATCGGTCTTGCTGGCGTCGCGTCGGACGCGGAACGTGTACTGGTTGTGGTTCTGCATCGCGAGCGAGGTCTTCTCGGTCACGTGCGGAGCGATCAGCACGCTCATCAGCTGCTCGCGGTTCACTGCAGACGCTCCTCGATCAGCTTCACCGCACCGACCGTCATCAGCACCTTGTCATAGGCGGCGAGCGACAGCGGATTGAGCGCCGACACTTCCATGACCTCCACGTGCGGCAGATTGCGCGCGGCGAGATAGAGCTTCTCATCACTCGCCTCGACCACGATCAGCACGGAGGTGAGCGACCAGGCCTTCAGCTGGCGAGCTGCCTGGTCTTTCCGGCCGACAGCGGGATGGCGTCGGTGACGAGCAGTCGCTCGGTGCGGGCGAGCTCCGAGAGCATCGCGCGGATGGCACCGCGATACATCTTGCGATTCACCTTCTGCGCGAAATCGCGCGGCTTGGCGGCGAAGGTCCTGCCGCCGCCGACCCAGATCGGCGAACGATTGGATCCGGCGCGTGCCTGTCCCGTGCCCTTCTGCGCCCAGGGCTTGCGGCCGCCGCCGCGCACTTCGGCACGGGACTTCTGCGCCTTGGTGCCGGCGCGGGCGGCGTTGCGATAGGCGGTCAACACCTGGTGTACGAGCGCTTCGTTGAACTTGTGGCCAAACGCCGCTTCCGACACCTGCAGCGTGCTTTCGCCATTGACTGACTTGAGCTTCATTTCTTGCCTGCCTTCGCCGGATCCTTCGAGGCAGCCGAGCCGGCCTTGGTCGGCGCGGTTGTCTTGCGGTTGGCGCGGCGCGCGGCCTTGAGCGCGGCACGCACGATCACCTGGCCGCCCTCGGCGCCGGGGACCGCGCCGCGAATCAGCAACAGGTTCCGCTCGAGATCGACCTGGACCACTCGCAGATTCTCGGTCGTGCGCCGCACGACGCCCATGTGACCCGACATGCGCCGGCCCTTGAAGACGCGTCCCGGAGTCTGACGCTGGCCGATAGAGCCCGGGGCGCGGTGCGAGAGCGAGTTGCCGTGACTCGCATAACCGCCGGCGAAATTGTGTCGCTTCATGGTGCCGGCGAAGCCCTTGCCGATGGTCGTGCCGGTGACATCGACCGCCTCACCTTCCTTGAAGATGTCGGCCTTGATCTCGCTGCCAGGCTGGACATCGGTCTGCTCGGAGCCGCTCAACCGAAACTCCACGAGCGCTCTGCCCGGGGCCACGTTGGCACGCGCATAGTGCCCATTCACGGCCTTGGAATAGAGCTGCGGGCGGCGCGCGCCGTAGGTGACCTGCACGGCGCGATAACCGTCTTTCTCCTGCGTCTTGACCTGCGTAACCCGGTTCGGCAGAACCTCGATCACGGTCACCGGAACCGTCTGTCCGGCGTCGGTGAAAACGCGCGTCATGCCGGCCTTGCGGCCGACGAGTCCAATAGCCATCTGTATCCTCTCACTGCCCGCACGCGCCCCTGCCGGGCACTCGGGGCACCCTGGGCATCGAGCTAAGTCATTGACACAACAGGAGATTCGCGCACGCCTGCGGGGGTGCGCCAAAGTCTCGAGTGGTCTTGGAGCGAAAGCCTCAAGGCCGCTCCAACCTCGCCCGATGCCGCTCACGCGACCGGCCCGCCTTTTGCAAGGGGGCCAAAAAGGGCGCGCAGTATAGGCGCGGCGGCCGGCGCGATCAAGCGCGTCCGGGGTCGCGCGGGCACCGCCGCTAGAGTATCGGCTCCACGTCCGTGTTCTTCAGTGTGATCGGGACGATCACGTCTTTCGAGGCATTGAGCGCCACGCCCTGGTAAAGCCCACCCGTCAGGGAGAACAGGGCGCCCTCGGCGATCGGGGTGCCATAGAAACCCACCACAAACTGCCCGTAGTTCGCGGGCACCTTGAAGCTCGCTCCACCCGTGAGCGTGATCGCGGTGGTCCCCGTGCTGCCGACGGGCAGCTTTTCCAGGGTCGCGCCACCGTAACCGCCGTGGGTGTCGGTGATGCCCTTGACCTCCAGGACGCTGCCTACGAGCTCGTTGGTGAGCACTCCGAACGGCTGAATCGCCGTGTTGGCCAGAGGCCCGAGGAAATTCGTGCCGTTCGGATGGAGCACCTGACTCGAGTACTGTACGGTAAACGTGACCCCACTGATTTTCTCGTTGGTGACGGTCACAAACAGCAAGTCATCAATCGCCGGCTGGCCGGATGGCGCTGCCAGGAAGGCCGCGACGGTGCCGGCGTACGAGCCGATGGTCTTGGCGCTCTTCGACGCCGAGCCCACCGGCACGGTCTCCACGGTCGTGGATGCGCTCAATCCGGTGCCGGTGCTTTTCTGGAAGACGACGACCTGGGTGTTCGATCCGATCAGGGAGTACCCCGAGGCAGTCAACCCCGTGAGCAGCGCCAGCTGCCCGGAGAACGACAGCGTCTCCTCGTAGATGCCGGTCTTGCCGGATGCAGTGCCGATGAAAAAGAGATGGCTGGCGTCGGTGACGCAGCTGCTCGCCTGGCCAGCGAAGAATTCGTCGGCGGCGCCGGCCGCGGTGAACGCGTAGGACTTGGATGCGCCCGCGACGTCGACCACTGCGAGGTAATCGCCCTCGAGGTAGTTGAGGGCTCCGACCGACGCTGTGCTGAGGCACCCCTGTGGTGTGGCCGTGACTCCGGTCAACAGCACCTTCGGACTCGTGAACAGCGCGGCCGGCGGAGGCGGATAGAAGTTCTCTGAGTGGGTCGCGGAGTCCCAGTAGAGAATGCCCGCGAGCGCGCCGGTGCTCTTATAAAGCGGAACGAACGCGCCGTCATTGTAAATGGCGGAGGAGGTCGAAGTACCGCCGGGAATGTTGACCACGGTAGGCGCGGCGGCCTGCGAAGCGGTGTAAGCGGCGACGTAGTAGGTGCCGGTGGGGTCGCGCGCGCAGTTGCTGGGGCTCGCGACATGAATCACCACCGACAGCGTGGTGGGCGTCGTCAGGTTGGTCTGGAACTGCCCCGCCGCACAGATGGCTTTGGTCACAGGCACCGACAGGCTCGTGATCTGTACGGGCGTGGGCAGACTGGACGAGGTCAGGTTGAGGCCGTAGAGATGTTGATTCCCGTCCGCGCCCTTCGCGGCGTAGATCAAGAGCGCTGGAGTCGCCGACACGGGCGCACTGAGAGTGCCAACGAGCGTGAATGAGGCACCGAGCAAAGTCGGCTCCGCGGTCGTGACAAAACTCGGAGTTGGTGCGGGCGATGAGCCCACGGCGGATGAAGGAACGACCAAGAGACCCGATTTACCTCCCGTCGACGCGGGCGTGGCCGTGAAGGGCATCCAGAATCCGGCTGCCCAGGTCACGGAAGTGCCGAGCGTCAGGAAAATGGCCAGGGCTCGCACGCGCCATCGGTTCTTCATGGTCGATCCCGTCCGTAGTTATTCGGTTCGCCGAGGTCCGCTTGCCCGAAGAATACTAAGTCACGGACGAGGTACTGTCATGGCAAAACGCAGGGTGCATTGCAACACACGCGGTGCATTGCAGTAGAGATGCCGCCGGGCGTGCGGCGCGCTGCCGGCCGTACGCCCGCTCTCAGGAGGCGCGGGAAGGGTCGAGTCACCCGGGCTCCGGGTGACTCACGCGAATCAATTCAGCTTGATCTGCACGTCGACGCCCGCCGGAAGCTCGAGCTTCATCAGGGCATCGACCGTCTTGTCGGTGGGATTGACGATATCCATGAGGCGCTTGTGAGTGCGCAGCTCGAACTGGTCGCGCGCGTCCTTATCGGCGTGCGGCGAGACGAGCATGGTGAAACGCTCCATCTTCGTCGGCAGCGGCACCGGCCCCTTGACGGTCGCGCCGGTGCGCTTCGCCGTCTCCACGATCTCGCGCGCGGAGCTGTCGATCAGGCGATGGTCGAACGCCTTCAAGCGGATGCGGATGTTCTGGTTTGCCATGGCGTGTGCTCTTACTTGAGGATCTTGGCGACGACGCCGGCGCCGACGGTCTTGCCACCCTCGCGGATCGCAAACCTCAGCCCGTCCTCCATCGCAATCGGACTGATCAGCTCGATCGTCATCTTGATGTTGTCCCCGGGCATCACCATCTCCACCCCGGCCGGCAACTCGATCGTCCCCGTCACATCGGTCGTGCGAAAGTAAAACTGCGGCC
>Ga0306920_100013412_pt1 | contig 11167 bp, 9 predicted proteins | sample flu12Cox44000170_FD_204666 | JGI IMG/M metagenome (GOLD analysis project Ga0306920, IMG submission 204666) | Lab enrichment of tropical soil microbial communities from Luquillo Experimental Forest, Puerto Rico - flux4day.12C.oxic.44.000.170 (v2)... | ecosystem: Environmental > Terrestrial >...
CCTACATCGACGACTATGTCGGCGTCGCAAACCGCCACTTCATTGGCGTCGACAAATTGATGTGGTCTTCGGATTACCCGCACCAGGCTTCGACTTGGCCGCATTCGAAGGACGTCGTCGCGCGCGACTTCAAGGACGCCAGCCCCGAGGACCGGTTCAAGATCACCCGCGCCAATGCTGCGAGGCTCTACGGGTTCGAGGCTTAATCACCTCCTTGGCTGCCCAATGGCACCTGTTCCCGATCAGCTATCGGAGCCGGTGCGCACGACTCTGAATGAATTTACGGTGGCGGCGCAGCAGGCGTTTGCCGCCGATCTCCTGTCGGTGGTGCTGTTCGGCTCAGCTGCAGAGGGGCGCTTGCGGCCGACCTCGGACGTGAACATCGTCCTCGTGCTTCGGCAGGTTGACGCGAAGAAACTCGAGGCCATCGGTGAGGCCTATCGGTTCGCGCATGCCGCGATCCGATTGTCGGCGATGTTCATTCTAGAAAGCGAGATCGACACTGCGAAAGACGCGTTCGCCGTGAAATTCGCCGACATCGCGGCGCGGCACGAGGTGCTTTACGGACCCGACCCTTTTGCAGGGCTCACAGTCTCGCGGGAAGCGGCCTCGCGCCGGCTGCTGCAGGTGCTTGTCAATCTACAGCTGAGGCTGCGTGACCACTACGCCCTGTCCTCTCCTTATGGCGAACAATTGGCAAGGGCAGCGGCGGATGCGGTAGGGCCGCTGCGGGCCAGCGCTGCGACCTTGCTGTGGCTCGAATCGGGAGCGCGGGTTGCTCCACGCGATGCTTTGCGCCAAATAGCTGAGGAGACCGGGGGCATCGCGGCCCTTACCGCGATCACCGAAGCGCGCGAAAGCGGCGGAGTTCCGGCCGTTGGGGCGAGTAAGACATTGGTCGGCGCGATCGAGCTCGCTACGCAACTGGCCGCGCGCACTGAACGGCTTGTTTAGATGAACCCGTTCGATCTGAGCGGCCCGCCCTTTCTGTTGTTTTACATCATCGTGGCAGTGATCGTGATAGTCGCACTGAAGCTCGTCATCGACGAAGCGGAAAGCGGCCCGGCGAGGACATTGCCGTTGGGCGACCCTTATCAGATCGCCTGGTTGCGGGGCGGGACGCCTGAAGCCGCTCGCATTGCCGTACTTTCACTGTCAGATCGCGGCCTCCTCGCAGTAAGCGGCGAAAACCTCGTTAATCTGAGCAGTGCGCAGTCCGCTGTCCGGGAACCCATTGAACGGGCCATTCTGGCGCGGTGTGCTCAGTCCAATACGCCGGCCACCGCCGTCCTTGACGATCCCGTCGTCGAGCGGGGCTGCGCATCCTATCGCGCGCGATTAGAACGCCTGCAACTCATGCCGGATGCAGCAATGCGAGCACGGCGATATCGCTGGTTCGCCATCGCTGCCGCGATCCTGCTCTGTGTCGCCATTGCCAAGATCGTCATCGCCTTTGGCCGCGCCAGGTACAATGTGGGGTTCCTCATAATTCTTGCGGTGATGGGATTGCTGGTGATCTGGCTTCTCGTGCGCCGCCCGCGCACCCACCTCGGCAACAGGATGCTGAAGGATCTGCGGCGGCTGTTTGGTGCGCTGCGTCAGCGGGCGGGAACTATCCGCCCGGGGTCGATGACCAGCGATGCGATGTTACTGGCGGCGGTGTTCGGCATATCGGCACTGCCCGCCACTGGTTTCGCCGACCTCCACCGTGTCTACAAAAAGGCGGCGAGCTCGGGGGGAGGATGCGGATCGGCATGCGGCTCGGGTTGCGGAGGTGGAGGCGGCGGTGGCTGCGGCGGATGCGGCAGCAGCTGAGAGCGCCGACCGGTTCGGGCTCGGCTGGCGGCCGGAGCTAGCCGCCGGAATTCTTGCGCATCTTGACCGGATCGACCTGATCGAGGTCATCGCCGACGATTATTTCGACGCCGCACGCCGCGATCTGGGTGCACTGCGGACATTGGCGGCCCAGGTCACTGTGGTATTGCATGGCACGTCGCTCGGGCTCGCCTCGACGGTGCCTGTTGCACCCGGGCGGCTCGATCGGATGGCGCGCGTCGTCGAAGCTGTGGGCGCCGAGACGTGGTCCGAGCACCTCGCCTTTGTCCGAGGCGGCGGTATCGAGATTGGCCATCTCGCGGCGCCGCCGCGCAGCGAGGCATCGGTCGAGGGAACCTGCCGAAACCTCGCGCGCGCGGCGCAAATCGTCGGGGGCGCCCCTATCGTCGAAAACATTGCGACATTGGTCGAGCCGCCCGCGAGTCAACTCGACGAGGCAGTATGGATAGACCGCATCGTCTGCGGCGCCGATGTGGGGCTGCTGCTCGACCTTCATAATCTTTACGCGAACGCCGTCAATTTTGGCGGCGATCCTCAATTGTTATTGCGGCAGATGCCGCTCGAGCGGGTGGGGCTGTACATTTGAGTGGCGGGCATTGGATCAACGGGCCGAACGGAGCCCGTCGGCTGCTCGACGATCACCTGCACGACGTCCCGCAGGAGGTGTTCGCGTTGTTGCGCGAACTCGGCCGCCTCGCTCCTCAGCCGCTGACCGTCATCATCGAGCGGGACGGTCGGTTCCCGCCGATCAACCGGCTACTCAATGAGCTCGACACGGCTCGCGCCGCCTTGGCAGCGGGCCGGAAAGCTGCGGCATGAGCTCGCCGGCTTTAGAAGAATTTCTCGCCCGGCTCTACACCGACGAGCCGGCTCTTGCCAAATTTCTACAGGCGCCCACCGAGACGGCGTGCGCCGCCGGCCTCAACGATGCCGAGGTGTCGGCGCTCGCGAATGCCGATCATGTCGGGCTCGTCATGGCGGCGGCGAGCTTCCGCGCCAAACGGGAACGACGGAAATCGCGGCGCCGGCTGTCGCTCTGGTAGACCTCGCGCGAGATACCCTCTCGGGTGGAACGGCGTGACCTTGGCGGCGATGTCGTCGGGCATGGCCCTCGGTACTGCCGCAGTTTGAACTTCGGCTTTGAAAGTAAGCAACCACTCGATGATCCGTGGGGCGATGAAGAGGTTGCGCCGCTAGCGGTTGTTCGTCGGACGAGCGGAGCCGACCGGTCAGGCCGATAGCGGTCATTCCCCGATGCTACGCCGATCATCCCGAGATCAACCTGTGGTGGGCCGTGTCGATCGCGGTATGATCCGCCCGGAGGATCGGTCCCGACAAAGGTTCGCAGGATGAGCGCGATGCCCGACAGCACATTAGCCGATACCGAGCAGCTCATAGCCGACCTACAACGCCAGCTCGCCGAGTGCCGAACCGAGCGCGACGAGGCGCTGCAGCGGGAAACCGCGACGGCCGAAGTATTGCAGGTCATCAACTCCTCGCCCGGCGACCTCACGCCGGTGTTCGATGCGATGCTCGACAAGGCGATCCGGCTGTGTGATGCCGCATTCGGCTCGTTTTGGTTCTACGATGGCGAGACCTTTCAGGTTCTGGCCTCGACCGTCGGCGGCGATGTCGGGCGCAGCGTGATACCTGGTCCTGGCACATCGCCCGACCGCCTTGTGCGCGGTGAAAATGTCGTCCAGTTGGCAGATGTCACAAAGGAGAAGGCGTACCAGGAAGGCGCTGCGCAAGAGCGGACCCGCCACGCGGGGACGCGGACGGCCCTGGCGGTAGCGCTGCGCAAGGACGGCGCGCTAATCGGCGCGATCACAGCTGGTCGCCGCGAGGTCCGTCCGTTCACCGACAAGCAGATCGCGCTGCTGCAGAATTTCGCTGCGCAGGCAGTCATCGCAATGGAAAATGCGCGGCTGTTGACCCAGACGCGCGAGGCACTGGAGCAACAGACCGCGACCGCCGAGGTATTGCAGGTCATCAATTCCTCACCCGGTGACCTCGCACCGGTCTTCGAGGCCCTTCTCGACAAAGCGCTCACGCTATGTGGCGGCACTTTCGGGATCATTAGAACCTACGACGGCAACTCGTTTCACTTTGGCGCGATGCGCGGAGTTCCGCCGGAGATTGCGGAATTGATGATGGAGCCCAGGCGACCCCCGTTTACGGGCATGGTGGCGCTTGAGCGGCTCGTGGCTGGCGAACCTGTTGTGGAAATCGGAGACCCCCGCGATCTGGCAGGCTACCGGGCAGGTGCTCCCACAATACACGCAATGGTCGACCGCGGAGGCGCACGCACAGGGTTGTGGGTGGCACTGCGCAAGGAAGATGAGCTTCTGGGCTTCATCTGGGTCTACCGCCAGGAGATCCGCCCCTTCACCGACCGGCAAATCGCTCTGTTGCAGAATTTCGCCAGTCAAGCAGTTATTGCGATTGAGAATGCGCGGCTGTTGACCGAGACGCGCGAGGCACTGGAGCAACAGACGGCGACCGCCGAGGTATTGCAGGTCATCAACGCCTCGCCCGGTGACCTCGCCCCGGTCTTCGACACGATGCTCGAAAAGGCGCTGGCTTTGTGCGGCGCTGCGTACGGTGGTTTAGCAACGTTTGATGGCGAGTGTTTCCACTTCGTAGCTGGGCAGGGCCATCCCGAATACGTTGCTCGGATGCGCCAGTCTGGGCCGGTCCGACCCGCTCCTGGATCGACGATAGCTCGGATTGTTGCCGGCGAAGATGCTGTCCAAATCGCCGATATTGCCGATGACGAAGTCTACCGAGCGGGTATCCCAGGCCGCCGGATGCTGGTCGATATCGGTGGTTTTCGTACCCTCGTCACCATTGCGTTACGGAAAGACAACTGCCTCCTTGGTGTGCTCCAGGCTTACCGGCAGGAGGTCCTGCCGTTTAGCGGGAAGCAGATTGTGCTCTTGCAGAACTTCGCGGCGCAAGCGGTGATCGCGATGGAGAATGCGCGGCTGCTCGGCGAATTGCGTGAACGCACGCATGATCTCGAAGAGTCGCTCGAATACCAGACCGCGACGAGCGAGGTGCTGCAAGTCATCAGCCGCTCAACGTTCGACTTGCAACCGGTGCTCGATACCCTCGTCCAAACCGCTGCCGGATTGTGTTCCGCCGATCTGGGCCTGATCTCAGGCCGGGAGGAAGACGGCATGCGGGTGACCGCGACGTTTTCCACCACGCCCGAATACGAGGCCTTTATTCGCGGCCACTTGCTGCCACTGACGCGCGGGAGTCTCGCCGGGCGCGTCTTCTTCGAACGGAAAGCCGTTCAAATACCGGATCTTACGGCCGATCCCGAGTTTACCGTCACCGAGACTGTGACACTCGGGAAGATGCGGACGGCGCTCGGCGTCCCGCTAATGCGCGAAGGCGAGGTGATCGGGGCAATCAGTCTCGCGCGCCAACGAGTGGAACCATTCACCCAAAGGCAGGCTGAGTTGGTCCGCACCTTTGCCGACCAGGCGGTCATCGCGATTGAGAACACGCGGCTGATCACCGAGACGCGCGAGGCGTTGGAGCAGCAGACCGCGACAGCCGAGATCCTGCAGGTCATCAATTCGTCGCCCGGTGAGCTTACGCCGGTGTTCGACGCGATTCTGGAAAAGGCGCACCTTCTATGCGGTGCCGATCACGGTTCCATGGGATCGTATGACAGCGATTATTATTGGCGTTTGTTAGCTGCGCGCGGGTATCGCGCGCCCGTGGAGGAGCGGCTTCGGCAAGGGTTCTCGGGACTGACGAATCCAGTCACTCAGCCCCTGATAGACGGCGCCCCTTTTGTCCACATTCCCGACCTTGCGCAGGTCGATCATCCCGTTCCGCAAGCGGTGGCAAAACTGGGCGGTTTCCACACCATTCTCTTTTTACCCTTGCGTAAGGACGGTCGGCTGCTCGGGCACATTTCGGCGGCTCGCTCAGAGGTGCGACCGTTTTCGGAAAAGGAGATTGCACTCCTCGAAAATTTCGCCGCGCAAGCAGTGATCGCGATGGACAATGCGCGGCTCTTGAACGAGATCCGCCAGCGCCAGGCCGAACTCCGCGTCACCTTTGACAATATGGGCGACGGGGTCGCGATGTTCGACGGCGAGTTGCGGCTCGCGGCCTGGAACCTGAATTTTCAGCGGATCCTCGAACTTCCCGATCCGCTGCTGGCCGAGCGGCCGCGGGTCGAAGAGTTTGTCCGCTACCTCGCCACGCATGGCGAATACGGCGCGGTCGATGTCGAAGCGGAGGTGCGCCGGCTGTCGGAACGGGTTGGGACGCAATGGTCGGCCCAGCGGACGCGCCCGGATGGCCGGGTCATCGAGGTGCGCAGCGACCCGGTGCCGGGTGGCGGGGTTGTGCTGATCTACAGCGACGTCACCGAGAGGAAGCGCGCCGAGGCCGAGATCCGCGCCGCGCGCGACACCGCCGAGAGAGCGCTGCAGGAATTGCAGGCGGCGCAGGCCAGCCTGCTGCACGCGCAAAAGATGGCAGCCCTCGGCCAATTGACTGCAGGGATCGCACACGAGATCAAAAACCCGCTCAATTTCGTGAATAACTTCGCCGAGCTGTCCGGCGAACTGTTGCAGGAGCTGAAGGAGACGACGGCGCCGGCGGTGGCGGCGCTCGGTAACGACGAGCGCGCCGCGGTCGACGAGGTCGTCGAGATGCTGCGCGGCAACCTCGACAAGATCGCCGAGCACGGCAAGCGCGCCGACGGCATCGTCAAGGGCATGCTCGAACACTCGCGGGGGGTCTCGGGCGAGCGGCGGGCGGTCGACCTCAACGCGCTGATCGAAGAGGCGCTAAACCTCGCCTATCACGGCGCCCGTGCCCAGGATGCGAGCTTCAACGTCACCTTGGAGCGAGAGTTCGACCGCGGGCTTGCGCCGACCGAGCTGGCGCCGCAAGAGATGACCCGCGTGTTTCTGAATCTGTTTGGCAACGGCTTCTACGCAACTGCCAAGCGGCAGCGCGACGGCGCCGGGCCGGAGTTTCGGCCGACGTTGAGGGTGGCAACGCGCGATCTTGGCGATGCGGTCGAAGTGCGGGTGCGCGACAACGGCACCGGCATCGCGCCCGAGATCCGGGACAAATTGTTCCAGCCCTTCATTACGACAAAGCCGACCGGAGAAGGCACCGGTCTCGGCCTCTCGATCAGCTATGACATCGTGACCCAGCAGCACGGGGGGACGATCGAGGTGGAGAGCGAAGACGGCCGGTTCACCGAGTTCACGATCCGCTTGCCGCGGCGCGGCGGTAGTGCATCCGCGGTTGTATCGGGATGAGCGAGGCCGCCGCACCAGCTTTTCGGACATCCAGGCACAGTTCGAACGGCCGAAAACCTTCCGTCTGAGCAATTCAGTGTGCGCCGGCGAAGGTCGCTTCAGGGGCAATTCCAGCCGACCATCGCTCGCACGGTCTTCGGCAGCTCTTTGGTCGGAAAGCAGAAGTTTCAAACTGATGCGCTACCGGCCACTCCCGCCGCTTGACCTCGGCCCGGCCTCCCGTGAGGATGCCGGGAGACGGTGCGGGCTGCGAAGAGGGCGAAGGTGTCATCGGCCGAATACTCGCCTGGGCGGGATCTCTACGATGCGCGGCACCTTGCTCGGAATTCGGCGAATTTTGCTGCGCTGAGCCCTTTGGGGTTCCTGTCTCGCACCGCAGCGATCTATCCGGACAAAACGGCGGTTATCCACGATGCCGCCCGGTTCACTTACGGTCAGTTTTATCGACGCTGCTGCCAATTTGCCGACGCGTTGCGCCGTCGCGGGATCGCACGAGGCGATACAGTCTCCATCATCGCACCGAATGTTCCAGCGTTGCTCGAAGCGCATTATGGCGTGCCAATGGCCGGTGCGGTCCTCAATGCGCTGAATTACCGGCTCGACGCGCGGTCGATCGCGTTCATTCTAGAGCATAGCCAAGCGAAGCTGCTGGTCGCCGACCGCGAATTCGAGCCGATCTTCGCGGAGGCGCTGACCGAAACGCGGGCTCCAATACCCCTCGTCGAAATCGATGATGTCCTCGGCGGTGCGTCGCTCGGCGGCACGGAGTATGAAACCTTCCTTGCCGAAGGCGATCCCGCAGCGGCGTGGTCGGGGCCGCAGGACGAGTGGGCGCCGATCGCGCTCAATTACACCTCCGGCACGACCGGCAATCCCAAGGGCGTCGTCTACCATCACCGCGGCGCGTTTCTTAACGCAATCGGCAACGCGATCACGTTCGGACTAGACCGGCACTCGGTCTATTTGTGGACCCTGCCGATGTTTCATTGCAACGGTTGGACCTACACCTGGGCGGTCACGGCAATGGCCGGCACGCATGTCTGTTTGCGGCGCGTCGAACCCGCGGCCGTCTTTGCGGCAATCGACGAACACCGGGTCACCCATCTCTGCGGCGCGCCGATCGTGCTGAACATGCTGGCACACGCGCCCGGCGCGGCGAAGCGGCGTCTCGACCATGTCGTCGAGGTCGCGACCGGCGGCGCAGCCCCGCCTTCGGCAGTGATAGAGGCGATGGAGCGGATGGGGTTTCGGGTCACGCATCTCTACGGCTTGACCGAAAGCTATGGTCCCTCGACCGTCTGCGCGGGGCAGGAGGAGTGGTCCGGCTTGGAATTACCGGAGCGCGCTGCCCTCATGGCGCGGCAGGGCGTGAATTACCTGACGCTCGACCGCCAGCGCGTCGTCAAGCCGCAGACGATGGCTGATGTCCCGGCCGATGGCAGCACCTTGGGCGAGCTGGTCTTGCGCAGCAACACCGTGATGAAGGGCTATTTGAAGAACCCAGCCGCGACCGAGGCAGCCTTCGAGGGTGGCTGGTTTCACACCGGCGATCTGGCGGTCCGTCATCCGGATGGGTATGTCGAGATCAAGGACCGGTCCAAGGACATCATAATTTCTGGCGGCGAAAACATCTCCTCCCTCGAAATCGAGGACGTGCTCTACCGCCATCCCGAGATCATGGAGGCGGCGGTCGTCGCCCGGCCCGACCCGGTCTGGGGCGAAAGCCCTTGCGCGTTCGTCACGCTGAAGCCCGACGTCGACCCGGTATCGGCTGACGACATCATCGCCTGGTGCCGCTCCAACCTCGCCCATTACAAAGTGCCGCGACGGATCATCTTCGGGCCGTTGCCCAAGACCTCAACCGGCAAGATCCAGAAATTCGAATTGCGCGACCGCGCCAAGGGCATCACCTCGTGACCGAGCTGCCGAGCTTCGACCTCACCGGCCAGGTGGCGCTTGTGACCGGCGCGTCGAGCGGCATTGGCCATCACTTCGGCGCGCTTCTCGCCGCTGCAGGAGCAAAGGTCGCGCTTGCCGCGCGGCGGATCGATCGACTGACAGAGCTAGCCCACGAAATCAAGGCCGCCGGAGGCCGGAGCCTGCCGATCGCCTGTGACGTCACGCGCTCGGAGGATGTCGCCGCTGCAGTTGCGACGGCCGAAAACGAGTTCGGGCCGCTCACCCTCCTCGTCAACAATGCCGGCGTCGTTGTCTCGAAGCCGTTGCTCGACCATACCGAGGCCGATTGGGACCATGTGGTCGACACGAACCTCAAGGGTGCTTGGCTGATGGCGCGCCAATTTGCGCAGCACTTGGTTGGGCTGAAGCGCCCGGGGCGGATCATCAACATCACGTCGGTGCTGGGTTTTCGGACGATCGGCCGGGTGCCGGCTTATTGCGCCGCCAAGGCCGGGCTGACCCACCTTACCCACGTCTTGGCGATGGAATTGGCACGGCACGGCATTCTCGTGAATGCGCTGGCGCCGGGTTATGTCGAGACCGATTTCAACCGCGCCTTCTTCCAGACGGAGCCGGGCAAGGCGCTGATATCGCGTATTCCGCTGAAGCGCCTCGGGCAAACCGAGGATCTCGACGGTGCGCTCCTGTTCCTCGCCTCACCGGCCAGCGCTTATGTGACTGGCGCGATGATCGCGGTCGATGGCGGGCACGGGGTCGCCGCGATCTGAGGCCGGCGCTCGCGCGGCATTAGCACGGTTTCTCGCGACGGCGAGCGGTGCGGATGCGGTCGAGGTTACTAGCTTCGCGCCTCTGCGGGGCGGAGCGATCCAAGAAAATTGGGCGGTCGACGCGCGGTTCTCGGGCGGAACGGTCGCTGGCGAACAGCGGCTTGTGCTGCGCACGGCCGCGCCGACCGGTGTCGTCGCAAGTCTCGGCCGGCTTGAGGAATTCGCAGTGCTCAAGGCCGCCTTTGCAGCTGGGGTGACTGTGCCGCAGCCCCTTTGGGCGAGCAACGCCCCTGAGATCATGGGTAAGCCGTTCTTCATGATGCGCCGGGTCGATGGGACAGCGGCGGCGCACCGGATCACCCGTGACCGGGCTCTCGACCCGGCGCTCCCGGCAATCGCCGAGACGCTCGGCGGCGAACTCGCCCGCATCCACACGATCCGGCCTCCGCGCGCCGACCTCGCGTTCCTGATCCCCTATGAAAAGGTCGGTCCCATGCAACAGGTTGCCGCCTTTCGCGCCTATCTCGACCGTCACCCGACGCCGCGGCCGGTGCTTGAATGGGGGATCCGCTGGCTCGAAACGCATGTACCGCCGCCGGCCAACCCGGTTCTTTGTCATCACGATTTTCGCACCGGGAACTACATGCTGAACGGTGCTGCCGTGACCGGAATTCTCGATTGGGAATTTGCCGGCTGGGGGGACCCGCACGAAGATATCGGGTGGTTTTGCTGCAAAGGCTGGCGCTTTGCGCGACTCGACCGGGAAGCTGGCGGTATCGCCGAGCGCAGTCCCTTCTATCGCGGATACGAGAGGGCGTCAGGGCGGTCGATCGATCCGCAGCGGGTCTTTTTCTGGGAGGTGCTGGCAAGCGTGCGCTGGGCGGTGATCGCGCTGCAACAAAGCGACCGCTATATGATAGCGGGCGAGCGCAATCTCGATCTCGCGCTCACCGGACGGCGCGCGACCGAATGCGAATTGGAGGTCCTCATGCTGCTGGACAGTTCCGGAGTACCATCTGATGCGTGATCTGCCGACCGGGCCGGCCGTGCTGGCCCTCGCCCGCGACGTGCTGTTGCATGACCTGCTGCCGCTGCTCCCGCAGGAGGCCCATTTGGATGCGCGGCTTGTCGCCAACAGCATGGCGATCGCCGAGCGCGAAGCGCTGACCGGCGAAGAGCCGGCGAAGGAAATTCTCGGTGAGACGCGGAAGCTGTATGGCGAAACCGGAACCGCGAAACCTGGATTGCTCGCCCGCTTGGCCCGCGACTTGCGGGTGGGTACCTTCGAAGCTACCGAGCCGCGCGAACACCATGCACGCCAGATATTGTGGCGCCTCACCA
>Ga0306920_100013413_pt1 | contig 11167 bp, 13 predicted proteins | sample flu12Cox44000170_FD_204666 | JGI IMG/M metagenome (GOLD analysis project Ga0306920, IMG submission 204666) | Lab enrichment of tropical soil microbial communities from Luquillo Experimental Forest, Puerto Rico - flux4day.12C.oxic.44.000.170 (v2)... | ecosystem: Environmental > Terrestrial >...
GGGGCTATGGCCTTAGTCCCTGGGTTGGTGCTATTTCGCCGCTTCACTGTCGCGGTGGATCATGGACAGCATTCTCGACCGCCTGGAAGAAAAGCGGGTAGCGGCGCGGGCCGGCGGCGGCGCCCGGCGGGTTGAGGCGCAGCACCGCCGCGGCAAGCTGACCGCGCGCGAGCGGATCGAGCTTCTGCTCGATCCCGATTCGTTCGAGGAATGGGACATGTTCGTCGAGCACCGGAGCCACGATTTCGGCATCGACGAACACAAGGTCCCGGGCGACGGGGTCGTTACCGGCTACGGCACGGTCAACGGGCGACTGGTTTTCGTGTTCAGCCAGGATTTCACCGTGTTTGGGGGCTCACTCAGCGAAGCCCACGCCGAGAAGATCTGCAAGATCATGGACCAGGCGATCAATGTCGGCGCCCCGGTGATCGGGCTCAACGATTCGGGCGGGGCGCGGATTCAGGACGGGGTCGCCTCGCTCGCCGGCTATGCCGAGGTGTTCGAGCGCAACGTGCTGGCCTCCGGCGTCGTGCCGCAGGTGTCGATGATCATGGGACCGTGCGCCGGGGGTGCGGTCTACTCGCCGGCGATGACCGATTTCATCTTCATGGTCAAGGACACCTCCTACCTGTTCGTGACCGGGCCGGAGGTGGTCAGGACGGTCACGCATGAGAATGTGACGCAGGAAGAGTTGGGCGGTGCGGTGACACACACGACGCGCTCGGGTGTGGCCGACCTTGCCTTTGAGAATGACGTCGAAGCATTGATCGAGCTGCGCCGGTTTATCGATTTTTTGCCGGCCTCGAACCGGGTCCAGCCGCCGCTGCGGCCGACCGCCGACCCGCGCGACCGGGTGGAACCCTCGCTCGACACGTTGGTCCCGGCCAACCCGACCAAGCCCTACGACATCAAGGAGCTGATCCTCAAAACCGTCGATGAGGGCGATTTCTTCGAGATCCAGCCGGACTTCGCCCGCAACATCATCGTTGGATTTGCGCGGATCGAAGGATCGACGATCGGCATCGTCGCCAATCAGCCGATGGTGCTGGCGGGCTGTCTCGATATCGACAGCGCCCGCAAGGCGGCGCGCTTCGTTCGCTTTTGCGATTGTTTCAACATTCCGATCGTGACCTTTGTCGACGTTCCGGGATTTCTGCCCGGGACGGCTCAGGAATATGGCGGCATCATCAAGCACGGCGCCAAGCTGTTGTTCGCCTTTGCCGAGGCGACCGTGCCCAAGGTGACGCTGATTACCCGCAAGGCCTATGGCGGCGCCTATGACGTGATGAGCTCAAAACATTTGCGCGGCGACGTGAATTTCGCCTGGCCCTCGGCTGAGATCGCGGTGATGGGGCCAAAGGGCGCGGTCGAGATCATCTTTCGCGCCGATCTCGGCGACGCAGCGGCGATCGAAGCGCGCACCGAGGAATACCGCGAGAAATTCGCCAACCCGTTTGTCGCGGCGAGCCGCGGCTTTATCGACGATGTGATCCTGCCGCGCGATACGAGGCGTCGCCTGTGCCGCGCGCTCGGGATGCTGCGCGGCAAGCAGCTGACGAACCCACCCAAGAAGCACGACAACATCCCGCTGTGAAACGATTACCGGGCACCATGTCGAGATTGCCGCGGCGCCCAAAGGCGCCTCGCAATGACTTCTCTTTTCTGCCGTCATTGCGAGCAGAGCGAAGCAATCTCGTGCCGAAGCCTGGATCCCATGTTTAACAAGATCCTGATCGCCAATCGCGGCGAGATCGCCTGCCGCGTGATCCGCACCGCGCGGCGCATGGGCGTCGCCACGGTCGCGGTCTATTCGGACGCCGATGCCGAGGCCTTGCATGTGCGCATGGCCGACGAAGCAATCCGGATCGGGCCGGCACCGTCGGCCGAGAGCTATCTGCGCAGCGACCGGATCGTCGAGGCCTGCCGTGCGAGCAGAGCCGAGGCGGTGCACCCCGGTTACGGGTTTTTGTCGGAGAACGTAGCGTTCGCGAGCCTGCTCGCCGAGGCCGGCATCGCCTTTGTCGGACCCGGGGTCAAGGCGGTCGCGGCGATGGGCGACAAGATAGAATCGAAAAAGCTCGCCCGCGCCGCCGGTGTCTCGACCGTGCCGGGATATCTCGACATCGTGCCCGACGCAGAGAGCGCGGTCCGCATCGCACGGGACATCGGCTATCCGGTCATGCTCAAGGCTTCGGCCGGCGGCGGCGGCAAGGGGATGCGAATCGCTGCCTCGGACGAGGAGGCGCGCGACGGCTTTCGCGCCGCTGCCGGCGAGGCCAGATCGAGCTTTTCCGACGACCGCATCTTTATCGAAAAATATATCGAGGAGCCGCGCCATATCGAAATCCAGGTGCTGGGGGACGCGCACGGCAACCTGGTCTACCTCGGCGAGCGCGAATGCTCGATCCAGCGCCGGCATCAGAAGGTGATCGAGGAAGCGCCGAGCCCATTCCTCGACATCGCGACTCGCGAGGCGATGGGCCGGCAGGCGGTGGCGCTGGCGCGCGCCGTCGACTACCGCTCGGCCGGCACGGTCGAGTTCATCGTCGACCGCCAGCGCAATTTTTATTTTCTCGAGATGAACACGCGGCTGCAGGTCGAACATCCGGTAACCGAACTGGTCACCGGACTGGATCTAGTCGAGCTGATGCTGCGCATTGCCGCCGGCGAGGAATTGCCCTTCGCTCAGCAAGACATTCGACTCAACGGCTGGGCGATCGAGGCGCGCATCTACGCCGAAGATCCGACGCGCAATTTCCTGCCGTCGATCGGCCGGCTCGTGCGCTACCAGCCGCCGGCGGGGGAGGGGCTACGGCTCGACGACGGGGTCGTCGAAGGCGACGAGATCAGCATTTATTATGATCCGATGATCGCCAAGCTGGCGGCTTATGGACCCGACCGAGACGCCGCGATCGACCGCCTGCGCAACGCCCTCGACGGGTTCTACGTTTCCGGCGTCCAGAATAACGTAGCCTTTCTGGCGGCGGTCGCGGCAAAGTCACGGTTTCGCGAAGGCGCGCTGTCGACAAACTTTATCGCCGAGGAATTTCCCGGCGGATTTGCTCCTCCTGCCAGTTTTGTCGAGGCCGACCGGGGGATCTTGCTCGCCGTGGCGCTCGCAGGGCGGCGCATCGGCGAATGCGAGATGGCGATTGACGGCAAGCTCGACGGAATCCACGGCCAGATCCCCGTGCAATGGACGATTCTGCTCGATGGCTCACCGCATCAGGTGTCGACGCAGCGTGAAGGCAACGGTTACGCGGTAGAAATCGATGGAGAATGCGGGCTGGCGAGCATCGATTGGCAGCCGGGCCAACCATTGCTGCGGGTCGAGCGGAACGCGGCTATCGCGACGGTGCAAATCGAGCGATTGCCCGGCGCCGAGTTTCGCCTGACCCATGGCGGCGTGATCCGCCGCGCGCAGGTGCTCTCGCCGCGCGCCGCTGAGCTCCTGGCGCTGATGCCGGAGAAGAAGGTGGCCGACACCTCGCGGCTGCTGTTGTCGCCAATGCCGGGGCTGCTCTCGTCGATCGCAGTAGCGCAAGGTCAGGAGGTCAAGACCGGCGAGGTGCTGGCGATCGTCGAGGCGATGAAAATGGAAAATGTGCTGCGCGCCGGCCGCGACGGGCGCATCGCCAAGATCCGCGCGAAACCCGGCGACAGCCTCGCCGTCGACGAGGTGATCCTCGAATTCGAGTGACGTGGCGCAATAGCGGCGGGGTTACAGCATCGGCAGGCTGCCCTGGCGGCGGGGGCGAGGAAAAGCGGCGTCGATCCGGGCGATTTCATCGGCAGAGAGATGCAGATCGCCGGCCGCGGCATTCTCCTCGATATGATCGAGGTTGGCGGCTTTCGGGATCGTGAACACCGACGGCCGGTGCACCAGAAACGCGAGCGCCACCTGACGCGGGTTCGCATTGTGCGCCGCGCCAATGCCTGCCAGCACTCGCCCGCCGGCGGTGTTCGGACCGGGAAAGCGGCTGTGGCCGAAGGGGCTGTAGGCGACGATGGCGGTGTTGTGCTGCTCGCACCAAGGGGTGACCGAGTGCTCGATCGTCCGCTCCAGCAAGTGATAGAGCACCTGATCGCAGGCGAGCAGCCCTTCATCGGCGATTTTCGAAACCGCTTCGAGATCGTCGGCGTCGAAATTGCTGACGCCCCAGCTCAGGATCTTGCCGTCGCGGCGCAATTCTTCGAACGCTTCGATCGTCTCGGCGAGCGGGTGCGAACCGCGCCAATGCAGCAGGTAACAATCGAGCCGGTCGGTGCGCAGCCGACCCAGCGAGCGCTCGCACGCGATCCGAGTGCCTGAACGGGAGGCGTTATGCGGCAGCACCTTGGAAACCAGAAAGACTTCGTCGCGGCGGCCGCTGATAGCCTCACCGATGATTTGTTCCGCGATCCCCGAGCCATACATTTCGGCGGTATCGATGTGGTTCATGCCGAGATCGAGGCCGCGCTGCAGCGAGGCTACCGCGGTCCGGCGATCGGCCTGCTCGAAATACCAGGTGCCCATGCCGATTACCGCCACCTCGCGGCCCGTTGGGCCGAACACGCGCCGTTGCATGGCCGTCCTCCGTGTTGTCCCGCGCTCAAAGGATAAATGACGCGGCGCGGGCCTGGACGATTTCACCGTAGGCAAACTTCCGCCCGCTGACTATTTTCGCGGCGATGAAAACCGTTCGGCTACGAGTCACGGGTCGGGTGCAGGGCGTTGGCTACCGCGCCTGGGCAACAAGGATTGCCGTTGGCCTCGGGCTGCGGGGCTGGGTCCGCAACCGCGGCGACGGCGCCGTCGAATTATTGGCGACCGGGCCAGAGGCCGCGGTCGCAGTGATGATCCAGGCTGCCCGCCAGGGCCCGCCCGCCGCGCAGGTCGCCGAGGTGCAAATCGTCGGGGATGAGGACGAGGGCAGCGTCGGCTTTGTCGCGCGGCCGACCAAATAGCAGGCCCGTCGGATAGGCCGCGTCAGGCGGCTTCGGCCTCGTCCTGGTCCTCGGTTCCGGTCGGGCCCGAATCCTTGCCCTTGGCTTCAGGGTCTCGATCGACGAATTCGATCACCGCCATCGCCGCGTTGTCCCCGTGGCGGAAGCCCGCCTTGATGATGCGGGTATAGCCGCCGGCCCGGCCGGCATACCGCTCGGCCAGGGTCGTCATCAACTTGTTGGCCAGATGCGAATCCTGCAGTTTGGAGATCGCCCTTCTACGGTTCGCGAGCCCGCCGTGTTTGCCTAGCGTGATCAGCCGCTCGACGATCGGACGCAAATCCTTCGCTTTGGGCAAAGTCGTCGTGATCTGCTCATGCTTGATCAGAGCTGCCGCCAGATTCTCGAACATCGCTTTGCGATGCTCGGACCGGCGGCTGAAACTGCGGCCTTTCAGGCGATGTCGCATCGGATCCTCAATACGGTTCGTCGAGTCGCTTGGCCAGCTCTTCGATGTTTTCGGGCGGCCAATTCGTGATCTCCATGCCGAGATGAAGTCCCATTTGGGCCAGGACTTCCTTGATCTCGTTTAGAGATTTGCGTCCGAAATTCGGGGTCCGCAGCATCTCGGCCTCGGATTTCTGCACGAGGTCGCCGATGTAGACGATATTGTCGTTCTTCAGGCAGTTGGCCGAGCGCACCGACAATTCAAGTTCGTCGACTTTGCGCAGCAGGTTCTTGTTGAACGGAAGCTCGCTCGGCCGCGTATCGTCGGACGGATGGCGAGGCTCCTCGAAATTGATGAAGAGCTGGAGCTGATCCTGCAGAATCCGCGCGGCGAGCGCCACCGCGTCTTCGGGCGTTACCGCGCCGTTGGTTTCGACCCGCATCGCCAGGCGGTCATAGTCGGTGACCTGGCCGACGCGGGTGTTTTCGACGCGGTAGGAGACCTTGCGTACCGGGCTGAACAGCGCATCGACCGGGATCAGGCCGATCGGCGCATCTTCCGCTCGGTTCTGGGTACCGGGCAGATAGCCTTTTCCGCTCTCCACGGTCAGCTCCATCGCGATCCTGGCGCCAGTGTCGAGGGTGCAGATGACCAGTTCCGGGTTCATGATGTCGATGTCGTGGCCGGTTTCGATGGCGCCGGCGCGAACCTCGCCCGGGCCGGTGGCCCGGAGCCGCATCCGCTTGGGATCGTCGCCGTACATCCGCAAATCGACGCTCTTGATATTGAGGACGATATCGGTCACGTCTTCGAGCACGCCAGGCAGAGACGAGAATTCGTGAAGTACGCCCTCGATCTGGATCGAGGTGACCGCGGCGCCTTGCAGCGAGGAGAGCAGCACGCGCCGCAGTGCGTTCCCGAGGGTCAGCCCAAAGCCGCGCTCCAACGGCTCGGCGACCACCGTGGCGACCCGCTTGGGATCGTCGCCGGGCTCCACCGAAAGTTGCTTCGGCTTAATCAGGGTTTGCCAGTTCTTTTGAATCACGACTCGAACCTCGGTCGGTAAAGGCGGATGCTATCCGCAAGAACGGCCGGGGCAGGGCCGCCGGCGCTTTCAATGATCCTGACCCCCGTCGAGGGGGCCGGTTTGTCCGTCGTCAGACGCGCCGCCGTTTGGGCGGCCGGCAGCCATTGTGCGGGATCGGCGTCACGTCGCGGATCGAGGTGACGGCAAACCCTACCGTCTGCAGGGCGCGCAACGCCGATTCGCGGCCCGAACCAGGACCCTTAACTTCGATTTCGAGGGTCCGCATGCCATGTTCCATGGCTTTGCGTCCAGCATCCTCGGCGGCGACCTGCGCCGCGTAGGGGGTCGATTTACGCGAACCCTTGAAGCCCTGGCTGCCCGACGACGACCACGCGATGGTGTTTCCCTGCGCGTCGGTGATCGTAATCATCGTATTGTTGAACGTGGCGTTGACGTGCGCCGTGCCCGACGTGATGTTTTTCCGTTCGCGCCGGCGAAGGCGCGGCGCAGGTGCCGCCGTTCTGGCCATCTATGCTCTCGATCCGCGGAGGTGTCTGGTCTCGGGTTCTACTTCTTCTTGCCGGCTATCGGGCGAGCCGGCCCCTTTCGCGTGCGCGCATTGGTGTGCGTGCGCTGGCCGCGCACCGGCAGCCCCTTGCGGTGGCGCAATCCCCGATAGCAGCCGAGATCCATCAACCGTTTGATGTTCATCGCCACCTGACGCCGCAAATCTCCTTCGACGGTGAATTCGCGGTCGATCAACTCGCGCATGCGCAATACTTCATCATCCGTCAGGTCGCTGACGCGCCGTTCCGGCGGGATACCGATCCGGGTGCAAATCTTAAGGGCAGTACTTCGCCCGATGCCATGAATATAAGCGAGCCCGATCGGCACCCGCTTTTGGTTGGGGATATTGACGCCAGCGATTCGCGCCACCTGCGCTTCTCCTCAACAGATCAAAAATAAGAGGGGGTCGGGTCTCCCACAAGGGCAGCCATTATATCGACGCAACACCACGCGTCAATCCCGGCTGCGGCATAATGGCGCTGCAGCCACTAGGATCAAGTCGTTATCCCAGGATCGCTTCGATCTGGCGCGTCACTCCGTCGATGTCGGCCATTCCGTCGACGCTGCGCAAAACGCCGCGGGCGCGAAAATACGGGAGAATCGGCTCGGTTTGGCGCCGATAGACTTCAAACCGCGCTCGCACCGCCTCCGGGCGGTCATCCGGCCGATGCACCAATTGCCGGCCGTCGCAGACGTCGCACACCCCCTCGACTCGAGGCCGGTGGTAGCGTTCGTGATAGCTTGCTCCGCAGCCCGCACAACTGAACCTTCCGGCAAGCCGGTCGATCAGCGCCGCCTCGTCGACTTCTATCACGATCACGTGGTCGAGGCCGAGCCCGCGCTTTGCCAGCATCTCGTCGAGAGCCTCCGCCTGCGGCACGGTTCGCGGGAAGCCGTCGAGGACAAAGCCGGTGCCGCAATCCGGTTGGGTGATGCGTGCGGCGATCATATCGATCATGATCCCGTCGGGGACGAGCTGCCCCGAATCCATGATGCCCTTGACCCGCATTCCGACCTCGGTCCCCGAGGCGGTCGCGGCGCGCAACATGTCGCCGGTGGCGAGGTGACAGATGCTCCGACTCTGTTCGATCCGCTTGGCCTGGGTCCCTTTTCCCGATCCCGGCGGCCCGAGCAGGATTACGTTCATCCGCGCCGACCCCTCAGCTTCGCCCGCTTGATCAGACCCTCATATTGGTGGGCCAACAGATGCGAATGGATCTGCGCGACGGTATCCATGGTGACGCTGACCACGATCAATAGGCTGGTGCCGCCAAAATAGAACGGCACCGAATATTCCGAGATCAGTATTTCCGGCAGGATGCAGACCGCTGCGAGATAGGCCGCACCAATGACGGTCAGCCGTGTCAACACATAATCGAGGTAGTCGGCGGTATTCTTGCCCGGTCTGATACCGGGAATAAACCCGCCATATTTCCGCAGATTATCAGCGGTCTCGACCGGGTTGAAGACGATCGCGGTATAGAAAAAACAGAAGAACACGATCAGCGCGACATAGAGAGCCATGTAGAGAGGCCGGCCATGCGCAAGATAGGCAGTGATTTCGCCGAGCCAGCCGGTGCTGCCTCCGTTTACCTGGAAGTTTGCCAATGTCGCTGGCAGCAGCAGGAGCGAGGAGGCGAAGATCGGCGGGATGACGCCCGAGGTATTGATCTTTAGCGGCAAGTGCGAGGCGTCGCCGCCGAACATTTTGTTGCCGACCTGGCGTTTGGGGTACTGCACCAGGATGCGGCGCTGAGCGCGCTCCATGAACACGATGAAGGCGACCACCCCCACCGATACCACGAGGAACATGATGATAAAAAAGCTCGATATCGCCCCGGTGCGCCCGAGTTCGAGGGTGGAGGCGAGCGCATGCGGCAAATTCGCGACGATACCGGCGAAGATGATCAGCGAGATGCCGTTTCCGACCCCGCGCGCCGTGATCTGCTCGCCGAGCCACATAAGAAATACCGTGCCGCCGACCAAGGTCACGACCGTGACCAACCGGAAGAATAGGCCGGGGTTGAGCACCGCCGTTTCGGCCCCGGCGCGCATGCCTTCGATTCCGACCGCGATCCCATAGGCCTGGACCGCGGCCAGCATAACGGTGCCGTAGCGAGTGTATTGGTTGAGCTTTTTCCGCCCGCTCTCGCCTTCCTTCTTCAGGGTTTCGAGGGTCGGCGACACCGCGGTCAGCAGCTGGATAATGATTGAGGCCGAGATATACGGCATGATGTTCAGGGCAAAAATCGTCATCCGCCCGAGCGCGCCGCCCGAGAACATGTCGAACATGCCGAGGATGCCGCCGGCATTGCGCGAGAAAATGTCGTGCAGAATTGCCGGGTCGATCCCGGGGATCGGGATGTAGGTGCCGAGCCGATAGATTACCAACGCGCCGAGGGTGAACCAGATTCGGCTTTTGAGCTCGGTCGCCTTGGTGAAGGCCGAGAGATTGATGCTGGCAGCGAGTTGTTCGGCGGCTGACGCCATTCGATTCCATCCCTAACCAAAGCTCGGCTCGATCGGCGCGTCCCGACCCAAGATCCAGCGCGAACCTAAGATCGGCGCGAACCCGGGACCGACTGCGGCGGCCCGCTTAGGCCGAGGCGGGCGCCTCCGCTTTCGGCGGCTTCCTCTTTCCGTTGGCGGCCAGGATCACCTTGCCTCCGGCTTGTTCGACGGCAGCGATCGCCGCCCTGGAGGCGCCCGCGACCTCGATCGTCAGTGACGCGCGCAATTCCCCCTTGGCGAGCAGGCGAACACCGTCGCCCAGACGTCTCAACACTCCAGAGGCGACCAGCACGGCGCCATCCAGCGTACCTTCTGCTTTGAGCTTGCCCGTGTCGAGCGCCTGTTGAAGTCGGCCCAGATTCACCACCTTGAAATCCGGACGGAACATCTTGTTATTGAACCCGCGCTTGGGCAGCCGCCGGTGCAACGGCGTTTGGCCGCCTTCGAAACCGTTGAGTGCGACCCCTGTGCGCGCGGTCTGGCCCTTGCCGCCGCGCGCCGAAGTCTTGCCCTTGCCCGATCCGATGCCGCGCCCGACGCGTTTCGCCCGATAGTGCGCTGCCGGATTATCCTTGATTTCGTTCAGCTTCATGGTCTCGTTCTTCCGTGGCTGCGCCCCGCACGACCCTTCTTCGCGCCGGCATCGGCAAATCGGCAGAGGTGAGGGGCCTCCCCCGGCCGAAGCGTCGGCGGGAGTTTGTTCTAGCTCTGCTCCACGATCCGCACCAGATGGGCGACCTTGCGGATCATGCCCCGTACAGAAGGCGTGTCTTCGAGAACGCGGCGGCGATGCAGCTTGTTCAGGCCGAGACCCTTGAGGGTTTCCTCCTGATCATGCCGGCGTCCGATCGGGCTTCCGGTCTGCTCGACCGTAAGCGATTTCTTGCCTTCCATCATGCCGGCTCCCGCGCCTCGGCGTCGCGGCGACCCAGGATCTCGCCGACCTTTTTGCCGCGCCGGGCAGCCACCGCGCGCGGACTGGTCGCTTGGCCGAGAGCCACAAAAGTCGCCTTGATCATATTGTGCGGGTTGGCGCTGCCGATCGACTTGGCGACAACATCGTGGACGCCGAGCGCCTCGAAGATCGCGCGCATCGGGCCGCCGGCGATGATCCCAGTGCCTGCCTTGGCAGCGCGCACGACCACCCGTCCGGCGCCGTAGCGGCTGGCAATATCGTGATGCAGGGTCCGTCCTTCCCGTAGCGGGACCCGAATCATGTTGCGCCGCGCCTGTTCGGTCGCCTTGCGGATCGCTTCGGGGACCTCGCGGGCCTTGCCCGCACCGTAGCCGACGCGGCCCTTTCGGTCGCCGACGACGACGAGCGCGGCAAAGCCAAAGCGCCGGCCGCCCTTGACCACCTTTGCCACGCGATTAATGTTGACCAGCTTCTCGGCGAATTCGCTTTCCTCACGGTCGCGCGACTGGCGGTCGCCATCGCCGCGGCCGCGCCGTTCGCCCTGAGTGCGCGCCATTGTCCGTGCCATAGCCAAGCCTCTCAGAAATCCAGGCCGCCTTCGCGGGCGGCGTCTGCCAGGGCCTTGACCCGGCCATGAAACAGGTAAGCGCCGCGGTCGAACACGACGCGTTCGACCCCCGCCGCCTTTGCTCGCTCGGCAATCAGCTTGCCGACGGCCCCGGCAGCTGCAGTGTCCGCGCCGGTTTTGCCGCCGGCCTTGAGGGCCGGATCG
>Ga0306920_100013414_pt1 | contig 11165 bp, 11 predicted proteins | sample flu12Cox44000170_FD_204666 | JGI IMG/M metagenome (GOLD analysis project Ga0306920, IMG submission 204666) | Lab enrichment of tropical soil microbial communities from Luquillo Experimental Forest, Puerto Rico - flux4day.12C.oxic.44.000.170 (v2)... | ecosystem: Environmental > Terrestrial >...
TGCCGTGGTTCAGATCGCGGCGGGGCCTCTCGCTCGCGCCGATCACCGTCCGCCAATTGCTCTCGCACACGGCGGGCGTCGAGCGGGATGGCGCCGGTCATTGGCAGAACGATCGGTTCCCAACGCTCCAGCAGATCAAGGCGCGCGTTCGGGACGGGATCGCCGTGTTCGCTCCGCTGGAACGATGGAAGTATTCCAATCTGGGGTATGTGATCCTGGGTCAGGTCGTGGCTGGGGCGGCAGCCCGCCCGTACGAAGATTATGTGCGGACCGAGATCATCGCGCCGCTGCGGTTGTCCAACACCGGTTTTGCCCTGACCCCCAAGGTCATTCGGGCCCTGGCGGTAGGGTACGGCAGGGATGTCTCCCGCCGCCCGCGCCAGACGTTCGGGCATCCCGATGCGAACGGCCTGCGCGCCGCGGCCGGGTTGGTCTCGAATGTCGTCGATCTGTGCGCGTTCATGTCCGCCCAGTTCCCGGGCAGCGGCCGGCTGCTGAGCGATCTGAGCAAGCGGGAGATGCAGCGGCCGCAGTGGCTGCGGAACGGTGATGACCGGTACGGCCTGGGCTTCAACATCTGGACGGTCGACGGCAGGCCCATCGTCGGGCACGGAGGGGGTTTCCAGGGGTACAAGACCGCGATCGGCATGGATGTGGAACGCCGGATCGGCGTTGCCGTTTTGACCAACGCGATCGACGGGCCGGCCGAACCGCTGATGATCGGCGTCTTCCAGACGATCAATGACTGTTTGAAGCCGCCCTATCGACCCCCTCGCTCGCTCACCACACGTGCCAGCCTCCGGAAGTACGAAGGGCGCTACATTGGAAGATGGTGGGACCTTGAGATCGTTGCCGTCGGTGGGCGCCTGCTGGCGTACGATGCCAGCAGCGACCGGCCGCTGCGGGAGGCAAGCCTGCTCGAGCGACGAAGCCGCGAACGCTTCCAGATCGTTGCCGGCCCGGGGGGTGGCCATGTCGGCGAGGCGGTCACGTTTCGGTGGCGCGCGGGGCGCGGGCCGGTTGGCCTGTGGTGGGGGCCAAACCCGATGAGGCGCGTGAGGCGGCGAGCGCCGGGGTAACAAGCGGCCGCGATGGAATGCAGCTCGGGCGGCCGGTGTCGGGCACCGTGACCTTTGCAAGTATTAACCCCGCAGCGCGGCCGCCTCACAAGATCGCCGAGCTCGATATCGCCCACGTTCCTGAAGGCCGCCAGGTGTTTCCCGAGATGACCGTGCGCGAAATGTAACGACAGGCCTATGTGTTGGAGCGCGGCCGGATGGTGATGCACGGCGCCTGCGCAGAGCTGGCATACGACAAACAGGTCCAGGCCGCTTATCTTGGGATCCATCCGGCGCCCGGCGAAGCCGCCCATCGGGACGCGTGACGAAAGAGTGGAGGAAGCCAGGAAGCAGGGGGGGACCCGTGGACTTCGACTTCGAACTATCGTCGTGCATTCCTTTTCGCGATAAGGACGTTTGCGCCAGGGTCCGGAATATCACCAAAAGCGACATTGTACGACACGGTAACCCTGCTTTCGAGATCAGAGTGATTGAGGACCCTGGGGAGCTGTATTTGCGGTTCGCACTGGACCTCGTCTCCCGATTGCGGGAGGCGCGAGCGGCGGGAAGACGGCTGACCGCAATCTTACCCGTCGGTCCGCTCGCTCAGTATGAAATCGCAGCGCGGATGATCAATGCATTTCGGATAAGTTGCGCGCATCTGCACGGGTTTCTCATGGACGAGTACGCCGACCAGGACGGGAATACCGCGCCTATCGCTTGGGAAGGTTCTTTCCAGTCTATCTTCATGAGGCTCTTTGTGTCTCGGATCGATGAAGAGTTGCGGCCGCCCGCCGGTCAGATTTACTGTCCAAGCACGGAGAACGTGAGCGCTTACGGCCGGATGATTGAGGACTTGGGAGGGGCGGACATCTGCTACGGCGGTGTTGGGTGGTGCGGTCATTTCGCTTTTTGGGAAGCCCACCTGGGCGCCGAGTTCGGAGGGGATCTGAGAGCGTTCAGCAATGCGGGGCCCCGCTTGGTGGAATTGCATCCGATGACGATCATGCAGAACGCGCTGCAACGGTGTGGGGGCGACTGGTCGTGGATTCCGCCAAAGGCTGCGACCATCGGGCCCGCTCAGATATTGGGGGCGCGGGTCCGCAAATTCTGGCTCGACGGTTACCTGGGCGGGGGAGTGAGCTGGCAGCGATTCATCGCCAGGCTGGCGGCGCACGGCCCGGTGACTCCTTTTGTGCCCGCGTCGATCCTCCAGACCGTGCCGACCACGTATACGATACTGGGAGCGGTGGCGGAAGACGTTATTTTGAGCGTCTCGCGGCGTGCTCCCGGCGCTTAGCAAGTCAGGAGATGCGGTTTGCGCAAAGGCCTCGCCTCGGGCTCAGAGCCTTGTGAATCCCGGACCGCCATATCGAGTAGATGGCGAATGACGGGCTGACGCAGCGTGTCATTTCGTCAAAGGGCAGGATGCGGATTCAGCTCCTCGCCTGGAGCACGCGCTGGGAGACATGCCACGGAATGAGCTTGCGCTCCGCGACGCTTACGGCGTAGTAGAGTGCAAGGCCGAGGACAGAGAGTAAGACGATGATGCCGAAGCTTAAGTCCGTCCACATATTTCCAGCGGAGATCTGCAGGTAGTACCCTAGGCCGGCGTCGCCTCCAATCCACTCGGCGATTACGGCGCCTACCGCGGCATTGGTCGCCGCGATCTTCAATCCCACGAACAGCTGCGGCAGCGCCGCCGGGGCTCGCACCTTCCAAAACATCATCCACGGACCGGCGCCCGTCGACCGAGAAAAGTAGAACAACTCGGGGATCAAAGACCTGAATGCGAGGATGCCGTTCAGGATGATGGGGAAAAAGGTGATGAGCATGACGATGATAATCTTCGGCAGGAAACTGAATCCGAACCAGGTCACAAAGAGCGGCGCAAAAGCTATCTTCGGCACCATCTCAAGTGCGACGGTTGACGGGTAGAGTGTGCGTTCCAGGAACTTGGAGAATGCGATAAACGCAGCCAGCGGAACGCCCAGCGCGATGGCCACGGCGTATCCTACAAGGACTTCGGCTTCCGTTACGAGCGTGTATCTCCAGATCAACGAGAAGTGGCGCTGGAACTGGCGAAAGATGGCCGAGGGGGGCGGCAGGACGTAACGGGGGACGTGCAGCACGTTCAGTATCAGTTCCCACAGAAGGAGAAACACGATGACTCCCATCGCGGTGGCGCCCCCCAAGGCCACCCAACGATGGCGCCAAAACACGCCGCCCCCTCGCCCTGGTGGCACGAGGGCGTGCGCCTCGATGGTGCGCGATGATGTACCCTTCATCTCGTGAGTACACCGCGGCGGAGGAAGACCTCCGTAATATCATGCACGTAGCGATGGAACTGCGGAGCTTCGCGCACCTCGATCGTCCGCGGGCGCGGCAACTCGATCCTCACAACTTGCTCGATGAGCCCCGGGCGCGGGCCCATCACCACGACGTAATCGGCCAACTGCACCGATTCCGTGATGCTGTGCGTGACAAACAAAACCGTTTTGCCGGTGTTCATCCACAAGCGCTCAAGATCTGTGCGCAGTTGTTCCCGCGTCAGCGCGTCGAGGGCTCCGAGAGGTTCGTCCATCAGCACGAGAGGCGGATCGTGGATGAGTGCCCGGCAGAACGCTGCACGCTGCTGCATGCCGCCCGAAAGTTCGAAGGGGAACCGGTGCTCGAACTCACGGAGACCGACCGAATCCAGTAACTCGCGCGCCCGCGGCTCAAACGTCCGCGCCTTGTGACCGCGCAGTTCGACCTGGAGCAGTACGTTGCCGAGAACATCCCGCCAGTCGGCGAGCGCCGGCGTCTGAAACACAATGCCGACGTCGGTGCGGGGCCCGCGAACTTCGACGCCTCCCAGGACTACGCGCCCGGCACTGCATTCCAGGAGGCCCGCCACGAGCAGCAGCAGCGTGCTCTTCCCGCAGCCCGACGGGCCGACGATGGCGACAAAATCACCGCTCCGGACCGAGAGGTTCACAGGTCCTAGGGCGTGGACGGGTCCGGCCTTGGTCGCGTAGACTTTCGTGACGTCCTCGACGGCAATGAAAAAGTCAGACATCGGCCCTAGCCGCGGCGCCGGAGCGGCGCTCCGGGCGTTCGCCCGAAGATGCTAAAGGCCGGCCGCCGTGTCACGGGAGCGACGCCGGCACGAATCGATTGGTGTAGAACTGGTCGGCGGTCATGTTCGTCTCGAGCCCGCGGTACGTCTTCAGGAGTGAGAGGGCACTCGCCCAGTCCTTCTGGACGTTGAGGCCGAGGCGTTTCTGCACATTGTTCTTAGAGTACAAAATCGATAGGGTGACGTCGAGCACCTGTCGAGCCTGCTTGGTGCCGGCCGCATCGAGGCTGGACCAGTCGGCCAACGCTTTGACGGCCGCATCCGGGTCGGCTTTCGCGGCCTTCACGCCCTGCAGCGTCGCATAGACGAACCGGCGAACCAGATCGGGTTGCCCCGTCACGAGGTCCCTGTGCGTCGCAATGGCGTATCCGGGCTGATCGACGCCGTAGTCGGAGTAGGGAAAGATCACCGGTGGCTTGCCGCCGTTGGCCTCGATCTCGGCCGGTTGGTTATCAAACCCGCCGAGCACGCAGGGAGCCATACCCTTGAGGTAGCTCGGGATGAGCGCGTTTTCCGCCACGTTGACCAGTTTAATAGAGCTCTCGTTGAGGCCGGCATTCTTCACGACGACCGGCCAAAACGCGTTGACTCCTGCACCCGCTGTCGTGAGGATCTCCTTGCCGTTCAAGTCCTGGATCTTCTGGATGCCTGAGTCAGGACGGCAGAGGACAGCCTCGGTCCCCGTGGCGTCGATGGTGGCGACGCCGATGATCGGGGCCCCTTGTGCGGCTTGGTTCATCAGCGCGCTGATGGCAATGTATCCGAAGGTGCTGTCCTTATTTGCGATCAGACGGGCGACGTTGGAGGAGCCGTTGCCCTGCTTGATATCGACGTCCATGCTTTGCGCCTTGTAGTATCCTCTGTCTTTGGCCAGGAAAAAGATCGCGTGTGACCCGTACCACAGCCAGTTGGTTCTGATGCTCACGTGATCGGGCGCCGCGGCTTGCGTCGGCGGCAACGATAAGGACACCACGACTGGCATCGCCAGCAGGATAACAACGAGAATGCACATTCCATTCTTCTTCCTCATTTCTCACCCCCGGTTTGGCTATGGCGTGCGTCCGCCCATCCGTTGCGAGACATGCCAGGGTATCAGCTTGCGTTCAGCGAGAGTGACGAGACCGAAAAAGATCAGGCCGAGCGCGGCGAGCACCATGATGATGGCAAGGCTCAGATCTGTCTTCAGATCGCCGTTGGCGACTTGGAGGTAGTAGCCTAGCCCGGAGTCGCCCCCGATCCATTCCGAGATGATCGCGCCGACGATGGCGGCGGTTGCGGCGCCCTTGAGGCTGATAAAGATCTGCGGAAGCGCAGCGGGAAATCGCACTCGCCGGAAAACTGTCAGGGGATGAGCACCCGTCGAACGCGAGAAAGAAACGAGTTCCGGCGAAAGCGATCGAAAGGCATGGATGCCATTGAGCAGGATCGGGAAGAAGCACACCATGAAGACCACGAGCATCTTTGGCATGAATCCGAACCCGAACCAAACCACGAGGACGGGGGCGAAAGCGATTTTGGGGACCATCTCCAGGGCGAGCGCAAACTGATAGAACGTGCGTTGCAGAAATGTGGAAAAAGCGACGACCATGGCCAGAGGCACGCTGATCCCGACCGCGATGGCATAGCCCACGAGCGCTTCTTCGCTCGTGGCCCGCGTGTGCTTCCAGATCACCGGCAGATTGCGAGCGAGCTGTCTGTACACGGCCGAGGGGGGCGGAAGAATGTACCGGGGAACGTGGGTGACATCGACCACGACTTCCCACATCACGAAAAATACAATGATACTTGTTATCGTCGTGCCGCCAAACGCGTTCCAGCGATCGCGCCATCGGGCCTGCCTGTCCGCGAGCACACCGATCCGCTGCATCCAGCCGGTCCGTCGGTGATCAAGCCACCGCAATGCCCGTGAGGTCGGCGCCGGCATCACACGCCTGCGCTGCGGGCCGAAACGCCTTTCGATACCACCATCCCGCGCGATTTCCCGGCCCTCCCGCCGCTGGAAGATAGGGCGTAACGCGGCGTCGCAGATCACATTTTCGGCGCTTCTGGCAAGAAGCCACGGCTTATGGTATCATATATGCATGATACAAGATTTAGGCAGGCTGTCAAGCAAAGCCTCAGCCTAACCACGGGTTGATAATGAATCGCCGGCTGAACAGAATCCAACAAACGTCGTTGCGGGACCAAGTGGTGGGCGCCATACACCATGCCGTTATCCGTGGGGATTTCAAGCCTGGGGAGAAAATCCCAGAACAGGAACTCGCCGAGCAATTGGGCCTAAGCCGCACGCCCATTCGCGAGGCCATCCGGATCCTTGAACAACAAGGCCTTGTGGAGACCCGGCCTAAGAGCGGCACGTACATCGTTCGCATTGACCGCGAAGAAGTGCGAGACGGCCTGCTTGTTCGATCCGCGCTTGAGGAACTCGCCGTACGTCAAGCCGTCGCGCGTCTGGACCGAGCCGAGTGGAACGACCTCTGTGAGAAGCTGCAACACTTGCTCCACGCCATGGGCGAGGCCGTTGACAAGGGTGATCCAATCGCAACGACCGAGCTCGACATGGAGTGGCACACGCTCCTGGTTGAGGCGGCACAGAATCGTTGTCTGGCTCGTGCGTGGCGAAATACGGGGCTGCCCTTCCTGCTCTGGCCGCCAGAGCGCGAGCTGTACCCGCTCGCCGATGAGAAGTGGCGGTCGGCTTCCTTCGGCCGCCATCAAGGACTTCTTACGGCTTTGCGCGGACGGGATCCCGATATCTGCGGAGAAGCGGTGCGATCACATATCCTAGTAAAGTTGGGCGATCTCGAGGATAGCCATCCAACCCTCAAAGACGTTTCTGACGCGCGGAACCAGCGCCGTGCGGGGACAGGGACACGCACTTCACCCGGCGCATAGGAGACGAGCAACGCTCGTCCAGCCGTGTCCGGCCTCCGCGAGAGGGGAGGCGAACGATGGTTGATACTTCGTTGCTTCCGGACCGTACGAGTGATCGATGAGATCTGCGGAGGGTGTCCGGGGTAGACAATAAACCGCTTTCCGCTTGCGGTCGGCGCGGAGGCGCGCAGAGGAAGAGCCCATGCGCTATGTGAGCTTTGTACAGCCGGCGACCCAAAGGGCGTCGTGGGGCGTTCAGATCGATGACGGCCGGATGCTTGATCTTCAGGCGGCGGGCGCCTCACTCGGCAGGAAAGCTGCTCCAAGCCTGCTGGAACACATCCGTGAAGGACTTTCATCGTGGGATTTGGCCCAAATCAGCCTGGAGGCGCTCCGGAAGGGCATGTTGGAGGAGGCTGTTCTAGATGAGAAATCGGTGTCGTTGCTTGCGCCTATCCCACGCCCGCCCAAGAACGTGTTCGCCCTTGGCTTGAATTACTCCGACCACGTGGCCGAATTAGGTTCGGGGGTGGCCTTGCCCGATGCGCCCGTCTACTTCTCGAAGGCGTCCACGGCCGTCATAGGCCCCAACGCCGCGGTGGTTGCCGATCCGCGGTTGAGCAAGAGGCTGGACTGGGAGGTAGAACTGGGGCTGGTCATCGGCGCCGGCGGCCGCTGGATCGGACGCGACCGGGCCCTCGATCACGTCTTTGGTTACACGATCGTGAACGACATTTCGGCCCGCGATCTGCATGAACACCGTCCGGGTGGCCAGTGGTTCTTAGCGAAAAGTATGGATGGTTTCTGCCCGATGGGGCCTGCCGTGGTGTCTTCTGAGGAGATCAGCGATCCTCAGGATCTCACGCTGGTGTTGCGCGTCAACGGCGTAGAAAAGCAGAGGTCGAACACAAAGTACATGATCTTCGGTGTGGGGGAGATCATCGCTGATTTGTCCCGCTACGTGACATTGGAACCGGGCGACGTCATCACAACCGGAACCCCAAGCGGCACAGGTGTCGGCCGTGTACCGCCGGAATTTCTCCGCCCCGGCGACGTCATGGAAGCGGAAATCGAAACGATTGGGGTGCTCCGCACTCCAGTCACGGAACCTACGTTCGCCTAAAACCTATCCCAAAACTACGCTTTCATCGGGTTGTACGCACGTCCCGTAAGTTTTGGGATAGGTTTTAAGATCATTCATTCTGCCGTCCTCACCTCTCCTCGCACCTCGAGGCCCGCCACGCGTTCCAGCCCGCGGATCGCCGCCGTGCTGTCCTCGTGGCCATAACCCGCTGCGCGGGCGAGTTGCAGAAACTCGACGGCGCCGTTGGCGGTCAGCAAGGGCAGGGTTCGCTCCCGCGCCAGCGCGGTCGCCTGCCGGAGGTCCTTGTAAGATAAGTCGAGGCGGAATCGCACGTCGTCGAAATCGCGGGCGAAGATCCTGCGGACGGCGTGTTGCAGCGCGGGACTGTTCGACGAAGAGGCGGAGAGCATCTCGAAGAGCCTAGTGACATCCAGCCCTTCCGCCGCGGCCAGCGCGAATCCTTCCGCGATGCCGGCGTTGGCCACGATGCCGATCAGGTTCTGGACCAGCTTCGCCGTGTGCCCGGCTCCTATGTCCCCGAAATGGAAGATGTGCGTTCCCATCGCGTCCAAGACGGGCCGGACCTCGGCCAGCACCGCCTCGTCTCCGCCTACCATGATCGTCAGGGTGGCGTCCCTTGCACCTCCGGGGCCGCCGGTGACCGGGGCATCGAGCATCCGCCCGCCCCGTGCTTTGACCCGCGCGGCGATGCGGCGGGTGTCGGGAGGATAGCTGGTGCTCATGTCGATCACGGTGTAGCCGGGCCGCATCTTCTCCGCCAGGCCGGAGGGACCGAACAGCAGCTCCTCGACCTCCGCGGCGGTCGGCACGATCGTGATCGCCAGATCGGTGCTCCCCGCGGCATCGGCGGGCGCCGGCACCTCGGTGGCCCCTTTCGCCCGCAGCCGTTCAACCGGCTCCCGATGTCGGTGGGGTACGATCACGACGCGATGCCCCGCGCGCAACAGATTGGCGGCCATCGGTTCCCCCATTTTGCCCAGGCCAAAAAAGGCGATGCTGGCCATGTCGCTCTACTCCCTCCCCGTGGCCGGCGCCGCATCACCGCGGGCGCCCCGGTTGTTCGATGCGCGGCTCGGACGCGCAGGGCCGCGAGCGGATCCGAGCGCAGGAAAGAGCGTGTTCCACCCCGCGGGTTTTGCTTCCTTTTCACGGCTGAGAACCTATTCCGAAAAGTGCCCGTTGTTGCGTTTATGGTAAAAACCTATCCCAAAACTTACGGGACGTCGCGTATAATCGGCTGAAAGCGTAGTTTTGGGATAGGTTTTAAGCGGCACGCGGTGCTAAAGGACAAACATCGATGTGTAGAGAAGGTCCCTGCCCATTCGAGATCAGATGCGTGCGATCATGAGATCAGCCCGCAGGGAGGTCAAGGCGGCGCACCAAGGCGGGGGCGCCGTCTCGACCGCGAACGATGCTGCCCCCGCGGGTCTTCGGTTCGGGCACCACACGTTTTTCGGCGCGCCGCCACGGGATAGCGGCCGCGGGCCGGCCGGCGCCGCGTTCATTGGGGTCCCCTTCGACCTCGGCACCACATTGCGGCCGGGCGCGCGGTTCGGCCCCGCCGCGGTGCGCGCCGCCTCGGCATGGTGGCAGTACGCGCGGGACGAGGGCGCCGATCGACAGGAAGGCCGCGCCGAGGGCTGGTACGATCTCGACCGGCAGCGGTGGATCCTGCGCGGCGTCGCGATGGCCGACTGGGGGGACGTGCGCATCACCCCCGTGGAGATCGGGGCCAACCTCGATCGCGTCCGCGCCGGCGTCCGCGCGATCCTGCAGGATGGCTGCTTCCCCGTGATTGTCGGCGGAGACCATGCCATCACCTACCCCGCCGTCCGCGCGTTCGCCGGGAGCGGGCCGTTGCACGTCGTCCAGCTGGACAGTCATCAGGATTTCGTCGACGAGCGGCACGGGGTCCGCCTAGGGCATGGAAATGTGATGCGAAGGGTATCCGAGCTGGAATTCGTGACGGGGGTCTCGCAGATCGGACTGAGAGGATTGCAGAAATACGCTGAGCCGCTCGACTCGGCGCGACGCTATGGGACGCGGATCGTCACCGCCTCCCAGCTGCGGCACCGCGGGCCGGCGGCCGCCGCGGCGTGCGTGCCCCGAGGGGCGACCTGCTACCTGACCCTCGACATCGATGTGCTGGACATCGCGGTGGCGCCAGGCACCGGCACGCCGGAGCCGGGCGGCCTGACGTACGCGGAGGTGCGCGATGCGGTGCGGGCGATCGCCCGGCGCTGCCGGATCGTCGGGTTCGACCTCGTCGAAGTCTCGCCGCCCTATGATTGGGCCGAGGTCACATCGCGCGCCGCGGCAAGGTTGATCCTCGACGTGCTCAGCGCCGTGCTGGAGGGCCCGCGAGGGCGGAACGGCAGTCGGGGGTTCCAGGGCCTAGTGAGGTCAGTGCGAAGGAGGGAGATCCATGGGTAGCGCATTGCGAGGTTGGAGGGTGTCACGACGGAAGTTTCTGCAGGTCCTCGCCGGAGGGGGCGCGCTGGCCGCCGGCGCCGCGGGCCCCGCGACGTTCCTCCGGACCCGACCCGCCGCCGCGGCGGGAGCGCCCGCGGACACGCTCATCGTGGGGCAGGAAACCGAAGTTCAAACGTTCGACCCGCAGATCGTCTACGACAACACCGTGCGCATCACGCGCGGGATCTACGAGCCGCTCGTGGGCCTCGACGGCAACACCCCAAAGGTCGTGCCCAAGTTGGCGACGGCGTGGACCGCGACGCCTGATGTCAAGCAGTGGACCCTGAAGCTGCGCTCCGGGGTGAAGTTCCACGACGGCACAGCCTTCGACTCCGAGGCGGTCAAGGTGACCATGGACCGGCTCATCAAGATCGACCGCGGCTTTGCCTACGCGTTCAAGGGACTGGTACAGAGCGTCGAGACGCCTGATCCGCTCACGGCGCGCTTCAACCTGAGCAGCCCCGACGCCTCGTTCATCGCCAAGTTGGCCGCGATCTCCGGCAACCAGATCGTCAGCCCCAAGGCGGTGCGCGAC
>Ga0306920_100013416_pt1 | contig 11165 bp, 9 predicted proteins | sample flu12Cox44000170_FD_204666 | JGI IMG/M metagenome (GOLD analysis project Ga0306920, IMG submission 204666) | Lab enrichment of tropical soil microbial communities from Luquillo Experimental Forest, Puerto Rico - flux4day.12C.oxic.44.000.170 (v2)... | ecosystem: Environmental > Terrestrial >...
CATCAGAAATGAATCGGTGTGGTGTACATAGCTGCCGCCGGTCACCAGAGTGACCGGCTGTTTGCCGGCGTTGATGAGATCCCAGTCGACCTCGTTGTCGCGGGGCGCCGGCCCGACACCGAGAACCCCGTTTTCACTATGCAACACTATTTCGCGGTCGGTGGGGAGAAACTCGGCCACCAATGTCGGCAGACCGATCCCGAGATTGACATAGGCGCCGTCGGCGAGGTCCTGCGCGGCCCGCCAGGCGATTTGGCGACGTTTGAGCGGCATCGGGATTTCCTCTATCTACCAAACCCTCTATCCAAACGGTAGAAATAGGTTATCCTGTCTTGTCCGTTCGGGAAAGAGATCTGCAGCAACATTGCGATGCTATGCAGGTCTGATCCGACCCGCAAGCGGCTGACGCGGATCAGTGTCGGGAGCAATATCAGTGCCGGCGACAATGGTACAGAGCTCGAACTGGACGGATACCGGGAGTTCAAATCCCATCCAAATCACGTGAGAGGTACACCATGTCCATTATAGGTTGGATCATCCTCGGGCTGATTGCCGGGTTTATCGCCAGCAAGATCGTCAATAAGACCGGGCAAGGCCTGGTCCTGGATATCGTGCTGGGCATAGTCGGGGCAATTGTCGGGGGCTTCATCTTCTCAGCCTTCGGAGCCAGCGGAGTTACCGGCTTCAACCTTTACAGTATGGTAGTGGCGATAATCGGCGCGATTGTCGTGTTGGTGATCTACCACGCCGTGGCTGGGCGACGAGTTTGATGAACGGGAAGCGATAGGACCGCTCGATAATATTCCTCGTCCCGGCGATTCGCGGCGGGGTGAACGCACCTAGCCTAGCACTTGGACGATGCGGTCGACGAAAATGCCGGGGGTGATGATCATCTCCGGCTCGAGCTCGCCAAGTTCGACTATGTGGCGGACCTGCGCGATGGACAGATCGGCAGCCATTGCCATCGTCGGGTTGAAGTTGCGTGCCGATTTTCGGTAGGTCAGGTTGCCCCAACGATCGGCGTGGTCGGCGGACAGCAGCGCGACATCGCCTCTGAGCGGCTTCTCCAACACATACATTCGGCCGTCGATCTCGCGATGCTCTTTGCCTTCGGCAAGCCGGGTGCCGACCGAGACCGGCGAATAGAAGCCGCCGAGCCCGGCGGCGGCGCAGCGCATCCTCTCGCTGATGATGCCCTGCGGCACGAGCTCCAATTCGATGCGGCCCGCGGCATAGAGCTCCTCGAACACGACCGAGCCCGAGCTGCGCGGAAACGAGCAGACGATCCGTCGGACACGGCCGGCGGCGAGAAGCGCGGCGAGGCCGGTGCGCCCGGTCCCGGCGTTGTTGGCGACGACCGTCAGGTCGCGCGCGCCCTGCTCGATGACCGCCTCGCACAACTCGTTGGGCAGCCCGGCGCCCCCAAACCCGGCGCAGAGTATCGTCGCGCCGTCGGAGATGCCGGCGACCGCCTCGGCGAGGTTTCGTACCCGCTTGTCGATCATCAGAACGCGACCGCGTCGCCGCCCTTCAGCGCGAGCATCGCCCGCGCCTCGTCGGGGGTCGCGACCTCGAGGGAAAGGTTTTCGATAATCGAGCGCACGCGGCTCACCTGGTCGGCATTGCTCTCGGCGAGCTTGCCCCTGCCGATCCACAGCGAATCCTCGAGCCCGACCCGGACATTGCCGCCCATGATCGCGCCCATCGACACGAGCGGTAGCTGGTGGCGGCCGGCAGCGAGGATCGACCACGCGTAATCGTCGCCGAAGAGCTTGTCGGCGATCCGTTTCATATGAACGACATTCTCCGGGTCCGCGCCGATGCCGCCGAGGATACCAAAGATCGTCTGCACGAAGAGTGGCGGTTTGACGAGCCCGCGGTCGAGGAAATGCGCGAGGTTGTACAGGTGCCCGACGTCATAGCACTCGAACTCGAATTTCGTGCCGCAGCCCTCGCCGAGCTCCTTCAGCATGCGCTCGATGTCGGCGAACGTGTTGCGGAAGATGAAGTCACGCGTCATTTCGAGATAGCGCGGCTCCCATTCGTACTTCCATTCCTTGTAGCGGGATAGCATCGGATAGAGCCCGAAATTCATCGATCCCATGTTGCACGAGCACATCTCGGGCTTGGCGCGCAGCGGCGCGGCGAGGCGCTCGTCGAGACTCATGCCGTGACCGCCACCGGTCGTGATGTTGACGACGGCATCGGTGGATTGCTTGATGCGCGGCAGGAACTGCATGAACACGCCGGGGTCCGGCGTCGGGCGCCCGTCCTTCGGGTCGCGCGCATGCAGGTGCAGGATCGCCGCCCCCGCTTCCGCCGCTGCAATCGCATCGCGCCCGATCTCGGCCGGCGTCAACGGCAGATGGGGGCTCATCGTCGGGGTATGGATCGACCCCGTGACGGCGCAGGTGATGATGACCTTGCCACGCAGCGGCATCTTGTTCCTCCCCCTACCCTTCTCCCTCGCATAATGGCCGAGTTTGCGCCAGAGGTGGTGCGACTTTTTGCGAGAGGAAGTCCGCCGCTTCCGGCTCTGCAATCATTGATTGATCCGATTATTTCCGATTTGCCTATCTGCAGCGAATCAGCAGCGAAACTCCCCGAACGATTGGAATGACTGCCCATTTCCGCCGCGGCTGAACAGGGCATGCTGTACTCCGCGGCGGGGCAGCAGGAAGAACCGGCTTCAGCGTTCCGTCAGGCGCTGGCGATGGGCTGCGGTTGTGGAGATGCGAGCGCGTGCCTGGGTTTGGTTGAGTTCCTCAGCAGACGAGACGCCGCTGCCGCCGCAGGATGATCCAAAATTTTCGAACCACAAAAAGTTGTCGTTTCGATCGTCGCCGCCGATATCGGTTTGCCGTCGTCGTCGAGCATCGTGAAATTTTCGAGCGTCGCATTACTCGGGCTTTGGCCTAATCGGTAGGTCGTTGGGCGGATGGCGGCGTAATTCCACGCGACCCCGTCGGCCCACGGCACATCGACGTAATTGGTCAAGGGCGTGAGCGCGCCGCCACCCTCCGGCGCTCGACGATCCACTCGACGCTCGCATCCTGCAATGCTGCTCCCGAGGGCGCGGTAATGGAATATTCGGCACTCTCACCGGTCGTGTAATTGTAGAAATACGCATAACCCTGCGTCGGGCTCGTATTCCAGACCTCGACAAAGACCAGATCGCCAGGATTGAGGACAGGCGAGGACAACTCCGTCTCATAATTCGGGTACCACTCGATCCACGGGAAATAGTCGCCTACAACGGAGCCCTGGCCCGTATTGAAATCAATCACGCAAAATGCAACGGCGTTGACACCAGCCTGCAGGACATCGGAATTGCCGTTGCCGTCAATGCCGGGCCAGATCGAAGCCCATTTTGGCGCGCCGCACTCTCCCTTCGCCTGGTGCGCCTCCGGTACGACAAACATTCCAGTAACGGCTCTGAGTCCGGCCGCCGGATAGCCAACGATCGACGTTCCGCTCCAATTTGCAGATTGGACGGCGATGATGCCGTTGGACTCTGCGACTGCATGTTTGTTCGCAATCGGGGTATGGCGACGTTTCGTCGGCGTGATCGTGGCGCTCGCGCGCCGACCGGATGAGTGCATCGCCCGCGTCCATGCCGCATGGGCTCGCGGTGCCGCGGCCGCATCGGGCTCCGGCGGGACCGCGTAACGGGCGTTAAGCCCAGCGCCGGCGGTGGTCGGATTGTAGCCGGGTGGCAGCGGGGGCACCACACTGACGGCACCCGGCGGATGGGCATGGGCGGCGGAGATACTTACCAGCATAGCACCGGCAATAATAATTGGTGACTGGCGCAGCATAAGAATTGCTCCCTTCGAGTTAAGACCTGTCACGGGACCGTCCCAACGACCGTCAATATGTCGTCTAATAAAGTGTTAATGTCACTGCTTTAAGACTTGATTTTTATTTAAATCCCGCAAATCTGTCGCCGAATCCTTGACGTTGATGCTGCAAAGGGAGTGGCAGCCGCCTTTACGGGACCGGCGAGGCCCCGCATGTTCGGGAGATCGTGATCTTAGGGCCGGGTCAGGCAGGAAACCGCTTCAGCTCTGAGTGTTGAGTGGATGCGGGATCGCTGATCCCGCCTCGGCCGCGGCGATGCATCGCGCGCGACTCGTTCGGCGTCAGCGGCGGATGGGGCTCATCGTCGGGGTATAGATCGAGCCCGTGACCGCACAGGTAATGATGACCTTGCCACGCAGCGGCATCTTGTTCCTTCCCCACCCTTCTCCCACGCATAATGGCCGAGGTGACGCCAGAGGTGGTGCGGCTTTTTTTCCGGAGGAAGTCCGCCGCTTTCGGCTCTGCAATCATTGATTGAGCCGATTATTTCCAGTTTGGCTATCTGCAGCGGATCAGCAGCGAAACTCCTCGAACAGTTGTAATGACTGCCCATTTCCGCTGGGACAGCGTCTCACACCGCCGGCAGCTTTGCTTCGTCCGCCATCGGCCCTCTTGCGGACCCCGTAAAGGGGCGCGAAGCATGCGATGAGAATATCCTATTTCTGGAAAGAGGATATTCTGATCGGACGCTGTTCCAATCGGCTATGCGCATTCTTTCCTAAAGAAGCCCATTTTATCATCGATTACCAGGAACGGCCCCACGGGGACCTTCTTGGGATGCGCCGTGGTCGTACGGAACACCAGCTTGTCGGCGATGATCCGGCGGATGAGGTCCTTGAACACCTCAACGGTGAATAGCTCGCCAGCGCAGCGCCGATAACCGAAACCGAACGCCGCATACCCTGGGTAATCAAGGACCGTCATTGGAGTTTGATCGCGCTCGCCATAAACGGTGCCGAATGGCGTATTTGTCATGTCGACGTTGCGCCCATCCTTGATATGCATTCTGGTGATCTCGAATGGACATCCGGTCGGTATATGCGCTTCAACACGCTTACCGAAGCGCTCCGGATCGAAATCATCGGGATTTTGCCAGTGCCGCCGATCGCGGCAGGCCGAGGCATGCGCAGTCAGGACATATCCCTCAGATCCGGTTACGGGCGACTTGCGAAACATCGGCGACGCCGAGAAGCTCCCAGGATTCGGCGCTATAAAACGGAAGAGCTCCGTAACAAAGGGACCGAGCCAGTTTTCATCGAGCCGGCTATCTAGTGGTCAGAACCCAACAGATGGTACCGTCGCTCTCAAGGGCTTGTGCGGGTTTCTGCCATGTCCCGAGGGTACCAAATGTTAGATTCTCACCACTAGCCACTTCTTCACATCGGGGTTGCCGCTATCAGCCGCGAAAAGGTCAGCGATGCTATGCAGCATGTTGCCCCACTGACTAAAGGCAACTAAGTTGTGGAACACCTCAAATACTATATCCTCGCGTTTGAAGAGCCCATCGACGTTATTCTGAAGCCAGTAATAGACAAGCGTTTTGCGGCGATCAGGCGCATCCTTGGCGGCAATAAGATTAACGTTGCGGTCGATCCATTCTTTCAGGTGCGGCCTCAGCTTCCGAACCTTGAGGTAATTCTTATATGTTATGTAATTGAGCGGGTTTCTATAAGCCAGCACAGCGATTAAAGCGGCGCCGATATCGCGTACCTCTTTCGGTATCGCGCCGGGAGCAATGCCGAGATGCAGATCCCAATAGAGATCATAGAAACTGTCGAGATACAGTGAAAGAAGGGGCTTCCCCTCATTCGCGGGTGCAAACAAGCCCTCCCAGAATGTCACGACCTTTTCTTGGTACATTGGACCATATAGGTCGGGGGTCAGAGCCGATACGTATATACGCTTCTTCAAGTTATCCGGGCCCCTGTTCTCAAGGCCGGTCAGAAAGACTGTGCTGCCGTCTTTTGGCGTCGGTTTCCAGCTATCATACAGAAGACCCCAAAGATCAGGGGGCAGCGCATTCTGCTTGCTGAGTGTCGTATCAATCATCGGGACCGCAGGACGCTCAGCGAGCGGCACACTCTCAAGCAAGAGCGGCAATACGTGACGAATGTATTGGATAGTCTCGATCATTAGGTACCGTGGCAACGAGGGCCCCGGCATGCGACCGGCGACCCGAATGAGCTTTGTAAATTTTTCGCCTTGATAACCAGGAACAGTTGTACCCTGGGAAGACGCAACTTTACCGTCCTGAAACGTTTATTTTCACGCAATTAAGAAATTTCGTTACATCACTAAAATGATGCTCTGGCAAGCATGACCACAGGCCAGGAAAAACCCGCCGCGGGCTTCAGATGAGGACGTCCGGGCACTGACCGTCGCTTGCCAGTTCCTAGCGAATCCGTCTGGCCGACGCCTCCAGAAGTGTGGCGCTTCTCCGGCCGGCGGGCACGATCTGTAAAACTGCGCTCCTGATTGCTACGCGGTTAGTTTGATAATCAGACAAGATATCGGAAAAAGCTTCAATTGTCAATAAGAATTATCGTTCACGCATCGCCGGCGAGATAAAGAGGGTTTCATGACCCCAGCGCCCTCCATCATCGGAATGTCGCGGCTATGCGTATTGGCCAATTCCGAAGGCCGCGTTAAAGGAATGACAGCCCCGGTACAATGACTGACCCGGCTTCGCGGGCCGCGAGCGGAATGCGGCTCGGGGTGCAATTGTTGCGCTTGCCCCTCACACCACGGGCATATCTTACGCGTCCCAGGTGGTTGGCCGGGAGTAGCCATTCTGGATTGTCATCGGCGGGCTGAAGGCGCGCGGAAAAAACTCCGGCCGCGGGGACCAAACGCCGTCCGGTAATCTGCAGCGCATTGTCCTCCGAACAGCCGGGGCTGGTTAGCGCCGGCCTTTAGTCGTGCGCGCGGATGAAGGCTCTGACCTTGGGGTAAATCTCGGTCTGCCAGCGGCGGCCGTGGAACACGCCGAAATGGCCGACTTTCAGCTGAAGGTAGTGCAGCCTTTTCGCCGGAGGGATGCCGGTACAAAGATCGTGTGCGGCGGCGGTCTGCCCGACGGCGCAGATGTCGTCCTTCTCGCCTTCGACCGTCATCAGCGCGGTGTGCTCGATCGCTGCCGGCTCGACGAGATTCCCCCGTACGCGGAAGCGCCGCTCCGGCAGGTCGTGGTCATGAAAGACGCACTTAATCGTGTGCAGATAGAAGTCCGCCGGCAGATCCATCACCGCGCTGTATTCTTTATAGAAGGCCCGGGTCGCCGCGGCGCTGTCGCCGTCCCCCTTCACCAGATTGTGGAACATCGACCAGTGCGCCGAGACGTGCCGGTCGAAATTCATGCTGAGAAAACCGGCGAGCTGCAGGAAGCCCGGATAGACCCGCCGGAATGCTCCGGGGTAGCGGCCCGGCACCGTTGTAATCACGGTGCGATCGAACCACTCGAGCGAGCGCGCCGTCGCGAACCGGTTGACCTCGGTCGGATTGGCCCGGGTATCGATCGGTCCGCCCATCAGGACCATCGAGGCCGGCTGGCACGGATCGCCCGCCGCCGCCAGCAACGACATGGCAGCCAATACCGGCACGGAGGGCTGGCATACCGCCATGACGTGAATGCTCGGTCCCAACAGACGCACGAAGCGGATCACGACCTCGACAAAGTCGTCGAGATCGAACCGCCCGTGGAGCAAAGGTACGTTTCGCGCATTCACCCAGTCTGTAATGTAGACATTGTGCTCCGGCAGCAGCGTCTGGACAGTGCCGCGCAGTAATGTCGAGAAATGGCCCGATAGCGGCGCGACGACGAGAACCGTCGGCTCTTCGCGGGCACCGCCCTTGCGGAAGTGGACAAGCTTGCAGAAGGGGTGGGAGGCGACGATTTCCTCGGTGACCCCGACCTCTTCGCCGCCGATCATTATGGATCGAATGCCAAAATCCGGCCGGCCGTGCGACATGCCGGCATTGGACAGTAGCTCCATTGCTGCCGCAGTACCGCGGACGAACGGCGCGTCCTTGATCAGCGGCCATGGCTGGGTCAGAAAGCCGCGGCAAAATTCCGCCAGCAGGCGAATCGGGGCAAGTACATCATTGTGGGCCTGGTAGGTATCGTAGAGCATAAATCCTCGTGTCAATGCGCCTTCCTGCTCGCGCACTTTCCAGCCGCTGAAACGCTCTCGCTCTCGATCGATTTCGAGGCGTGGCATCCCAACTCAAAACCCCCGAGATTTCAACGAGATATTTGCAACGCGCCTATTTATGCGAGCGTAAGCCGGATCTCATGATCCAGGACTGCCCCAGTTCACGCCGCAATGCTTGAATTGTGGTTAAGGTCGCCGCATTAGGAGGCAAATTCGAAGACTTGCCCGATTATTGCTCAATACAGGTGATCGTGGCGTGATATATGCTGTCCAGCGGTCCGGCGCTTGCTCAACGCGGTGGGGCGGCGAGGCCGCCGCGGACTTCGTGGACGACGATGCCCGAGAGCCGGGATGGCGGGGCGAGCCACCGTGGATGCGCCAGACTGATGGCGACGTCGGTTTCGCCGGCCCGCCACCGCCGCGTCACCGAAGCTGACGAGAAATCGACCGTCTTTGTGGGAAGGTCGTCCGCATTGCCTTCGTGGACGAGGTGCAGGACCGTCATCGTCGCATCGCTTGCCTCGGACAGGCAGCGGCGGATGTCGACGTCAGCGCGCGAGGCCGCCGGAAGCCGCTCGCCGAGCAGCGCGATCCTGCGGCGCAAATCATGGGTGCGGCGCATTGCAGCAATCTCCCGCGCCGTGCGGCTGATCCCACCGTCCGCACCGGGGATCGGATCATAGCCATCGACGGCAAAGCACAAGGTGTCGGCCGGCCGGGCATCTTCCAGCGCCGACACCATCACCGCACTGCCGCCGAACAGCTGTCCTCCAATCATTGCCGGCGGCAAACCCACCAACGGGCAGCCGGCCAATATGTGGTCGGGGCCGAGCACGTGCCGATCATTGTCGAAAAAAGTCTCAGCGCCAGTGGCAAGATTGACGGCGCCAAAGATGACACGAATGGTCCCTGCATTGATGCGCTCGAAATCGACCGTCTCTCCGATCAGCACCCGCAAATCGGCGGCGGAGATCACTGGCTCGTTGTATAGAATTTGCGGGGACACTACGCGAGGGCCGGCCGGGAAAAAGCTCCTCAGCGCCGATCTCGCCCATTTGGCGGTACCGCGCGGCCGCGGACTGGATGCGCGTCTGCTCAGTTCGCGCCAGAATTGACGCAGCCGTGCGACCCGCTCATGCGGGAGATTTCCGGCGACGATCGCGGCGTTGATGGCGCCGATGGCGGTACCGGCGATCCAGTTCGGCCGCACCCCGCGCCGCTCGAGCGCGGCATAGGCGCCTGCTTGGTAGGCGCCAAGCGCCGCGCCGCCCGACAACACCAACGCGATCCGTTTAAAACGCGCCAAATTCCGATCCGTTCGCCCTCGCGCCAAGACGCGCTCCCTACCGCCAGTCTAAAGAATGATCAACGCGCCTCACAGGTGCCCGGCCGCCCCCACCCTATCCTCCCCCGCTTGCGGGGGCGGGAATGGGAGGGGGTCGACATCATAGGAAGTCTCGCCCGCGCGTCCAGTGGCGAAACCCGATCATCGACTCTTCTTTTGCGTATGGATGGGCGGAAGCGATTTGAGATAGGCGGCAATCGCCTGCCGATCATCGTCGTCGAGCCGAGAGGTGTTCCGCACGATTTCGCCCATGGCGCCGCCGACAAAGTCGAAATCAGGGGTCTGCCCGTCCTTCAGAAGAGTGATGATATCTTGCTCGCTCCAAGTGCCGATCCCGGTGTCCGGATCGGGGGTGATGTTCGGCACCGCCTTGCCGTCCGGGCCGTGAGACGTACCGGCGAGAAAGCGCGACGGCTCGGTGGCGCCGAACCAGTTGCGCGGCGTGTGACATTCGCCGCAATGGGCGAGCGCAGTGACGAGATAGGCGCCGCGATTATAAGCCTCGCCCCGCTCCGGCGCCGGCCGGAATGGTCCCGGGATAAAAAACAACCATTTCCATCCGGTTTGCAGGAAGCGCCAGGAGAACGGGAAGGCGATGTCGTGCGCACGGTCGGATTGCCTCACGGCCGGTTGGGCAAACAGATATGCCTGGATCGCTCGGACGTCGTCATCGGTGATTTTGGTAAAGCTCGGATAAGGAAATACCGGGAAATAGTTTGAACCATCAGGCCTGACGCCTTCGCGCAATGCATCCAGAAATTGCGCATCGCTCCACCGGCCGATGCCGGTGTCCGGATCGGGGGTGATGTTGGGGGCGTAGAAGGTCCCGAACGGGGTTGCGAGGGCGCGACCTCCGGCAAAAGGCCGGCCATCTTGCTTGCTGTCGGTGTGGCAGTCCGCGCAGCCGGCCGCCGTGGTGAGGTAGGCGCCGCGGGCGATCAGGTCCGGATCGGCGGCGCCAGCCGTGCGCAAAGCGGCGAGGGCGAGCAGAACCCCGGCCGCAACGCCCGCCTTGCTACTTTTCGATCTTCTCGCGGAAGGTGGTGTGGCATGCGCCGCAGCCATTCTTCCCCAGATCGCTGAAGGCAGCCTCGATCGCGGCTCTGTCACCCCCGTTCACCGCGACCAGCAGGGCATCCGCCTTGGCGGCAGCGTTCTTTTGCGCGTCGAGAAACTTGTTCCAATCGGTCCAGATTAGAGCTTTGGCTTCATAGTCGCCATCGGGGCTTTTTCCAGCGGTTCCCGGCGGAAACAGCCCGGGGATCTTCTTTGTCGTCTGCGTCAGATCAGCGGCGCCGGTCTTGGCTTGCGCCAGATCCCCCTTGCCGTCGAGGTAGGCCTTGACGGCGCCGATGGATTTACCTTGCTCCTTCATTGTCGCCTCGCGGTTCTTGAGGACAGTTTCCTTGTCCTGCGCGATAGCCGAACCGTTCATGCCGGCCGCGGCGATAGCGAGGGTTGCGGCGAGAGTGAGCGTTTTTGTCAGCGATACCATCTGCCTCCCCATCGGGATCGGGGCCGGGTTCATCCCAGGCCGATCAGCACAGACTAGCTTTCGGTTGCGGCAAGGCAATCCCCGTGGCGGCCCATTCACCATTACGTGATTGGGATTTCGATATGCTTTTTGAAAGCGGGGCGCTCACGCATTCGCTCGTACCAGGTTTTCAGGTTCGTCAGTGGCGGCCGCTCGATCGGGAACGCGTGCCAGCGATAGACAAGAGTGCCGAGCGTAATCTCGGCGAGGCTCAGCTCCTGCCCCGCGAGATATGGCCGGCCGTCGAGCGCATCATCGACGATCGCCCAGGCGG
>Ga0306920_100013417_pt1 | contig 11165 bp, 9 predicted proteins | sample flu12Cox44000170_FD_204666 | JGI IMG/M metagenome (GOLD analysis project Ga0306920, IMG submission 204666) | Lab enrichment of tropical soil microbial communities from Luquillo Experimental Forest, Puerto Rico - flux4day.12C.oxic.44.000.170 (v2)... | ecosystem: Environmental > Terrestrial >...
CCAATCTCACCATCAGTGGTCCGGTAACTTTGACCGGTAGCGGTACGGTGAACATGGGGAACAATCCCAATAACCGTATCTACGCTCCGAATGGCACTGATACTCTAACCATCCAGGAAGTCATTCAAGGCGCCGGACAACTCGGCGTTGGGATTACAAGTCTAGTCAACCTAAGCGTCATTGATGCGAATCTCCCGACCACGCTGACGGTTTCACCGAACGCAAGCGGACTCACCAACAATAAGGGGATCATCGAGGCCACCAGTGGAGGCACGCTCGATCTGCAAAGCCTGTATACCAATACCGGAGGTACGATCAAGGCTCTGACGGGGTCGGTTGCCAATCTCGACGGGGCCAACGTAAAGGGGGGCACGCTTACCACGACCGGCACCGGCGCTATCAATGTCATCAACTCCGCCACGCTCAATGGCCTTTCGATCAGCGCCGGTTCTTCCGTTTCGCTCTTGAATAACACCTTTGCCGTCTTGCTTGGAACCATCACCAACAGCGGAACCATCAACGTCAACTCCGGCGGCAACCTCACTGACATTCGTCTCAACGGCAATGTGACACTGGCCGGCACCGGCAAAGTGAATATGACGAATAACCCGAATAATCGCATCTATGCACTGACTGGGACGAACGTTCTGACCAATAACAACGCGATTCAAGGCGCCGGGCAGGTCGGTGTAGGCCTTATGGGTATGGTGAACAATGGCACCATTAACGCCAACGGATCGGCCGGAATTGTTCTTGATACGAACACGAGCAGCGTCGGCCTTACCAACAACGGCACCCTACAAGTCGCTGCCGGAGACGGGATGCACGTGTTGGGTGGACCGTTCACCAATTTCAGCGGCACGACCCTGACTGGTGGAAGCTACGTGGTGGCCGGCACTCTGGAAATCGACGAGTTAGGTAGCACCGGCGGCGAGATCGTGACCGACGTAGCCAAGATTACACTAAGCAACAGCTCGGCGAAGTTTATCGACGCGGCTGGCAATAACGCGCTTAGCAAGCTTGCCACCATCACCTCGGCTGGCGCTTTCACGATCTCCGGCACCGGTAACACCTACACCACAGCCGGGAACTTCACTAACAACGGAACCTTGACTGTCGGCAGTGGCAGCACGTTCGACGTCAACGGCAGTCTCACCAACTTCTCCGGCAGCGCCTTGACCGGCGGCACCTACAACATTGGCGGAACGCTGCAATTCAACAATGCGAATATCGTGACCGACGCCGCCAATATCACTCTTACGAGTCCGACTGCGAAGATCGTCAACCAATCCGCCGGTAACGCCTTGGCAAACCTTGCGACTGTCAACAGCGGTGCCACCTTCGGCTTGTCCGGCGGTGCCAACTTCACCACTGCTGGGAACTTCACCAACAATGGCACTTTGAACGTCGGTAGTGGCGACAAGTTCGACGTCAACGGCAGCCTCACCAACTTCTCCGGCACGACCCTGACCGGCGGCACCTACAACGTAACCGGGACGCTGCAATTCAACAGCGCCAACATCGTGACCAACGCGGCCAATATCACCCTGACCGGGACAACTTCCACTATCGTTGACCAGACTGGGACTACGAGTGGCCTGGCGAACTTCGCCGCCAACGCCGCGGGAGGCGGCTTCACCCTCGCCAGTTCCAGGAATTTCACGACTGCCGGCAATTTCAGCAACGCCGGCACCCTCAAGGTATCGAAAGGCTCGACCTTCACGGCGGCGAGCACCCACAGCTACACCCAGACTGCGGGCACCACGACCAACGACGGAACCATGGCTGTATCCAGTGGCGGTACATTCGCTTTCATTGGCGGGGCGATCTTTGGCAATGTCGGTACCTTCACTGGCAACCTCATCTCGGGCGGCACGTTCAATATCGGGGACGTGGTAAAAACGGCTGGTAAGCTGGCCATTACGGGCGCCTACACACAATCCTCGGGCGGTGCTCTGAATATCGACATCGGGGGGCTCACCCCGGGAACCCTGTTCGACCAGTTGAATGTCAGCGGTGCGGCTAGTTTGGGCGGCACGTTGAACCTCGACGTGATCAACAAGTTCACGCCCACCCTCGGCAGCACATTTGACATCATGAACTTCGCCAGTAACCCATCGGGAACAACCTTTGCCACCATCAACGGGACCAATATCAATACCAGCGAACATTTCGGGGTAGTTTACAACTCGACCAATGTGACCCTGGATGTCCTTCCCGGTCCTTTCGTGCCAGTCAGCAACTTTTCTGCGAATGCCAGCCCCACCCCTACCCCTACCCCCGAGCCGTCCAGCCTCTTGCTGCTAGGCAGCGGACTGGCTGCACTGGCCGCGTACCTCAGGAGATCGAGGAGTTAGAGCATATTTCAAAACACTTAGAGTAGAAGTGTGGTGGGCTGGTAGCGGCATGGGCGCTCAGAGATCGCGAAGAAGATCGCCGATTATCATGGCGCCGCCGCGCTCTGGGGTCCCAATCACCAGTTCGAAAGCGAATGCAGTTAGGGCACCAACCCCGGGATGCGTCATAAGCTGTCGGGCTATGCAATCTCGGCGTACCTATTGTTCCAGTGCCCGTGTGAGGTCTTAGATCTTGGGAGTAAGTTGGTCTAGCAGCTCCTGTAGGTCTTGCCACCGCCTCGCCCGAGGAGCCAGGGCTAAAGACTCCAGTTCAGCTCGTCCCGCCGGCCGCCACAGTGCCTTCTTACGCCGCAGTCCTTCATTCAAGGCCACCACATGCAGTTGATTCATCACCCGCATTTGCATTTGCATTAAGCAGTGACGATGCGTAAGCGATGAAGCTTTACCGTCTTGACGAAGTCGTGTCCACATTCTTTTTTGAGGACACGACCGGTTTGTGGGAGTACGAGTACTGTTCCTGGATGGGAGGATTGATCCCGTCGGTAAAGATGTCGTCGGTGAGAGCCTTGCCCACTGCCAGATCCAGTCGAACCAGCAACTGAGCCAGGGTTTCACCCTCGCGCCGCTTCAACATGGCCAAACAGTTGGCCTCATCGTTGGCCACAGCGACGCAGCCGACGGGGCGAACGACACCGATCGTGATTGCGCCGGAGCTGATCAGCTCGGCGATATGCGGTAGCGACAAGCTGTCCTTGGCAGTTTTCTTTAGGCTGCCGGTTGGCTTGCGGTCAGCAGGGTGGTGAGATGCCACGGCAGCAACTCCTGGATGCGAGTGATGGGGTGGTCGGCAACGTGCTCCAGCACGTAGCGCAGATAGGCTTCGGTCCAGTCCGTTCAGCTTGGCCGTGCCGATCAGGCTGTAAATCGCCGCCGCACGCTCGCCGCCGGAGTCCGACCCCGCGAACAGGTAGTTCTTCCGTCCCAAAGCGACCGCTCGTAAGGCCCGCTCGGCGGCATTATTGTGTGTGCCTTGCAAAGGCACATGATCCTCCCCGGTGAAAGTCCGGGACGGCTAACTCTCGCTCCAGCCGTAAACACTCGGGGCGGGTCAGGAGGCAACGAATGGCCTGAAGCACTCTGAGAAAAGGCCCCGTCATGGGGCCAGTGGTCCATGCGGGCCGTAACGCGAGTGAACGTCGAGCAGGCCTCGAAATCTGAAGATGTGGAAGCCGACTCGCCATAATCACCGCTGCGGGCACCCGGCTCTCGGCCTGTCCCATCAAACTAAATTTAGCTATAGCAAGTTGAGGAAGTCGATACGGTGGCGGCATGGGACCGAAGCGCTGTCGTTTGCGCGACGACCAGTTGTTGGCAGCTAGCTCAAGTCTGGCTTTCCCGCCATTGTTAGAGATGGCCAGTTTTGAAGCGACAATCGTTGGCCGCTTTTGAAGTGATTACCGAGATTTTGGCGAACGACAACATCGTCCAAATAGGCACATGCCAGGCATTCCCGACTATCTGATCGGATAGCTTAGCCTTCATGAACAGATAGCTTAACTGGAACCACACGCCCTGTACCTATAGCCCCTATGGAGCTAAGCAACCTAGCAGCAATAAGTTGAAATCCCTGCTTAGATTTCCGACATGTGGAGAGCATCGTGCAGGGGCAATGGGCGAGCCGACCGGCCGGGATGGCGTAATTGCAGGTTGGCATTCCCTCTCTGTTCTAAGGTCGCAACTCGCTGGAGGTTGATCATGTCAGGGTCTCCGCATGCGCTCTTGACTCTTCAGCACGAGGATGGCGACCTCGCCGGCAGCCGCGAACAGATTGTACTCCTCAGGAGAAACCTCTCCTTAGCAGGCATACAGGTCAGCAGCCATAGGGAATCGACGGAAAACTCATCAGCCGATACGGAACTCAGAAGCGATCCGATCTCCCTTTGTACGCTGGGTGTAACGTTTCTCACCTCCGGGGCAGCCGTGGCGCTCATCAACGCCCTTCGCGCAACGTTTCAGGCTACACGGAGCGCAAAAATACACGTCAAGGTCGTGCTGCCGGCGAAAACAATCGATATCTCCGGCGACCAACTCAGCGACGCAATGTCGGGACAGCTATTGCAAATGCTTCAGCAGGAGTTGCAATAATGAACCGCTATGGCCTACTGATCGCTAACGTTGACTTTCCGGATCACCCGACCCTGTCTCCGCTGGCGACACCCCTCAATGACGTGACCGCGCTCCAGAATGCGCTCCAGGACCAATCCAAGGGCGGCTTCGAGTTGGAAACTGTGAAGAACTCGAAGAGCAATGACCTCCGACTGAAAATCGACTCACTCCTGCGAAAGAGCGCACAGTTCGACGGACTGGCGCTTCTCTACTATTCCGGCCATGGCACCCTCGATCCCTCCGGGCGACTCTATCTGGCTACCTGCGATTCGCGCGATGACACTTACGTTCTCAGCGTGGGTGTCCATGAGATTCTGACTTCGGTACGACAGCACGGACCCAAGCGCATTGTGATTCTGCTGGACTGCTGCTACAGCGGAGCCGGGGGAATGGAGTTTGAGCTGAAAGGAACGCCAGCGCCATTTTTGTCAGACGACCTAAGAGGAAGTGGAGTCGTGGTCATGACTGCGACATCAGCGGTGGAACGAGCGGTTGGCAACCTCCGCGATGGTTACGGAATTTTTACCCGCCACGTGGTCGAGGGCATCAATACCGGGCTAGGCAAGAAAGTGAGGCGCACCAAGTCGGATGCCTACATACCCGTCTCGGTAAACGAACTCTTTCAGTATGTGCAAAGGAAAATGCAGGACGAAAATGCGCCCCAGACCCCGCATATCTGGAACATCGAATCAACCGGCGACTTCGTACTGTGCGAGACGCGCCTGCGGGGCACCAAGGACAAGCCTACCATTGCTCCAGCGCGACGCTGGGAAGTAATGCGCGATGAGAAGCGGGCCGTTTTCGACTTGGTTGGCCCCGCATACATCCTTGATCGGGCTTACCACTTTCTTGACTGGAACACGGCTTTCGAGCTGCTGGTGGCAGGCCCTCTGCACTTGCGGAGGGGAACCCACGTGATCGAGTTCCTCGACAAGCTCAGCAATCGCGACGAGGTGTTTCAGCGCTCCAACACCGTGTTCCTGCCTGGGCAAGACCCACTGGTAGATGAAGAGGTCCTGAAGTATCCCTCCAGCAAGTATGGTGAAATCATATTTCACAAACTCGCATCGCAAATTCCTAACCTAGAAGGCGGCAGTAAAGCTTGGAGCGTCCAGTTGAACGTGGCGGGAGTAGAAATGAACCAGAAACAGTTGTGGCACGACGTAGCAGCCGACCTGCGCAAACATGCCGTCTGGTCAAAGTATGCTGATTCGTATGACCGGGTCATCTCTCCCTTTACGGCTTATCAGCGACTCGTGCACCTTCTGGTCTCCCAGGTTGGACCCTCCTCGCGTTGTGCCGATCTTGGCGCGGGAACGGGCAACGTAACAATGCGGCTTTTGGCTGACCCGAATGGCAAGAATGGGGGGCATCGGACCGTGGTCGCAGTCGAAAAGAATGACTCGATGCTGGAATGCCTGCAGCGAAAGCTGGATTTGCAACCGTCACTCAAGCGGCGAGCGCTTCTTTACAAGGGCGACATGACGACAGTCCTGCGGGAACAGAAAAGCGAGAGCCTAGATGCCTGTGTGATGCTCAATGTGCTGTTTGCCCTGGAAAATCCGAACGAAGCGCTCAACGAAGTCTACCGAGTCCTGAAGCACGGTGGAATCCTCACCCTTTCTACTTCTCATAAAGACACCAACATTCGTCTGCTCTTCAACGCCATCAAGAACGACCTGGCCCAGAAGCGGCTATTCACCTCCGAATTGGAGCCAGTGTGGCTCGATGCATTTAACCGCAACGTTGACTTAGAGGACCTGATCTGCCGCGATACGAAACAGGATATCCGTGACTACGTCACGCGAGCCGGCTTTCGAATCGAGGAATACATCGACAGCGAATACGTAAACTGCGTCGTGGTCTACAAGCTGGTCAAGCCCTAGACCGAAGCGCTCGCCGTGCAATAGGCAGCGAACGGACTGTGCCGCCTCGATTTCTGCCTTCAGCTCAAGCACTGGTGGCTCGTCCGGCCAGCAATTAAATTTCGGGTTGCACCGCAATGAAGACCGAATAGTGGCGGGCCCAGAAGTAACTCCGACATTTCGTAGACATCAACGATTATCGTAGAGTAGCCGTCCAACGTATTTTGGGGATGGCCAGCCGCGTCAAATTGATTCATGTCTCTACGGCAAGTTCGGGGTGATGCTACGATGGCCTCGTGAGTGTCAAACCCTCCGCCATTGAGGACAAATTTTGGAACCGCCTGCGATACGGGGGCGCACCGATCAAGCAACACGTGCTCGCCGATGTGCGCGATTCCGGAGAGCCACTGCTCCGTGACTGGCTGTGGCAGTCCTTCAAGCAGCACTGCGCCGCACAGGGCAACCTCGTCCCGCTTCTGATCTCTCAGCTTGAGCCCCAAGACCCGGACCCCGGCATGTTCCGGCGGCGCGGCCCCCGCAAGCTCAAAGGGAGTGAGCCCTTTGGTGATCTGCCACTGATTCAACGCTTGCAAGCGGAGGAGAAATTCCGGCAACTTTGCGAAAGGTGGACCGGGAATCTGCCGTCTTGGCGACGCGCTATCTTGGCAGGAGTTGCCCGCCGATTGACTCTCCACCCTCCCAACTCGGAGTGGGGCAGGCAAATGCGTCGCATCAAAGGGGGCGTGCATTGCCAGCGGAAGTACGGGAGCAGGGCTGGCATCCGTTGGTGGGGTTCAATCAAGCTATGGCGAAACGGCGAAACGACCTCTCAAGCAGCCGACTGCCGACTTTGGCAGTCCCGAGCGCTCCGCAAGGACGTGCCGAGGAAGCCCGGAAGCGGCTAGGCATCACTCCAGAGCAGATGCGGAGAGTTCCGAGAATCGCTCCAATTTTGGAGTGCGTCGAGGGTGGTGTCGAAAGCGTCATCGAAGCCCTTCGTTTCTCGCAGGAGGACGAGTCCGCCCGTGCCTTCCTCCAGAAGTACGATTCCGTTCCGCCAGCCGATCTGGAATACCTCAGCGTGGACGAAATCCGTGTCGCCTCCGGAGCGGACCCCAAGCGGCTGCTCACGCTCGCCTTGGACTGGCTGGTGAAGATTTCTCTGATGAAGGCAAACATCCAACTTTCAAGCGCCCTGCCTGGAATAACTGAGGCGATGGTCAAGAGTGCGCTCACCGACAAGGGGACTCGCGACAGACGGTTATTTTTCCAAATTACCGGAATCTTGCCGACCGCACACCCGGGGGGCTTCGTTGCCGTGGCCCCTACGACCAGGGCGCGGCGGACGGAGGCCCAGCCTGAGACCCGGCCCGCTGAGTCGTCCAAAGTCCTGAACCAGCCTTGGCTCCGCACCCTTCCCAGCAAGCTCGGCTGACGGCGCAATGGAGCTAATCCCCTCTCAATCCGGTAGAGTCGCTCCTGGAATGAGCGGCTTGCTCCCCCTCGCTGTCCCTCGCAGACCCCGACGCCACTTAGGGACCGCGTTAAACTGAGAAGGCCGCCTAGTTCCGGCGTCATGAACCGGAGCGAAGGCTGGGAACCCTACCCAGGGGCGGCCACACTCGTTTAGGGAATCGCTGAGGGAGCGATGGAAGAGTATCCGAGGGAGTTTTCCCCTGAAGCCGAAGCGCGGGTCGAAACTAAGAAAATCAACGCTTGGAAGAATGTCGAAAAAAGAAGCAAATCTCTTCCCTTGGATCGATACGAGCAACTCATTTCCGACTACATTATTCAAGTTTCTCGCGTATTTGCGGTCGAAGCGTGCAATCTTCAGATGGAGGGGAAATGGAGAGCGCGCCGAACCCGCCTCGAGGCTGAATGTTGCCCCGGCAAGTTGTTGACAGAGCTGCTCAAGGATCCAAACAAGAAGATCGGGCCGTATCATCTCCTCGCCTGGGTGCAAGTCGGTACACCTGGTCGGATTCTGATGATGGTCAAAGATTCGCCCAAGTGGCGCCCTTGGTTGGAAGAGAAACTGTGTGCCGCGGCGGAGCATCAAGCCTCCAACACCCTCACTGGGCACCATTCGAGTGCAACGGCAAACAGAAAATTAGCGCCATCGTTTGAGGTATCGGAGGATTGCGGAACGGTTCGCTACCGGGGTAAGGAGTACGTACTCACTAGGAACCAGGCTTCAATGATGCGCGTACTGTATCAAGCTTATTTGGACGGGTTTCCAAACGTTGAGAAGCTGAAGCTTCTAGCAGCGGTTAATAACGAAGAGAGTCAGGTCAAGGACTCGTGGAAGCTTTCGCCACTTTGGGGGACGTTAATCGTGAGTGATAAGAGACGGGGGCGGTACAGACTCAATCTCCCCAATCCAGCAAGGGTGAACCAGAAATAGCAACAATCCACCAAATACCCACCAAATACCCTTTTCTGACCCAGCTGTGACCCACTGCCATCGATAGCCTGAGCTCGTTTTAGGGCGATTACCGCTTTGAAACACGATGGCGTCCGTCAACCCCATCAAAGGAATCAGGACGCCATCAGAAAGGTTTCGATGGCAAGATTAGACACTACCTCCAACCGCATTGCAAGCCGCTGCTTAAGCCGAGCGGTAACGCTTCTCACTCGTGCCGGACACCAGCTTGATTGTGCCAGTCAAGCTGCACCGAACCACTTCCACCGCAGGAGGCTCAACTCCTTCGCCAACGGACTCCGGGAATCAACCATTCCGCTTAAGAAGATTGCCAGCCGCTTTGCGAAAGGCGGCGCACGGTGAGCAAGTCTCTGAATGCAGTCGAGGCAATTATTGAGGCGCGGAGGATACTGCAAGATCCTGAGGCTGTCTACGAGTTGCGAGGGCTGGGAGTGCGCACAGGCAATGGCCGGGCGCCGGTCACGGCCAGCGGCTACTTCGATGACATCCGCCTGATGGCAGAAGAAGCCGCCAAGCTCAACCAGCGCGGTGCCGAATCTATTCACGCGACCATGAATCCAGTGCGGTCTGATCTGCTGGCGCGGGCCGTGAACCGCCTCGTCTACTCCCCAAAGCACACAAGCAAGGACGACGAGATCGTCTGCCGCCGGCAGTTGCTGGTCGATCTGGACCCGGTGCGGCCACCCGGTGTCTCTTCGACTGACGAAGAACACAAAGCGGCACTGGAACGGGCCCGACAGATTCGGCAATGGCTGATGGAGGAGCGCAATTGGCCTGCGCCTGTGATGGCCGATTCGGGCAACGGCGGCCATTTAGCCTGGCGCATCGAGTTGCCTAATGACAACGCGGCTAAGGAGCTGGTGAGGGCTGTGTTGCAGGTGCTGGCGCAGCGTTTCGACGACGACAAAGTCAACGTCGACTGCAACACCTTCAATGCCTCGCGAATCTCGAAAATCTACGGCACGATGGCCCGTAAGGGCGACGACACCGAAGAACGACCGCACCGCAGAGCGCAACTCCTTGACGTTCCTGGAGAGTGGACGCCGGTTTCGCGAGAGCAGCTGGAGCAGTTGGCGAGTGAAGCGCCACGCACTGAGGCGAAACATGGCGGCCAACGGGACGCGACCGAGTTGCGCGAGTTGCTGACCAAATGGGCCCTCCAAATCAAAAGCGAAGAACCATACCAGGACGGTGCCTACAAATTTGTTCTCGCCGTCTGTCCCTTCGATGCGACGCACAACCGGGGTGAGGCAGTAGTCATTCGCTACCCGGACGGGGGCACTCACTTCAAGTGTCATCACCAGGGCTGCAAGGGTAAGAACTGGGCCGCCTTATGCCAGTTACTGGGGCTGGAAGCCGCGAGGAAGAAGAAAACCGATGCCGGCCAGCCGTCGAAGATTGTAATTGCGGACCTGCCCGATGTTCGCCAGATCGCCGCTGCGGAGCCGACGTTCCTGATCCCCGGCCTCGTCGTAAGCGGCGACGTAAATGTGATGAGCGGCGAGGCCTCGGCTGGAAAAACCACACTGTGCATGGATCTGGGCCGGAAAATCGCCACCGGCGCTGAAGCTTTTGGCGGACAGTGCGAACAACATCCCGTTCTCTACATGACACGCGAGAACGGGGTTAATTTCATTGCCGACATCACGCGCCGGCTGAACATCGACAACGGGCCCAACAGCAATTTCCATATATGGGGCGACTGGTGCGAGGAACCCGCGTCCGTTCCTGGGGCGGCGCACGTCCTCGCCTGGGTGAGCACCTGTAAGCCCGCGCCCTTCATCATCATCGACTCCTTAATCGCGTTCTTCGACGGCAAAGACGAAAATTCCGCCGTCGATATGCGGGCGTTTCTCAATCAGGGCCGTCTGTTGCTCCGGGCCGGAGCCTGCGGCGTTCTTTACATCGCGCATCCCGGCAAGGTGGACAAGATGCTGCGCGGGTCCAGTGACCTCAAACCGGCGATCGATGCCGGGTACTTTGTATCCAACTCCGGCGACGGGAAACTGGAGAAGCTGTACCTCAAGGCCTTCAAGACCCGTTTCCTCGCCCAGAAATCCGAACTCGTGCTCGACTACCAGGCGGGCGGATTTGCGGTCGATGAGCGGCCGGCGGCGGTGTATGAGACGGTGACGGAACGGTTGACAAAACTGCTGGCCGAGCGGGCCGGCTCGACCAAGACGGCATTTGAAGATGGCGCCCAGGCTAAAGGGCTAACCCGCCGCGATGCCCGCCGTTTTCTCGACAAGGGAGTGCTGAACAAGTGGATCCTCTGCGAAAAGGGACCGCGCAATGCCAAATACTACTCGCTGGTCGTGACCGCGAACCCCGGAG
>Ga0306920_100013418_pt1 | contig 11165 bp, 11 predicted proteins | sample flu12Cox44000170_FD_204666 | JGI IMG/M metagenome (GOLD analysis project Ga0306920, IMG submission 204666) | Lab enrichment of tropical soil microbial communities from Luquillo Experimental Forest, Puerto Rico - flux4day.12C.oxic.44.000.170 (v2)... | ecosystem: Environmental > Terrestrial >...
TGCGACTTGGGCGCGGCATGGGTTGATGTAGGGACAGGCGCATGACTGGTCGTGCTTTTCTGTTCGCGGCGAGCCTCGTCAGCCTCAACGCGGCGCTGTTGGCTTCCGCTTCGGCGGAGACATGCGTGACAGGGGTGAACCCGACCTTCGCCAATGTCGTAGGCGACGTTAGCGGGGCGCCGGGCCAGACGGTGGTGACGGCCGTAACACCGACAATGGCTCCCGCGGTGAACGGCGTGACGACCAGTGCAGTGCCGTTCTTAACCAGTGCGGCTCTCAGTCCGGGCACCACCGGAACTGCAATAACCGGTGTGAACAGTGGATCAGTCACTGGCATCATCCCCCCTCCGCCCCAAACCCCACCCCTGCCGACAGACCTCGTGACCATCGCATTTAGCCCAAGCGCCAGCACCGCCAACGCAACGGCCGCATATCTCTTTAGCAGCGGCGGAACCGGCTCACCTTTTTCACCAGGTAATAACGGGTCAGGAGGCCTCATAGTCGCAAATAAGGAACATACTGGCAGTATCGGGCCACTTCTGACTGTGCCGGTCGTGACCGGCTCAGTGGGGCAAACGACGCCAGTCCTGACGAGCGTATCGAGCACGGGTACGTTTTTGACTAATCAGACGACCGTCAATACGACGTCCGCCAGCGCTGTCACGGGTGCGACCAGTGCTCAATTCGTCAACGGAGTTAACGTAACGACTGCGCCCATGCTGACAAACGTGACGCCAATAAAGACATCCGTCGTTAACTCGGTGACCGGCAGCAATAGTGGAGCCTCGGCGTCAGCATCGTCTTTGGGCTGCGGCGCGAACGCCCAAGCCAACGGTGCAAATGCGACGGCCGTTGGCACGAATGCAAACACAACCGGTAATCTTGCGACAGCGCTTGGTGCGAACAGCATAGGGATCGGCGACGGCGCCACTGCGCTCGGCGCTAATGCGGTGGCGAGCGCGAACGGCGCAATTGCCATTGGTGCCAGCCAAAGCACCGGCGTCAATTCCATCGCAATCGGTACCGGCGCGGTGGCGACCGGCTCGGTGGCGGTGGGCGCGGCCGCGAGCGCAGCGAACGGCGGTGCCGCCTTCGGCGACGGCGCGACTGCGACCGGCCTCAACGCGACCGCCGTCGGCCCTGGCGCCTCGGCGACCTTTGCGAACTCGAGCGCCATCGGCGCGGGAGCCAATGCCACTGCGCCCAACCAGATGGCGTTCGGCACCGCGAGCAACACCTACGTGGCGCCGGGCATCACGTCGGCCGCGAGCAAGGCGGCGCAGAGCGGACCATTGCAAATTGTCACGTCCGACGAGGGTGGCCATCTCGCGACCAACACGGCGGCGGGCCTTGGGCTCGCATCTTTGACCGATATCAACGCGATCAACGCGCAGCTTGGCGGTATCAACACCCGCATCAATGACCTCGACGGCAGGACCACCAAGGCGCTCAATGGTGTTTCCATGGCGTTTGCAATGGGGGGTACGCCGTGGCTGCTGCCGACCGAGCGCTTCGCGGTGACTATGGACTGGGGCACCTTTCAGGGCACCAACGCCGTCGCGATCAACGGGGCATTTCGCCTCGGCACCAACGTCCAGGCTAATGGCGGCCTAGCCTACGGCGCAAATGGCGGCGGAGCGGGCGGTCGCGCCGGAGTGCGCGTAGGCTGGTGAGAACAGTTGGACTGTACCAGACAAGCTGCTCGCCGTTGCCGACGAGGTGATCGAGTAGCGGTGCTGCTTCATTTTCACGGCAACGCAGCACTTCGGTCGCTTTCGGAGCGAAGCGGACATTGACTTGCAGCAGAAGCGGCTGAGGCAACCCCCGGCGGCCGAGGCACAGGCACGCCGGGGGGACACATGGAGGAGTGGGTGCCGAGCGCGCCGCAGCTACAGCGCGCTTAGCAAGGCGGGCGTTGTTTCATGACCCGCAGACACCACCCGCTGGTCTGCGCCCCGCCGCCGGAGAAGAAGCGGCGAGGGAAAGCCCGACCGGATGCGCAACGGCCGGGGTAGAAACCATCACGCCACCTGCGCCTGCGCCTGCGCGACCGCGACGCCAAGAAAAGCGCGCGGGTCCATATCGGGCCGGGGCAAAATGTTGTCGACGCCGTCAAGCAGCGCGGCCTCCCGCCGCTCCAATGACAGCAAGGAAGCCGACAGCTCGGAGAGGCGATTCTCGCGCTCGGTCGGTGTCAACGCATCGGCGCGCTCGGGCTCAAGCTCAAGCTCACGCGTGAACGCCGCCAGAAGCTGTTGTGGCCCCAGCGCAAAGGCCAGCAGGCCCAGCACATCATCTTTCCCGGCGACCATGTCCTCGGCCCACATCACCCTGGCATTGCCCCGCACATCGAATCCGATCTTCGGCCGCACCCGCTGCACCAGCCGCACGAGATATGCGCCGACAGCCTCCTGTTGACTCGACTTGCGCAGCGGTGCGCTCCGCACTTGAGCCAGCTCTCGTTGCACAGCCGCGATCTCCGCCCGCACGGCCGCAAGCACGGTGCTCACCGTCTCACCGGGCTTCAGCTCGACGTTGACGGTTTGCGTCGGTTCCAGCGTGGTACCAGGAGGCAATCGCAGTTCGACGGTCCACTGATTGACCCGGCTGACGAGAATCGAAAGCTGCCGATGCCGCTCAGCGTGCCGGTCGCGCTCAGCACCCAGCCGCTCGCGCAACTGCTCGGCACCATCACGCGGCAGCGAGTTGATGCGCTGCGCACAGCCACGCATGGCATCCTCGGCCGCCATCTTTTGCAGCTCAAGCTCAGCCAACCGCTTCCGCGCACCCTCAGGCAACTCAACGACGACGCCTCTCATGTGCCAGCCTCCTCACAAATGGTAAAGCCGAGATGTCCACGCCCGACTCAGCCGTTCCGAAAACGCAGCACGCTCGGCAGCGCGCCGCGCCTCAATCTCCTCCGGCGTGAGCGACACGCCCGCGCCCTTGCGGGGGTTGGTCGCGGCCGGTTCCGTCACCGTCGTCACCGGATCGACCGGCCCCGTGTTCCAATACTCGGGGTACATCGGCGACCGTGTCGGCTGCTCCCACGGCGACAGCACACGCCGCGGCGCTAACCACGCCTCGCTCAGCTCGCGCTTGCGCGTCTCGTAGGCCAGCGCGCGACGGGCAGCAGGTGAGCGCGGGACCTCGGGCTGCACAACGGCGGCGGCCGGATCAGCCTCGCCCGAATCGGCGTCGCTCTGACGCCACGCGTCCGACAGCGTCCGAAGGTGTTCCATCCGCGCTTTCGTTCGCAGCTCGCGCACCTCGTCGCTCACCGCGGCGTAGTGCGGACGATGATCGTTGGCGTCGAAGGCCCTCATGCGCCATGCCTCCACCGCTCAGACTCTGCCCGACGCTCTATCGCACCCGCAGCACGTGGATCGGCCTTCCAGGCGTTGGCCAGACCGTCGCGATAGCGACTCCACGCACGATCACGCTCGCGCTGCGCTTGCTCGCCCCGGAACTCCAGCGCGTGGTGGCGGCGCATCGCCTCCGGCGGGGCACCGAGGTCCACCTCGGCAGCATCGCGACTCCGCATGTCGCCTCCTCGCTGCGGTGTGCGCCATGCCGTGGTGGCACGCTGAATCATTTCATCGCGAGCATCGCTAACCGCCGCGCGGGCAGCGTCGGTCGCATGTCGGTAGCCCGGTTGGTAATCACGCACATCGATGTCGGCTGCGCGGGCATCGCGTGCCGCCTCGTGGCGCACGAAGTGCGGCCGATCATCCGCGAGCACGACACGGTCGGTCAAAAATATGCGCGTGCGAAGCGTCTCGCCGTCGGCCAGCACGTCGTTATCGTCACCATCATCGCTGAATTTCATTTCACCACCTCCTATAGCCGCCATATCGCAATATGTGCGCGGCCATGCGTTGCTCGAGAAACTCTTTGGCGGCCACAGCATCAGCATCAGCATCGGGCTCGTCAGGGCCACTCACCCAGGAGAGATCGCTTACGTAGGAACTCTCGCCCTGTCCTCTCACCGCCGCAAGACACGCCATGCTCAGAGCAACGACAACGTCGATCTTGTGCTGCCGCTTGAGCTTGTCGAGACGCCACCCGCGCGAGCTTTCGTGCATCACCGCTCGGCTGATCGCCAGCCGCATCGGCGCATCCGAATACAGCACAAGACTGCGGCTCTGAATCAGATCGTAAAGGTTCTGCGTCGCAGCGGTCAGGTTCGGAATCGTCTGCGGAAATTCCTCGACCTTCACTCCACCAGCGCGCTGCAACCGCTGCGCCACCGACACCATCTGGAACGGATCGAAATAAACCTTGCGCAACATGAAGCCCTTGCGCCATTCCAAGATCGTCGCCTCGACCGTCGCCTCGAAGTCAATCGGGTCGCTCGCGCTCGGCGTGAAAACCCGATGCGCTACCAGGCGCGCGACATTCGCCTTCTTGTTGTAGCTCACCGCACACAGCGCCGTGCTGTCACGCTTCACCGAAGCGTCAACGCCAACCCAAACGGGCAGCCGCTTGTCTTCCCGCAGCGACACCATCCCTGGCAACACACACGCATCCCACGCGCTCAGATCAACAAACGCGGCCTCGCTGGAAGCAAACTCGTTGAGCACCATCCGCGCATAGGCACTCGGCCGCAGCGTGTTGCGCATCGAGGCAAGCCACGCCTCGTCCTGCCACGGCGCAACAGGCTCGTGCGACCAGAACATCAGCAGGCCATCGCCAGCGTGCAGCGATGGACCGACCTCGGGCAGCGCCTTTCCGCGTCTGTGCAACTCCTCCAACAACAGCGACTCGCCGCTGAAGCCTGCATAGGTGACGGTGAGCCTGCACGCGACCCTGCGCGTCGGTGGCGGCACCATCTCGTCCCAAAGCCTGCGCGATCTCTCGCTGGTGTATGCCCATAACTCGTCGAAAACCGAAATCGACTGATTGCCGCCCGCAGCGCTGCCCGCGTCAGATGCAATCGCGGTGATGGTGGCGTCGAAGGCGGGAAAGGTGATGCGGCTCTCGGTGAGCCGCGCCTCGCGCTTGAGCACCGGCGACACCTCAACAATGCGGCGCACCATCTCGAACACGCGGCCACGCGCCTGCTCCTGGTCGTTGGCGCAGAGGGTCGCCTCGGGATAGGCACCGCCGAACAATAACGTCAGCGTCAGCACATGCAGCGCAGCGAACGTCGTCTTTCCACTTTTCTTCGGGCAACTGTAAAGCTGCTCGGGGTAGAGCAGCTTGCCGTTCTCACCGAACTTGAAAGCATGCGCGAGAAAGGCGCGCTCCGCTGGCAGCAGCTCGAACGGCTTCTTGGTTTCAGGATCGTGCAGCACCTCCTCAACGAAAGAGATCGGTGAGGCCCGCCAGCAGGCAAGCCCGGAGGGTGTCAGCTCAGGCATTACGCCGACGCTCATGGCTGCCGCTCCACGCGCGCAGCCTCACGCTGCTGCCGCAGGTCTGCACGCAGCAGATCGCCGAGCGACAAGCCAACGTCACGGGGCTTAACGCTCAAGACCAAGGCTTTCGAGAATGCGCCTCAAGTGAGACGCCGCGCGGCCATAGCAATCCAAGTCAATTTGCTCGCCCTTGCTCAGCCGTCCTTCAGCCTGCTCAAGCTCCAGCTCCAGGGTGGAGGCGCGCTTGATCAGTGAGAGCTGCGCCTCGCTGAGCATGTCTCGACCGCCGAGATCGGACACATGCCCAACAATCAGATCGCGATAGCGGCGCGACCAGGCACTATTGCCATCGCCGTCAACGAACAGCCGACGGCCATTGCTCACCGCGCTGCGGATGCGCTTCGGGCGGCTGTCAGCGCCGTGACGCCCGGTGGACGAATCGAGGGACATTTCGGGCATCTGTTAGCCCTAAAATTACGAGCGCGATTTTCGCTACCTGCGGTAGCCGCTCGGCGCTTCCGCTGCTTCCCGAGGGCTTCCCCTGAAAGCACGGCCCGCCAGGTTAGGCCAGATTCGCGCGGGGAAGCAAGCCAGCGCCGACCTGAGCCATTGACAGGGCGAAATGCCCCAGCGAACCCCAGCTTACCCCCGAAAACGGCCGCTCGGTTGTGGTCGAAAGCGACCGGCGGCAGGACATTGCGCAGAGCGAGCAGGCGATCTTTTTTCGAGGGTAGCGGGTCGGCGGCGGGCCATTACCCAGGCATCGCGTCGGTAGTAACCTCGATTTTGCGTTAGAAAGATACAATGATTTCCAGCGACGAGAACTTGCCACCAATCAAGTCAGTGGCCGAGCTAGGCAGCGCGCTAGCCAAGCTGGAAGTCGCAGTTAAGACCCATGCCCATTGGCGCAGTTGGTTTCGCGGCCATTCGCGGACAGGTTGGCCATTGAAGCCAGGCGTGTATCGACCGACCTTTGGCCAGCCACTAAATGAACGAGACCGCCTCTATATTGAACAGCATTTAAATCAAGAGTTCACGGTCATGTCCGCTGGACTGCGGACGGGAAGGGAGTCGGTTGAAGAAATCTACTTCCTTCAACAGCATTATCGAATGCCGACTCGGCTACTTGATTGGACTACCAGCGCACTAGCTGCTCTCTATTTTTCTTGTTGCGGCGATCCGGACGTGGACGGTGATGGTGAACTATTCTTGATGGACGCCTACAAGTTCAGATTTCCAAATAGTGTGCCAAAATCTCGCCGCGGTGTAGCAACGTCCAGACATCCCGAAGTCGGTGATGCAATCCGCGTGATCAGTGAATGGAAGGACGAAACCCGTTTTCCAGATTACATAATCCCAGTGCGGCCAGACTCTTTCGAACGCCGCGTGGCCTTACAGCGTAGCTGTTTTACGTTTCACGTACCGAATCATCAAGCGTTGACCAAGGCGGAGAATCCGACACTACGCAACCTGCGCATTCCCGCTAACAGCAAGAAACCCATCTTGCTGGAGCTGCGCCTGCTTGGAATAGATCACTTCTCGATCTTCGGCGACCTTGAACACTTGGCCCGGTTTTTGAAAGAAGCGCACAACGTCACCTAACTGGAACGGCGAAGCCTGCGCTCCTCCCGGAGCTTGGTGATTGAGCGTCTCTGGTAGACTCATCGGAGAGAGGGTCGCGACCTTATCGAACGTCGCTCGCGGGCATGAGATCGAGAGAGGGCTGTATAGTTGAGGATAGCCTACCAATTTTGGTAGGCGTTAACGTTTTCGTGGGCATTCCAGATGGTTAGGGAGCGTGCCAACGATACAACGCGGGATGGCCGGGGCGGGGCCTGCCAATACGAATGATGCGGCCCGCTTTGATCAGTCGCTCTCGCGCTTCTGGAAGTTTCCTCCGGGGCCATCCCCAAACATCCGCGAGCCCGTCCGCGATCCAGAACGTGCTATCGCGGCCATTGTGCGCTTGCAGATGGTCGAGCAATGCGAGCGTGAAGGGCTCTGCGATCAGCGCATCCACATCGGCCTTCGGAAGCCATGATCCGTGTTGCCCGAAGCGGTTGCGGCCCTCGGACGTGTACTTCCAGATCGAGCGCACGATCCCAGTGATCTCTGCCTCGGCCATCGGCTCGGCAAACTCCTCGTTGAGTGTCTTGGCCCGATCTAGCAGTTGCTCGAAGTCATCGCAATGGTGGGCCTCACGGCCCAAGTGAGCAAACATTTTATAATTTCGGCCGCTGCCCTCCCGCATCTCTGCCCACGGTTTCGGGCTGGATGGTGTCGGGGACGGTGATGGCTTGCGCGAGTAGTAGAGCCCGGCATCGAGCCCGCGCATGACGGGCAGTCGCCGGAGATCATCGAGGCTGCCCTCGATGATCTGATAGTTGCCGTTTGCTGTCACCGACGGCGGCACGATGGCCAGGCCCGCGCCGAGCACATCAATGGGCAAGTCTTGCGCCTTCCAGGGCCGGATGCTGCGCTTCTCGCCGCTGTGGCGGTAGAGAGCATGAAACTTCCCCGATCCGGTGCGGGTGATCAGCGGCGTCGGGCCGTGGCGATCCATTGCATCGCGCAGCACACGTTCGTCAGTCGTGTCCACATCGAGCACGGTGAGGCGGCTTCGCGGCCCGGCATAGAAGCCGAACGCCGTCGCGTTTGCGAACTTCGGCTTCGCGGCGATCTCTGTTGAGCCCCGACAACCAAACAGTTGCGGATGCTCCACAAGCGGCCGCTTCTCGGGGGAGCATGGGATTAGCGCGACACCATGCTCCGCATAGCGGGGCTGCCATCGCGCGAACGTCATGGCGAGTCCCCTGCGCGCGTCCTGCGCAGAAACGGCGGGATGTCGGGCATCTCGCCGGGGCCATCCGGCGGGTGCAATGGCGCTCCCAACACCTGCTTGACGCGGTCGAGCAGCACCTTCCACTCGATGTGATCCTTGGGATCAGTTCTGACGCGGGCGCGGTCAATGACGAAGCGGGCGAACTCGCGCAGCAGGTCGAGTTCTTCGTCAGGGGCGACGGCTTCGCGGACGGCGGTCTCGGCTGGCAGCGGCTTGGGAACCGCAGCCTTCTTCGCCGCAATGTCCCGCTTGAAGTCCTCCACGGTCCGGCGCTTCGGTTTCGGCCGCGCCTTGCCGTCTTTGCCGACAGTCTTGGTCAACTGGGGAAATTCCCCAGTTGCTTCTTTCTCGGCTCGAACTGATGCGACCGTTTTGTGATCGGCCTTCACCGTCTCGGCGATCTGCCGGTTCGATTTCTCGGGCGTGGCCTTGAGCAGCTTGGCGATCAGGTCGCGCTTCTGCTCGCCAGTGAGATGACGGCGATTAATGTTGGCGCTGATCACATAGCTGTACGGATCGACCGACTTGTCGAGCACGATCACCTTGTCGCAGGCGAGAAAATCCTCGCCCGCCATGAGGCTCGGCGCGCCGACGATGACCTGACAGCCCGTCGTCATTTCGATAGCGTCGAGGCGATTGCGACCATCGAGCAGTTGCTCCGGCGCTTTTGGATCGGCGCGCCACAGCGCGATGGGGCTGGTGAGGCCGCTCTTGATGATGTCTTCGCCGAGCGTGCGCAGCTCGTCGGGCGACATCAGCGGGAATAGTTCGGCCGCCGGATGTACCGGCAGCACATCGCGCCAGGACTTGGCGCTGTCTTGCGATGTAGGCAATTGCGCAGTAGAGGATTCGCCGCCGCGCTTACCAGCCGCGGGCAAATCCTGGAAGGGCTTTCGGGGATCGCCTCCCCGAGGCCCTTTCGCATGATGGTGCATGGCGCATCCTCATGCGACTTCGGCCGACACGCCGCCCTGGGCGCAACGCGCCTGAAAGTCGGCGTTGTCGTCCTCGCCGATGCCGATTCGACGCTCGGACAACCGTGTGACGCGGACCTTACCGGCGCGGATGATGCGTCGGCCGGTCGCTTCGCTGATAGAGTTGAGGACGCACCACTGCTTGAAGGAGAGAATGCGCTGGCTTCGGTGGGATGTTTTGCGCTGGCGCTCCCGGCGCTCGTGTTCTCGGAGTGTCATTGGCGAGTTCTCCCGTTAATCCGGGGGCTCGCCATTTCCAAAAAACTAACGCCGGACGAGCCCATATGGCTCTCCGGCGCGCAACCCGAAGCATATTTCGGTCTACCTATGTTGGCAAACCGGCGGAGGGCGCCCCCCGCTACGCTGTGCGCCGCCTTCGGCGGCATTCTTCTCGTACCGTCCAGCACTGAGTGCTGCCAACCACTCCATAGCGTGGCTTTTTTCCGTGGCCCGCACGCTGGTTTCCAGCGCCCCGCATTATCGGGATGGCAGCGAATCACTTAGCACAAACCACGAACAGTCTCAACGCATCATGTGCGCTCTAACACTGTCGCTTGTGGAAAGGCGACGACCTTGCGCCGCCCATCGCGACCCTCGATCAACGCACGAAGGTGACGGTCCCACGTGGCAACCGCGTTGTGCACCGCGCGTGCGTATTTGCTCTTGTTGTAAACGCCGACGATGCCGCCGCGATGACCGCTTTGATGATTCAGAATCTCTTCGACCACGTGCGGCTCGACTCCGATGTCGCACATGCGCGTGGCGGCCGTTCGTCGCAAATCGTGCAGGGTCCACGGCCGAACCTGATCGCCGAGCCGAGCGTCGAGCGCCTTCTTGTGCTCCGCCCATGACGTGAAGCCGCGATCAGTGCGTGCGCCGAACAGAAGATCGCGGCCGACAACCTGCGGCACGCTGGCGATGATCTCGCGCGCCAACGACCCCAACGGCAATGAATGCTCGCGACCATTTTTCGCTCGCTTGGCCGGAATGGTCCATGTGGTGCGCTCGGTGTTGAGTTCAGGCCAAGCACATGCCCCGACCTCGCCGCGTCTCTGGCCGGTCGTGATCAATAACCGCACAATCCGGTTGAAGTCCGTTTCCTCGCTTGTCGCCTTCCAGATTGCGACCAGCTCTTGATCGCTCAGCACCCTCTCGCGCGACGGCGGCGCCTTCGGCTTGGCCGTGCCGATAGTCGGATTCGTCTCCGCGAGCCCCATCTCCATCGCCCATGTGTACATTGCACTGAGCGCCGTACGGGCGCGACCCGCCGCAACCTGCCCGTTCTCCCGCGCGATGATCAGCACGCGGGCGGCAACGTCGCGACGGGTGACGGTATCGACCGGCAGGCTGTGCAGAGTCTTGAAATAGGGTCCTTCCAGATAACGCCTTACCTCGGTGAGGGTGCGTGCCCGCACGGCGTCTTCCTTTGCCGCCAGATATTGCTCGGCCAACGCAGCGACGATGAATCGGTCGGCCGAAGCGCGCCGTTTCTTTTCAGTTGCCGGGTCCTGGCCGAGCGCAACCTTGGCGAGGATTTTCTTCGCCTCATCTCTTGCCTGCTCTGCGCTCAAGATCGAATTGAGCGTCATGCGCCGGGTCTGACCGGCATGGCGATATTGCGCGACCCATGAGCGGGCGACCTTGTCCCCGCTCTGGCGCAGCCGGTAGCCGAAACCGGGCAGGTCTTCGTCGAAGAAGATCGCATCGGTCTTGCCGACCGGCAGCATCAGCGCCGTGACGGCCTTGGCGGTGAGCTTCATAGGAAGTCCTTTCGGGAAGCGGACGGGAAGCGGAAGGGTGCTTCGTCCTGACATTTCGTGGCTGAAACGGTCAGATAAAAATGCCGCTGTTCCCGAGGAAAAGCAAGGGCCTTGACGCTTCCCGACAACCTATGACGCCCTACGGCCCCTAACGGCGGTCAGGTGCAGCTGGTGTTCAGCACCGTCCCCGCGGCGATCGAGTATATCAAAGGCGGCAGGCTGCGCCCGC
>Ga0306920_100013423_pt1 | contig 11164 bp, 11 predicted proteins | sample flu12Cox44000170_FD_204666 | JGI IMG/M metagenome (GOLD analysis project Ga0306920, IMG submission 204666) | Lab enrichment of tropical soil microbial communities from Luquillo Experimental Forest, Puerto Rico - flux4day.12C.oxic.44.000.170 (v2)... | ecosystem: Environmental > Terrestrial >...
AGAGTGATGAAATCGAATTTGGCTGGGACAACGAGTTCGGCCGATCCGAGGTCAACGTCGCCGGCTTTGACATTGCGACCTATCCGGTGACCAACGGCGATTGGTTGAAATTCGTCGCAAATGGCGGGCCCGTTCCCGTGTTTTGGCGCGAGCGTAACGGCGAATGGTTTCTGCGCTTGGTGTTCGAGGAGATTGCCCTGCCGCTCTCCTGGCCGGTATACGTCTCGCACGACCAGGCTGATGCGTACGCGCGCTGGGCTGGGACACGGTTACCGACCGAAGCCGAGTATCATCGTGCGGCATTCGGCACACCGAGCGGCGAGGAGCGTCCTTTCCCTTGGGGCGCGGAGCGCCCCACCGCCGCCCACGGGAATTTTGATTTCGAGCGTTACGATCCGGAGCCGGTCGATACGCATCCTTCAGGCACGAGTGCTTGGGGTGTCGCAGAGCTCATCGGCAACGGCTGGGAATGGACCGCTACGCCCTTTGGACCTCTGCCGGGCTTTGAACCGATGGCTTCGTATCCACTGTACTCCGCCGACTTCTTCGATGGGAAGCACTACGTGATGAAGGGCGCGTCTCCGGTAACGGCTCGCGAGTTGATCCGCCGCTCGTTCCGTAACTGGTTCTACGGCGATTACCCTTACATGTACGCGAAATTTCGTTGCGTAGCAGCGTAATGACCAAGACGCTGGTGACCGTCGCATACGGCGACGGAATCGGGCCCGAGATTATGGACGCCACGCTGCGAATTCTCGATGCGGCCGGCGCGCGCCTCGAGCTGGAACCGATCGAGATCGGCGAATCGATCTATAACAAAGGAATCAGCAACGGCATCGAGCCGGCCTCCTGGGAATCGCTGCGCCGGACGAAGGTTTTTCTCAAGGCGCCGATTACGACACCGCAGGGCGGCGGCTTCAAGAGCCTCAACGTCACCGTCCGCAAGACGCTCGGGATGTACGCCAACGTGCGACCCTGCACGTCGCTCTACCCGTACGTCGCGACGAAACATCCACATATGGACGTCGTGATAGTGCGCGAAAACGAGGAAGACGTCTACGGCGGCATCGAGCACCGGCAGACGAACCAGGTCGCGCAGTGTTTGAAGTTGATTTCACGCCCCGGCAGCAAGCGCATCATTCGGTATGCGTTCGAATACGCCCACGCCAACAAGCGTAAGAAAGTCACGTGCTTCACCAAAGACAACATCATGAAGATCACGGACGGCCTATTCCATCGGACGTTCAATGAGATTGCGGCCGAATATCCCGAGATCGAGCACGAGCATTGGATCGTCGATATCGGTGCCGCGAAAATGGCCGACACCCCGGAGTCCTTCGACGTAATCGTCATGCCGAATCTCTATGGAGACGTACTTTCCGACGTCGCGGCGCAAATCACCGGGTCGGTCGGGCTAGCCGGTTCGGCAAATATCGGCGACCACTGCTCGATGTTCGAGGCGATTCACGGCTCCGCGCCGCGCCGCGCCGGGCAGAATCTCGCTAACCCATCGGGCCTTCTGCACGGAGCGATCCTCATGCTCGTGCACATCGGACAGGCTGACGTTGCCGAACGCGTCCACAACGCTTGGCTTCGCACGATCGAGGACGGCATCCATACGTACGACATTTATAAGGACGGTACGTCGCGCCAGAAGGTCGGCACGAAGGAGTTTGCCGATGCGGTCGTGGCGCGCCTAGATAAAAAGCCCCAGCATCTCACGCCGGTCGAATACGACAAAGAAGCGCAAATGAACCTCGCGATTCGGCCGGCCGGAAAACCGCCGATGAAGCTGCGCGCCGGTGTCGACATTTTCATCGATCGGCGCGACGGCAATCCCGATCAGATCGCCGCGGTGATGCAGCAGTTCGGTATTCCCGGCGTCAAACTCACGACGATCAGCAATCGCGGCACCAAGGTCTGGCCCAACGGCAATCCCGACACCTATTGGAGCGATCATTGGTGCTGCCGTTTCGAAGGCGACGGCCAACCCTTTGGCGCCGAACACATTATCAAGCTCTTAGCGGCGGCCAATCATGCCGGCTTCGACGTTATCAAAACCGAGGGACTTTACACGTTCAATGGAGAGCGCGGCTACTCACTAGCTCAGGGAGAGTAACCAACGCGCATCGTCAGTCTTTTGCCGAGCGCAACCGAGATTCTGTTCGCGATCGGCGCCGGCGATGACGTCGTGGCGGCAACGCACGAATGCGACTATCCGCCCGAAGCGCTGCGTTTGCCGAAGGTTAGTTCGTCTGCCGGACCGCAATTGCGGGATCCCGGCGAGATCGACCGTCACGTGCGAGCAGCGATCCATGCGGGATCGAGTCTCTATAAGCTCGACACCGGACTGCTGGAGAGTTTGGCCCCCGATTTAATCGTCACGCAAGAGCTCTGCCCCGTTTGCGCGGTGTCCTACCAGATCGTCGCGAATGCCGCCAAGCAATTGCGCTCCGACCCTCGCGTCGTATCCTTGGAGCCTTCGTCACTCGACGACGTGCTAACAAATATCGAATACCTTGGCGAAATTACGGGCCGAGCCGAAGGTGTGCGTCGATTAATTGAATCGTTGCGCACGCGCATAAACGTTTTGACGCGCCGGCGTGACAATATGCCGCGGCTTCGTACACTCGTGCTGGAATGGACAGATCCGCCGATGAGCGCGGGGCACTGGATTCCGGGATTGATCGAACTTGCGGGAGGCATCCCGATCCTAGCCCATCCGGGTGCGAATTCGCAGCACTTGAGCTGGGACGAGATCGCTGCTGCGGATCCGGATGCCGTGATCGTAGCGCCATGCGGTTTCGATCTCAATGCAACAAAGCGCGCGATCGCGCAACTCGACGCCCGCGCGCAGTGGAAATCTCTGGCGTCCTATCGCAGCGGTCGAATCCTCGCCATGGACGGTAACGCTTACATCAGCCGCCCTGGACCGCGGCTGGTCGATTCCGCCGAAATCGTCGCTGGGTGGTATACTACGCTGGCGGAGTATGCTGGATGACCGCGCCCCCCGAAATGCGCATGCATTTTGGGAAGCGAGGAAAGTCCGGGCTTCACAGGGCAGGGTGCAGGATAACGTCCTGTCGGGGCAACTCGAAGGAAAGTGCCACAGAAACATACCGCGGGCAGCCAAGCTGCCCGCAAGGGTGAAATTGGGAGGTAAGAGCTCCCAGAGAACTGCGGCGACGCAGGCTCGGGTAAACCCCACCTGAAGCAAGACTGCTCGACTGTACGGATGGCCCGTCCGAACGAGCTATGTCGCATCGAGGCGCTCGGTAACGAGCGTCCCAGAGAGATGGTCATCGCCCACTGTGTGGGAACAGAATCCGGCTTACAGGCGTACTCCGCCTTGGGGCCCCAATTCGAAACTGATGGGGTGTCGCGGCCGTTGTAGCGAAAGAGTATCCATAATGAGCCACCAGTATTTCACGCCGGAGATGACGGTCGACGAGGCGTTCAAGCTGCACGCTGGGGCGCGGCGCGTCTTTGCGCGCTTTCATCTAGGCGGCTGCTCGAATTGCGCAATCAGCGAATCGCACACCATCGGCGCAATCAGTGTCGATTACGGAATCCCGCTCAGCATGCTGCTCGATAATCTCAACGCGCTCTTCGATCAAGGTACGTTAGCGATCGGCGCACGCGTTCGCATTCCTGACGAGATTCGTGCCAAGATCCCGCAGCTCGCGAACGTGCCGGATGTCGGTGAGATTATCGGCGTTGACAGCGGCGCTTACACGGCCGACTTTGGTGACGTACGCCTCCAGGGGCTCGCCGAGGATTTCATAGTCGTCGAGCCGGAAACGGCGGCGAGCTAAAGCGCCTTGCGAGCGGCGAACCCTTCTTCGATGCCGTGCCAATGGGCGACGCGCGACTCGCCGAGTTTCCAACATAGGTAGATCGGTTCGTCGGCGCGCATCGCGGGAAAATCTACGAGCCCGAGATCGATGTCTTTGACGACGCACCCAAAGGATTCGATTCGATAGATCAGCCGTCCGATCTCGTGCTTGAGTTCGGCGAAACGGGGTGCGGGCAAAGGTGAGCGCACTCCGGCAAGACGGGGGCGTCGCGTCGGCTCCGAATGGTGCAGCGCGGGATCGGCCTCAAGCAGTTTGATGGCGAGTTCGCGGCGGCGGTTCAACAACTCCTCAATCAGCGGCTCGAGCTTTGGAATGAGGGCGTTGGCGCGGTCGGGCGAAAAGAGTTTCATATGAGTTCGCTGCGCATCGTCTTCGTGACGGGCCTTTCAGGTGCGGGCTTGAGTCAGGCAATCAAATCGTTTGAGGACTTGGGCTTCTACTGCATCGAACACCTGCCTCCGGTCGTGCTCGATGCGGCAGTGGGGGCTTTGGAGCACTCATCGGAACGGAACGTCGCCATTGCACTCGACGTCCGGAGCGGCGCGCGACTGGGCGATCCGCGATCCGCAATCGACCGTATCATAGAAACCCATAACGCGCGCGTGCTCTTCCTCGATGCGGCGGACGAGCTGCTCGTCCGGCGGTTCAGTCAGACGCGGCGTCGTCACCCGTTTTCGCATGCCGGGTCCGTGCTCGAGGCCATCCAGGCCGACCGGCGAGTGCTCGCTCCGCTACGGGAACGTGCGGACGTGGTCATCGACACGACCAACCTGACCCACGGAGGGCTTAAAGACCGTATTGGAGCGGCGTTTCTCGACGATGGGTCCGTTCGTCTGGGCGTAACCTTCGTCGCGTTCGGCTTCAAGTTCGGGTTGCCGACCGACCTCGATCTGCTCTTCGACGTTCGATTCTTACGCAACCCCAACTACGAGGAACCGCTTGCTGCACAGACGGGGGAGGATGCCGACGTCGGCGCATTTATCGAAGATGATCCTTCGCTCGTTCCGTTCCTTGCGAAGGTCAGCGATTTGCTCGACTACTTGTGGCCTCGTTGTCTTGCCGAAGGTAAGACCCAGTTTACGATTGGAATCGGCTGCACCGGTGGCCGGCACCGCTCCGTCTACATCGCGCGCCGGTTGATGCGGCAATTTGCCTCCGACGTGCGTTTAGATTTGTCTTTCGAGGCGCGCGACCTCGGCCGGGTTGCCTGATGCGCGAACGATTCGAGCGTTCACTGCACTGGCTAGTACCCGGGCTCGGGGTTAAGCGTTGGCTCCTGCTCGCCGTGTTCGGCATTCTGTTGTTGCTCGACGCGGTTACTCGTTGGTTTATCGCCGAAGGCACGGGCATCCACATCAACGAGGTACTCGACGACATCGTCGACGATTATTTCTCGCCGGCTTACCTCACTTGGGTTCTGGGTGTCGGGGGACTCGTCGCGCTCATCGCCGGAACGTGGATCGGGATGAGGACGGTTGTACGGATTGCGCGCGGAGGCAACCCGAAGGGGTTTCGCGACGCACTTGTCGGCCGGCGTTTGCAACAGGGCTACAAGATCGTTGCAATCGGCGGCGGCACCGGGCTTTCGACGCTCTTGCGTGGTCTGAAGCGCCGGACCAGCAACCTGACTGCGGTCGTCACCGTCAGTGACGACGGCGGCTCTTCCGGAAGGCTGCAAAAAGAACTGGGTGTTCTGCCGCCGGGCGACATTCGCAACTGCCTGGTCGCATTGGCCGATGACGAGGCTCTGGTGACCGATCTCTTCCGCTATCGCTTTACCGAGGGCGAGGGTCTGAGCGGCCATTCCTTCGGTAATCTCTTCCTAGCCGCGATGAGCGGCATAACCGGCAACTTCGATCGTGCCGTCAAGGAATCGAGCCGGGTGCTCAACGTCGTGGGGCGCGTCTTACCCGCGACGCTGGGCGTCGTTCGGCTCTGCGCGGAGCTCGACGACGGCAGCATCGTCGAGGGAGAATCAAGAATCTCCGCGGCGACGCGTCCGATCAAGCGCGTCTTCTTCGATCCCCTCGCGGCCGCGCCGCTCGACGAAGTCATTGAGGCGATCCGCGACGCCGACGCGATCGTGCTGGGGCCGGGCTCGCTCTTCACCTCGATTGCGCCAAACTTTCTGGTGAGCCGCATCGCGCGCGAAGTCGCCGATGCGCACGCGGTCAAGATGTATGTCTGCAACGTCATGACGCAGCCGGGAGAGACCGATGGAATGACGGCAGCCGATCACGTTGAGGCGTTGCTCGCCAACGCGGGTGAGCGCGTCTGTGACTACGTTATCGTCAACGACCAGCCTCCCTTGCGATTGCGCGAGGCATATGCGTTAGAAGGACAGGTGCCGGTCGAGCCGGATACGGAACGCATCGCTGCGCTAGGACTTGAGCCCGTGACGGCCGCAGTCATCGGCGAAACCGAGACGGTGCGTCACGATCCCGATAAACTCGCTACGGTGGTCTTGGGAATCGTCGACCGCACCGTCGCCGATCGCGCAACACTGGTAAAACCGGCTAGTGCTTACCGCCGCTCAACCGCATACGGCTAAAAGACCCTAGTTGGAGGTCTTGTTACTGTCCGGGCTGTTGGGTGAGTGTTACGTTCAGTTGGAACGGCTTGCCAGGTTCGATGTTCGTACTCGACGTGAGCGCTTTATAGCCTTTGGCCGACACCGCGTAATCGGCGATTCCGCTGGGAACCTTATCGATTGAAAAATGGCCGGTGGCGTCGGTCGTGGCTGTGAGCACGGTATCGATCGTGACGAGCGCACCGGCGACCGGTCCATTCGTTCTTGCATCCACGATGGTACCAGTCACGCTGGCGTAACCTGCCGCCGGTGGAAGCTGATCGGTGTTGCACGCTTGCGTGCCAAAAAGAACCAGCGCGGCCACCGCCAAGAACCGACCGGCAAGTGATTTCATAGGTGAAGGTGTTCGCCGCGCGGAAGCCGCCGCTCCTATGGCAAGCACCGCTCCGTCGCGGCGCACCGCCCGCCTCGCCTACTCTGAAAATGCCCTCGAGGCGATCGGCCGGACGCCGCTTGTTAAGCTGAACAAGGTCGTCGACGGCGCATCGTGTTTGGTGCTCGCCAAAGTCGAGTACGTCAATCCCGGAGGAAGCGTCAAGGACCGGCCGGCCGTCGCTATGCTCGATGCGGCAGAGCGGCAGGGGCTATTGCGTCCGGGGGGCACGATCGTCGAGCCGACCAGCGGCAATACCGGAACCGGCTTAGCGATGGCCGCAGCGATCCGCGGGTACCGCTGCATCTTGGTCATGCCGGATAAGATGTCGCGCGAGAAGATCGATCTCTTGCGCGCCTACGGCGCCGATGTCGTCACCACGCCGACGAACGTGCCGCCCGACTCACCCGAGTCCTACTATAGCGTCGCGAATCGCCTTGCGTCGGAGATACCCGGCGCCTTTCAACCGAATCAATTTCATAACCACTTCAATCCCGACGCACACTACCATACAACCGGTCCTGAGATCTGGGAGCAGACGCGCGGTACGATCACGCATTTCGTTGCGGGAATCGGTACCGGGGGGACGATTTCCGGTACGGCGCGCTTCCTGAAAGAGCAGAATCCCGCCATTCACGTCGTCGGCGCGGACCCTGAAGGCTCGATCTACTCCGGCGATATCCCGCGCTCGTACGCGGTCGAGGGAATCGGGATGAACTACCTGCCGGAGACCGTCGACCTGCGCGTCATCGACGAAATGGTGCGCGTCTCCGACCGCGATTCGTTTCTGATGGCGCGCCGGATCGCGCGCGAGGAAGGTTTGCTGGTCGGTGGCTCTTCAGGCACGGCCGCGGTGGCCGCCGTCAAGCTCGCGAAGACCCTCCCGTCCGAGGCGATCGTGGTCGTAATTCTGCCGGATTCAGGGCGCGGCTATATGTCCAAGATTTTCAACGACGACTGGATGATCGCCAACGGCTTCCTCGCCGATTCCAAACGCCGCGCGACCGTGGGCGACGTGCTGCGCAGCAAAACGCCGGTGCCCCCGCTCATTACGGTACAGCAGGAAGATACCGTTAAGACGGCACTCGACCTATTGCGCAAATACGAGATTTCGCAGTTGCCCGTCATGAAGGGGCGCGAGCAGGTCGGCAGCGTTAACGACGTCGGCGTGATGCAGAGCGTCTTCGACCACGCCGACATCATTCACCAGCCCGTGAGTGACGTAATGACACGGCCTTTTCCGGCGCTCGAGCAATTCGAAGAGATCGACCGCGCCTATAAGCTGCTTACGCTCGCGAATCCCGCAATCGTAGTAACCGACGAAGGCGAACCTATCGGCGTGCTGACGCGCCAGGATATCATCAGTTTTCTCTCGACCAGTTCCGACGTCGTTGGAAAGTGACCCTTCGATGGAGCCTGTCCTGAGCGCGTCGAAGGGCTCAAGCGACAGCAGACGTATGAGATTTGCCACTGCGGCGATTCACGCCGGGCAGGAGCCGGATCCCGCCACCGGTGCGACAATCGTACCAATCTATCAAACCTCGACGTACACGCAGACACGCGTCGGCGAGCATAAGGGCTTTGACTACAGTCGCACGATCAACCCCACACGCCTCGCGCTAGAACGCCAGCTCGCGGCTCTAGAGGATGCGCGGTTTGCGGCCGCCTTCGCCAGCGGAATGGCGGCAACGTCCGCCGTGTTGGGACTGCTCGCGGCTGGCGATCACGTGGTGGTCAGTGATGACTTATACGGCGGAACGTACCGGCTCTTTTCGCGCGTATTGGAGCGCTACGGCCTGCACTTTACCTACGTTGATATGACCGACCTCGGCGCGGTGCGTGCCGCCGCGAAGCCGGCAACCAAGCTCTTTTGGGTCGAAACGCCAACCAACCCGTTGCTCAAAATCGTGGATATCGCCGCGATCGCCGCCCTGCGCCGTGGCGACCAAATCGTTGCGGTCGACAATACTTTCGCCACGCCGTACTTCCAGCATCCGCTCGCGCTCGGCGCGCAGATCGTCGTCCACTCGACGACAAAGTATATTGGCGGCCATAGCGACGTCGTCGGCGGTGTTGCGATCACCGACGATCCGGGAATCGACGAGCGAATTCGGTTTCAGCAAAACGCCGTCGGCGGCGTTCCCGGACCGCACGATGCGTGGCTGACGATGCGCGGCGCAAAAACGCTCGCAGTGCGGATGCGGGAGCATGCGCGCAACGCACAGGTCATCGCGGAATTCCTCGAGTCGCGCAAGGACGTCGCTCGTGTCTACTACCCAGGCTTGCGCTCCCATCCGCAACACGAACTTGCCAAGCGGCAGATGAGCGGTTTCGGCGGCATGCTCTCTTTTGTGATCGACGACGCGCAGCGCGCCTTGGACGTGGCCAGCGGTTTGCGCTACTTCAGTCTGGCCGAGAGCTTAGGTGGAGTCGAGTCGCTGATCTGCCATCCGGGACGAATGACGCACGGATCGATCCCAAAGGAAGATCGCGAGCGGCGGGGCATCAGCGACGGACTTCTGCGCGTTTCAGTTGGCATTGAGGATGCGACGGATTTGCTTGACGATCTCTGCCATGCGCTGGACGCGACGCCGGCTAAGGCTGATAGAGCGGGTATTGCGTCGCCGTCACCTGCTTGAGCACGCGGCGGGCCTCGTCGGCGCTCGCATCACCTAAGCGTGTCGTCTCCGAAAGAACGATTCCGCGCTGACCGTCGGCCCACACGATCGCAAATTCTTTGCGCGCGTCGAATCCGCTGCCGTAAGCGACCTCGACGAAATATGCCGGCATCCCATTGAGCAGCGCCATCGGCGTCTTGTTTCGGATGAGCGTGCCTTCTTGCGCGCCGTGCGTCTGGCTTTCGAACTGCCCCTCCCATTGATTGGGAGGCCCATCAAAGGCTTCCATGGCGAGCGTGATCGTGCGCGCATCTTCTTTTCCGGGATTCAGCAACCACACGGCGACCGTCTGCAGATCTTGACTGAGCTGCTGGAGCGACAATTCTTGGCGGGCCAACAGCACGGCATCCGCGGGCGCGGTAAAGTTCATCCCGGGATCGCTATAGGTGTGTGGGTCGGGAGTCGCCGTCGGCGGCGGTTCAATCTGCGCGACGACCGGCCGCGGGGCGGCAAGCGCGACGAGCACGGTAAGAACGATCGTCAACTGTTTCATGCTTCATCTAAAACGGCGGCAAGCGCCGGGAGCGAGATTTCGTAGCGATATCCGACGTTGCGATGATCGTCGTCGAATTCCTCGTGGCGCACGTCGAGACCGAGCTCGCGGATCCGCTGCGTGACCACGCGCGCACCGATGTCGAGACTGTATTCATCGCAGCGACCGCAGTCGAGATATCGCAGACGTAACCTGTCGAGCTCGACGCGCTTGCCGCCTACTCTCTCGGCCGGATCGAAGGCCAGCCACCGCGCGAACACGTCTTCGGCGAGCTCCCCGCTTGCCGAGTCGAAAGGCAAGTCCAGGTCGAAGGCCGTTGCACTGCGGGGCGAGTAGGCAGCCGCGTATGCAAGCATCTCCATCGTGGTGTATTCGGCCGTGCTACGTTTCGGCTTGCGCTCGAAGGCCGTTACGAAATCCTCGATATTGAAGTCATGCGCTTCGAGAGTGCGTTGAACGGTCGTAAACGCGGGTACATGCGCGTAGGGAAAATACGAGTCGCCACTGTGCGAGGCAAACGCTGCAAAGACACCGGGATGTTCCAACACGAGATGCATCGCGCCGAAACCACCGGAGGATTTACCCAAGACAGCGCGGCCGCCTTCAGTCGCGATCGTTCGATAGCTCGCGTCGACGTGCCCGATCACGTCGCGAACTGTGTAGGTCGCGTAGCCGCCATTGTGAATCGAATCCACATATTGCGACCCACCCAAGCGCGTGAATCCATCTACCAGCACGACTAGCGCCGCAGGCATACGGCGCTCGCGAATCAGACGATCGGTCCATTGAAGAACGTTAGTCTCCCACGGCCGCGAGGAGATCAGCGCGGCAGCGTCGCCGGTATAACCGTGCAGTACGTAGAGCGCAGGATACCTTCGCGAGCCTAGTGCGTCGTAGCTCGGCGGAAGATAGACGGCGACGGGACGCTCTGATGGATCACCGAGTGGATTTCCAGCTAACGCTTCACTCTTTATGAAATCGAGACGAACGTCGCCCTCGAGGCCAAGAATCCTCGCCAAAGGCTCCTGCATGGCGCGCTGGTTCGTCACGCGAAGAAGCGATGCCTAGATGAGCGAGTTGAAGCGCGCAATCGATTTACGCGGTGCGGTTTCGATCAATGTAATTACGATGATCGGAATCGGTCCGCTCGTAACGATTCCTTTGGTGATCGCT
>Ga0306920_100013429_pt1 | contig 11160 bp, 19 predicted proteins | sample flu12Cox44000170_FD_204666 | JGI IMG/M metagenome (GOLD analysis project Ga0306920, IMG submission 204666) | Lab enrichment of tropical soil microbial communities from Luquillo Experimental Forest, Puerto Rico - flux4day.12C.oxic.44.000.170 (v2)... | ecosystem: Environmental > Terrestrial >...
TTGGGGGATTGGGGATGACAGCTCTTTCGTTCAACAATATCGTCGTCGTCCCCGTTCGTTCTGGCGTCGGATTACGTCTCGGCGCCAACGTTGGATATCTGAAATTCACCCCCACCTCGACCTGGAACCCGTTTTAAGCGGGACGCGGACACGCGCTCCAACTGGGGGAGCACAGCCCCAACGCCGCCCTCTGCTATGCTTGCGGCCGCTCACGGCTCGTCTCGTGGTCGCCGGTCAATCGAGGAGGATCCGATGCGCCATTCACTTGCCTGTTGATTAGCTCGGCACTGGCCGTGCTTGCCGCGTTCTGGTTCGTCTCCGCGGCCGACGCCGCCAAAAAGAAAACCGACAAGCCTTCGGTCAGCGAAATCACCGTCACCAAGCAGCACGACACGGCTTCGCCGAAGCTGTTCATGCAGAAATCGAACGCGCCGAAGATCAAGGGCGAAACGACGCGGCAGCAGCGATAGCTCGCGCCATCCGATCGCGGCGGAGATAAAGCAGACGGCGCCTTCCCGGCGTCGAGCGCCGCACCGCGAAACGCCGGCGCGCCGCGGCGGACCTATTGCACGAGCTCGTAGAGTTTGACCTCGGCCTTGGCGCCCTTGAGTGCGCGGGCGTGACGCACGATCTCCTTGTGCGCTTTGCTGTTGCGATAGGCGGCGATCGCGGCCTCCGACTCCCATTCCGAATAGGAGATGAATTCGGGCGCGTCCTTGCAGCGCAGAAGCTTCTCCGACACGCAACCCTTCTGCTGGATCATGAGCGGCGCGCATTCCGTCTTCCACACGCGCACGGCGTTGTCGCTCTCGGACGGATCGATCTTGATATGGATGAGACGGATAATGGACATGGGCGTTCCTCCTGGCGCGGCGATGCGGCGAGCCACGGCAGGATAACGCAGGATATGCGAGTTTGGTTTATATGTAGGGGTTCGGCGACGTCAGCATCTGCACTGCACAGGACACCATATGAGCCTGCTCGATCGAGCGAAGCGGCATCCGGGATTCACGACGATGACACGGCAGTAAAGCGCATTTGCGATTGCGATCACGCGATGCCGCGCGACGCACGAGGGAGAGCCCCCGGTCCTTCCGGAAGGACCGGGGGCAATGCCCACGGCCCACGCCTAACCGAATAGGCTTGTCGCCGCGATCACAAGTCCTGTTATGAACGCGGCTCCGCATGAGAGCAGAAGGAAGACTTCGGCCATGCAGTTCCCCTAAGCCATGAGCAGAGGCCGAGTGTCTCTCCGCTTCAGGCCGAATTCGGGCGACCGCCATTGATCTCCATACAAAGATGCTGGGTGTTGTGGTGGCGCAACACTCCGATGAGTTTCGTGGGTAAAGAGATACGGCACGGAGGCCGGGAGGTATCTCGTTCCTCAAGAATCAAAGCGCCTAGGCGTGATGTCCGCTGTAAGCAAGGGCCACGTGCACCACGAGCTGGCCTTCGGGAGGATGACGGGAAATGTGTCCCCTGCCTGTCGTATCCTCCGCCAGCACGACGCTACCTGCGGCGAGTCGGCGGACGTCACCGTCACTTGTCTCAAACTCGACCTCGCCGGTCAGCCAGAGCACAAGCAAACGCTGCGGTGGATTGTGCCAATCCACCTCATGCATGCCTGCGGGTACGTAGCAGATGTTGCACCACGAAGCCGCGAAGTTGTCGGAAAGGCGCAGTGGAGGATTGTCTTTGAAAAGCTTCCTTGGTTGTAACGCTATATCGACGTCTTCCATGTGAGTTTCGCCGTTGGTATCGGCAAAAATTCGAAGACATGTCACGCGCTCATCGCTAACGCGTCCACCCGCGATCGCTGCCATATACGGCTCCTTCTTTATTGCCAGCGCAATAAATCACCGAGTAACACGCTGCGGTCTACGAAGGGCCGGAGGCCGAAGGCGCATTGGGCGAAGCAGCCCCGGATGTCGCTTCGCTCATCTGGCCTACGCTTGCTGCCGCTGTGAATCAGGGTTCGGTACCGCGCTCCTTGTGCTAGGCTCAGCGCCAGGAGGACGCCGATGAAATCATTCGTGATCGCGGGACTTTTATCAGCTCTGATGACGGGCGCAGCCAGCAGTCAGGTCTACTATACGTATCCGGAGTGGGACCGGCTGAGCGAGCAGGCCCGCACCCTGTACATCGCGGGGGCTTACGATACCCTTGTCAGCATCGCGTCTGCGGACACCGCGGCGACCTCCCGGCACTATTCGAAGTGCATAAGCGGCCGGCTCACGATTGAACAACTGGCGAAAAACGTCCACGCATTCGTGGCCGCGCGTCCGGATTTGCAAAAAAAGCCGGTGCAAGTCGGATTGATCAATTATCTGATCGACCATTGCGGCGCGCCCCCGAACTAGCAAGGCGATTTTTCGGCCTGCTTACCTTCGCTCCATGGCGCAATGCGCTTCGCTGATTGCGCCCTGCACTCTTAGTACACGAGCAAATGTTGCGGCCGGTAAATCGCGTCGCTCGACGGGATCGCCACGGCCTTATTGTTCGCAGGACTCTGCGGAGCCACCAACGTCATGATCACGAGGATGATCACCGCCAATGCAAGGACCAGTGCGAACCTGAATGCGAGTTCCTGTGCCATCTCTGCCTCCCGGCACTGGGATCAGCCTCCCCGGCACTGCGATCGATGTCGCCTATCCCGGACCTTAGAGGGGAGAATCGCAAACAAGAGTGAGCGAGGTCACACTCGCAAAAAATTTTGCAGCTTAGCGCGGGAGCCTTCTTGTGCCGGATTTTAGGCGGTATGGCACGGACCACCGCGGACGAAACAACGCCAGTCCTTGTTGCCAGGGGCGTGTTGGCAATGAATCTGATTGCTGTCCGGGAACATATTGGCGGCAGACCTTCCCCCATGTGACTTTGCCTGGATCGCTCGCCAGGCCCGCACGGCACTTGCTTGCGCGTGGACTCGGTCGTGGTGAAGGCCGCTTCCGCCGTAGTGAAAATGCCCGCCGATGCAGACCCGCGCCGCTGTTGCCGCATTGCACGCGGAAGCCAGCAATAAAATGGTGACAGGCAAGGTGACAAGTGATCGAAGCATGAGCCGTCCCTTTCCCAGGCCGCATATCGGTACGCGGGGTTTTGTGCCGACTGTCTCCTAAGAGTCGGATCGTCAACGCCACCCCTGAGCGGTGGTTCCTTTTGCAAGGCTGTGGCGACTAGCCTTCGGAACGAAATCGACGGCCCGGAGGCCGAACGGAACCGGCTGTACGCTTTTTTTACTCCGGCAGACACCTCGGAGAGCCGCACCATGCTGCAAAATCTCAGCGAGGAAATCCGCAAATGCCTTCGTCGTGTCGAGATTGCGAATTGGTGGAACCATATTGGTGGAACCATAATGTGTGACTCTAGCCGTTGTCTCGCTTAACTGTTCTGTAACGATGCTTGGACCACCGTATTCCCCATGGCGAATCAACCCGCACCTGCGAACGCTCATCACTTTGCGGTCCCGTTTCCTGACGTCCCGGCATGGGAGGCGCCGGATCCGCTACCGGTGATGCGGCGAGAACTGAAGCTGTTGCTCATCGAGATGAACGTATTGCGAGTGGAACTCGAGCAATTGCGTGCGATGGACCGCGAAGCGCGCAATACGGAGGAATTACTTTCGGTCTCTCTCAACCGAATCATGGAGAGCCGAGACCACTGGCGACGAGAAGCCGAACGCCTGCGCGCGTTAATCGCGGAAGTGCCGCCATGGTCGTTATTCTGGTGGCGGTGTCTTGAGGCGTTTAAGGCGTGGCGAAGACCCACTGACCACGGATTGCACTGCGCCTGAGCAGGTCGAGATTTGACATTAGAAGCGTGCCGAAGCGCTGCTCAGCGTAGAGGCTTCAGCGCACGGGCGCGAGACAAAGTCATTGAGCGCGGAAGTGCTGCCGCGAGTTCCACGGCATCCTGAGGTGTCTGGCTACTCGTCCGCTTTCGGGCAAAACGAAACGACCACCGCCTCAATGGCGAGCCGGCCAAACACGGAATTGGTGGCTGCGAAAGCGCCGCACACGAGTTCCATCTGGCCGCCAAGCCGTCACATTTTGCATGTTCATCGGAGAGCGATGGTGCGCTGGGGGCCGAACGGGGAATCACGCCATGACATTGCTCAAAACGCGTAACACCGCCGAACACGACCGGAACCAGTCGATGGAAACGGAACCGGTGGGAGAAATCCGCGAATTCGTGCGCCGCGACGTCGTAAGCGACCCGGGGCACCCGCCGGAGAACGAGAGCCAGCTCGTGGCCGGCAACGTCAACTCTTTGCTGCAGCGGACAACCGCAACCTCAGTGCAGGAAATCGACAAGCTCATAACCGAGCTGCAGACCTTGAGTAATATGCTGCACGACGAGTCTTCGCGTGTTCAACGCGAGATCGTCCAATATTCAACCTTTACTCAGGCGACCCTGCGGTCGACCAAGATCATCGCCGAAAGCCTCGAGCAGTGGAGGAAGGCTCCCGACACGCAGACGCTATCCGATTGATGGCCTGCCCAAGCGTGGCTGGCGTTAAAGGTATTGGCATCTGGCGAGGCAGGAGTGGCGGCGGCACCTATATTAGAAAGGCCGGCGTCGCCGATGTTCGCCGGGATGGTATCTGCGGAAGGCCCACTCCCGCACCCCATACCCGAGCGCAAACCCGATAATTAGGAGAACTACAATTTCCAACATGCTCGCGAGTTCCACCCACGTGACAACCGCGCGGGTTCGTTTCTCCGAAATATGATCAGTCACCCGCCGGTCAAGGCGCAATCCGGACACGGATCGCGAGCGCTTTCGGCCGCGCCCCGAAGCCGGGGAAAACCCATGGCACGACGGTTGGTCGAAAATTTCACGACCGCCCTCCGACAGCGCACGGCAGACGAAGCGCGATCACGTCAATTTAGGCCGATTGGTGATGCGAAAGGCGCTTCCCTGGCGCCAAAGGCGTTGTGACCGACGATGCGGCGGCGCTCGTGATTTCGCGCGCTGTTACCTTTGCCCTTTCTCTCTCATGAGGGCCATGAGACGCTCCGTTACCGGGTCTAGGCTGGCCTCTTCTGTCATGGGGTTAAGGTTGGGTGTGGCGTCTTCGGCCTCGTCGCCTACCCCCTGATTGTCGGCTTGGCCCGTCGGTTCCGCCGTTCGCTCTAACTGCTGCTCGCGAAAGGATGAGGACAGATCCAATGTCCTGGTCCGCCTCCCCTGCTGCTGCTTGCGAAAGACCCGGAAAACTCTGATCCTGTCGCCCTCAACGGCAAAATCCATGTCGCTATTTTCATTAAGCCGTTCTTTCAACGCGTCTCTTACGCAGTTCTTGGCCCTTTGAGCTTCGGTTCTCAGAATTGAAAGCTTGGCGGACTTGTCTACGTACTCTTCCCAACCGTTGAGCGTCTGAACCTTCTCTATGGGTAGAAAGCCAATCGTCTTTGTCTTGGCTTCGTTCTGATCCGCCATGTTCTTGTCCCTTTACAACATGGCTCTTGTGCCAAAGCATGGTTCACGGATGGTTAAGTGTAGCGGAACGATTCTCCCTCCAAATGCCGGCTTTGAGACGCTGCTCAGCGAATTCAAGCGATTGGGGATAGACGCTTCAGCGCACGGGCGCGAGACAACAAGAAGTCGGGTACGGGAGTGCTGCCGCGAGTTCCATGGCCATTGTGGCGACGCGGGCGAATGCGACCGCGCGCAGCTCCTCGGCCACGATCGACGCCACGAACAACTCGTAATCTTCGTCTGGGTTTGGCAAACCGCCACAGCGCGTAAAGCCCGAGCGGTAGCAGAGCGAGCGGTATCAGGGCGAGCGGCCAAGCCGGCGGCTGACCGCCTACAGGCATCAACTGTGGGAGCGGCGCAGGCTCTTCCAACTGCGGCCAGCAGCAGGTGGATGCGAGCAACTGATCGGCGGCGGCTCGGCGCCGTTCCTCCAGTGTTGTCTCGGTCGTCTGCGGTTCCTGCGGTGCCGCAGGCAGGAGGCGAGAAGGCGGCTCGGATGGCTCGGATGGCTCGGTCTCGAGTTCAGGATCGGGGCCGTCCTCCGTCTGGCTCGCCGAAACGGGGTCACCCCGATCCCAGAACAGCTCGTTCTTCGGCTTCCCGGGCCGTCCCGCGTACCAGCACTCACGACCATCGATGATGCGGTACGCCCAGTGGCGGCCGTCGCCGGTGACGCGTTGCGGCTCGCACGCGACGACGTCAGCGCCGCGCGCGGGCGCACTGAGCGCGCTCAAAATCACCACTGGATGAAAGCCCCGGCCGCTTGGCTCCGCTTCATGTCGTCCAAGTCGCAGGGGAGCGCGGCCTAATTGGGGCGGCCGCAGGCGGTAGTCTAATCCGTCCGATCAGTAATACAGCACCCATTGTCATTCACATTACGCGACGCCGGCGGTAGCGGACGAATGGCTCTCGACGCGAGAGTTCCTTCAACCGGATCGCACACGAATCAATACGGGTTCCTTAGCCCTCTCTCCGCAGTGTGCTGCCCGCAGGGAGTGTCGCCGCATTCCGGCGATCATTCCCGCCTACAAAGTGCCGGAGGAGGCACGCTGATGGCGATCCAGTCCAAAGATCTCGAGACGCTAAAAGCGATCATCGCGGCGGCACTCAACATCGTGACGAACCGCACGCTGGCGGACCTCTACGTCCGCAAGGACTTCATGGGCCACTTCCGTATCAGGGTCCATCTTGGGAGCGCGCAACGCTACGTCATCACAATCAAGGACGAATGATCGCTGCCGCCTTGTACGCAGGCGAGGCAAAGCGGCGGATCGCAAGCTTTATTGCCCACGGTCGCGTTCGGCGCGAAGCGAACCTACGCTTCCTCGGCAGGAAATTTCGTCAGCCGGCCGTGCGCAGCCAACGCCACCAATCGCGCAGCGTTCGGGGGCTGTCCCGCCCAGCTTGCAGATGCAAGCGCAGATTCTTCAGTTGGATTTCTAACTTCTCATGCCCCCTGGCCAGCAGGTCCGCGCGTTCGTGCTCGTGCTCGTAGCGCGCCAGGTGCCCGGCCGAGCGCTGCTGCTCGGCGGCCAGCTCGGCTTCGAGCTGCTCGATCCTGGCCTTGAGCGTGGCAACGGCATCGCTCGCCGGCAGGCGGCGTGGGGACCGTACGGGCAAAGGTTCCTGTTGCAGCTTGTCAAGATCAACAGCAACCAAGGTCTTCCCATTCTTGTCGTGCGAGCGCGGCAGGCGGTTGCGCTTGACGATGGCGCGCGCGCCTTCGGGCGAGACGTTGAGGCGGGCGCCAATCTGCACGTAGGTGAGTTGTTCGAGCATCCGCCTAGTCACCACCCGAGCGGGTGGGCTCCCTACTTCAATGCCCGCGAGTGCTCAGCAGGCCCACGCCAGGCTACGGTCCATATGGTTGATGAGCGGTTAACCCGAAGCCGAGGGGGGAGTCTCTGCGGCGCCAACGACAGAAAACCGGGCGTTGACCAACGTGCGGCCTTGTCGGGTCTGGCTAAAGCCATCCAAGCCGACGAAAGCCAAAACCAGGTTTTTGAACTCAACGTGACCTGCCTGGTCGAAATCGCCGGCGATCGTCATACGATCAAAAACGACTGCGTTGTTCGCAGCGTCGATTCGAACGCCTGCCACCTCACCAATACGTTTTCCTTTCTGAAAAATTGTATTCTCGTCGCGCGGCGCGCGCTTAATTGCCTCTAACCTACCCTTCAGCTGAGCGATTTTATACCCAGCCTCACGCGGCGATGCGCCTTGCAGTACATTGCGGTAGTCGACAAGCCGACTTCGCAGGACTTCGATTTGACTATCTTTGCTCGATAAGGCCCGGCGATAGAACCAATGCAGAATTGCCCAGACAACAATGATGACGACGACCAGGGCTATGGCAAATGATATCGGAGCGGCGCTGATGATCGACCACTCCTGCGCCACACCATAAAACCATTCCGGCATGGTGGTCTTTCCCGAGTCCGATCGTACCGGGAGGTACCTACGCCCAGAAAGTTACTTTTCTAGCCAGCCTCCGACCGGTAACGAGCCATGCCTCTGACAGTAATAAAGCGTCTGACAGTAATAGAGTAATGGCGTAGGTGACGGCCTACTGCTGCGCTTCGCGCGATTACCTCTCTGGCGCTGGCGGCGGGCCCGACGGCAAACTCGAAGTCATCGCTTGTCGGCCGCCGCCGCCGACCGCGGACTTGATGGGGAACTCCAAAAGCCAAAGGCCGCCCGGGAGCTTAAGCCGAGCGGCCTTTGGGATGAACTGCCGGTCCTCCGGTTCCGCTCATCACCTGATGCATTAACGTGGCAAGCGTACGCCGGTTCCATACGCCGTTCGGGTGCCGACCCGAAACGGCTCAGTGAAATTTGCCACCTCACCCGCAGCTCAGGCGGAGGGGGCCGGCGCATTACAAACGCTGCCGGACCCCAGTTTCTCTCAATAAGCGCTCCTGCGGATGGCTCGGCGCGTATGACGGATCGTGGTTCTGGCCACACATCGGCCGGCGACCAGTGTCCGACCTGGGCCGCATCCGAAGCGAACTTGCGTGATGGTTCCGTTCGACTGAGAAATCGGCGCGGGCGTCATTGCTTGCGCCGAAGTTGCGACGGCTACGACGAAGCCGGCAGCAGCGATCAACCTGATCATTCTTATCCTCCTTGGTTACATTCGGCTTTTTTAACCTCGCCGTCGAGGCTCCACAGCGGCTATGCCGAGGATCGCTCGCTTTCCTTCAGTTAAGGAGGAAAGGGCAACGAATAGTGCCACCGTGATGCTGAACACTGGCTGAACGGCGCGCGTAGCGCCATTGATGCGCTGCCAGTCGCAGCCGCACCTCGTCACGCGCGTCAGACCGTTGCCGGTAGAAGATCGTCGATTTGTAAGCTGCCTGTCAGGTTGATCGCCCGAACATTACGTTGCACGGCGCGTACACTTTTTTACAAGACAGCAGCGTCAGACGCGCCCCACTGCAAGAGTGGGTGGAACCGAATCCCCCCTTTTCTTTTGCGCCGGCGAACTCATCTTCCGTCGTCTGACGGTCGCGCCCTCGCGGGCTCTTTATTATTCCTCCCCCTTTTCTTCGGGCTGAACTTGTTGCTGCTGCTGGACTGCGGGCTGCTGTGCTTCGGTCGGGCGCGGCGAGGTCATTGGGGCGGCAGCTTCATGCGCCAAACGCTCCCACATCCTTGCCATCTCAAGAAGAGATGTCCGGCTGCTCGTGCCGGGCGGGTGGGTATGGGCAATCCTCTCGCACTCTTGTGCGAGGCGCCGATAATGGTCCGCTGTGTTAGCCATGAGCGATGCTCCACAGCATGCAAGGGAATGACTAACGTTTTCTATGCGGGCAATCACGGCCTAATGGGATGCGCGCAACAGTCCCACGACTCTGTCGGTCAAGCGCTTGCGATCGCGTTCGCCCGTTTTTGCGAGCTGGATCGTGGTCCTGGCGACCAGCAGTACAACCGGGTCTTTGCGGTCGACCAGGCTCAGTTCCTTCAGCGCGTCCTCAAACGCCGCAGAGATGGCCGTGATATCCTCAGGGCCAAACGCCTCCCCTTCCAAGAGGGGACGAATAGGCATAACAGCAACCCCCCTAACCCCGGCTGCGTATTGATACTCCAAGCGCGCGGCCTGCGCGAGCGCGAAACCACGAAATCCAAAAGGAAATGAGGGCGTAGGGCGCAACAAGCGCATTGCGCCAAGCGTAGCCCGGATTGTCCGCTTAGCCCCAAAAGCGGACAAGCAGGCAGACATTCTCGATATGTCCGCTTAGTGCCAATAGCGACCTAACGCATCGCAGCAAAAGGGATGGCTACTCGATCGGCTCGTCGGCGCGCTGCTGAAGGAACCAGGGCACCTCGAGGCCGAGCGTCTTGGCCGTCTTGAGATTGATGACCAATTCGTATTTCGTCGGCGCCTGCACCGGCATATCGGCCGGCTTCTCACCGCGGAGAATACGATCGACGTATGATGCCGCTTCGCCAAATTGTTCAGTGATGTCGATACCGTATGACATGAGACCGCCGGACGCGGCAAAGAAACGATAATGGTAAACTGCAGGCACGCGGTGCCGAGCTGCCAAAGCGATGATGAGTTCGCGGTGAATCCCGGTCGAGAAATCCGGGAGTGTCATCAGGCCACCGTCCCTCCCGCGCCCAGCCTCAGCCACGATCCGTTCAATCTGCGAGGCGTCCACAACGCCTGACGCCATCAGCTCCATCCCCAAGGATGTGGCGGCAGCCTGCAGTGGACGGAGATACCCGCTGGCATAGGGGGCTGTCTTCGGATTGAAAATGACCGCGACCTTTGCGATGCCCGGCGCCATCTCCTTGAGCAGTTCCAGCCATTTTCCGCTGGTCGAGAACTCGTAATTGGTAAAGCCGGTGACGTTGATTCCCGGACGCGCCAGAGTTCTAATCAACCCACTGCCAACTGGATCAGTTACAATTGGCGCCGAGAAGCGTGATGAATTCACGCCGTATCACTGCCTGACGCCTCCCGTGCTTCCGACAGAAAGGATAGCACACCTCAGACGGGGGGCCGGCGGCCCTACCTGTCAGGACGGACGGTCGGCGACCTCTCGGCTTGCCTCGGCGAGGCCGAGGACATTGCCGCGAGCACCCGCTCCCAGATGACCTCGGGGTCGCGCTCGCCGCAACGGGCGACCGCGATGACGTGCCGCGCGATCGCCTCTTGTATGATGCGCGGGCGGCCGAACTGTTCGAGCGAGCGGATCATGTCGTCGAAGAGGTCGCCCATGATTTTGGTCGCCTCGGGATCGAAGCAACCTTGGGGGATAAGTGGATGGATCATGGCCATGGCCGGCCTCATTCCATCGAAACGGTGCGGATCTCGGAAGGGCTCGCGAAGGCAGGCCATCCTGCCTGCACCTGCTTCGCGTGTGCCTGCTCGGCGAGCTTGACCCAGGTTTGCGCCATTTCGAGCAGGAGCGCCTTGTTCGTCGGATTGGCCATACGGCGCGCCAAGCGCAGGCACACGGCGGCGCGTTGCTGATAGTTTTGGGCTGGCGACATACCCCTCCCCCGAAGGCGTGGACTCACCCGCTAACGCGTTAGGCAAATGTCGGGTTCCCGGCATTTGTCTGATTTTGACTGCGTCGCTCGGGGATGTCCGCTTTGCCCCCAAAAGCGGACATTCGCATTGCAGCAAATTTGCTATTGATTACGCCGCAGCTCTGCCTGCGGGCCGGACAG
>Ga0306920_100013431_pt1 | contig 11160 bp, 11 predicted proteins | sample flu12Cox44000170_FD_204666 | JGI IMG/M metagenome (GOLD analysis project Ga0306920, IMG submission 204666) | Lab enrichment of tropical soil microbial communities from Luquillo Experimental Forest, Puerto Rico - flux4day.12C.oxic.44.000.170 (v2)... | ecosystem: Environmental > Terrestrial >...
GGCTGCCTGGGGACTGACGACGGTCGAGCGCTGGATGTTAGAAGGAGCCAATTCGATGACCGAGCCGATCTGGAACAAGTTTCTGACCGAGCGCGACAAGGCGGTGTTCGCCGCCGGCGGGTTCGGCGCGCGCGCCGGGTTCGGCAAGCGGCCCGCACTGCTCGTCATCGACGTCAATTGGGCGTTTTGCGGCTTGCGGCCGGAACCGATCCTCGAGTCGATTAAGAGCTGGCGCACCTCCTGCGGCGAAGAGGCTTGGGTTGCGCTTGGGTACATCAAATCGCTGATCGACAAGGCGCATGGCAAGGGGCTGCCCGTTATCTACACGACCAGCGAGCGGCGCGCCGACAATTGGGATGCCGGCAGCTGGCGGTGGAAGAGCTCGCGCGGCGACGAACGGGGCGGCTTGCCCGGCGAAAGGGTCGACGGCAACGAGATCGTCGCGATGATTGCTCCCGGCCCCAAGGATATCGTGATCAGAAAGCAAAAGCCGTCGGGTTTCTTCGGGACGAGCCTCGCCAGCTATCTGACCTTGCTTGGCTGCGACAGCGTGGTCGTCGTCGGTACCACGACTTCGGGCTGCGTGCGCGCCAGCGTGGTCGACGCATTCAGCCTCAACTACCGCGTGACCCTGGCGGAAGAAGGCTGCTTCGACCGCAGCCAGGCGAGCCACGCCGTCAGCTTGTGCGACATGCACGCCAAATACGCCGACGTGGTCTCGACCGCCGAAATCCTCGCTTATTTCGACCGCCTCGAAGCCGGCCTGTTTGATCTGCCGGCCGGCGGCCACAGCGCCATGCCACCGGTCAGGGAAGCCGCCGAATAAACCTCGGCGTTCCACTCGGTGAGCTGGCCCCGCTCGCGGCGGCCGTCGTGGGCGCCGGCATCGTCACTGGTCTGCTGGCGGGACTGTTCGGCATCGGCGGCGGCGCTGTTGTCGTTCCGGTGCTGTTCGAAGTCTTCCGCATTCTCGGCGTCCCCGAGGCAGTGCGCATGCAGCTCTGCATCGGCACATCAATGGCGATCATCGTCCCGACGGCGGTGCGATCCTACCAGACGCACCGCGCGAAGGGGCTGGTGATCCCCGGTGTATTGCGGTCCTGGACACTACCGGCAGTAGCCGGTGTTGCGGTGGGTTCCGTCACTGCCGCCTTTGCTCCGCCCGGCGTGTTTGAGCTCGCCTTTGTCGTGATCGCCGGGATCATCGCCGCGAAGTTCCTGGCCGGGCGTGAGGATTGGGTGCTGACCCATCGTCTGCCCGGCCGGCCTGCCATGACTGCCTGGGGCTTTGTGATTGGACTGGCGTCTTCGCTGATGGGTATCAGCGGCGGCCCTCTCGGCAGATGGTGCTGACACTGTGCGGCAAGCCGCTTCACAATGCGGTGGCGACCTCGGCTGGAATCGGAGTCCCGATAACGATTGCCGGCACACTCGGCTATGTGCTGGCCGGCCTGCCGCACCACGCCGCGCTGCCACCGCTGTCGGTCGGCTTTGTCTCGGTGATCGGCGTCGCCCTGATCGCACCGATATCGAGCTATGTCGCGCCGTTTGGTGCGCGGCTTGCACATGCCTTGCCCCGCCGCTGGCTCGAAATCGCATTCGGGTCGTTCCTGCTGATTACCTCGGCGCGATTTCTTGCGGCTCTGGTGACCCGGTCCTTCGATTGAACGGCTGGCCGTTACGGCAGCGCAAAGGCGACCACTGAATCACCGAGCTTGGTGCCGATCTTGCCGTGACCACCGGCGGCGATCACGACAAACTGCTTGCCGTCGGGACGCAAGCGATAGGTCATCGGTGTCGCTTGGCCGCCGGCCGGGAGCTTGCCTTTCCACAGCTCGGCCCCGGTGTCGAGGTCGAACGCCCGCAAATAATCATCCATTGCGGCGGCAATGAATACCAGTCGACCGGCAGTGACGATCGGTCCGCCGAGATTTGGTGTGCCGCTGACAATAGCGTCGGGCTTCGCGAGCCGCGTCTCGGCCGTCGCTCCCAATGGCACGTTCCAGCGAATGGTTCCATTGGACAAGTCGACCGCGACGAGCGAACCCCAAGGCGGCGGGTTGCACGGGAGATTGGCCGGCGAATGGAGGACTGCGCGGCTCATCCCGTATGGGGTTCCGTGCTGAGGCGAGACCTCGGCGCGGAACTGGCCCTGCCTGGCAGCCTGTTCGGCCTCCTGGTAGCGATCGCGCGGGATCAGATGAACCTCCATCGCGAAATTATTGACGTTGGTCACAAAGATCTGGCGCTCCGGATCAAACGCACCGCTGCTCCAGTTCATGCCGCCGAGATTGCCGGGGAAGGCAATGGTTCCCTGGACGCTTGGCGGTGTGAAAATTCCTTCCGGCCGCAGCTTCTCGATCTGGGCACGGCATGTGTCGTGATCCTCGGGCGTGGGTCCCCAGGCGTCCTCTGCCGTCAGGCGCTGAGGGACCAGCGGCGGAGGCGCCAACGGAAACGGCTGGGTCGGCGAGGCTTCCTCACCCTCGGCGTCACTCTTCGGCACCGGACGCTCTTCGACGCCGAAGACAGGTTTTCCGGTCTCTCGATCCAGCACAAAGAGATTGCCGGTTTTGTTGCCGGCAATGACGACGGCAATTCAGCGCCGGCACGGCGCAAGGTCGCCAGCACCGGTTGCGCAGCGGTGTCATAGTCCCACAGATCGTGATGCACGAGCTGAAAGCCCCATACCAGCTCGCCGGTCTTTGCGGACAATGCGACGACGGAATCCGCCCATTTATTGTCTCCCGGGCGCTTGAAACCGTGATAATCGGGGCTCGCACTGGTGGTCGGAACAATGACGAGGTCGCGTCCAATATCGATAGAGATCGCCGACCAGGCATTGCCGGCGCCGGTCGGAGCGATGCTCTCCGGAATCGGGTTCCAGCTCCAGCGCAGCTTGCCGGTGCGCGCCTCATAGGCCCTCACCTGCCCACTCGGGCTGTCGACGCGATCATTATCGGCGATCGCGGATCCCACGATGAGCAGATCACCCGCGACCGCCGGTGCCGAGGTTTCCTCGTATTCTCCGCGGCGGGTAATGTTGGCGACGCCGCGGGACAGGTCGATTTGGCCGCCGGCGCCGAAATCGGTGCACGGCGTGCCCGTCGCGGCATCAAGAGCAAAAAGGCGTGCATCGATGGTCGCCAGAAAGATCCGTCGATGGCAAGCCTCACCCTCTGCTCTGGCGGCATCGATCCACGATGTGACACCCCGATTGACGAGACCTTCGGAATAAGGAGAGTGCAGGTCGATCTTTGGATCAAAGCTCCACTTCTCCCGTCCGGTCTCGGGGTCGAGAGCGACGACGCGATTGAGCGGGGTGCTCAAATACATCGTGCCGTCGACAACGATGGGTGTCGTCTCGAATTCGCTCTTGCGCCGATTATCGCTGCCGTCGGAGATATCGCCCGTGTGGTATTCCCAGGCGAGCTTTAGCTGTCCAACATTGCTCCTGTCGATCTGCGTCAGCGGGGAATATCGGGTCCCGCCGGCATCGCCGCCGTAATAGGGCCATTCGGCTATTACGCCGTCACCCGCAGCCGGCCGCGTGGCTGCAATCAGGAGCGCCGCAACCAGGAGGCCCTTTACCCTCCCACCGAGAGGGAGGGTAAGGGGAGGCGAGTGGAGCCCTAGCCTTCGGCCGCTTGCAGCCATTCCTTGGGGATCGGCTGGGCGCGCTGGTCCCCGACAAGCTTGCGGCGGCGCGCTTGCTCTTCAGGGCTGATCGACTTCGGGTCCTCGCGGAACTCCGGGCCCATCGCCATCGCCTTCTTGACCGCCGGACGTTCGCCGATCTCGGCAAGCCAGCTCTTGACGTTCGGGAACTCCTCGATGTCGATCTTGCGGTTCGACCAGCTCGACGCCCACGGATAGCAGATCATGTCGGCAATCGTGTACTGACCAGCGGCGAGATATCGTTTGTTGAACAGGCCGAGGTTCATGACGCCGTAGATGCGATGGGCCTCGTTATCGAAGCGGCGCAGCGCGTAGGAGAGATCGCCATGGCCTCCAGCCTCTTCGGCGCGCCGAAAATGACCTTGCTCGCCGAGCTTTGGCCCTTGATTGGCCAATTGCCAGCCGACCCATTGGGCGACATCGTACCTGCTGCGCACGTCTTGCGGATAAAAGCGTCCGGTCTTCTCGCCGAGATACATCATGATCGGCCCGGATTCGAAGATCGAGATCGGCGCGCCACCGCCCAGCGGCTCGGAATCGACGATCGCCGGCATCCGGCCGTTTGGCGAGATCCGCAGAAAATGCGGGGTGAGCTGATCGCCGCGACCGATGTTGATCGGCTTGATCGTGTACGGCAGCCCGAGCTCTTCAAGAAGAATGACGATCTTCTTGCCGTTTCCGGTGGGCCAGAAATACAGGTCGATCATGGTATTTCCTCCTGTTTTTGGGTTCGGAGAGTGTGGATTGTGACCATCGTCGGCCGGGATTGTCCACCGTGTTCTTGGGAAGCCGCTGCAATACAACGAACTCCGCCAGACAAACCACTCAGTCGGCGAGTCGCGCCTGCGCCACCGTTGCCGGCGCGGATATCTCGCCGATCGGACCACGGGCGAGCACCAGTGTTCCCATGTCTCCGATCAGCGCCAACAGGGTTGGAGTTGCCGGGGGCATGACCCTGCATATATTGACACTATCTTGCCCTGGCGTCGGCGATGCTTGAGCTCGAAGGACGAATACGGATAGCGTCGGGAATATGTCGCTGTATTTGCGTTTCTGGATAGCCGCTCTTGCCGCCGCTGCCATCGGCACTTGGTCGATTGCGCCGGGGGCGGCCAATGCGGGTCTCCTCATTGGCGTCGGCATCCCATTTCCGGGCTTGTATGTCCAGTACCCGTATTACCCCTATCCTCCGCAGGCCTACTATCCGTACTATCCGCCGCCAGCGCAAGCTTACCCGCCCGCTCCTCGCTACGCACCTCAATCGACCTACGCACCTCAATCGACCTACGCGCCTCAATCGGTCCGGTCAGGCGGCAACATCGCCAGGCAACTGAACCAGCAGGAGCTGAACCGCTTGCAGGCCGCGCCGGCCTATCCGGCACCGCCTCCGTATTATCCACCGCCGCCGCGGTATTGAAGGACGCAAGAGCTCCGGCGAGCGGGAAGCCGCTCGCCGGATCTTTGCCGGCCGATTATTCGGCGGCTTCTTTCTCCTTGACCGGGGTCAGCTCATAACGCTGCATCGCGAAGCTGATCGCTTCGTTCCAGCCGCGGCTGCGGAGATCGATCTGCACCTCATCGGGACCCAGGTATTTCAAATTGACCGCGTCGCCCATTGGGGTCGTCTCCACCCTTTCGGTTTTCGGGATCGGCACCGGACGGTAATTCGCGGCCTCCAGTTCCTTGGCGGTCGCCTGCTCGTCGTCGACATAAAACCCGATGTGGTGAATGCCACGCAGATCGGAGGTCTGCCCCACGCCGAGCTTTGGCGCACCGGGCTCGCCATATTTGAGAATTGCGAAATAAATATAGCCGTCGCTGAGCCAGACACCCTTTTCACCGGTATCCCCCGGCCGGCGATAGAGCTCGGTCAGGCCGAAATGCTCCTTGTAAAATTCCGCGGTCTTCGCGGGATCGTCGGTCACGAGTGCGATATGCCTGATACGAGCCATCCGCCATCTCCTTGATTGCCTGCGCTTGTCGGCAGCGCAGAGCTGCTGTGTAGGCGTTCTGCCGGTTAACGGTCAAGAGGACACCCCGAGCTTGCCGGAGCGGGCGGCTCATGCCGCCAGCCTTCGTCGCGTCACGGCCTCGATCATCGCCGCCCCTTTCTCGGCGATCATGATCGTCGGCGCGTTGGTATTGGTCGAGCTGACCGGCGGCATGATCGAAGCGTCGATGACACGCAATCCGCCGAGACCGTGCACGCGAAGCTGGTTGTCAACGACGCTCATGGCGTGGCGGCCCATCATGCAGGTGCAGCTCGCGTGGTAGACGGTCGAGCCGTTCTGCCGCGCGTAGTCCAAGAGCTCGTCGTCGGTCTGCACACCAGGCCCCGGCATCTTCTCGGCGACGATGTATTTCGACAGGTACGGTGCGGCGAACAGCCGACGCAGAAATTTGAGACCGCCGACCATCGCTCGGCGGTCGGTATCCTCAGCGAGATAGCGCGGGTTGATCGCCGGCTGCTCGCGCGGATCGGGCGAACGCACCAGCACATAGCCGCGCGACAGGGGCCGCATCTGCCACGGCCCGCCGGTGATGCCGGGTTTGTCGTCGAGCACCCGGATCAGCCCCGGCGTGTAGCTCGCCGGGGCGAAGACGCATTGCACATCCGGGGTCGCCTCCAGCACCTAACCGCGGCGGCGCAGAGCGAGGCGCTGTAGGTCAGCATCCCCGTCTCCGAGGCGAGATAGCGCACGACCTCACCGGCAAAGGAAAGGCCGCGGCCACGCTCGTTCAATGTCTCGATGCCCCTCACCTCCCAGGACATGCGGGCGATGTAATGATCCTGGAAATTCTTCCCGACCAGGGAAGCGCGTGATGCGCCGGGATGCCCGCCTTGGCCACCTTCATTACCCTCGCCTCTATCCACCTGGTCCTCAGCAGCTCGCTATAGCGTAGGCTGAGAGCCAGCGGACTATTTCGCCGGGACCGGACAATCGAGCGCACCTTCCTGACACTTGAGATAGTTCTTGAAGTCATCGATGCGTTTGCCGGTCAGCCTGTCGAGGCAGATCGCCAGGATCATCCCATGGGCGCTGCCGCCGGAAACCCCGGACGCAGAAAAATCGCACTCGGCGTCGCGGAACGCCACCCACGCCCTCTGCGCGGCAACAAGAAGCTTGGTGGTCGCTTTGTCGTCCTTCAGGCGGGCCGTGATTTGCCGGTAGAGGACATTGAGTTCGGCGTCGGCCTTTTTGTACGCGTTGCCGTAGCAGTCGTTTAACTCGGCTTGGCTGAGCCCGGGAGCGTCGCAGCCGTCGGCTGCTGGGCGGTCGAAGCGGTCGCGCCTACCAACAGCGACCGGGCAACGAGCAACCAGCAAAGTGCGACCCGCATTGGCATTCTCGTTTGGCGGCAAGGTCCATTTGATCCTATCGGCAGACTGTGGGGTCAAGACAAGCGCGGCGCTGCGATCAGCGCTCGCCTCTTCGGCGCTGCGCGCTGTCGAAAAGCAGCGCGCGGCAGAGTTTTCGCAGGTGACCAGAATGTATTCCGGACTTTCCCACCCCGCTCTGCGACGGAGAGGTTCGAACCCAGACCGGTCCCATCCCAGGTGAGGGATTGGCCGTCCGTGACACTTTCTGATGAGGCGAGCAGAACTTCTGTGGTCCAGCGCCCGATGCGGTGCAATGCTTCGTGGTGAAAGAGCAGGGCCGCCGCTAATGGTAGCCCGCTTGTTTGACGGACGAGGAGGCGCCGGCCAAGCGCCCTAGTTCAGCCGGGCGACCAGCGGCGCCAGGAACCCGCGCAACACCGGCGACCATTTGGCGTGCTCGGGACCGCTGGAGGAATGGCCGAGATCGCTGTCGAGCTCGAAATAACGCGCCTCGACCCCGGCCGCGGTCAACGCCTTGATGACATCGGGCGCGATCTTTGGCGGAAACAGCGCGTCGGTGCGGCACAAGATGTAGAGCACCTTGGCCTTGATCCTGGCGAAGTCCGGCCTAGTGTCAAAGCCGAGCAACGCACGGCGCAAGACGATCAGCGAGTTGGCGTCCCATTTGGCGGCCCAGTTCGCGGCCTGCTCGCGGATCGCCGCGTCGCGCGCCGCCGGGTCGGGGAAACGCGGCGCCAGGGCGGTCTCGATGCCGTAGCGCCTGAGCGTCTCGACGCGGATATCAGTCAACACCGTCTTGCACGCCGCCTTGCCGTAATACCGGCCGCCACACCATTCGGGATCGCTGACGAGCCGCGCCTGCAATTCGGCCAATTGCTTATCGGTATTGACCGAGGCCCAGGGCGCGGTGTTGACCGGCACGATCGCATCCATGAAATCGGGGTAGGCCACCCCCCATTGGAACGCCTGGTAGCCGCCATAGGAGGGACCGGCGATCGCGACCAGATGGCGGACGCCGAGATGGTCGAGCAAGGCTTTCTGCGCGGCGACAATGTCGCGGATCGTGATGTTCGGAAAATCAGGACCATAGGCTCCGCCGGTCTGCGGGTTGATGCTGCCGGCATTGGTCGAACCGAAAGACGAGCCGAGCATGTTCGAGGCGACGACGAACAACTTGTCCGTATCGATCGCCTTGCCCGGCCCGATCAGGCCATCCCACGAGCCCGGCTGGTTGCTGTTTGCCGGGCTACGACCAGCAAAGTGGTGGCTGCCGGTGTAGCCGTGCGTGCACAGGATGGCGTTGCGACCGTCGGGCGCCGGCCGGCCATAGGTCTCGTAGGCGATCGTCGCCTCGGGCATAACCGTGCCGTCGGTGAGCGGGAAATTGCGCAAGGTGAAAAATCGATCCTCGACGGCGCCGATATCGGCGGCGGTGCGCAGCGGCAGGACGTTCATCGTTTTCCTCCGGAAGGATGCAGGCGTCCACTGTGCCATGACGGCATCGGCCGGTCACGCGTCGGTCGAGCGCCTCCATCCGGCACTACCGCGTTGGCGTTAAACCGGCACACTCTTTGGAGCCGCTCCTATCGCGGTGAGAGAACGATCTTCTACAATCGAATTCCTGATGTGGTGTAGCCGTCGCGGTCGGGTGATAAGTCGGCTGATCCTCGCCGCCCCAGGGCCGCGCGACAGTGGAGAGAAGACGCATGACAACGACCGAAGCAACCGACTTCGACACCGCCAGGTTGCGGGCGCGGCGCACTAACAAGTGGCACAAGTTTCCGCCCGACGTGCTGCCGGCGTGGGTCGCGGACATGGACTTCGGCGTCGCGCCCTCTATCACCACTGCGCTGGCGCGCCTGACGCGAGACCAGGAATACGGTTATGCGGCGCGCGACGGCGTGCTGGCCGCGGCCTTCGTCCGCCGCATGCAGCGGTGCTTCCGCTGGCACACCGATCCCGCCGACACGATCGCGATCGGCGATCTGGTGCAGGCCAGCTTCTCCTCGGTCATGGCGTTCAGCGAACCGGGCGATGCAATCCTGTTGCAGCTTCCCTCCTACCCGCCCTTCATGCGCGCCATCGAGGATACGGGCCGCCGCCTGATCGCCAACCCGATGCGCGATGACGGCACGCGTTGGGTGCTAGACTTGGGCGCCTATGAGGCAGCCCGTGATCCGCGCCTGCGCATGCTGATATTCTGCCATCCGCAGAACCCCACCGGGCGCGCCTTCACCGGGGCAGAACTGGAGGAGGTGGCGGACTTCGCGATCCGGCATGATCTGGTAGTAGTGTCCGACGAGATCCACGCGGACCTCGTCTATCCTGGCAACACGCATATTCCGCTCGCGTCGCTGCATCCGGAGATCGCCGCGCGCACCATCACCATCACCTCGGCGACCAAGAGTTTCAACATCCCGGCTCTGCGCTGCGCCGTAATGCATTTTGGCGCGCCCGCTCTAAAGCAGGGGTTTGAGAAGCGTATTCCTTCGCGGCTACTCGGCTCGCCGGGGGTGACCGGGGTCGATGCCACGGTCGCGGCGTGGGATGATGGGCAGCCGTGGCTGGATGAAATTCTCACGCAGTTGCGGGCGAACCGCGATTGGCTGGCGGCGACGCTCGCCGCCGAGCTTCCGGGCGTAACGATGCGGGTGCCGGAGGCGACGTATTTGGCCTGGCTCGATTGTCGGGCGCTGAAATTGCCGTGCCCGGCCGGACAGTTCTTTCTCGATCAGGCCAGGGTTGGGCTGAATTTTGGCGAGACCTTTGGCGCGGATTACGCGGGGTTCGCGCGGCTGAATTTCGCGACGCCGCCGGCGATACTGAAGGAGATTGTTACGCGGATGGGGGAGGCGGTGCGGAGGCGGTGAAGCGACATAACCTCCCTGCGCGCGAGCACGTCGCTAATTAGGCGCTTGCCTCCCCGCCTACACGCGTCAAATAGATCTCGCTAGTGCTCAGATTCATTCAGATGTTTCACGATCAGCTTCACCGTCATGCCCGGCCTTGTGCCGGGCATCCACGGGAAACGACAGGCCGTTCGCGGTAGTTTCGTGGATGGCCGGGACGAGCCCGGCCATGACGACTGAGTGACTCCACTATTTCAGTCGAAGCACTAGGTGAGTGCCTAATTCACCCCAGCAGCGCCACGATCCAATCCGCGCCGGGGTATCACGCTCTACCATGAACCGGTGTTGGCCATGCTGGTCCAGGGTTCTGCAGGCGGCAGCGCTTCGCCGGCCTGCAGTAGCTCGACGGAGATGCCGTCCGGCGTGCGGATAAAGGCCATGCGGCCGTCACGCGGCGGGCGGTTGATCGTCACACCGTGAGCGATAAACGCCTTGCAGGTGTCGTAGATGTTGTCCACGGCGTATGCGAGATGGCCGAAATTGCGGCCGCCGGTGTAGGGCTCGGGATCCCAATTGTAGGTGAGTTCCACGGCAGCCGCCTCGTCCCCGGGGGCGGCGAGAAACACGTTGGTGTAGCGGCCCTTCTCGTCCGGACGGCGGCGGATCTCGCGCAGGCCCAGCACCTCGAAGAAGGCGATGCTGTCCTCCAGCGAACTGACGCGGATCATAGTGTGCAAATATTTAGTCATTGGGTGTCCTCCGGTTAGCGTGTTCGAGATTTCCTTCGTGCCGTCCCCTCATGGGATCGGCACCCCAATCGACTTCAACCGAGCATGAGCACGGCCCGCGCGTGCTTTCATCCCGTCGAGATACGTGCTCACATCGTTCCCCGGCAGGTTCAGCACTTTGCACCCGAGCTTCCAATATTCCTCGATCTGCGCCTCGGTCTCCGCCGATCCCCGAGCGAGCTTGCCGTGTGCATTGCACGCCGCCGCGATCCGCCGCACCGCCGCTTTGAAAGTCGGGTGCTCGAGGTCGAGGTGAACCCCAAGCTGCGCGCTCAGGTCGGAATGCCCGTACGCGATCATGTCGATCCCTTCGACGGCCGCAATCTCCTCGACATTCTCCAGGCCCTCGAGCGACTCGATCGACGGGCATATGATGATGTTCTCGTTGGCCCAAGGCGCGTATTCGGTCGCGTGGCGGGCGCCATAGCTCTTGTATCCCGTGTGCGGCCCCTGGCCGGAGATGCCGCGGTTCCCGATCGGCGGATACTTCGCCAGGCGGACG
>Ga0306920_100013432_pt1 | contig 11160 bp, 8 predicted proteins | sample flu12Cox44000170_FD_204666 | JGI IMG/M metagenome (GOLD analysis project Ga0306920, IMG submission 204666) | Lab enrichment of tropical soil microbial communities from Luquillo Experimental Forest, Puerto Rico - flux4day.12C.oxic.44.000.170 (v2)... | ecosystem: Environmental > Terrestrial >...
CGCAGCCGAAAGCGGTCGCCGACATCGAAATAGCAGCGCTGGCGCAAGCCGCCATCGAGCGGCGCATCGCGGCGTGACACAATGACGTGCCGCAATCCCGGCACATCATCGGGGATCGCCGGTCGCCGACGCACATCCGTGAAAAATAGAGTGCAAGAAAGCTGTCGTCGAGCAATCGATGCAGCCGCAACGGCCTGCCGTCAGGCCCATGCAGCTCGGCATCGGGGATGCGATCGCCTGGGCGCAGCGCCTCGCGCCCGGTCTTCACCATCGACCAGTCGCCGGAGCCATCGACGTCGAGCCGTACGCCGAGCATGGTGCGCGTGAGAGCATTGGCCCAGGCATCGCCGGACATGGCTTTGAGGTCATTGTTTTGACCTGCGATGTACCTGCGGGCAGCCTGCGCCATCTCGCCCGAGCCTTTGGCCGCCACCGGCTGCTGCTCGCGTCCATAGTCGTCGAGCAGGGTTTCCTTCGACCATCGGCGCAAGACCCAGGCCAGCCGCCACGGCAGGCTGATCGCGTCGAGAATTCCGGTGTTGAGACCGAGCGCCCACATCGGCGTGATGAGATGCGCGGCATCCCCCATGAGAAACACGCGATCGCGGCGCCACTCGGTCGCGACGCGATGGTGAATGCGATAGGTCACGACATTGAGAATCTCGATATCGGTGACCGATCCAACAAATCGCAGCACCTTGGACTTGAACTCCTCGCGCGTCGGCTCGGCCGCTCCCGCCGCAAGCGGAAACAGGAACCGCCAGCAATGCGGCTGGCGCACCAGGATCATCCATTCCTGCGGATCGGAGAAATAGGCGAGATACGGGTAATCGCGCGGATTCTGCACGTCGAGATCGGCTTTGACATCCACCAGCGACAAGCGATCGTCGAGCGATTCACCCGCGACCGGAATTTCCAGCGCCGCGCGCACCGTGCTGCGGCCGCCATCGCAGGCGAGCAGATAGCATCCCTCGACCTCGCGCCTGCCGTCCGGCGTCTCAAGCGTTGCCACCACCCGATCATCGAGGGCGCGGAAACCGGTCAACCGGTGTTGCAGGCGTATCGCGCCGGGGGAGCGCTGCTCGATCGCGTCATGAAGAATCGGCTCCAGATGATGCTGCGGCATGTTGATGACGAAGGGGTAGGACGTGTCCTGCGCGAGCAGATCGGTACGCACCGAGGCTCGCGCCGCGTTGCTGGCACGCTCGATGTCTCCGATCTCGTCGACGCGCAGCGCGCTTGCGAGGACACGGTCGGCGACCCCATAGCGACGGAACGCTTCGAGGGTACGGGTGAGGATGGTGCCGGCTTTCGTGTCCGTGGAAAGCGTGTCGTCCTCCTCGAAGAGCTGGAAAGGAAGGCCATAGAAATGGAGCGCCAAGGCGGTGGTGAGCCCGACCGGACCCGCGCCGATCACAAGAACAGGCAGCATGCCTCAGCTCCGTTGCAGAGCACCTTCGTCCTGAGCGGAATAGGCAAGATCGCGGGTGAGGAGCGAGGCGGTCATCGAGGCGGCGTCCGAGAGCAGGAACAACAGCGGCCCTGTGACATCCTCCGCGACTCCGACGCCGACCGAAGCGCGCCAGCGCGCGTCGTCGGGCCCGGCATTGGCAGCACGGTATTGCGGCGTATCGATCACGCCGGGCGCGATCAGATTGAAGCGGACGCGGTGCGGCGCGATCTCCTTCGCCGCGCTCTTGACGAAGCCGATCAGCGCCGCCTTGCTGGCCGCATAGGCGGCCGCTTGCGGCCAGCCTTGGTGAGCCAGTCCCGAGGTGAACGCGATGATGCTCCCGCGCCGGCGGGCGATCATGCCAGGCACGGCGGCCTGATAGCACCACACAACGCCGTCGAGATTGACGCTGATCACGCGCCGCCATTGTTCCGGCGGCATCGTGTGCGCCGGCATGCGCGGCTGCACCGCCGCGCTGCAAACGAGACCATCGATGCCTCCGAACTCGCGCTCGATCCGGCCGAATGCCGCTACGACAGCGGCGCGGTCAGCGACATCGAGACGGACAGCGGAGATCATCTTGCTCCCGGCCGTCGCCGCCGCCATCGCCTTTTCATCGACGTCGCAGATGACCACGCGAGCGCCGATGCCGGCGGCCGCGCGAGCGAGCGCAAGCCCGATGCCATTGGCGCCGCCGGTTATGACAATGACGTCGCCGTCGGCTTCAAAGCGCGCCCGCATGGCTCGGCGAAGGCCGCTCGCTACTTCCTCGCATCCTCGTAGGGGTAGATCGCCTTGCCGGTCGCATATTCCGGCGGATCGAGGACCGTGATCGTGGACATGTCCTTGAACTGCATGATGTCGTTGTTCCTGATGCCGTGATGCTGCACCATCAGAATACGCCCCTTTTCCCATTCGCCGTCGGGGCCGAACTTCACGTCTCCGACCATGGTCCGAAACGTCGCGCCGTGCATGTAGTCGGCAAGCTTGCCGTCATCGATGCTGCCGGTGGCGATGATCGACTGCTCCAGGATTTGCGCCAATGCGTACGCCCACGGCGGCACATAGATGCCGATGGGATCGACGCCCTCGCCGCGCGCGCGCTCCTGGTAGCGCTTGATCAGATCCATCACGCCCGGGCCGATCATCGCCGGAGTCGGCACCCAATACTCGTAGTTGATGACGCCATTGAGCATCGGGCCGAGCTGCGATTTCAGAACCGGCGCCGGCAGGCCGTTGAGGATACCGCCGACGATCTGCGGCTTGAATCCGACCTCGTTGAGCGCGCGCAGCACCCCGACGGAATCGACCGGATATGAGCTGATGAAGAGGACGTCGGGCCTCGCTGCCTGCGCGGCACGCACGATCGGCGAGAAATCGGTGGTGTTGAGCGGGTAACGGCGGTCATAGACGATCTGCAGCCCGGCTTTCCTGATGTGCTCGTAAGCTCCGTCGGTGACCAGGCGCGTCGCTTCGCCCTCGGCGGTGAGGAGCGCAAGCGTCCGCGGCTGCGGGGCCTGCTGCGCGACGATGCGGAAGAAGCCCTCGCTGTAGTCGAGCTTCGGGTTTGCCCCCGCGGGGTGCATCGAGAAGTAACGCGGATACTTGAACTCGGTATTGAGACCCAGGCTGAACATGGACACGAACAGCTTGTTCTTCTGCATGACGATCGGCATCGCCGGCGCTGCGACGTTGGTGCCATAGCTCGAGATGACGAGGTCCACCTTGTCCACATCGAGCAGCTTGGCGTAGATGCCGGGAACGAGCGATCCATTGGATTGGTCGTCATAATAGATGAGCTGAACGGGACGTCCGAGCAGCCCGCCGCGGGCATTGACGTCGTCCTCCCAGAGCTTGAGCGCAATCATCATCACCTTGCCGCCGGAAGCGAGAGCGCCCGTGAGCGCCAGGCTCAGGCCGATCCTGATCGGCTCGGCGGCACGTCCGGGAGTGACCGCAAGCGCCACCACAATCAGCACCGCAGCGATACGGCCGATGAAGGCACCTGTGCTGGCAGACTTGGGCATCGCGTCCTCCGTTCATTTTTCCGTCGGGTTGAGCCCGCGCACGATCCGGCTGCGGATATAGCTGAGCATCCTGCCGATCGATTTATGGTATGCGGTCCACATGGCGCCCGCTGAATCCTTGGCTTGCCTGGGAGTCAACCGGCGCAGCTGCGCCGCCGGCCGGCGTTCGTTGCACCAGGTGGCGAGCTCGCCCGTCCAATGCGCCGGATCAACCTGCTTGCGCGCGGCGATGCGCGCGAGCCGATAGACATCCTCGATGATGGTCGGGTCATCCATGCTGCGCATGCGCAGGACGTCGACCTCGGTAAGCTTGCGCCCGAACTCCTCCTCGACCTCCTTGCCCAGGCTCTCGATCCAGGGCAGTTCGAGTTGCACGTCATAGCGCAGGAAGCGAAACAGCTTTCCACCGGCGGGGGTCTCGCCGCACAGCGTGCCGAGCTCGGAATCGATCCGCCAGGGGGTGAGGCATTCGCCGAGATACTGCATCTGCATGAGGACGAACGTCTTGATGTCGTCCATAAGCGCGAGAATGGTGCGGAACGCGAGCCTTGCGGTGCGGCCCATTCCGAGCTCGTCGGGGATGATCTGCTCGCGCTGGCTGCCGGTGCCGATGGAGACGATGGTGAGGTTCTCGGGCCCCACCTTCCAGCACAGCCTGTGCGCCTCCATGACTGCCATCAGGAACATGCGCAGTGACGGGTTGTTGTGCGGGGTCACCCCGCCGTCCATGAACACACCCGGCTTCTCACCCTCGACAATCGGAAGCGTCTCCGGCTCGAAATAGAACGGCGCCGCCGTGCTCGCGCGAACCAGGTTTGCAAGCGGATAGTGCCGGTTGCCGATGTGGCCGTTGTCCCCGGGCCTGGTCTCCCAATAACGCGCGCGGGGGTTGTTCGAGAGAAGCCATGGGCTGCCGGTGTCGATGCGCTTGCTGATCAGGCAAAACCCGGTGATGAGATCTTCGCTGCCAAGCGTGCGCGTCCCCACGATGTCCTCGATCTCCCGGCGCAGGGTGCGGGCGTCATATTTGGTTTGCAGCCCGAGAATGCGCCAGAACGGCCGCCTGAACACTTTCGGGGCCAGATCAAAATAGAATCGCTTGATGTCCGCGATGCTGAACCCCATCGCAAGCGCGCCGGCAATGATGGCGCCGGTCGAGGTGCCGCCGATCAGGTCGAACCAGTTGCCGAGCTGAACCGGCCGCTTGAGGTGCTCGGACAGCACCGCCTCGATCTGCTCGAGGAAGGCGACGGTGATCGCCCCGCGCACGCCACCGCCGTCGAGCGCGAGCATGCGCTTGGGGCCGGGACAGAGAAGGTGCCGGTCGCGGTCGCACATGCAGGCGCAGGCAGCACTCGCGCAACCTGCAGAAGCGGGCATTTCCGCGACCGGCCGCTCTCCCAGCGTCAACGACATCGGTCCTCCGAGGACCTCAGCGCGCCGCGGCTTGCGCTCGCCACAGGTTTTTCGGCAACAGACAATGGACACTGATGTCGCTGCCGGTCGACGGCGCTATGCGGCAATCCATGGCGACACTGGCGAGCGCATAGGCATCGAGCCGATCGAGCTTCCGTTTCTCAGCCAACAGGTTGATCATGGCCATGGATGCGTCGTCCATTGCCTTGTTGAGGTCGGCGCTTGTGCCGACCGTGACGTAGTCGGTCGTGGTCTCCTTGGCCGGCAGTGGGGCGGGGGCGCGCCCCTTTGCATCCTTCGGATTGAAGCAGAACGTGCCCTTCACAATGTCGACGACCTCCGAGATGCGACAATCCCAGCCCTGCATCATGATGCGCTGAGCGTCGGCTGCATTGACCTTTCGCTGCTCGGTGATGAGCTTTACGGTCTCCGCTTTGAGAATGTCGAGCGCCTTGGTGAGATCCTGATCGTAACCGAGCGAGAGCCAATGCGTCGGCGTCTCGATGCGCGGCCATTCGAGCGAATGCCCCTTGATCACGTCCACGGTGATATTGAATTCCCGGAACGCGGTCTCGATGCCGGTGAGATTCACCTCGCCATTGCCTTGCGCCGCATGTGCATCGCTCGCCCACAGGAGAGCGCCCTTCACGAATACGGGCACGTGAAGAGTGGACCCGGCAGTCAGCTCGCGGATATCCAGATTGCCGCCGTAACGTCCGGGCGGCACCGTGCTGTAGCGCCCCGGCTCGGCGCGCGCGACGCCAAGCACGCCGGGAAACGGCCGCAGCGGAATGTAAACGCCGGGCAGAAACTCGGCCACCTTGTTGTCCCAGTCGAGATAGACGAAGCGCATTCGTCCTTCCGGGAATTGCTTCGGGAACTCGCCGGCGAACCCGGGATAATTCATGTTCACGCCATAAGAGCGCGGCACGATCTTGTTGATCTTCACCTTGAGCACATCACCGGGCTCGGCGCCCTCGACGTAGATCGGCCCCGAGAGCGTATGCGCGCCGCGGCCGGGATTGTCCTGGCGGATCTTGGCGAGCCCGTCGAGCGTCGCGCCACCCGGCACGAGCTGATCGTGGAAATGCATCATGGTCTCCATCACCACCGTATCGCCGGGGCTGATGGTCAGCACGGGCTTCTGTGCATTGTCGTACCAGCCCAGTTGCGTGGTCTCCATGGTCGCCGGCAACAGGTGCACCTTTCCCGGCGTTCCGGTCGCTACCGCAACGGTTTGCGTCACCGCCCGGCCGGGCAAGCCGGCAATCAACGCGGTGGCGAGCATGGCTGCAGCCATTCTGCATCCGGTCTTCATGTGCGCCTCTCCTTTACTTGCAGATCGCGAGCGACATTATCGGTGCGGCAGGCCTGCGGAGTCGATCGCCTGCCTCAGTCCAACCGGGCGAATCCAGCGCGAGCCCTCAGATAGAACGACGGCCCAGCACGCGCTTCCGGCTGTCTTCTGAAACCTTACCATTCCCGAGAAAGCCGACCAACCCGGTCGGTTGCGCCTGCACGCCATTCAGCTTCACCGGCATCCACTGTAACCGTTGTCATTACGCGAGCCGGTATCAACTCATTTGGACTTCACGACATGCACGGCAACGTCTGGGAGTGGGTCGATGCCTGCTATTACAAACAGTATGGACCGCCGACCGGAGATTGCCGGTACCGCGTCATACGCAGGGGCTCCAGGAGCGACGATCCGCGGCTCCTGCGCTCCGCGCTGCGTGGCGGCTGCGCCCACGGCAACAACGACAACGATCTCGGCTTCCGCGTGGCGAGGACGCTGGGGCCTTGACGGGATGCGTGGCGTCTGCGTTCCGGCGTGCCAGCAGGTATCACGTAACCGCAAATTGGTATCATGAAACCAAAAACTGACAGAGTCGGGGGCGCATTGACGATTTCTTGTTTCTGAAAATTTGCAAACAACCAACGACGGTAAGTGACTGAGTTCACAGTGCCACGAAGATCGAATATGATATTCACCTGCGCTGGGGTTGAACTGAGCTGAAGCCCTGCCCGTCTCTTACTGTCGTCATCGCACGTCGCTGCGGGCACGGTCTGTCCGACAGGGCGGTATAAAGGCAAGGCACGCGGCAGCTGGTGAGAGGCCCTCCGATGGAGAGCCGTGCAGCAACGAGGGTAGCGGGCACACTTTCTCCGGCGCACGACCGGATTGGGTCGACGTCCCGAGATGAGCTGCCGATCGTCGTCGTCGGCGATCCCCACAATAGCCGTCTGCGCGTTGTGATTGAGGCAATAGCGGGCATTGAAGCGCGCATTCTGACGCTGGATGCATTTCGGGATGGCGCGTGCGCCGGCGATCCTACCCTTGTGGCCCTCATCGCACTGGCGGCGTGCCCTGCACCTGATGATCCGTGCCTGAACACGCTGGCGCATTTTCGGAAGATGGGCATTGCCGTGATCGCCTACGCGGACAACGCACGTGCGTGGCCGCTCGGCGCGCGCTGCCGTGTCCTGCTCGCAGGCGCCAATCAGCTGCTCGACAGTCGCGAAATCGATTTTTCGGCGTCCATACGCACCACGCTGGCCGCGGAATTGGAAAGGGCGGGAAACAGCAAGGCGGAGGCACGCAATGTCAGAATGTTGGCGGAGCGGCATGGATTTATCGGCGAGAGTGGAGCTATTCGTGATGTCTTCAGCCAGGTGATCCGAATCAGTCCGCTGAGCGACTTGCCAGTCCTCATCATCGGCGAGTCGGGCACCGGCAAGGAGCTGGTAGGCAGGGCGATACGCGCGCTCGATCCCAAACGCTGCGCCTTCCCGTTTGTCAGCGTCAACTGCGCGGCAATCAATCCAAATCTCGCCGAGAGCGAATTGTTCGGATATGTGCGGGGTGCTTTCACCGGCGCGGCGGCACAGCGCAAGGGCTACTTTCTTGCCGCGCAGGGTGGCGTGCTGTTTCTCGACGAGATCGGAGAGCTCAGCCTGGAAATGCAGTCGAAGCTCCTGCGCGTTCTCGAGGAGCGGGAGGTGCTGCAGGTCGGCGCCGACCGGACGCGACCGGTCGACGCGCGCGTCATTGCAGCGACCAATCGCGACATCGCGACCCTGGTGCGGACGGGCGCCTTCCGTGCCGATCTGCTGTTCCGACTCAACGTGCTGTCCATTCGGATTTCCCCGTTGCGCGAGCGGCCGGAGGATCTGCGGCCATTGGCCGAGCATTTTGCGCAAGCGGCGTGGACCGCGATGGGACATCTGGCCCCAGGGATAGCGCCTGATTTCATCAATGCGCTGGCGCTGCTCCCATTGCCCGGCAATGCTCGCGAGCTGCGAAACCTCATTACCTTCTCGATAGCCCACAAGACCGACAGCGGTCCGCTGGGACTGAAGGACCTTCCCCCCGACCTGTTGCGGGAGCTTGCTCTCGTAGGGGCTGCACCGGAGTGCCGGCCGGCCGATGATGATGACACACTGGAGCGCTCATCCCCATTGGCTGTGCTGCGCGAGCACCAATGGCATCTTGGCGAGTATCTTGCCCATTGCGAACGGGACATACTTGCCGCCGCGATACGCACGACCTGCAGTCAGACCGAGGCTGCCCGGCTTCTCGGGGTAACGCCTCGCAGCATCTACAACAAGCTGCGCAAGCACCGCATCGCGCCAGGCGGCGCGCACTGCTGATCCCGACCGGAACGCGCTTTCCGGAATATTGATTCCGGTCGGAAAACCGTCGCACCCCGATTGCGGCGCAGGTTATCGCCGGCATCTCCTGCCCTGCTTTTTTTCAAAGCTTTCCGCCTCGTGCAGCGCAGGGCCGGATTGCGCGCGCGTGGCACGGCAATTGCTCTCACTCGTCGTACCAACGGCAGCAGATCATGACTCTCGATCGTCATCGTCCGCGAAAGCGGACGACCCAGTAAGCCTTTGTCTTATCGGGTTCACTGCGAGCGTGGTGGCTACCGGCTCCCGCTTTCGCAGGGATGACAAGTCAGAGTTTGTTGCCGCTGGTATCAGGCGAGATTCGGGGTTGTTGTTGTCAGACGAACCTGATGCGCGAGACATGCGGAGGCGCCGTGTCGCCTTCAAGATTTGCGACATCTATTTTCCGGAGCCGCGCGAGGTCCTCAGCGAGCTGTATGGCGCCTGCATGCTTCGCGGGATGGTTGTTGACCTCACGGACCGGAACGGTGACCGGCTTGCCGTGATCGAGATCGAGGGCGAGCAAAAATGCGTGGTCGTTCCGGTCCGCCGAATCAGGGAAGTCACATGAGGCTGGGGGCATCGCATCATCGCCCGCCTCAGGCCGCAGACAAGCGCATGAGCCTTCACGTGCAACGGGCCGGCCGGCGCACAAAGGGTAAATCGAGCGTGCCATGCCGGTGACATTCGTTGATCAGGTCATGGCCAATCTTGCGACCAGCGCCAATCGCGCAACCTTCGTCAACACGATCGGGCTTGCCGCCTTTGCCCAGACCTCGTTCAGCCGGCGCTACGGCACGGATGGAGTGACGGTCGACAACGTGGCGCTGGGTCCTGTTGAGGACTTTCAGCTTCAGCAACTCGTGCGGAACGATTTCCGCATGACCGGCTTCAGCGAACGACGATGCGAGCGGCCGGAACGCAAGCTGATCGATTACCGCCTGCACAGGCAGGAGACATTGGGCTGGGTGGACGCAACCTTCACCACCCAAGCCGATCTATCGATCCATGCGGTCCCCGGCAGCGTGGCAGTGGGGGCCACGGCCGATGTGGCGTCCGCCGGGTGGCAGCCGGCGAGCGCACCGATGACGTCGCAATCGAAGTTTCTGCTGGCGCTCTCAACGGATCAGATCACGCTCAGCTATGCGGTACAGGTCAATGTATTCATATCCGCCGCCCCGTCGCCGACGGAGGACCTGCGCCGCATCGAGACGCTTCGCCGCTTTTTCGAAGCCGACCCGACATTTCTCGTGTCGCTCGACGGCACGCCTGAGCAACGGCCATTCCTGTTTGTCCAGATCTATCCGGGCGGCGCGCTGAACGGCGGCCCGCTCGCGCCGGCCGCGATTGCACAATTGTTCGATGCAGCCGACGTGCTCGCCGCATTTCTTCAACCGCCGACCTAGTCAGGTCGCCATGAGCCCGGAAAAGGAGCCGGATGATGGGTATCCAATACGTGACCGTCAAAGTCGACACCAGCGGACTCTATCAGCCGGTCTCCGCCCCCGTGGGCATCGTCGGCATTATCGGACAGGCGCCGAGCGCCGGCGCCGGCTTTAATAATCCGTTCCCGTTCACTCGCCCCCTCACCGGAATCGATGGCGAGCCCTACGCGCGCGTCGTCCCCGTGCTGCGGGTGGCGACGGCTGCAGGGAATGCACCGCTGGGCCCGGACGGCAATCCGATTGCCAATGTCGCCTGGCAGCAACCCAAGGACAGCAAAGGCAATGCAACCGGACCCCTTCAACTCGCAGATTCCTCGGCGACGACCTTCTCGCCGCTGACAGTCGACCTCGCGACGCGAACATTGCGGCGATCAAACAACGCGGTCTTTCAAGCCGGCAGCGGACCGGCGCAGGTGGTCATCGACTATTTCTCCATCGCCGACAAGACTGTGAGCGGTACAGCGACGTTCTGGGGCGCGGCGCTCGACATATCGGGACAGCCGGTCGCCAATCTGCTGATGAAACCCGATGCCGCGCCGGGCTCCGCCTTCATCGATGCGACCGGAGCCGCGCTCAAGATCGACGGCACGCTCGGCAAGGCAAACGGTGGCACCGGCAAGCCCAAAACCGACAGCGGCATCATCTACTACCGGCTGTTCTTCGACATATGTCCGCTTGCGAAATCCATCAATCTGGCGCTGACCAACGGCGCGCGACAAGTCTGGGCCTATCGACTGGATCCGGGCGCGACATTCGATGATACGTCGCCCGCAGTGGCCGATTTCGCGAACCGCCAGATCAATATCGTATGCCTCTCCGGCGACACTGACCCGCACCACATCACGACTCTGCGCAATCATGTCGAGCAAGCATCCCCCAACGATGCCGGCGGCGGCGGGACGCGGCCGCGCATCGGCATCGCGATGCTGCCGGAAGGCGGAATTCGCGACGCATCAGGCAATCTCACCAACAAGTTCTCCGATTGGAAAGCGCAGGGCGACACCACCTCACCGATGAGCTGGGCTAGCAGCCGGATGATTTTCGTTGCGCATAAGTCACCCGACGACGTCGCGGCCGCCGCAGCCGGAGTCATCGCCGGGGTCGATCCCTGGGTCAGTCTGGTTCTCAAGCAGGTGCAGGGCATTTCTCA
>Ga0306920_100013433_pt1 | contig 11160 bp, 5 predicted proteins | sample flu12Cox44000170_FD_204666 | JGI IMG/M metagenome (GOLD analysis project Ga0306920, IMG submission 204666) | Lab enrichment of tropical soil microbial communities from Luquillo Experimental Forest, Puerto Rico - flux4day.12C.oxic.44.000.170 (v2)... | ecosystem: Environmental > Terrestrial >...
CAATAGCCCAGGCCTTCAGGCCTGGCAACCAACGCCCGCCGAAATGCGACCTGAAAGGGCGCCACACCTACGTAGCCCCAAATAGGATTATTTCAGGAGGCGGTGATAGAAACAGATTCGGTTGCCCCTACAGGGCAATTTCCATTTCTTTTCTGACCCAGGCCTGAAGGCCTGGGCTATTGATCTCTAACCGCTTCGCGGTAAAATACAATGGCCGGTTGGGGCTAACTTCTTTTACGGCTTTGTTCCCTTGGGGAAAACCCTTTCGCAACAGCCTCTAACTAGCCAACGCTTTCCTAATCAGGCCTTCCACCATCAGTTCCTGGAGAGTTGATGCAGACGCACCGAAAGCCAAATAATTGCGCTTTGGTTCCAAACCTAATCCAGCAACCGAGAATGATGTTCGAGGTCCGACGATTTTTAACTGAGAGAACAGTCTCGCCAACGGATACTAAGTCCCATTAGATTGACAACACTCCCACTTGCCTTTCTGCCAACCGACACTGACGACTGCTTACTCATGCTCCAGAACATCGATCTGTCGCGTACGATTGACAAAGCGACATTCAAATCCCAAAAGGCGGAAGCAGACCTGAAGCTCGGAGATCTCCAACGGACTGCCAAGTCGCTGAATATTCCGACGATTGTTCTCTTCGAGGGCTGGAGCGCGTCCGGTAAAGGCACTCTTATCAACGAACTGATTTTGCCGCTCGATCCTCGCGGATTCACCGTTTACAGCGACCGCAAAACTGAAGAGGATGCGTTTTACCCGTTCCTATGGCGATTCTGGAAGAGGACTCCGACTCGCGGACGGATCGCCATTTTAGACAGAAGCTGGAATCGCAGGGTCATAACCGACAGGATCGAAGAACCGCTGAAGGGCCGCCGCCTAAGTCAGGCATTTGAGGATATACGCTCTTTTGAACGTCAGTTGACAGATGAGGGGATGGTGATCGTGAAATTCTTTCTTCACATCTCCAAGCAGGAACAAAAGCGCAGGTTTGACAACCTTCGCGCAAACAGCGCCACCGCCTGGCGAGTGACAAAAGACGATCTGCGGCAGCAGGTGCGCTATGGCGAATACCTGGCAGTAATGGAGGATATGCTGACCGAAACCGACACGGGCTTTGCACCATGGACGGTCGTTGAAGCGCATGATCGCCGGTTTGCGACGCTCAAGATATTTACGACGGTGATTGATGCGCTGGAGAGAGGAATTGCTGCGGCGGCTCATAAATCCGAGGAGGGACCGCCAGCGTCGCAACGGGCGACCTCTTTCAAGACGACGGCTTTAGACCATGTGGATCTGTCTCTTTCATTGAACCCCGAAGAGTACGACGTTCGAATCAGGAAGGCCCAAGCCACTCTTCGCGAACTTGAGCATGAGATCTATCGTCGCCGGGTTCCTGTGGTGATCGTTTACGAAGGTTGGGATGCTGCGGGAAAGGGAGGGAACATCCGTCGGCTCACAAAGAATCTCGATCCCCGCGGATACGAGGTTGTACCCATTGCTGCCCCGAATGACGTGGAAAAAGCGCATCACTATCTTTGGCGATTCTGGGCGCAAATGCCAAAGGCGGGGCATATCACTATTTTCGATCGGAGCTGGTACGGGCGTGTTCTAGTCGAGCGGGTAGAAGGATTTTGTACGGAAGCGCAATGGCGGCGTGCATTTCGTGAAATCAACGGGATGGAACAGCACCTGGTACACTTTGGGACAATCGTTCTGAAGTTCTGGCTTCAGATCGATCCCGACGAACAACTCCGGCGATTTAAGGAGCGCGAGGGCCTCGCTCATAAACAGTGGAAGCTGACGGACGAAGACTGGCGGAATAGGGAAAAAATGCCGCAATACCGGGATGCCGTTGAGGAGATGCTTCACCGGACGACGACTCCCTACGCTCCCTGGACGATTGTTGAATCCAACTGCAAACTGTACGCGAGGGTAAAAGTCCTGGAAACGGTTTGCGAAGCCATCCGCACCCGGCTTGGCCGGTGAACCCCGAGCCCCCAACACCAATCCCGGAAGGGAAATTCACCACAGAGGCGCAGAGGACACCAAGGTCGGAACGGATTTAAGTTTCCCGTCAGCTTGATGGTAAACGCCGTGCACCCCATGAACGGCGAACGGCGAACGCCTTCAGACAGATGAAACGGGGTGAGCACAAGTTTCCGTTTGGGACTCCCCGAACTCCGAACCCCGAACTCCGTGCCTAACTGCCGATCAAATCGTCGAATGCCGGACTCCGTGGCGGGTAGTAACCGTTGTCTTCAGAGGCTGAACCCATTGCAGAGCTTGTTACAGGAACTATTAGTTTCGCACTAAGTCCCTTACCAGTCGAGGAACAACCGGTCGTGAGCACAACAGCTATACTAAATACCAAAGCTAGCAAAGTTGCTTGTCTGATTTCGTCCAGGAAGAGACCCGCACAACGGTTATTGGGCAAACTTTTATTGAAAGAGAAGGATGCTGGTTTCATTGGTTGTTAATTGAATAGTTTCATCATTCCTTACTGGTTTTCGTTCCTGGTTATTCCCGGCCCTTCAGCGGCAAGCGTTGCCTGCTCTGCTTTCGGAAACTGCAGCGGGCATTCGTCATCTCTGCCATTCCAGCGCTGATTCCGGTCGTGGGCCTGAAAGGAACTTCACCTTCAACCCTGCAGCCTCGGTTTGCTGTTTACTTCCATGGGAGTAGGCTCGGTTTTCAGCGCTGTTTTTATTCTGCCGCGGCTCCGTAAAAGGCTATCTCCGAACGCTTCTACGATCCTGGCAAATCTTCTCGAAGCCGTGGTCTATCTTCTCATGGCGTTTGTGCGGCAACCGCTGATCTTCATGATTATTGCGGCTCTGGCCGGTCTGGGATGGACCGTTGCTGCGTCTGAGCTGTGGGTGGCCGCCCAGCATGCAATCCCCTGTTGGGCCAGGGGACGGATGAACGCGACCGTTATTGTGGTCTCGCAGGGAGGGATTGCCTTTGGAGGAATGATATGGGGTTTAACTAGCCAGGCCGCAGGAGTTAGCACCACATTGATCGTGGCCGCCGTCGCCTTCACCATTAGTCTGTTACTGGGAATTCCTCTATCTATCAACTTTACAACCTCGTCGGATTCACAGCCTGTCAGTGGCTACAGAATTGCTAACCGGTTACAATTTCGTACCCGGTCAGGTCTTGACCGCCTGATTCAATCCCGAGCTCCGGCAACGCTCCCCAGACGCCGTGCGCGCAGAGTTCGCGACGGAGCGCCGAGGAAGAATCTCACGCAGAGTTCGCGGTGGCACACAGGGGAGAACCTCACGCAGCGATCGCGGTGAGACGCGCGGAAAAAACGTCACTCAGAACTCGTAGGAGAATGCGGAGAAGAACCTCACGCACAGCTCGCAGCGGAACGCGGAGGTTGAACGGATTTTGAAGAGCGCCAAACCCCGAACCCCGAACTCGGAATTCGGAAAAGGATTTCACCATAGAGGCGCAGAGAGCACAAAGTTCGGGACGGAATTCAGTTTGGCGTCAGGTGATGGTGAGGGCCATGTCATGCAACCCGCAGCGCCAAGCGAACTCCGAACTCCAAACTCCGAACCCCGAACTCCAAACTCCGAACTCCGAACTCCAAACTCCGAACTCCAAAACTCCGAACTCCGAACTCCGAACTCCGAACCCCGAACTCCAAACTCCAAACTCCGAACTCCAAACTCCGAACCCCGAACCCCGAACTCCACATCCCGGCGAACGGTGAACGGGATTCACCCGCCAATTGTGACCAAAAATTCACAATGTCGAGCAGGACATTCCGGCGGCGTTTGAGTTTGTTGATATCTCGCTTTCGCTGCTGGCATGGAGGTGGGCGTGTCATCGCCAAGCTGACGGCGAACGAAACTAGTCACCGTTCAAGGAGAAATCTATGCCTGTCCAAAAGAGGATTGAGTCGTTTCGCGCCGTCTTGTCCGGCGCATTTGCGCTCTGTTCGTTAGCCGGCCTTGCGCTTGCGATCACTACCCATGAAGCAAATGCAGCGGCTACGTTCCTACCGACTGGGTTGGAGATCACCCCAACTGCCGCACCCGGCGCGACTTATCAAGCTTTGAATCCGAAGCTCTCGGATTTTCCAAACTTCATCGCGAGCGGAGCGTTGAACACCGTTAAGAGTCCGGACGGCAACACTTTGCTAGTCCTGGTGAGCGGCCACAATTCGTTGAGTGGCAAAACGCCGGAGAAAAACGAATATATCTTCGTATTTGATATCAGCGGCGGAAAGCCCGTTGAAAAACAGATTATTGAAGTCCCGAATTCTTTTGTGGGCATCGTCTTCGACCCCGCGGGCAAGAATTTCTACGTTGGCGGCGGTGTGGATGACAACATCCACCAGTACTCGGTCACGAGTGGAATCTGGTCGGAAAATGGAGCCCCGATTTCGCTGGGTCACAACGGAATCTCAAATGCTCTGACTCCAAAGGACATAGGAGCCTTGACGGCTGGAATCGATATTACTCAGGACGGATCAAAATTGGTTGTGGCAAATCTCGAGAACGATTCGATTTCGTTCGTAGACCTGACGACTCGCGCCGTTGTCAAAGAAATCGATCTTCGCCCCGGTAAAATCAATCCGGCAGATGCCGGTGTGCCGGGCGGAGAGTATCCCTTCTGGGTCACGGTAAAAGGTAATAATACTGCTTATGCATCGAGTTCACGGGACCGGGAAATTGTCGTCGTGGACTTTACTACAGTGACCGCGCCAAAAGTGTTGACCCGTATCGAAGTCGCCGGAAATCCCAACAAGATGATTCTGGACAAAGCCCAGAAGTATCTTTACGTCGCCGAGGACAACAGCGATCAGGTAGACATTATCGATACTTCCAAACAGGATCTCTTCCAAAGCGTCCTGGCGAGTGCACCGGATCAATTTAAGTTCGACAAACCCCTTAGTTACGCGGGGAGTGCTCCGAATAGCGTAGCCTTATCGTCCGATGAATCCGAGTTGTACGTCACGCTGGAGGGGACCAATGCTCTGTCGGTGATCCAAGGTATTCCATTTCATCCGGTAGTAGTCGGCCTTATTCCGACCGGGTTCGCGCCAAATGCCGTCACAGTAAGTGCCGACGGGAAAAATCTCTACATTGCAAACGGCCGAGGTGTGACCGGACCCAATCCGGGTCTTACTTATTTCAATCAAAAGGATCCAAACCAGTATGTCTACGAGATAGAGAAATCCTACCTCTTAAGCTTCCCTGTTCCATCCGGCTCGACTCTTCAGTCGCTGACGAATCAGGTGGCTAAGAACGACCATTTCACTTCGAAGCTGAGCAGCAAGGATGCCGCCCTCATCAATGAGCTCCACCAGCGGATCAAACATGTGATCTACATCGTCAAAGAGAATCGAACTTACGATCAGGTCCTCGGCGATCTGGATATCGGAAACGGAGACCCCTCGTTGACCGACTTCCCTCGGGCTATCACGCCAAATTATCATAGGATTGCTGAACAGTTTGTCGATTTAGATAACTTCTATGTCTCAAGCGATGTCAGCGGAGACGGCCACGCGTGGGCTTTTGCCGCCAGGGAAAATGATCTGACACAGAAATCGATCCCGTTAAACTACTCAGGCCGCGGCACTTCTTATGACACGGAAGGCCAGAATCGTGATATTAATGTCGGTTTGGCAACCGTCGCAGAGCGGCAGGCGTTTAACCCGGGCAATCCAACCGATCCAGATATTCTTCCTGGCGTTCCCGACGTAGGTGCCATGGACGGCCCGGGCGAGGAAGACATTCAGCGAGGGTATATATGGGACGCAGTAACGAGAGCAGGGTTAACGTTCAGGAACTACGGGTTTCACTGCGACCAGGCCAGGTACGGTGGCGCGAATGCCGTGCCATTGGAGCGCGACCCGTTTTCGAAAAATCTTCGAGTAGGTTTTCCTTCAAGGGCGGCCCTGATCGACACAACTGACCCCTATTTCCGGAGTTTCGACACGGCTTTCCCGGATTTTTGGCGTGAAAAGGAATGGGAACGCGAATTCGATAATTATACGCAAAGCGGCAATCTGCCCTCCTTGTTGCTCGTGCGTCTGATGGAGGATCATATGGGCAGCTTCGGCACGGCGATCGACGGCGTAAACACGCCGGAAATACAACAAGCCGACAATGACTATGCCGTGGCTAAATTAATCGACAAAATTGCCCACAGTTCTCACAAGTTTGATACGCTGATCTTCATTAACGAAGATGACTCGCAAAACGGCGCTGACCATGTCGATTCTCATCGATCGACTGCTTACGTCGTCGGTCCTTACGTCAGGCACGGAGTCGTGGTGTCCACAAAATACACGCACGTCAATATGCTCAGGACAATCGAGGATGTGCTGGGGCTTGACCACGTTGATGTCTTGACCGCCTCGGAGAGCCCCATGACCGACGTATTCGATATCAGCCAGAAAGAATGGACATTCAACGCGTTTCCATCGATCTACCTGTACAATACGACACTGCCGCTGCCCAGCCGCTTCGGCAAGCGACATCGGATCCCGAGGCCGACTCACGACGCACCTTACTGGGCCGAGCAAACCAGGGACTTTGACTTCAGCCGGGAGGATCGGCTCTATGATCCGGAGAAATTCAATCAGATCATCTGGGAAGGACTTCACAGGGGCATACCTTATCCGACCACTCGCAGCGGTCTGGATCTGCGGCGGAATCGCGCCGAGCTACTGAAGAAGGCGGGTATCGTACCCGGCAGGGCCGTCTTCAAGCTCACTGCGGACGCTAGTTAGCCGGCTTTAAAAACTAATAAAAATAGGTAATAAACAAAGAGGGATCGGATTGCACCGATTCCTCTTTTGTTTTTGAACTTATTCGGCATCTCGGTGATGTTAGATTGGAAGCGTGAAAACAACGGTCGATATCGCGAAAAAGAGTTCGAGGAAGCGATACGCTTTACCTGGCGATATTGGATCCCACTTGACTATGCTGATGAACGCGCTCGCTTTTCCCTGACACTGTATTGTGGGAATAATGCTTTTCGATCTGTCGGAGCGCTTTTGAATGAGAGATGCCAGCATCGAGCTTCTCCGTGCGGGCTGCGGCGACGACACGGCGAATTTCCGGGAAGGACAATTTGAAGCTATCGAGCACGTGGTTGAAGGACGCGGGCGCCTTCTTGTCGTTCAGAAAACCGGGTGGGGAAAGAGCTTTGTCTATTTTATTGCTACTAAGCTGCTCCGAGATGGTGGTCATGGTCCCACGATGCTCGTGTCGCCCCTCCTGGCCCTCATGCGCAATCAGATCGCCGCTGCCGAGCGCATGGGCGTTCGGGCAACGACCATTAATTCTGATAACGTCGAGGAGTGGGCGAATGTCGAAGAAGGCATCCAGCACGACAACGTGGACATCCTGCTTATTTCGCCGGAGCGGCTCGCAAATCAACGATTCATCGGCGAGGTGCTCGTTCCCGTCGCAGAGCGTATTGGACTGCTGGTCATCGACGAAGCCCACTGCATTTCGGACTGGGGACACGATTTCCGTCCGCACTACCGGCTGATCGCTCGCATACTCGGAAACCTCCCACCTAATCTCAGGCTTCTCGCAACCACGGCGACCGCGAACAACCGGGTTGTCAAAGATCTGCAGAGTGTGCTCGGCCCGAATCTGACCATCATTCGAGGTGACCTGAGCCGGCCGTCCCTTTTCCTTCAGAACATCCGCCTTCCAGATCAAGCGGAACGGATGGCATGGCTTGCCGAGCATCTTCCCAATCTGCCCGGCTGCGGTATTGTCTACACGTTGACTATCCGCGATGCAGAACGACTCGCCGAATGGCTTAAGAGTCGCAACCTGAATGTCGAGGCCTACACGAGCGAGACTGGCGCACGGCGTGCATCGCTCGAGCGTGCATTGCTCGGAAATCGGGTTAAAGCACTGGTCGCCACCACGGCGCTGGGCATGGGGTTCGACAAACCCGATCTCGCATTCGTGGTCCACTACCAGGCGCCAGGTTCCGTAGTTGCCTATTACCAACAGGTCGGACGCGCCGGGCGTGCCATTCCTGCCGCTTACGGCATCTTGCTCAGTGGCGACGAGGAGGCGGAGATTAACGAGTACTTTATCGATTCGGCCTTTCCTGCTCGGAATGAAGTGGGCGAGGTGATAAAAGCGCTCGATGCTGCACCCACTGGGCTATCTGCACAAGAATTAATGCGGCGCGTTAACCTCAGCAAGGGTCGCATCGAAAAGACAATCCAACTCCTCTCCCTCGAGTCGCCTGCGCCGATTGTTAAAGAGGGCGACAAATGGGTCCTGACAACTGCCGATTTGCACGAATCCTTTTGGGAAAGGGCGGAACGGCTTACTCAATTACGCCGGCACGAGCATAGCCAAATGCAGGAATACGCCGCTAAGCGCGACGGGTTGATGGAGTTTTTGATTCAAGCGCTTGACGGTGAAACCGCGAACATGTACACAGCCCCGCTTGCGCCCCTGCCTGAATTTGCCGCTCCCGATCTTGTACAAGCTGCGAACGCATTCCTTCGAAGATCTCATCTTCCAGTCGAGCCGCGCTCAATGTGGCCGCCGGGCGGTCTTCCCAGAATGAACGTGAAAGGCAAAATTCCTGAAGCGTTCCGGGCAAGAGAGGGACGTGTACTATGCCTTTGGGCTGATGCCGGCTGGGGAGATCTGGTTCGGGATGGAAAGCAAGTCTACAGGAGTTTCTCAGACCAATTAGTGGAAGCCACTGCGAAGATGATCCGGGAATGGAATCCCCAGCCCGCCCCGACATGGCTGACGTTCATTCCGTCTCACGAACATCCTGGCTTGGTACCGGATTTCGCTCGGCGAGTTTCGGAATCACTTGGACTTTCGTTCGTTGAAACGTTGTGCAAGGTCCAGAAAAACGAGGAGCAGAAGCGAATGAAAAACAGCACTCTGCAGGCAAAAAACGTGGACGGCGTTTTCGAGATCATCGCCGGGAATGTGCGCCCCGAACCGCTCTTCCTCGTCGATGACATGGTGGATTCGCGTTGGACTTTGACTGTCGCAGCCTATCAGCTACTCAACGCTGGTTCCGGTGTCATTTATCCTGTCACTCTAGCTTCAACCTCGAATCGATGAACGCCCCTATTTCGGACAACACCAAAGCAATCCTCCTCCTTGCAGCTCCGCTTCTTGCGGGTGGCGGTCAGAGAAACGCCGCGAGGATACTGACCACCTCAGAATATAATCAACTCGCGCGACTTCTGCAGGAGCGCAATGCGCAACCTGCTGACCTTCTCTCTTCTTCGGCTCCGGCACTCCTTGCTGATTTGCGGCTGCGCTTCGACACCAGGCGATTGGACGAATTGCTTGCGCGCGGGCTTCTTCTGAGCCAAGCCGTCGAGACGTGGAGCAGCCGGGCAATCAGAGTCGCGAGTCGAGCCGACCCGGACTATCCGGGCCGGTTCAAAGTCAGACTAGGAATGGACTCCCCTCCGATACTCTACGGGTGCGGTGACTGGTCATTGCTCGACACGGGTGGCCTCGCCGTTGTCGGATCGCGTCACGTCGATGAGGATCTCATCGAATTCGCAAGAAAAACCGCAAGTACTTGCGCTGCAGCCGGAATCACGGTCATTTCCGGTGGAGCAAAGGGTATCGACCGTGCGGCCATGCAAGGCTCACTCTTGGCCGGTGGACGGGCCATCGGGATCGTGGCGGATGGCCTCGGCCAGGCAGTTGTCGCCCGTGACTCCCGCGACCTGATACGTGAGAGACGGCTAACCCTCATTTCACCTTTCGATCCCGCTGCAGGATTCAACGTCGGGAATGCTATGCAGCGAAATAAGCTGATTTACGGGCTGGCCGATGCTGCTCTTGTGGTCAATTCCGATCATGAGAAAGGCGGCACCTGGAGCGGCGCTGTCGAGCAGATCGAGCGGTTTCGTGCCTGCCCGGTCTTCGTTCGTTCCGGCGAAAGCGTTCCGATTGGGAACAAAAAGCTGATCGAGGCTGGTGCGCGTCCGTGGCCGAACCCGACCACCGCAAATGACCTGATCAGCCTCCTTCGGGATGCCCCGTCGACGGTATCGACAATATCCAGCCAGGAGCAAGAGGAGTTGCTGCCCGGATTGCGCGTGAACGAGGAGCCGTTGCCAGGGTCCAGTGGATCGATGCCCTCCGCTGCCCGCAATGCTGCCGTTACCAAGCCAGCGCTGGAATTGTTGAGCGCGGTGCGTGCGATTCTCGTCCGCGAGTTAGTGAAGCCACTCACGCAAAAAGAGATCGCTGAGTTGCTCGGTGTTCCGGAAGGGCAAGCTTCCAAATGGCTGAAGCGTCTCGTGGAACAGGGAGCCCTGACGAAGACGAAACGGCCAGTGCGATACGCCGCCGCCCGAAACAAACCGGCGCTGGATGACTAGAGCAAGTTAACAATACCATAGCCACTCAGGAAAAAAGGCTCGGAAATGTCCAAAGTTAAGACGCGTCCCCTTCCGGAGCCATAGGGAGAAGAGTAAGTGTGTGGTCAGACGCAAGTTCGCTTCGCGTCATCAGTGGCGCGCCGAGTTCGTTGAGCAGATCGCAAAGCCGACGTGCATCTGATTCGGGAGCGCGACTCAACCGGAAGCGCGCGACCCGCATCGGAACGAGCCGCGCCTCCACCATCCGGCCTCGCCGCGGATCGATCGCAGCCAGATACATCAGGCTGAGATCGCTTCGAAGCGACTCATGTCCGCCGATGCCTTCGTAGTCGTTGAGGAAATCGCCGCAGCCGTATAGCACCAGACGATCGCCGTAAATCTCGGCCGTCTTCACATGATGCGACGAATGACCGTACACTATAGAGATGCCGCGCTCGATCAGTTGATGTGCAAACCTGACCTCCTCGTCGAGGATCTGGTAACCCCAATTTTCGCCCCAGTGGATCGACGCCACAATCACATCGTCTTTCTGCTTGAATCGGTTCATTTCGTGGGCGATGCACGCCGCGGTTTTCTCTGAACTGTCCTCCAGGAAGTTGACCCCGGGGCGATTAGCGGTTGCCGCCCATTTCGGCGGAATGCCGCTCGTCGGTGCACCGTAGGAGAAGACCAGCACGCGGCCTTTTCCCGGCACATCCAGTACCGCTGGTGCGGCCGCCTCTGCGGCGTTTCGTCCTGCGCCCGTGTGGGCGATTCCGACTGAATCCAGGGTCTGTAT
>Ga0306920_100013435_pt1 | contig 11159 bp, 9 predicted proteins | sample flu12Cox44000170_FD_204666 | JGI IMG/M metagenome (GOLD analysis project Ga0306920, IMG submission 204666) | Lab enrichment of tropical soil microbial communities from Luquillo Experimental Forest, Puerto Rico - flux4day.12C.oxic.44.000.170 (v2)... | ecosystem: Environmental > Terrestrial >...
GAGGAACGCGAGGCGATGCGCCGAGACGTGCCGCGGCTGGCATTGGCGACGCCGTTGCGGACCCGCACGTTACGGGACGTGGCGCTGGAAATGCTCGACATCGCCCGCGAAGGCCTGCATCGCCGCGCGCGGCGCAGCACGTTCGGCGAAGACGAAACTCATTATCTAGACCCGCTGTTCGCGATCGCCGGCTCAGGCCGCACCCCGGCCGAGGAGTTGCTCGAAGACTTCCGCACCCGCTGGCGCGGTGCAATCGATCCGGTCTTCACCGACTACGCCTATTAGGACCTTATTCGCGGTCGAGCGCGGCCCCGCCGGCAAGTTCCGAATAGAATTGGAACGAGTCTTTGCGTCGCCGTTCCAGCGTCTCGTAGTCGACATGAACGAGGCCGAAGCGCTTGCCGTATCCGAACGTCCACTCGAAATTGTCCATCAGGGTCCACACGAAATAGCCGCGCACCGGCACCCCTGCCTCGATCGCGTCGAGAACGGCGCCCAAATAAGCCCGCAGGTAGCTGATGCGCTGATCGTCGCGGATGCGCCCGTCCTGCTCGACCTGATCGGGAAAAGCAGCGCCGTTTTCCAGGATATAGATCGGCAAGTCGCCGGCATAGCGCTCCTTGGCCTCGATCATGACCGCGCGGAAAGTGTCGGGCGCGATCTCCCAACCCATATCGGTGACCGGCGCGCCGGCCGGCGGCGGGAGGGTGGCCACCCCGAACGGATGGTCGGCGTCGCTCCGGACCCGGGAGCGGGTGTAGTGGTTGAACGCAAAATAATCGAGCTTTTGCCGGATCACCTCGAGGTCACCCGGCTCCACCAAAGTTTCGATCTCGGCGGCGAGCGGCTCGGGATAGCGCCCCAGGATCTGCGGATCCGGAAACGACCGGTTCCATAGCGCATCGAGCATCAATGTGGCGACCTCGTCCTGCTCGCGCTCGCTGTCCGGCTCGTAGGGATGGAAGTTGAAGATGTTGCCCAGCAGCAGGTCCGGGCGCTCTGAGCGCATCGCCTCGATGCCGCGACCATGCGCCAGATTCATGACGTGGATCGCGGTCAGCGCGCTGAGGCGGCCGCGAATGCCCGGCGCGTGGCCACCGTCCCCATAGCCTTTGACACAGGCGCAATTGGGCTCGTTGAACGTCGCCCAATACTTGACTCGGTCGCCCAGCCGCCGCGCCGTGACATGCGCGTAATCGGCGAACCAGGCCGCGGTGTCGCGGTTCTGCCAACCGCCGCGATCCTGAAGCGCCTGCGGCAGATCCCAATGGTAGAGACAAATCCATGGTTCGATGCCCGCCGCCATCAAGGCGTCGACCAATCGATCGTAGAATTCAATCCCCTTGTCGTTAACCCGGCCCCGGCCCTCGGGCAGGATCCGCGGCCACGCCGTCGACAGCCGATAGGCGCGGACGCCGAGTTCGCGCATCAGCGCCACGTCTTCAGGCCAGCGATGGTAATGGTCGCACGCGACATCGCCGGTGTCGCCGCCAAAAATCCTTCCGGCATCGCGGCTGAAGGTGTCCCAAATCGACGGACCGCGCCCGTCCTCCCGGACCGCGCCCTCGATCTGGTAGGCCGCGGTTGAGCAGCCCCACAAGAAACCGTCGGGAAAGCTCGTCGCCATCGTCTCCGCCTCACCGATCGTTGTTTGCGGCGCGCATGACAATCAAAGTGATGTGCCGCCGAAAGGATCAGCCATGGGCGCGCGGCGGCAAAGCCGGCACGCCTTCCATCATTCTCGCGCCGTCTCCGAGGCGCATCGCGCGCCATCCGGCAGGATCGCGCATCGCCGCCGAGGGATCGCGGCCGGACAGCGACATCCACCGGTCCCGGTCCCACGAGGTCACGGCAACTTCGACCCGGAGTGGAGTCCCCGCGAGCGGCGGCGCCAACCCCAGCGCCGACCACGGGATCAGCGCCTCCGCGGTGATGCGCGGCTGGTCGGCGCCGAAATAGACTGCTTCGGCTCCGGGGACGGAAGCGCAGCCCCGATCGATCGCGCGCGGCGCAGCGCCGTCGCAGAGTTTGGCGGTCATTTCCATGTAGTCATGGATCTTCGTGCGCGGCGGGATAAAGAACATCGTAAAGCGCCGCGGCCCGCTGCCGAAATCGACACCCAACTCGACGCGATAGCCATCGATCAGCGGAAAAGGGCCGTCATAAGCCAATAGATCGGTGTCGAAATAGTCCTGACCTATCGTCGCCAGCTGCAGACCGCGCGCGCTCCACGACAAATAGACCTCGCCGAATTCGACGGCTCCCGGAGAGGCGGTCAGCCGCGGCAACAAGCTCGCCGGTTTGGGCCAATCCGAAAGGAAACGATTGCGCAGCTCGATCTCGGCCCGCGGAACAACGAACACTCCCGGCCGAAATGTCCGGGCCGTCGCTTCGCCATGAATTTCGTAGGCTCGGCGATTGGCTGTCGCAAAGGCGCTGGTCAGCCGCCGATAGGGCTCGTCGTTGATGTCGACCAGGCCGAAATCGTAATCCTCCCCGTCCGGGCGTCCGCCCTTCGGATGGTCGTAATATTGAAACCAGTGGGCGCCGACGACTTCGGGGATCGCGGCGAAATTCTCCGTTGCAGCGGCCGCGCCGATCGCGCGCTCGGCCTGGGTGTCGACGGTCATCAAATGGCCGTTGTTAAGATTGCCGGTCCGATTATTCCGCGCGGCAAAAAACCACTCGGAGATCAGTACCGGCTTGCCGCCTGACAATTTCCGCAGCCCGTCAAAGTAGTAGTCGGCGATCCAGCCGTCGCTGCTGTCGACATTATAGTTGGTTGCGATGGCATCGACATAGGGCGCCATCGCCCGCACCGCCGCCGGGTCGTAGTAGATCGGCAGACGATCGCCGAAGTAGAGCGCGTCGGGGTCGGCCGCCCTGATCGCTCGTGCCGCGATCGCGTAGTAATGGCGGGCGACGACGCTGCACCACTCGCGGACGGCATGGATGCCAGCGCCGCCGGGCCGCATTCGCGTCATCCCGGTGGCGGCGAGCAGCTTCGGCCACGAATCGACAGCTGGCGGAGGTACAAAATCGGCGGTAAAGCGCGCCCAGTCTCCGCCATAGTGGTGCTGCAGCGTTTCAACCCAACGCTGCTTCGTTGCCGAATCCGCAGGCTTCATCGAATAGAAGACGAATAGCGCTCCGGCCCACCAGCCGACCTCGTTGTCGGAGAAATAGCCGATCCGGTAGGGAGTATTGCGGTACGGCGCGACAAGTCTCCCGGCGAGCGCCATCATCCTGGTCTCGGTCTCCGGCGAAAACGGATCGAACCAGTGAAAGCGGGCGTTACGGCCGAGTTCGAGATTGACGATAGTTGGCAGGTGCATCTCCTGCGGCGGCAAGGCCCAGCCGCCTGCACTGTTGAAGCCCCAGGCGGAAAGGCGCCGGCGGGTCGCCTTCGCCCACGCTTCCTCGGTCGGAGCGAACGCCGTCCAGGCGTAGTAGACTTTGCCGTTCTCTTCGCGGTGCGGGTAGCCGCCGTCGAGCGCGTTGACGCCGAGGCTGAAAAACGCTCGTCCGCAAGGCGTCACCAGCCAGGAAACGCCATGCTCGGTCACCAGCGACCAGCGCGTCGACCGCGCCGCGTCGAGATCGGCGCAGGTCGACGCGCTGGCGCTATGCAACGCCGCAACGATAGTGGCGAGCGCGAGCACCCACCGACCGCCACAAAACCGCATGATCCCCCCGGAGCCGACCGTCGCTCGACGGCCGCCGCCTTACGCGCTGGTGCCGCCGACGGTCAAGCCGTCCATTCGCAAGGTCGGCTGGCCGACGCCGACCGGAACGCTCTGCCCGTCCTTGCCGCACGTGCCGATCCCATGGTCGAGGCCGAGGTCATTGCCGATCATCGTGACCTTGGTCAGAGCGTCGGGGCCGTTGCCGATAAGGGTGGCCCCCTTGACCGCGGCGCCGACCTTGCCATCCTCGATCAGATAGGCCTCGGAAGCGGAAAACACGAACTTTCCGGAGGTGATGTCGACTTGGCCGCCGCCGAAATTGACGGCATAGAGCCCTCGTGAGACCGAGCCGATGATCTCCTTCGGATCCTGGTCGCCGGCCAGCATGTAGGTATTCGTCATCCGTGGCATCGGGGCATGGGCAAAGCTCTGCCGCCGGCCGTTGCCGGTCGGTGTGGCATCGAGCAGCCGCGCGTTCATCCGGTCTTGCATATACCCCTTGAGGATGCCGTCCTCGATCAGGACTGTGCAATTGGTCGGCGTTCCCTCGTCATCGACGGTCAGCGAGCCCCTCCGGTCGGGCAAGGTTCCGTCGTCGACCACCGTCACCCCTTTGGTCGCAACGCGTTCCCCGATCATCCCGGAGAACGCCGAAGTCTTCTTGCGGTTGAAGTCGCCCTCGAGCCCGTGACCGATTGCTTCGTGCAGCATGACCCCGGGCCAACCCGGTCCGAGAACGACGGTCATTTCTCCGGCCGGCGCCGGTACCGCCCCAAGATTGACCAACGCCTGGCGCAACGCCTCATCGACCTGCTCCTTCCAATGGACGGGATCGAGAAAGCGCTCGTAGGCGAGCCGGCCGCCGGTCCCGGAGGAACCGGTCTCCATGCGGTCGCCCTCGCCGACGACGATGGCGACGCCCAGGCGCACTAGAGGACGGATATCGGCGACCCGGCGGCCGTCGGCGCGGATAATCTGCACAGCCTGCCAGACGCCGCTCAATGACGCCATGACCTGCCTGACTCGCGGGTCCCGGCTGCGGGCATAGGCGTCGATCTCCGCGAGCAACCGCGTCTTGGCGCCGAGATCGACGAGGCCGAGCGGATTCACATCGCTGTAGAGGCTGCGGTTGGTGCCGGGGGGCGGCCCGGCCATCACTCCGGAATACCCGGCCGCCACCGCACGCACCGTCGCCGCGGCGCGGCGAATGGCTGCCTCGGACAGGTCGGAGGCATGGGCATAGCCGGCAGCTTCGCCGGACACCGCACGTAACCCGAATCCCTGTGTTGTGTCGAAACTGGCGCTCTTGATGCGGCCGTCGTCGAGCGCCAGACTTTCGGATTGGTTATATTCGAGAAACAGCTCGCCATCGTCCATCCCGGCCAGCGCCTGGGCGACAATCGCCTCTACCCGGTTGGAGTCCATACCGGTGCGCGCGAAAAACAGTTCGTCGGTGACAGCGAGGTCGGTCATTCGCTACTCCTTGGATGAACACTACAATATGGGCGCCGGCGGTGCCGAACGGAAGTCTCGATCGCCGCCTCGGCGAGGCTGCCAGGGCGCAGCGAGCGCTGATCGCAAAGCCTGCGGCGGCTTGACGCAATGGGTTGGGCCGGTTGTGGCGCTTGCCGGCGATGGTGTACCCTTAACCGGTTTCGCAGTGCAGGGGGCGCCTGTCCGGGTTGTGGCGCCGTCTCGCGACACGAGGCTGGATAGCGGCGCCCGGCATTATGCGGATTGGCCGCTTTGGGCCGCTCGGACGGATCAGAGGCGGCGAGGTATGGTGCAGTCGAAAAGGTTGCTGACGAGGGAGCGGATCGCGCGGGCGCTGGTTTTGCTGGTGCTCGCAACAGTGGCTGCCGGGGCGCTCGCGGCCATTGCCTCGGCGGCGGAGCCGCAACCCTGGCAAATGGGTATGCAACCCCCCGCCACTCCGGTCAAAGACCGGCTCAGCGCGTTTCACGACGAATTGCTGGTGATCATCTTTTTGATCTCCGCGTTCGTCATGGGTCTCCTGGTATACGTAATCGTTCGGTTCAACCACCGTCGCAACCCAATTCCGACGCGGACCTCGCACAATACCGTGATCGAGATGTTGTGGACTATTGTTCCGGTGATAATCCTTGTCTGCATCGCGATCCCGTCATTTAAGCTGATGTATTACATGGATCGGATTCCGAAGCCGGACATGACGATCAAGGTGACCGGGCATCAGTGGTATTGGTCGTACGAATATCCCGATCAGAAGGGCCTCGCGTTCGATAGCAACATCATCCAGCAAGCCGCCCTGAAGCCGGGCCAGAGGCGGCTGCTCGACGTCGACAACCCGCTCGTCGTCCCGGTCAACACCAATATCCAGGTACTGGTCACCAGCACCGACGTGATCCACAGCTGGTTCATCCCGTCCTTTGGCGTCCAGGAATATGCGATCATCGGTCGGGTCAACCACAGCTGGTTCAATGTCGAGCGGCCTGGCGCCTATTACGGCGAGTGCAACCAGATCTGTGGCGTCAACCATGCCTTTATGCCGATCAAGGTCGTCGCGCTGCCCAAAGATGCCTTCCAGCGCTGGCTGGGGGATGCTCAGAAAAAATTCGCGCGCGATCGACACGACGGCGACACGGTGCGTGTGGCCGCCGCTTCGGCGCCCGCCGGCAACTAAGAGCGAGAGGGTCCCGGGATGACCTACGAGCGCGACGCGCACATCGCCGAAAGTCACGGCTATGGCGCGCATGACCATCACCGGCCTGGATTCGTCACCCGCTGGCTGTTCTCCACCAACCACAAAGACATCGGCACGCTCTATCTGCTGTTCGCCGTCATTGCCGGGGTCATCGGCGGTACGTTGTCGGTTCTGATGCGCATTCAACTGATGCATCCCGACAATCACTTCATCGCGGATCATCAGGTCTATAACGTCATCATCACCGCTCACGGCTTGATCATGATCTTCTTCACGGTCATGCCGGCGATGATCGGCGGTTTCGGCAACTGGTTCGTGCCGCTGATGATCGGCTCACCCGATATGGCCTTCCCGCGCATGAACAACATCAGCTTCTGGCTGCTGGTGCCGTCCTTCGCGCTGCTGGTCGGATCGACCATGGTTGGCGAAGGCGCCGGCGTGGGGTGGACGCTCTATCCGCCGCTGTCGGGGCCGGCGGGGTCGCCCGGGCCGGCGATGGACATGCTGATCTTTTCGATACACCTCGCCGGCGCCTCATCGATCATGGGGGCGATCAATTTCATCACCACGATTTTCAACATGCGCGCCCCCGGCATGACCATGCACAAGATGCCGTTATTCGTATGGTCGATCCTGGTCACCGCATTTCTCCTGTTGCTGTCGCTGCCGGTGCTGGCCGGGGCGATCACGATGCTGCTGACCGACCGGAACTTCGGCACCAGCTTTTTCAACCCGGCGGGGGGCGGCGACCCGCTGCTGTTCTTGAACCTGTTCTGGTTCTTTGGCCATCCTGAGGTGTACATCCTGATCCTCCCGGGCTTTGGCATGATCTCCCAGGTAGTCTCGACCTTTTCGAAGAAACCGATCTTCGGCTATCTCGGGATGCTTTACGCCATGGTTGCGATTGGGGTGGTCGGGTTTGTGGTGTGGGCGCACCACATGTTTACCACCGGGATCTCTGTAGACACGCGCGCCTACTTCACTGCCGCGACAATGGTCATCGCAGTCCCTACCGGGGTTAAGATCTTTTCGTGGATCGCGACGATGTGGGGAGGTTCCATCGAATTCAAGACTCCGATGTTGTGGGCAATGGGATTCATCTTTCTCTTTACCATCGGCGGTGTTACGGGCGTGGTATTGGCCAACGCAGGTGTCGACTTCGCGTTACACAACACCTACTATGTTGTTGCACATTTCCATTACGTGCTGTCTTTGGGCGCGGTTTTCTCGATCTTCGCCGGATTTTATTACTGGATCGGGAAGATGTCGGGACGACAATACAATGAGCTCTTTGGGAAGATCCATTTTTGGACGACCTTCATCGGCGTAAATTTGACCTTCTTCCCGCAGCACTTCCTCGGGCTCGCCGGTATGCCGCGGCGGATCGCGGACTACCCGGATGCGTTCGCCGGCTGGAACATGGTTTCCTCGGTCGGCGCCTTCATTTCCTATGCCTCAACCTTGTTCTTTGTCTTTATTGTACTGCACACGCTGTTCTTCGGCCGCCGTGTCGGGGCCAATTATTGGGGCGACGGCGCCACGACGCTCGAGTGGAAGCTCCCTTCCCCGCCGCCGTTCCACAGTTATGACGAGCTGCCGGTGATTTCGTAGGAGCCGCGTTTTTGTGACTGAATTGTCCGAAACCCGGCCGGCCGCAGCGCTGAGTTTCACCGGCTCGTCCGCGGCCGGGGTAGGCGACTTCGTCGAGATCCTGAAGCCTCGGGTCATGTCGCTGGTGGTGTTCACCGGATTTGTCGGACTCGCCATCGCGCCGGGGCATCTGCATCCGGTGCTAGCCGCGGTGGCGGTGTTGTGCATCGCGGTTGGAGCCGGGGCCGCCGGGGCGATCAACATGTGGTACGAGCGCGATATCGACGCGATCATGCGCCGCACCGCCGCCCGGCCTTTACCGGCGGGCCGGATGATGCCCGGCGAGGCTCTTGGTTTCGGCGTCGTGCTGGCGGTCGGGTCGGTGCTGATGATGGCCCTGGTGGTCAACATCGTTGCGGCGGGATTGCTGGCGTCGACGATCTGCTTTTACGTTTTTGTCTACACGATCTGGCTCAAACGGCGCACCCCGCAGAATATAGTCATCGGCGGCGCGGCGGGCGCCTTCCCGCCGCTGATCGGCTGGGCGGCGGTGACTGGCGACATTGGTTGGGGCGCGATCGCACTGTTCGCGATCGTCTTTTTCTGGACGCCGCCGCACTTCTGGGCGCTCTCGCTTTATCGGGCGGAAGATTACGCCAAGGCCGGCATCCCGATGCTGCCGGTGGTAGCCGGGGCGAAGGAGACCAAGCGCCAGATGCTGTTCTATACGATCGTGCTGGTGCCGGTCAGCGCGGCACCATGGCTGATGGGCATCACGGGCGCGTTCTACGGGGTTTGGGCGTTGGTGTTGAGCGCTCTCTTTACCGGCTCGGCGGTCCGCGTGTGGCGCGACGAAAGCGAGCGCAGCGCCCGGCAGATGTTTGGTTATTCGCTCCTCTATCTGCTGCTGATCTTCAGCCTGCTGCTCGTCGACCGGGCTGGCGCGGTATGGCTCCGGGGAGGCGGGCAGTGAGCGCGGTGGACCACGTAAAGCGCGAGCGGATGATTCGCGCGCGCAATCGGGCCCTTGTTGCCGTGTTGGTCGCTTTGGTGGCGTTGTTCTACATCGTTACCATCGTGCGGATCCGGGGCTAGAGTGGCCACAGCGGGCGGAGCTTCCGGCCGGAAGCGTCCCGGTGCAACCGCGCTGATCTTGGCCACGGTCGTCGCCAGTATGGTTGGACTTTCATTTGCGTCGGTGCCGCTCTATCGCATTTTCTGCGGCGCGACCGGCGTTGGCGGGACGACGCAGCGGGCCCAGACTGCGCCGCAAAGGGTATCCCCCGCGCTGGTGATGGTCGGCTTCGACGCACAAACGGCGCCGGGCCTCGGTTGGGAGTTCCGCCCGCTGACAAATGCGGTGACGGTCCATCCCGGCGCGCAGACTCAGGTGTTCTTTCGCGCGGTCAATCACACCACCGCGCCGGTCACCGCCCGTGCGGTCTACAACGTCAGCCCGGCCAAGGTTGGAATCTACTTTGACAAGCTGCAGTGTTTTTGCTTCAGCAATCAGACCTTGAGGCCGGGCGAGAGCACCGATATGGGGGTGGTCTTTTTTGTCGATCCGGATCTGCTCACCGATCCGGATACGCGCGAGGTGCGCGCGATCACCCTGTCCTACACGATGTTCCGGGCGGCAGACGCGGCGGCGCCGAAGACTCGGGCGGCGCCGGCGATAGCGGCGCGGTCCGTGAATTGATCCATCGAGGTTCCAACCTATGAGCGAGACGCACGCGGCGCATTCCGCGCCAAAGCACCCATACCATCTGGTCGACCCCAGCCCCTGGCCGATCGTCGGCGCCATCGGCGCCGGGCTGCTGACCGGCGGCGGCGTCCTCTACATGCACGGCCACGGCTGGACGCTGCTGATCATTGGCATCCTCGCGGTGCTGGCGACGATGGCCGTATGGTGGCGCGATGTGATCCGCGAGGCGACCTTCCAGGGCTACCACACCCCGATCGTGCAGCTCGGCATGCGCTATGGCATGGCGCTGTTCATCGCCTCCGAGGTGATGTTCTTCGTAGGCTTTTTCTGGGCGTTCTTTGCCTCCAGCCTGTTTCCGGTCGGCGGCGTCTGGCCGCCCAAGGGCATCCAGCCTTTCGACCCGTTCGAGTTTCCATTTCTCAATACTCTGATCCTGCTGCTCTCTGGCACGACGGTGACTTGGGCGCACCACTCGCTCCTCCAGAATGACCGCAGCGGCATGTTGCGCGGCCTGGCGCTGACCATCTTCCTCGGCCTGTGCTTTACTTCAGTCCAGGCTTACGAATATAGCCACGCCCCTTTTAGTTTCGCCGGTGGCATCTTCCCCTCGACCTTTTTTATGGCGACCGGATTTCACGGTTTTCACGTTATCATCGGCACGACTTTTCTGATTGTTTGTCTGCTCCGCGCGTGGCGCGGGGATTTCAAGCCCGATCACCATTTCGGTTTCGAGGCGGCAGCGTGGTATTGGCATTTCGTCGACGTTGTCTGGCTGTTCCTGTTCGTTTGCGTTTATTGGTGGGGCGGTGGCAGCGCCGCCGAGGCGGGGCCGGGCGGCTGAGTGCGATGGCGATCCGCGGTCTATGAAGGTCGGCGACGGCGTCACCCAAGATCCCCCATCAGTCTCGGTGATGCGCGCGGCGCTCGGTTGCCGCTGTCCGCGTTGCGGTAAGGGTCGGCTGTTTACCGGTCTGTTGCAGGTGCGCGGAACGTGCGCGGTTTGCGGCCTCGATTTGTCGGCACAGGATGCCGGCGACGGCCCGGCGGTATTCGTGATCCTGTTTCTCGGCTTGATTGTCGTTGCGCTGGCCGCACTGGTCGAGATCCGGTTCTCTCCTCCGATCTGGGTACATCTGGTCCTGTGGATCCCGCTGATCTTCTGCGCGGCCACCCTCATGCTCCGCTGGTTCAAGGCCGGGCTGATCGCGCTGCAGTATCGCCACCACCTCCTTCTCGGCGCCGCTCCACCCCGGTGAGCGGCAGACCCGAAACGGCCAGGTTTCGCCCGAAGTTTTGGCCGAGTGTGGTCGCCGTGCCGATTGTAATGCTGTGTGTCGGCCTCGGCTCCTGGCAGATTCAGCGGCTGTTCTGGAAAGAGCGTCTGATCGCCGAGCGCGCGGCGGCGGTGGCGGCGCCGCCTGTTTCGGCCACCGGTATCGCGATCGCAGCGCCAGACATGGAATTCCGCCACGTCTTCGACCAGGGCGTCTTTCTA
>Ga0306920_100013436_pt1 | contig 11159 bp, 7 predicted proteins | sample flu12Cox44000170_FD_204666 | JGI IMG/M metagenome (GOLD analysis project Ga0306920, IMG submission 204666) | Lab enrichment of tropical soil microbial communities from Luquillo Experimental Forest, Puerto Rico - flux4day.12C.oxic.44.000.170 (v2)... | ecosystem: Environmental > Terrestrial >...
GCAGCCCCGGAGCAATCGGACCGGCAAGCTGCGGCGGCATCTGGCCAACATCTACCGGCTGATAATCAAGGAGATGCGCAGCATTCGCTCCGACCCGGTCATGCTGGTGCTTGTTGCATACACGTTCAGCTTCGCAATCTACGCCACCGCGACTGGTGCCTCGACGGAAGCAACCAATCTATCGGTCGGAGTCGTCGACGAGGACCATTCCGACCTGTCGCGTCGTATTGCCGACGGCTTCACGCCGCCCACATTCCAGCCGGCGGCGGAAATTTCCACGAGAGAAATGGATGCGGCAATGGATTCGCAGCGCTTCCTGTTCGTCATTGAAATTCCTCCGAAGTTCCAGGCGGACATTCTCTCCGGGCGGCAACCTTCGGTTCAAATCAATGTGGATGCCACTGCGGTTGCCCAAGCCTTCAACGGCATGACGTACATTCAGAATGTCATCATCAGCTATGTCACGGAGTTCATCACGGGACGGGAAGGGTTGAGCGGTGTGCCGGTCAAGATCGTCACGCGCGCAAAGTTCAACCCCAATTTGAAATCGAGCTGGTTTACCGCAGTGATGCAGGTGGTCAACAATCTCACGATGATCACAGTGATCCTGACCGGCGCAGCGCTCATCCGCGAGCGTGAGCAGGGCACCGTCGAGCATCTCCTGGTGATGCCTGTGGTTCCGGCCGAGATCATGCTCTCAAAGATCCTGGCAAACGGCATCGTCATTCTGTTTGCAGCGGGAATATCGCTGCGGCTCGTAGTCCAATGGTGGCTGCAAGTACCGATCGCGGGATCGACCCTGCTGTTTCTGGGTGGCTCGTGCTTTTATGTATTCACGGTGGCTGCCCTCGGCATTCTTCTCGGCACTGTCGCGTCGACGATGGGGCAGTTCGGATTGCTGGCGCTACCTGTGTTGCTGGTCATGATGCTGCTTTCCGGCGGCACCACGCCCATGGAGAGCATGCCGGTCTGGCTGGCGTACCTCATGAAGGTGATCAGCCCGACGCCGCATTTTGTGGCGTTCGCCCAGGATGTGCTTTATCGCGGGGCGGATCTCTCCATTGTCTGGCCGGAGATTTTGGCCATGACCGCTATCGGCAGTGTCTATTTTGCTTTCGCTTTGTACCGTTTTCGTCGCGTGATTTTCAGTGGCTGAGCGCAGCCGCCGTGGGCATGCGGCGGATCACGGCGCGTAAGAACGCGCCTGATCCGCCCTACCTGCCTCCGATGACTCAGGCCGCGAGCTTGCCCGATGCCTTGGCGACGTGGGTGGCAATGGCATCCATCAGTCCCGGCGACAGGCAGTCGTAGGGCTCGAGCCCGAGCTCCTTGAGCCGCGACCGCACCGCCGGCATCTGGCTTGGAGGAGTACCGGATTCGATGACCGAGGAGACGAAGGCTGCGAACTCGGGCGCCGACCAGCCCTGGTCCTTTGAAAGCTCGGTATGGATGAAATCAAATCCGTAGAACGGATGCTTGGTGTTCTCGATGCGGCCGTACATGTGCACGCCGCATTGCGGGCAGGCGTAGCGCTGGATGGGCGCGTTGCTATCGACGATCTTGAGCCGGTCGCCGTTCTTGCTGACGCGCAGCTTTTCGCGCGGCACCACGGCAACCATGGAGAACATGGCGCCAGCGGGCTTCCAGCACTTGGTGCATCCGCACACGTGGTTGTAGGCGCTCTGGCCGGTGATGCTCACCTCAACCGGATTGCTCGCGCATTTGCATTGCAGCGTGCCGCCGGCAAAGCTCGCCGAGCCCTTCTTCACGCCATTGTCCACCGCGGGATGAATTGAGATCTGCGCCATGATTGTCCTCCTTGAGCCTGGCACACGGAGCTATTGCTCCGCCGCTCGCGACCGGCCATCTTCTTCCAAAGATAACCTCGCACTGAAGACTTGCGAACGACGCGTGCGAGCGACCGCGCTCATCAATACTACGGTTAGTCGACGAGGAGGAAAAGCGCCATGAAAACCCGTGCTGCTGTCGCCTTGGACAAGGCAAAACCCCTGCAGGTCGCCGATGTCGAGCTCGACGGGCCGAAAGCCGGCGAGGTCATGGTCGAGATCAAGGCCACCGGCATCTGCCACACCGACGAGTTCACGCTCTCCGGTGCCGACCCGGAAGGCCTGTTTCCCGCCATCCTCGGCCACGAGGGCGCCGGCATCGTGGTCGATGTCGGCGCGGGCGTCACCAGCGTGAAGAAGGACGATCACGTCATTCCGCTCTACACGCCCGAGTGCCGGCAGTGCCCCTCCTGCCTCTCGCGCAAGACCAATCTGTGCACCGCCATTCGCGCCACCCAGGGGCAAGGCATGATGCCGGACGGCACCTCGCGCTTCTCGCTCGACGGCAAGAAGCTGCACCACTACATGGGTACCTCCACGTTCTCGAATTTCACCGTTCTGCCGGAGATCGCGGTCGCCAAGATCCGCGAGGACGCTCCCTTCGACAAGGTGTGCTACATCGGCTGCGGCGTCACCACCGGCATCGGTGCCGTACTCAACACCGCGAAGGTGGAGCCGGGTGCGAAATGCGTGGTGTTCGGGCTCGGCGGCATCGGTCTCAATGTGATCCAGGGGCTGCGGCTTGCCGGTGCCGACATGATCATCGGTGTTGACGTCAACAACGGCAAGAAGGAGTGGGGCGAGCGCTTCGGCATGACCCACTTCGTCAACCCGAAGGAGACCGGCGGCGACCTCGTCGCGCATCTCGTCAACATGACCAAGCGCGGCGCCGACCAGATCGGCGGCGCCGATTACACCTTCGACTGCACCGGCAACGTGACCGTGATGCGCCAGGCGCTGGAGGCCTGCCATCGCGGCTGGGGCCAGTCCATCATCATCGGCGTTGCGCCGGCGGGCGCCGAGATCGCAACGCGTCCGTTCCAGCTCGTCACCGGGCGGGTGTGGAAGGGCACCGCCTTCGGGGGCGCGCGCGGGCGCACCGACGTGCCGAAGATCGTGGACTGGTACATGGAGGGCAAGATCCAGATCGACCCGATGATCACCCACACCATGAAGCTCGCCGACATCAACAAGGGCTTCGACCTCATGCACGAGGGCAAGAGCATCAGAAGCGTGGTGGTGTATTGAATCGATTTGCGTAGTGAATCTGACGTTCAAATAGCCGTATTCGCAACAAATTGAGCTCCGATAAGCCAGCAAGCTCCAATCCCTCCCCGCTTGCGGGAAGGGTGGCGCGCGCAGCGCGCCGGGTGGGGCAAACGCAGACGCGTCGCGTACACCCCCGCCGACTGCCTTCGCTCCGCTCGGCGCATAGCCGACGCTTAGCGTCGGCGTCTCTTCGCGCTAAGAACGGCGGCCGAAGGCCGCCTATGCTCCCCTTTCAGGGGAGGTATTAGGTGCCTGTGGCACCGAAGGTGCAAACAGTTGAAAAGTCCGACGCGCCGCAATTTCCTGACTCGTGGCATGGCGCTCGCGGCTTTGGCCCGCGGCAGCAAAGCCAGGGCGCAATCTCCTCCGATCGTTTCAGCAACGATCATCGATTCCGCGCGACCGAACGACACGAATGCCGGACCGCGCGGGCCCCTGCGCGCCGGCGAGTTCAACATGGTCGGGCAATACGACATCGATTGGCTGCTGGAGCCTCCGCTCCAGCGTCTGCTCGACCACATGGCCGCCTCCCCCACCGCCTTCGGCTCGGTGCGCTTTTTCCATGCGCTCGACAGCGGGGGGCGCGCCAACACCATTGACGACGACCCGCTCCATGGCGGCATTGTCTGGCCCGACCTCGGCGCGCCAATGAATTTCTCGCGCACGTTCGATGCGCTCGCCACGCTGACTGCGCGCGGGCTCGCACCCTTCATCGTGCTCAACTTTTTTCCCAAGGCGGTGTCCGCGCATGCCGCGACCCCACCGCAATCGCTTGCGAGCTGGAAAGAGCTGGTGCGGCGCTTCCTCGACGAGCTCGCCGCCGATGCGCGCTTTGCGCCCGCGATGCGCGATTGGAAATTCGAGGTATGGAACGAGCCGAACGGGGCGCCGTTCTGGCGCGGCCGCTACAATCCGCAGTATTTCGACCTTTACCGCGCGACCTCGGAGGCCGTCGTCGGCGCAGGCCATGCGATCAGGCTCGGCGGTCCCGCCATCGTCTATCGCAGCGGCACTGCCGGCTCGCGCCGCGACGTGGACGATTTCCTCAAGTTCGTCAGCGCCGAGCCGAACGTAAAATGCGACTTCATCTCGCTTCATGCCAAAGGGAGCTGGTCATCGAGGGCGGAGCCGGAATTTCGCACCGTGATCGCTGCCGTAACCGAGACAGCGGAGCTTGCGCTTGCCATCGACCGGGCGCGATTTCGGGGGATGGAAATCATCAACGATGAAGCCGACATGCGCGTCGGATTCAATGTCCCCTATCAGTCGCGCATGGACGAGCGGTTCGCGGCCTGGATGTGCGCGCTGATGATCGCTTATGACGGCCTGAGCTCGCGTTTCCGCACTGACGGCCTGCGGTTCCTCGCCGCCTCCGACAATGCCAACCAGCAGCTCGTGCGAACGGCGTTCGACGGACGGCGGTCACTGTGCACGCGCGCTTCCGGCTCTGCTCGTGATCTCCTCAAGCTGCCAATCTTCAACTTCTACGAAATCCTGCGCCTCCTGGGCGATCGGCACGGCACCATTCTCGCGGGCAGGGAAAGCCTGTTTCCCAACTCGGATCTGTTCCACGCCATCAGCGTTGCCGATACCCACGTCTGCTCGGTTTTCTCCATCTACCCGCAGGCGAGCACGGAGGCGCCGAGAACGTTCAGCCTCACCCATGCCATCACCGACATTCCCTGGTCGCGGGTGAACATTGCCCGTTTTCGCATCGACGCCGCACATTCGAACGCGTATTCGGCGGCAAGCGAGGCGACCCGCAACGGCCAATTTCCGGACGCTGGCGAGACCGCCAGCATCCGGCGCGCCCAGGAGCTTGCGGTCTCGGCTCCGATCGAGAGCGGAATTTCGCTCGCCGACGGCAAATTCGAAGAAGCGGTGACGATCAGCCCCTATGCAATTGTCACCTATTGGATCACGCCGTACATTGCGGATCGACCCGCCGATCCCGCCTGGATCGAAGCAAGCGTGGAGGACGACAACGTCATCCTGCGCTGGCGCCCGAACTCCGAGCCGCACTTCTATACTTATGAGGTCTATCTGGTAGCCGCCGGCGAGCTGGAAGGGGTGCTGAGCCCTGTGCCGCTGCGCTCCGCCATGTGGGTCGATACCGCGCCGCCGCCGGGAATGCGTTCATACGCCGTGCGCGCGGTGAGCGCCTCCGGTGTCGGGAGTAATGTGGTAAGGAGTGATCCCGTCATGGTCGGCGGACGCTGATAACGGAGAGGGGCGATGAAGAAAGGATTGCTTGCCGCAGCGGCATTGGCATTCAGCACGGCCGCGCTTGTCGCTGGCGCCGCGTACGCCGATGATGGACCGCCGCCATGGGCCTACGGCTTTTCGACGCCGCTGGTGCCCGGAACGCCCCCTGCAGAGCCGACGCCAGCACAGATACTCGACAACGTGAAGCTCTACTCGCTGCCGGGGTCCAAATTCTCGTTCACCCGCGCCCAGATTGCCGATCGCTACGGTCCTGCGGACTGGTTCCCCGAAGATCATCCCGCCATGCCGGAGATCGTCGCCAAGGGCAAGGTATTGGCTCAGCCGCAGGTCTACGCCTGCAGCCTGTGCCACTATCCGAACGGCAACGGACGGCCCGAGAACGCCAACATCACCGGCCTCTCCTACGAATATTTCATGCAGCAGATGATGGATTTCCGTAACGGCGTCAGGAAAACGTCCGATCCGCGGAAGGCCAACACAGGGCTGATGATGCGCTTTGCCAGGATGATGACCGACGACGAGACCATTGCAGCTGCCAAATATTTCACCGCAATGCCCGCCGTGCCCTGGATTACGGTGTCGGAGAGCGCGGAAGTGCCGAAGACCAATCCGCAGAACGGAATGTTCCTCAAGATCGAAGGCGAAGGTGCCGGCCTTGAGCCGATCGGCACGCGCATTATGGAAATTCCCGAGAACACCCGCGAGGCCGAGTTTATGCGCAACCCGCGCTCGGGCTTCATCGCCTATGTGCCGCCGGGCAGCGTCAAGAAGGGAGAGTCATTGGTCTTGAACGGGGTCACGGCCGCCGGCGCCGCGGTCACGCCGTGCACGGTCTGTCACGGAGGCGATCTGCGCGGGCTGGGCCCGGCACCAACCCTTGCAGGCCGCTCGCCGAGCTATATTGCGCGGCAACTCTATGACATGCAGCATGGCAACCGGCACGGGGCCTGGACGCCGTTGATGGCTGCAGTCGTCACACCGCTTGTCCCCGACGATCTGATAACGGCGGCAGCCTATCTCGCCTCGCGCAAGCCGTAGAGCGTATCTCGCTGTATTTGAATCAGACACGTAGGGTGGGCAACCGCGCCTGCTGCGCGCTGTCCGCGTGGGCAAAATCGCTTGCGCGCGGTTGCCCACGTGAATAGGCCGTCGCAAGCGATTTTGCCCACCCTACAGGGCGACACATATTTGTGAGTCGGAGTACTAAGATGCCGTTCACTTCGCCGATTGGCGGAAATAGCGCAGATCGGGCGGCTGCTGATTCTTCTTGGCGGGCATGAGGTAGCCGTCCGCGCTGAGCATGTAGTTCTCCTTGCCGATGCGCAGATGCGGATTGGCCTCATTGCAGACAGCCTCGATCCAGATCGGGTTGCGCTCGCGTTGGTAGCTCTTGTTCACCGTCCACGGTCGCGTCAGCGCATGGTCGATGGTCGTGATCTCGTCATGCAGGATGTCGGGATTTGCCTTGTCGAGATACATCCGCTCGTGCACGACAGTCTGGTTGTCGCTGTGCAGCGGAATGCCGCTCGGCTCGAAGGCGCGCGGACCCTTCATGTTGCGGGTCTCGATTTCAAGAACGCTGTAGCGACCGCTCCCGGTCTCGTCGATCCAGCGGCCGATGGAATAGCCCATGAACGAAGCGTCCTCGTCCTTCGGCCAGTCGCGTCCGTCGGTGTAGATGCGACGCAGCATGCCCTGGTATTCGAACATGATGTACGTGATCTTCGGCAGCACCACGATCTCGATCGGGAACACCACGTTCATCGCCCGCGGCATCCCGTCCGATATGCAAGTGTAGGTCGGGTCGTTGCCCTGCCCGCCCGCCGCCTGATCCGCGAGGCTCGCTTCGAAGATGGCCTGATACTCGGGCGTCAGCGGCGGTTGCTGGCCGCGGCCCGGAGGCTTGCTCGGGTCCCATTTCGCGGGCGGGCCCAGGCGCCACTGGCCGGCCAAATCGTCATATCTCGATTCGTCAAAAGCATGCGCGCTCGACAGCGCCAGGACCGCAAGCATCACAGCAAGCACGGCAGTAACGATCGATCCAGCGTAGCGCATCGCCGTCGCTCCCCGGAAAGTGCTTCGGTATGGCACGCTATGGGGTGACCACCACCGGGCGGCCGTCCTTGAACTTGATCCTCCTGAGATTCCAGGAGCCGCCGGGCGCGCCGCTGCGCAGCGGGTCGATCGTCACCAGGACATGGTCGCCGGGCCGCAACGACTCCTTCGACCATCCATCGCGGCTGAGAATGCTCGGAGCCTGACCTTCCAGATTCCACACCACCGCGCTGCCGTCATCGCCTCTGACTTCCAGCAGCAGATAGGAGTGTGGATTGGTGTATTTGAATTCCTGGACGATGCCGTCGAGCTCGATCGAATTCTCCTGATCGAACATCGCAAACGAGTGATGGGCCAATGCGGCGCTGGCGGAGCCGACAAGCGTTGCGGCCGCCAGCACGGTAACTGATGGGAGTCGCATGCCTCCTCCCCGCTGTTGTTGGCGTTGCCGGCTTGCGGAAAACGATCGCCGGCAAATCGCTGTTATCGGTGGCTTTGGACCGGTAAAAGGAAGCCGGTTCATCAAGCAGTGTGCCGCCCGCCGATGGCACCGCGCTGCCCGTTGCGCGACAAGGATCTCGGCCTCTCCTTTTTCAGGGCAGCTGGCGCAAGACTACACGATCCCGCCTATCTGAGAAAGAGGCGTGCAGGGCGATGCGGCGTGAGAATTCCGCCGCTCGGCTCTGCGCCGGACGCACGGCATCTGGTTGCGAAGGTCGCTTCGCTGTGCATCAATGGTCAAGACGCCCAGCTGCCCTCGGCCCGCCCATATCTCATTTCGGATTTGCAGTTTTCGCGTGCGCTCGCCGTGCAGCAGGACAGCAATCGAACAGGAGCGCGACCATGAAACCAGGGACAAGGGCCTTGTTGTCTACGGCAGCCATCGGTCTTGCCGGGTTCATGCTTGGACCGCCCACGACATTGAGCGCGCAGCAGAGCGCGCCAGCGCGCGTTGCGGTCGGCGAGACCGATATTGGCGGGGTGGTTCGCGGGCCGGGCGGTCCCGAAGCCGGCGTCTGGGTGATTGCCGAGACCACGGATCTGCCGACGAAGTTTGCCAAGGTCGTCGTCACCGACGATCAGGGCCGCTACGTGCTCCCGGAATTGCCGAAGGCCAATTATAGCGTGTGGGTGCGCGGCTACGGACTGGTGGATTCACCCAAGATGCAAAGCGCGCCGGGAAAGACTTTGGATCTGACCGCGGTACCGGCGCCGAATGCAGCCGCGGCGGCGGAATATTATCCGGCCATCTACTGGTACGCGATGCTGCGCGTGCCGGATAAGAGCCAGTTTCCCGGCACCGGGCCGCAGGGCAACGGCATGTCGCCCAGCATCAAGAGCCAGGCGCAGTGGCTCGACGTGGTCAAGACCAACGGCTGCTACACCTGTCATCAGCTCGGCAACAAAGCGACGCGCACCATCCCGCAGGTGTTTGCCGACATGAAGCCCGAGGAAGCCTGGATGCGACGCATCCAGTCCGGGCAGGCGCAGGTGCAGATGGCCAATAATATCGGCCGCATGGACGTGCCGCGCGCGCTCAAGATGTTTGCGAACTGGACCGACCGCATCGCCGCCGGCGAGCTGCCGGCATCGAAGCCGAGCCGGCCGCAAGGCATCGAGCGCAACATCGTCGTCTCGGTGTGGGACTGGTCGAGCCCCAAGGCGTACCTGCATGATGAGATCTCGACCGACAAGCGCAAACCCACCATCAATGCCTACGGCAAGCTCTACGGCTCGACCGAGGACAGCACCGACTTCTTCCCCGTGCTCGATCCGAAAACCAACACCACCACCAGCATCAAGATGCCGGTGCGCGATCCACAGACGCCCACGTCGAAGAACAATGCCATGGCGCCCTCGCCCTACTGGGGCGAGGAAGTGATCTGGGACAGCCAGGCCAGCATGCATAATCCGATGATGGATGAGAAAGGCCGGGTCTGGTTCACCTCCCGGGTCGGACAGTTCTCGAACCCGGATTTCTGCCGCAAGGGCTCCGATCACCCCTCGGCCAAGCTCACGCCCATCGAGCAGTCCACGCGCCACCTTTCCATGTATGATCCCGTGAGCGGCAAGATCACGCTCATTCGCACCTGCTTCCCGACCCACCATCTCGTTTTTGCGGAGGATGCCGACAATACGCTGTGGACCAGCGCCGGCGGTCCGCAGAGCGGGGTTGTCGGCTGGCTCAACCGCAGGATCTTCGAGGAGACCGGCGACGAGGCCAAGTCCCAGGGTTGGAGCGCGCTCATCCTCGACACCAACGGCAACGGCAAGCGCGACGAGGACTACGTCGAGCCGAACCAGCCGGTGGATCCCGGCAAGGACAAGCGCATCGCGGCAGCCCTTTACGGGATCGGCATCAATCCGGTCGACGGCACGGTCTGGGGCTCGGTGCTCACCTTTCCCGGCTCCGTCGTGCGAGTGATTCCGGGATCGAATCCACCCGCGACCACGCTGGCCGAAATCTACGAGGTGCCGGCGCCCGGCTACGGTCCGCGCGGCATGGATATCGACCGCAACGGCGTCGCCTGGGTGCCGCTGTCGAGCGGCCACATGGCGAGCTTCGACCGCCGCAAGTGCAAGGGGCCGCTGAACGGACCCACTGCCACCGGCAAGCACTGCCCCGAGGGCTGGACGCTCTATCCCTTCCCCGGGCCGCAACTTGAGAATGTCAGTGAGACCGGCTCGGCCGAGGCGAGCTATTACACTTGGGTCGACCAGTTCAACACGCTCGGCCTCGGCGCCAACGTGCCGATGGCAACCGGCAACGCCAACGAGTCACTGCTGGCGTTGATCGACGGCCAATGGGTCAATCTGCGCGTGCCGTACCCCATGGGTTATTACGCCAAGTGGATGGACGGCCGCATTGACGACCCGAACGGGGGCTGGAAGGGCCGCGGCCTGTGGTCCACATTCGGCAACCGCACGCCGTTCCACGTCGAAGGCGGCAAGGGCACGCTGCCCAAGGTGGTGCGCTTCCAGCTGCGCCCCGACCCGTTGGCGCATTGAAGCAGACAACATGAGCGGACCCGCAACCTCGTGCGTTGCGGGTCCGCATCAATCGAGGGAGGGAAGAGAGCGATGAGCATTCGCAAACATGCTGAAAGAGGCGCATCCGCGCCGGCGGAAGCGGTTGCCGGCAACGGCCTGTTGCATCGGCGCGCGCTCCTGGGAGGGGGCATCATGCTCGCCGGCACGGCCGCGGCGGCCTCGCTGACCGAGGTCGCTGCCGAGCCGCTCGTCAATGGTCCCTGGAGTCTCGCGCCCGGCGTGCCGCTGCCGCCTTACGGGCAGCCTTCGAAATTCGAGCGCAACGTGGTGCGCACGCTGAGCAATCCCAAGCTCGAGCCGCGCGGGAGCGCCGCGCGCACGCCGCATCATCTGCTCAACGGCACGATCACCCCCAATGGCCTGCATTTCGTGATCGCGCGCGGCGGCGAGACCGAGGTCGATCCCGACAAGCATCGGCTGGCGATCCATGGCCTGGTGCGGCAGCCGATGGTCTATACCATGGAAGCGCTGCATCGTTATCCGATGGTGTCGCGCATCACCTTCCTGGAGTGCGGCGGCAACGGCGCGCCGCTCTACTCCAAGGAGCCCATCCAGGCCAACGTGCAGGCGCTGCAAGGGCTGTGCTCCTGCGCCGAGTGGACGGGAGTGCCGCTTGCCACATTGCTGGACGAGGTCGGCGTCGATCCGAGGGCGAAATGGTTCATTGCCGAAGGTGCGGATCTGCCTACCATGAACCGGAGCATTCCGCTC
>Ga0306920_100013437_pt1 | contig 11159 bp, 10 predicted proteins | sample flu12Cox44000170_FD_204666 | JGI IMG/M metagenome (GOLD analysis project Ga0306920, IMG submission 204666) | Lab enrichment of tropical soil microbial communities from Luquillo Experimental Forest, Puerto Rico - flux4day.12C.oxic.44.000.170 (v2)... | ecosystem: Environmental > Terrestrial >...
CGGCGGGAGAAAGCGACCCGGTGGCGGCGCCGGGGGATCCCGGCCCGGCGGCGCCGGGGGATCGGGGCCCGGCGGCGCCGCTGAGCACCGACGGGCCCGCCGCGGCAGTCGCGGGCTCACTGCCGGCCGCGAGGCCAGGCCCCGGTGCCCCGGTCCCTCCGGTGCCCGCGCCGGCGAACCGCGGTGCCCCGTTCCCGCCTGCGACCGGCCCGGCCGCGCCGCTTCCCCCGGCCGGCCGGGGGGCAGGTGCCCAGGCCCCGGGCACCGCAGCGGGCCAGGCCGGTCCCCACCAGACGGCCGCGATGCCGCGCATCCAGGTCCCGCCGCGGCTCAGCGAGGCCGCGGCCGAGGCCAGGGACGAGCTGGCCTCCGCCGCCGCGATCCTGGTCCCGGTGCGGAGCTGGCTGAAGGACCCCGGATGGCGCCAGGGCCTGCGGCTGCTGGTCATCGCCTACGCCCTGCTCCCGCTGATCTTCCTGGCGCTGTTCGCCTCGTCGGGCAACCTGACCACGCCCGGCTGGGCCTACAGCCTCTACGTCGCGCCGCTGTGGGGGGTCGCGTTCTGGCTGCTGATCCGGCCGCCAGAGCCGTACGGCAGGCGCGAACTGCTGATCGGCATCGGGATTGTCATCTGGGTGATGATCTGGATGAGCATTGTCACGATTAACGTCAACGCCTCGCTGAACCCCAAGAGCCTGGGCGGCGCGCTGCTGCTCGGTTTCAACGAGGAGATCACCAAGGCGCTGCCGATCCTGGTGGCCGCGCTGGCGCTGCTGAAGCTGCGCTCGGTGAAGCTGGATGTCCGGATGTGGATGTTCCTCGGCACCGTCGCCGGGCTCACCTTCGGCGTCCGGGAGGCGTCCCAGTACACCACGGTCGCCATCGAGCACATCGCGGCGGCGGCCATGCATCACTCCGCCAACGCCGCGGTCCTCGGGGCGCTGAGCTTCGCCTACCGGGTGTTCGTGGACGGGTTCCAGCACGCCATCTGGGCCGGGGTGGCCGCGTTCTTCATCGGTATCGCGGTGAACTACCCGCGGCGCCGCGTGCCGCTGATCCTCTTCGGCGTGACGGTCGCCGCGGTGCTGCACGCGCTCAACGACTGGTACCTGTCCAACTTCGCCTCGCCGTGGCCGTGGATCCTGCTCCAGGCGCTCTCGCTGCTGCTTTTCCTCGGGTACACGATGTCGGCCGCCTCGATCGAGCGGAAGGTGCGGCGCACGCCGCTGTTCCGCGGCGAGTCCATGATCATGGACAAGTTCAGCGAAACGGGCCAGCACCGCCGCGCCTGACCGGCGCCGCCGCTGCGGGCTGCGGCCACGGAACCAAGCTGGCCCTCTGGTCGCGGGCGGCGCGGCGGGCGGGCACGGCCGGGCCGGGGCCGGCTCAGGCCACGGCGGACCGGCGGAGGACGCGCCACAGCGCCACTGCGAACACGACGGCCGCGACCGCGGCCGCGGCCCCCAGGCTCCATGGCTCGCCTGCGCCAATGCCGTGCTGCACCATCTCGGTGTCCGCTGCCTGGCCGAGGAAGGCCAGGGCGGCCAGCGCGGCGAGCACGGTGCCCAGCGCCTCGGCCGTCCCGGCCGGCAGCGCGGTGAGCGTGGCGCGGTCCTGCCACCGCTCGCGCAGAGCCAGGTAGGCCGCGAGCCCGATCAGCCCGAGCAGCCCGGCCGCGGCTGCCTGCAGCAGGAAGTCCCCGGCATGGTCGGCGAGCATGGCGGTCACGCAGGAATGCGCGCCCGGGTCGCCGGCCAGCCAATGGGTGCAATCCGCCCTGGTGTAGCTGCCCGATGGCCAGGGTGCGGTGAGGAACGCGCTGCCCTTCGCGGCGAGCAGCACCCGGGCGACCAGCCCGGCCGCGCCGACCGCCAGGAAGCCCGCCGAGCCGACCAGGGCGGCGGTAAGCGCGAGGCGCCTGCCCAGGGCCAGCGACGGGCGGGCGAGCGCCGGCCCGCGGCCGGTGACCTCATGGACCGGGCCCATCCGCGCCACCGCCTGTGCCTGGGCCTGCGATTCCGGTAGCCCGGCGGCGACGCCCTCGGCGACCGCGTCGTGCAGGTGCGCCTCGACCTCGGCGAGCGTGTGCCGTACCTGGCGCGGGCTGCCGCTCAGCGTGACGAGCAGCCGGTCGAGGTAGTCCTCAACCGGGTCGGCCGGGGTGTCCGGGAGAGGCCCGCTCATGCCGTCAGCCCCGTGATTGCCGGCCGAAGTGCCGGTTTCGCGGCGGGGGTTCCGAGCACCCGGCCCACCGACCCGCTGAACTCGCGCCACTGCTTCGATTGCTCGGCGAGCGCCGCCTCGCCCGCGGCGGTGAGCCGGTAGATGCGCCGCCTGCGGCCGGACACCACGTCCCACGCGCTGGCCAGCAGGCCGCTCTCCTCCAGCCGGTGCAGCGCCGGGTACACGGTGCCCTCGGGCAGCTCGAACGCGCCGTCGCTGCGGTCGCGCAGCCGGGTGATCACCTGGTAGCCGTGGCCGGGACCGCGGCTGAGCACGGACATGAGCAGCAGGTCCAGGTGCCCCTTCAGCCTCTCGGATCTCATACCTAGCAATACTAGGCATAATGGTGGCGCCTGTCCAACTGGCGCCCGAACCGGCCGCCGCGCTTCGGGCGGGGGGAGCGGCTAGGAGTGGAGGGCCAGGCCACGGCAGACCTTGTCCACGGCGTTGCGCGGGCCGTAGACGGCGATCCCGGCCAAGGCCAGATCCTCGGCGGCCACGGCCCGCACCGCGTCCCGGTTGGCGTCATCATCGCCGGTCCAGAACAGTTCCTCGGTATAGACGGCGGCGGACATGCCCCGCGTGACCGCCCGCTCCCGGACCGCGGCGAGCGCTTCCGCCGGCCCGGTGTAGACGAGTACCGGCTGGCGGAACATCTCCAGGTAGCGGTTGCCCGATCCGTCCTCGTAGGGCTTGCCGGCCACCTCGGGGATTCCCGCCGCGACTCCACTTGCGAGGAAGGCCGTCACGTTCAGTTTCTGCCAGACCGCGAGGTCGGAACGCACCGCTATCGCGATCTTCGTGTCGAAGCGCATATGCCCAGGGTCGCCCGGCGCAGGGCCGGTGTCTTGAACGCTGGAGCGGCCCTGGCGGGCACGGCGAGTCGGCATACTGGCTGGGTGAGAGGTGGTCAGCCGGGGGACTGGGCAAGGTACTGGCGGTCACCGGACGGCCAGGTCGAGACGATGCACGCCGGTTTCCATGGTCACGTCTATCACCGGCACAGCCACGACACCTACTCTCTCGGCGTCACCGAGTCGGGGGAGCAGGCGTTCCGCTGCCGCGGCGCCGCGCATGTCAGCACGGCTGGCCTGGTGATGGCCTTCAACCCCGACGACCCGCACGACGGGCACGCCGCGACCGGGAACGGCTTCACCTACCGGATGATCCACCTGGCCCCGGCCCTGCTGACCGGCCTGCTCACCGACCTCACCGGGGCCGCGAGCGGGCTGCCGCTGTTCGCCGAGCCGGTCCTCGGCGACCCGGCGCTCGCCGCGGCGCTGCAGCGGCTGCACCGGTCGCTGACCGGCCCGGCCAGCCCGCTCGAGCGGTCCGAGGGGCTCGCCGACGTGACCACCCTCGCCGTCCGCCATGCGGCCGGCCGGCCGCGCACCGGCCCGGCGGGGCTGACGGCCAGGGACCAGGCCGCGGCCGCGGACCGGGTCCGCGAGTTCCTGCAGGGCGGCGGTGCCGAGGCCACGCTGGCTGACGTGGCCTCGGCCGCGGGCTGCAGCCGGTTCGCCGCCTACCGGGCCTTCCGCGGCCGGTTTGGCCTGTCACCCAGCGAGTACCAGCGGCAAATGCGGCTGCGCACCGCCCGCCGGGCCCTGGCCAGCGGGACGGGCATCGCCGCCGCCGCCGCGCTGAGCGGCTTCGCCGATCAGGCGCACCTTACCCGCTGGTTCCGGCGCTGCTACGGAATCACTCCGGGTGCTTACCGGGCGGCCTGCGCGGGCCATGGCCGGCACCCCGCCGGGTAAGCGCGGGTCCGCACCCCGCCGCCAGCGTCTGAGCAGGGCGAACGGGTCCAGGATGATAGCTTTGCCCGCGCATTGCCAAGACACGCCGCTGGACCGGACGCTCAGGAGCTGGCGGCGACGGAGGTCAGCCGGGGCAAGGTGATCACGAAGCTGGTGTGCCCGGGCCGGCTGGTGACGCTCACGCTGCCGCCGTGGGCGGTGGTGACCGCCTGCACGATGGCCAGGCCCAGCCCGGTGCTGGTGCCCGCGTTGGACCGGGCGGTATCACCGCGCACGAACCGTTCGAACAGGGCGGGCTGCAGCTCGTCCGGGATGCCGGGGCCGCTGTCGGTGACGCTCACCCGCACGCTCGGCGGGTCCTCGCCCGGCGTCACCGCGACCGTGACGGTGGTGCCTTCCGGAGTGTGCTTCGCCGCATTGCTCATCAAGTTGGCCAGGACCTGGTGCAGCCGGTGCTCATCGCCCTCGACCAGCACCGGCTCGTCCGGCAGCTCCAGGGCCCAGCGGTGGCCGGGGCTGGCCGCCCGGGCGTCGCTGGCGGTGTCGATGGCCAGCCGGGTGACGTCCACCGGCGCCTTGGCCAGCGGGCGGCCCGCATCCAGCTGGGCGAGCAGCAGTAGCTCGTCGACCAGGACGCTCATCCGGGCCGACTCGGACTCCACCCGGTCCAGCGCATGCGCGATGTCCCCGGGAACCGGGCCGGGATGCCGCCGCGCCAGTTCCGCGTAGCCGCGGATGGCGGCCAGCGGGGTGCGCAGCTCGTGGCTGGCGTCGGCGGCGAACCGGCGCAGCCGGGTCTCGCTGGCCGCGCGGCGCGCCAGCGCGGCCTCGACGTGGCCGAGCATCCGGTTGAAGGCCAAGCCGACCTGGCCGACCTCGGTGCGCGGGTCCGCGTCCGGCACCCGCTCCGCCAGCGTGACCTCGCCGCTGGCCAGCGGGAGCTCGGTCACCCGGGCGGCAGTGGCCGCGACCCGGCGCAGCGGCCGCAGCGACAGCCGCACGAACCCGGTGCCCAGCACCCCGGTGAGCAGCAGGGCAGCGGCGAACACCGCGATCTCAACGGTCGCGATCTGGCGCAGGGTGGAGTTCAGCTGGGTCATCGGCAGGCCGGTGATGTAGCTGACCCCGGGCTCGGGCCCGGGAACCGCCAGCAGCCGGTAGTCGCCGAGGCTGGACAGTTCGCTGGTGAACGGCTGTCCCCCGGCCGGATACGAGGTCAGCACCGCCTTGTCCGTGCCAGACAGGTGGCAATCGCCGTTCGCGATGTAGGAGTAAACAACGACCCCGTTGCTCACCTGGGCGCTGAACGTCTGCTGTTCCTGCCGCTGCGCGCAGTCCTCTGGCGTGCCATGCGGCGGGCCGGGCTCGTTGTCACCGTCGAGGCCCGGCGGCGGATTGCCGAGGCACGCCTGGTACCGCTCGCTCGCCTGGACCAGCTGCTGGTCGAGCTGGCCCAGCAGGTACCCATGCAGCGACACGTAGGTGACCGCGCCCACCGCGGCGCAGGCCACCGCGAGCAGCGCCAGCAGGCCCGCGATAAGGCGCCCCCGCAGGGTGCGGCGGGCGAGCCAGCGCGCGGGCCGGCCAGGCCAGGTGCCCGGCTTCCCCGGCGAAGCCACGTCCGCGCTGCTCATCGGTTCAGCCCGCGGGCTTGAGGACGTAGCCGACGCCGCGGACCGTGTGGATCATCGGCTCCCGGCCGGAGTCGATCTTCTTGCGCAGGTAGCTGATGTACAGCTCCACCACGTGTGCCTGGCCGCCGAAGTCGTAGTTCCAGACCCGGTCCAGGATCTGGGCCTTGGATAGCACCCGGCGCGGGTTGCGCATGAGGAACCGGAGGAGCTCGAACTCGGTCGCGGTCAGCTCGATCGGCTCGCCGCCGCGGCGCACCTCCCTGGCCTCCTCGTCCATGGCCAGGTCGCCCACCACAAGCTCGATGTCGCCGCGCGCCCGGGTGATGCCGGCCCGCCGCAGCAGCCCCCGCAACCGGGCCAGCACCTCCTCCAGGCTGAACGGCTTGGTCACGTAGTCGTCACCGCCCGCGGTGATGCCGGCGACCCGGTCCTCCACCGCGTCCCGTGCGGTCAGGAACAGCACGCACACGTGCGGCAGCTCGGCCCGGACCCGGCGGAGCACCTCCAGGCCGTCGAGGTCGGGGAGCATGATGTCCAGCACCACGGCGTCCGGCCGGAACTCGCGTGCCGTCCGCACCGCGCCGGTGCCGTCACCGGCCGTCTGGATCTCCCAGCCCTCGTAGCGGAGCACGCTGGCGAGCAGCTCGGCCAGGCTGGGCTCGTCGTCCACGACCAGCACCCGGATGGGCGTGCCGTCGGCCCGCTGCAAGGCCGGGGCCTGCGCCCCGGGCGCCGCGACTGCAGGCTGTTGCCCGGTCATGTCGGTCACCTCAGCAGTCCATGCCAGCTCTGCGGTCATCGCTGCACCTCACGGTACCGGCGCGAGGGCCAGCGCCAGTGCCGGGCAGCCGGCCACGGCGCGCCGCGCAGCATGCCGCAGTCCGCGGGGGACCGGCTGGTCCGCCACGATCGGGTAGCCCCACTCGTCGAGGGTGATCAGCTCCGGCAGGAGCTCGGCGCAGGCCCCGTGCCCGGCGCAGGCCACCGGGTCGACGCGCAACTGCTTTCCCATGTCAGCTCCAGTCCTCCTCGCTCACCGGCAGCCCGGCCGGCACCGGCAGGAAGGGCCGCGGGTCCGTGCCGCGGCACCGTCCCTGCTCGTGCAGCCCGGCCTCGGCCGCGAAGACGCGCAGGGCGCTGCGGATCAGCCGCACGCTGCCGTCGGGGTGGTGGCAGGCGCCGCGCCCGGAGACCAGGCCCGCCCAGCGCTCGAGACCGGCCCGGGCCCGGGAGTCGGGGCGCGGCCCGGCCAGATGCTCCAGGGCCGCTGCGATGCGCGGCAGGCCGTTGAAGCAGGGACCGCACTGGCCGGCCGATTCCAGCGCGAGGTACCTGGCCACCCGCGCGGTCTCGGCGAGCCCGCACCGGTCGGCCGGAAGAGCGGCCAGCACGCCGGCCCCGACCGCCGCGCCCAGCGGGCGCAGCGCTTCGTTGGCCAGCGGCAGGCCGGCCGCTTCCGCGGCGGGCAGCCACGTGCCGTGATAGCCGCCGACGAGCACGGCCTGGACCGCGCCGCCGACGCTGGGCACGCCCGCCCCGGCCGGGCCGGCCGCCACCTCCAGCCCGAGCAGTCCCGCGATGCTGGCGCCGAGCGGTGCCTCGGCCACGCTCGCCCGGCCGTCGGCCAGGTGCAGCGTGACGAGCATGCTGCCCGGCTCGGCCGCGGTGCCGGCCGTGCGGAACCAGGCCGCGCCGTAGCGCGCGATCAGCGCCAGATGCGCCAGGGTCTCCACGTTCAGCACCAGGGCCGCCCGGCCGGGTGCCAGCCGCGGCAGCCCGCGCACCGGCCGGTAAACGGGCCGTGCGGGCTTGCCGGTGAGGCGGCTCACCAGCGCGGACTCCTCACCGGCCAGGAACCGGTCCGGTGCCGGCACCAGGTCCACCCGGGCGGTGTCCGTCCCCGCCGCGGCACGCTCCGCGATCGCCCCGGCCAGCCGGCCGTGCAGCCGCTCGTCGCGCTGCACGTAAAGGACGGCCGTGGCCGACCCGGCCGCCGCCGCGGCAAGCTGCAGCCCGTCCAGCACCAGGTGCGGGGAGATCCACAGCAGCGACCGGTCCTTGCTGCTGGCCGGCTCGCCCTCGGCCCCGTTGCCGACCACGACAGGGGCCGGCCTGGCCTCACCCGCCGCGGCGAGCTTACGGGCGGCAGGAAAGGCCGCACCGCCCCGGCCGGTCAGGCCGGCCGCCGCGACCTCGCGGATCAGCCGGTCCTGGCCGCCAGCGGAGCCGAGCGCGCCGTACCGGGCCAGGTGCGCGCGCAGATCCACCGGCCCGGCGCCCGGGGCGGGCAGCAGGCGCGGCAGGGCGCCCACCGGGCCCTCGGGGCCCCGCGGCGGGCCGCCGGGCGCCAGCGCGGGCTGTGGGAGGGTGAGGCTGCCGCTCATCACAGCTCCGCCTTCCGTGCGGACATGCGGCTCAGGATGGCGGCGGCACGGCGGGCCCGGGGAACCTCACGGGCGGCGCGGGACAGCCGCCAGGCCACCGCCACCGTGGCGGCCAGCACGCAGCCGGCCAGCACCCCGAGCACCAGGCCGCTGCGCGCGTCCGCACTGCTGCCCAGGCTGTGCACGACCGCGAGCGGCCAGGCGGCGTAGGCGAGCCAGTGGATGCCCCGCCAGGCGCGTCGGCTCATCCTGGCCCGCGCCAGGCTGGTCAGGATCAGGGCGGCGATCAGGTCCAGCGACACCGCCCCCAGGCCCAGCCAGAACGGCTTGTAGGCGGAGGCGAACGGAACCACGATGGCGGCCAGGCCGATCGTCACGTAGGGATCTGCGATTGCGGTCACCACATGGACCGCCAGGAACGCCACCGCCAGCAGCGAGACGCTCCGGTGCAGGCCGGTGACCGCGAAGCCGGGCAGGCCGGGAAGCCGGCCCTGGCGGTTGACCAGGATGCCGAGAACGACCACGGCGGTCAGCAGCAGCAGCGTCACCACGCCGGTCGCCCGGCTGGCGTACCAGAGCGCGGTGGTGTGCGTGATCCCGCTCATGACAACGGCCGGGCCGGGAGGAGTCTCATGCCTGCAGCATCACCGGCCCGGCGCAGCGCTCCCTCTTCGCTGCCTCTGAATTACCTCTGAGGGCGAATTACCTCTGAGCGCGATGGCTGGCAGAATGCGCGCGTCGGCGTGTGTCATGACGGAGGTGCCCATGTCTGCCCGCACCGGGCGCATCCGGCGCGCCGTGGGCAGGGCGCTCGTGGACACCTCGCCACTGCGCCGTCACGCCGGTTTCCGGCGGCTCTGGACCGGCCAGTTCGTCGCATCGGTGGGCAGCCAGCTCACCGTGGTGGCGGTGGGCTACCAGACGTACCGGCTGACCGGGTCGACGATGATGGTGGGCCTGGTCAGCCTGGGACAGCTCATCCCGCTGCTGGCCGGATCGCTATTCGGCGGCCCGCTAGTGGATGCGTGGGACCGGCGCACGGTGCTGATGGCCACCCAGGTGCTGCTGGCCGCCGGGGTCACCGGCCTGGCCGTCAACTCGATGCTGCCGCACCCGTTGCTGTGGCCGATGTTCGCCTGCACCGCCGAGGCGGCGGCGTTCCAGGGCGTGGACTGGGCGGCCCGCCGCGCGTCGCTGCGGCGCCTGGTCCCCCTAGCCGACCTGCCCGCCGCCTTGTCCCTGCAGTCCGCGGCGTTCCAGACAAGCCTGGTGCTGGGCCCCGCCGCGGCCGGGCTGCTGATCTCCCGCGCCGGGTTCAGCCTCGTGTACTGGCTCAATGTCGCCGCGTTCGGCATCGCGTTCGCCACCGTCGCCCGGCTGCCATCGCTGCGCCCGGCCGGCGGCGGGCACCCGGCCGGGATCGCCTCCCTGGCCGGCGGGGTGCGGTACCTGCGGTCGAGCCCGCCGCTCGCCGGGGCCTTCCTGATCGACCTGGGCGCGATGGTGTTCGGGATGCCACGGGCGCTGTTCCCGGCCCTGGCGGACACCGTGTTCGGCGGGGGAGCGGCGACGGTGGGCTTCCTCAATGCCGCGCCGGGCCTGGGCGCGCTGGTGGGGTCGCTGCTGACCGGGCATGTCTGGCGGGTACGGCGAGCCGGCCGGGCGGTGACGGTCTGCGTCGTGATCTGGGGGCTGGCCATCATGGGCTTCGGGTTCGCCTCGTGGCTGCCGGCCGCGCTGGCCCTGCTTGTCGTGGCGGGCGCGGCGGACGTGGTGTCCTCGGTGTTCCGGATGCTGATCGTCCAGCAGATCACCCCGGACGCCATCCAGGGCCGGGTCAACAGCCTGATCTTCGTGGGGCTGCAGGGCGGGCCCAGGCTCGGCGACGCGGAGGCCGGTGCCGCGGCGGCGCTGGGCGGGCCGCAGTTCGCCGCCTGGTCCGGCGGCCTGCTCAGCGTGGTCGCCGCCGTGGTGACCTGCTGGGCGATCCCTCAGTTCTGGCGGTACCACGAGACCGGCCTGGCGCACGGCGCGAAACAGGAGCCGGACGAGGTGGCACCGAGCCCGTGGCCGGCCGGTGGGCCAGCCGGCCGGGACGGGAACCCCGGAGAGGCCGCGCCGGAGCCCGGCCCGGCCGGCTGACGACGGAACCGGGCCGTCAGGCCAACGGGGGGTCGCTCCCCGGCTGGCACGGCGGCTCCGGGGGTCGCCCCCCGGCCAACGGGCGGACCGGGCAGGTCAGGCGGCGGAGGGCTGCTCCGGCGGCCAGCCGCCGAGGGTGACCACGGCCCCGGACTCAGCCACCAGGCGGGCCGGAAGCCCGAGGCGGTCCAGCCAGGGCAGCGCGGCCTCGCCGCGGATGATCGCCGCGGTGCTCGCGGTGTTGGCGTCGGCGCAGGTGGCCGCCGCCACCGACACGGTCCGCCACACCGGTGCGGCGGGCATGCCATCGCGGGGATCCAGGATGTGATGCAGCACGTCGCCACCGCGGCGCCAGCGCCGGGCGGCCGTGCTGGAGGTGGCGAGGCCTCCGGAGCGGATCGCGATCACCGCGGCCGGGCCCGCAGGCGGGTCCTCCGGCCGACCGGTGACGTCCTGGACCCGGACTCGCCATCCACCGGGCGGGACCGGGCCGGCCACCGCGATGTCCCCGCCGAGGTTGACCAGGACGCCGCAGCCGAGCTCGGCGGCGATCCGCGCCGCGGCCCGGTCGGCCGCCCAGGCCTTCGCGGTGGCGCCCAGGTCCAGCCGGGTGCCGGCGGGCAGGGAGACCAGCCCGGCCGCCTCATCCAACTCGATGGCCCGCCAGCCGGGGACACTGCGGACGGTCAGTTTCACCGGCGGGCCGTCCGGCCGCACCAGGGCGAAGTCGCGGTCGTAGCCGGCCGCGCTCAAGGCGCCGCCGACCGTGGGATCCACGTCCCCGTCGGTGAGCCGGGCCGCCCGGAGCGCGACCGCCAGCGCCCCCGCCAGCAGCGGGCTGACCGGCACGGGCCTGGCCCGGCCACCCGCCCCCTCCGCGGCGTGATCCAGGGCGACGATCTCGGAGTCCGCGCGGAACCTGCTGCACGCCGCGTCGAGGGCGGCCAGGTCTTCGGTGAGCATCCGCCGCGCCGGTGCCAGCGCCCGCAGGCTGGTAACGATCAGGTCCACGCTGG
>Ga0306920_100013439_pt1 | contig 11158 bp, 8 predicted proteins | sample flu12Cox44000170_FD_204666 | JGI IMG/M metagenome (GOLD analysis project Ga0306920, IMG submission 204666) | Lab enrichment of tropical soil microbial communities from Luquillo Experimental Forest, Puerto Rico - flux4day.12C.oxic.44.000.170 (v2)... | ecosystem: Environmental > Terrestrial >...
CCCGCCAGCACTGCCCAAGCGTACGCGCGCCCGCCGCACCCCGTCCCGCCCATCCAGCCGCTGCGGCCGGGCGGCGATGGTGACATTTCCCTTCTCGGAGAACTTGTTGGCATTGCTCGCGAGGTTGAGCAGCGCCTGGCGCATCGGCGCGGACCGAGCCGAGGTCCGTCCTACAATCGACAACGATCCGGTTGCCGTTCTTGGCCGCCATCGGCTCGATCGTCTTGCCGACATCCTCGATCGGCGGCGCCAGCGGGAAGGATTCGAGATGCAGGTCCATGCGCCCGGCCTCGATCTTCGACAGATCGAGAATGTCGTTGATCAACGCCAGCAGGTGACGCGCCGCGCGCAGCACCCGGTCGAGCGGCTCGATCTCGTCGTCGCGCTTGAGATCGCGGGCGTCCTCCAGCAGCATCTCGCTCACCCCGATGACGGCGTTGAGCGGCGTGCGCAGCTCATGGCTCATGCTGGCCAGGAACCTCGATTTGTGCTGGCTCGCCAGCTCGAGCTCACGGCTCTTCTCCTCGATCTCGCGGAACAGCCGCGCATTCTGGATCGCCAGCACTGACTGCTCGGCGAAGGTCTCGAGCAGCTCGACCGTGTGCCTCGGAAACGCGCCGGCCTGCTTGCGCCTCACCACCAGCGCCCCGATGATCTGACCGGGGCGCAGCAGCGGCACAATCAGCAATGCCCGGAATCCCGCCTGCACGATCAGGTCGAGCACCATGGACCGGTCCGCGAGCGCATCGGCAACCTGAATGGGTGAGCGTTGCGCGGCAGCCTTGCCGATCGCCGTAGTGCCGATGGGGGTCGGCCGGTCGCGGATGGCAGCGACCATGGCCTCGTCCATGCCATGCGTCGCGCGCAGGCGGAATTCCTGGCGCGATTCGTCGAAAGTGTAGATGGTGCCGGCCTCGGTGCCCGACAGCGCCACCGCCTTCGCCACAATGGTGGTCAGCACGTTCTCGACATCCAGGGTCGAGTTGATCGCCTGGCTCACTTCACCGAGCGCGCGCAGCTCCTCTACCGATTGGGACAGGTCGCGCGTTCGTGCCTGCACCTCGTCGAACAGGCGCACGTTCTCGATCGCGATCACCGCCTGGTCGGCGAACGTGGTCACCAGCTCAATCTGCTTTTGCGTAAATGGCCGCACCTCACGACGCGAAAGCACAAACACGCCGATCGGCGATCCTTCACGCATGAGCGGAACACCCAGCATGGTGCGAAAACCCGCAGCTCTTTGAACCTCCCACACCGTGAATTCCGGATCGGTCAAGATATCCTCGACTTGCACGTTCCGGGATTCGAGGACCGCACGTCCGGTAATCGAGCCGCGTCCCATTTCTATCGGAACTCGCCTGATTACCTCCCACTGCTCGCCCGTTAACCCGAAATTTGAAACTGCGTAATATGCGCCATCACGCTGGCGAACAATTCCCACACTATCGGCATCACACAAGCGTGCCGCCGATGCGGCCAACGTATCCAGAACGCCCTGCAGATCGAACGTGGAGCGGCTGATGACCTTGAGAACGTCGGCGGTCGCGGTCTGCTGCTGCAGCGACTCGCGCAGCTCGTTAAGCAGCCGCGTGTTCTCGATGGCGATGACGGCCTGGGCGGCAAAGGTGGCGACCAGATCAATCTGCTGCTGCGTGAACGGGTCGATCTCCGACCGCGCCAGGAACATGGTTCCGATCGGAATGCCTTCGCGCATGAGCGGTACCCCAAGCGCGGTGCGAAAGCTGCCAAGCTTCTGGGAATCGAGCAGAGCAAATTCCGGGTCGGCCAGAACGTCGTGGACGTGAATGATGCGACCTTCCAGCGCGGCTCTCCCGGTGACGGACCCGCGATCGACTTTCAGACCGAGAGAGCGCATGTACTCCAGAAACCCGGGCGGGAAACCGTGCACCGCGACATACTCGATGCGGCCGCCTGCAATGCGCGTAATGTTGGCTTTGTCGGCGCGGCAGAGGCGGGCGGCCGCCTCGATCAGCGTGTCGAACACGGCTTGCAGATCGAAGGTCGAGCGGCTGATGACTTTGAGCACGTCGGCGGTCGCGGTCTGCTGCTGCAGCGAATCGCGCAGCTCGCGGAGGAGCCGCGTGTTCTCGATGGCGATGACGGCCTGATTGGCGAAGCTCGCGACCAGCTCGATCTGCCTGTCGGTGAAAGGGCGCACCTCCGTGCGATAGATCGCAATCGCCCCTACCAGCTCATTCTCCTTCAGCATGGGGACGTTGAGGATGGTTCTCGCACCTGTCAGCTCATTGAGGCGGCCGCGCATTGACGGAGGCTCCGCCAGCGTGTCGGCGATGTGCACCGCCGCCTTTGTTGCGGCGACGCGGCCGAGAGGCTGCCCGGGCTCGGGACGAAACACCGGCTCGCGGCGATGCCTCTCGACAAATGCCGCCGTCGCTCCCTGCATGGCAATGACCGGAAAGGCGCCCGCCTCGTACAGATGGAACACGCCCAGATTGGCCTCGCAGATGCGGGTTGCGTTGGCCAGCATGGCCGCTGCCATTGGCTTGAGCTCGCCGAGGGAACCGGAGATGACGCGGAGCACTTCGGACGTCGCCGCCTGCTGCTCGCGCGCCTCGGTAAGCTCGCGGGTGCGAAGCTCAAGCTGCTCTTCGAGCTGGACAGGTGAGAGGCGAGGACCACGCCGGGCCGCGGGTTTGCTGCGCGTCTTCGAGCGCACCATCTTGCTGCGCTTCGCTTTCCCCGCCCTCGTTACCCTGCTGCGTGGTTTCATCCAGCTCTCCCGCGAAGGCTTTCGCAGGTTATTCAAAATGCGACAGGCACGCCACGTCGATTGAAGCGCGCCGGGGATACGCAGAAACCTGGGCGGATCTGATTCATTCACACACGGGCAACTGCGCCGACCTTTGCCTCCCATGGGCAGTTCCCGAGATTTGCCCCTGTTTGCTAGACACTGAGTATGTTTGCAGATATACCTATAAATCCGGCGCTATCTGTTGACGACCTTTGCCTCCGTTTGCTATGGTTTGCTCGATCCCGCTAGCTATGTGCTTGCTAGGCTTCCCAAGCTAGCAGCAGAGGGGGCGAAGATGGCCATCAGGCAAAGGATTGGATTGCGGCAGGTGCGGGCGCTCAAGCCCGGCGACACCATTTGGGACGCGTCGCTGTCTGGGTTCGGGGCTCGCAGGCAAAAGAGTGAGGCGGTTTCCTACGTGCTCTACTACCGCACTGGAGAGCGGCGGCAGCGTTGGTACACCATCGGTCGTCACGGGGCCCCATGGACTCCAGACACCGCGCGCGACGAGGCAAGACGCCTGCTCGGCGACGTGGCGCATAAGGGCGATCCCGCCGCCGAGAAACGGGCAGCGCGTAACGCGCAGACGGTTTCGGAGCTGTGTGATCTCTATCTGGCCGACGCCGAAGCCGGCAGATTGGTGACGCGCCGACGCTCGCCGAAAAAGGAAAGCACGTTAGCCGCTGATCGAGGCCGCATAGAACGTCACGTCAAGCCTTTGCTCGGGCGGCGGGCGGTTGCCAGCGTCACTCGCGGTGATGTCGAGGCATTCATGTTCGATGTTGCTGCCGGAAAAACGGCCGCCAAAGTCAAGACCAAGCCGCGCGGGCTCGCGCGCGTGCGCGGCGGCAGGGGCACGGCGAGCCGAACCGTGGGTTTGCTGGGCGCGATCTTTACCTATGCAGTACGGCACAGAATGCGCTCCGATAATCCGGTCCATGGCGTCGTGCGACCAGCTGACGGCAGACGCAACCGTCGCCTCTCAGATGACGAATACAAGGCGCTCGGGGGCGCGCTGCGAAAAGCGGAAGAAGCAAGCATGTGGCCGGCAGCAATTGCTGCTGCTCGTTTCCTTGCATTGACCGGCTGGCGGTCCGGTGAGGTGCTCGGCTTGAGGTGGGACGAAATTGATCTTGCTCGGCGGACGGCAAAGCTCGCGGACACGAAGACCGGCGCGAGCACTCGTCCCCTATCCCACGCTGCCTGCGATGTGCTGCGCGGTCTTACCCACTCCGGCGAGCTGGTTTTTGTCGCTACTCGCGGTACGGGGCGAATGCTTGGATTTCCAAAGCTTTGGGCCCGCATTGCGAAGCTCGGTGAACTGACCGCAGATGTGACGCCACACACCCTGCGGCACAGTTTTGCGAGTCTTGCCAACGATCTTGGCTACAGCGAGCCAACGATTGCGGCATTGATCGGACATCAGGGCCATTCCGTCACATCTCGGTATATCCACTCAGCGGATCCCGTTTTGTTGGCCGCTGCTGACGCGGTGGCCAATCGCACGGCAGAACTGATGGGCGAGCCTCCGACAGCCGCGCAAGTAATTCCGCTGCGCTCCGCAGGCTGAAATGGGCGGCCAGCCTGATGCTGCCAAATACGAGGCGCTGATCGAGCAGCTAACGGAAATTCAGCGCCGCGCGGCAGCCCGGAAAACTGACGCGCTCACGGCGAGCCACGACGCGCTGTGCGCGGTGATCGGATTTCTGCACGCGGACACCAGGGTTGCGGAGCGCGAAGCGGCACGACCACTGAATCAGCTCCAGTTTGCCGTCTTGGACCGGCTTCGGGGAGCCAAGCCGAAACTGCTGTTCAGCCGCCGGAATCGAAAAGGCGCACCGACCTACACATCAGCGGTGGTTCTTCGGAGCATCGTAAACTGCGCATTTTCTGTATTGCGCAAGGCCGGCATGTCCAAGGACGAAGCCGCGAAGTGGCTTGCATTGGAACTAGCGAGCAACAGGATCAAGCAGCCCAGTGGGAAGGCAATTACCGGGAACGCCATAATACGGTGGGACGCGGAGCGCGGCGGCAAATCCCTGAAAGGATCGGATGAAGCTCTTGCCTGCTTTGCCCAGTACAGGCTGCCCGCCGTGCTTGGGAAGCTAGGACTTGGGAAGCTCCCATCCGACACGCCGATTGATTGGCCAGTTGCCCAAAAAGCGGCGGGAATACTTGTCTGCCTGCTCAGGCTTTGCGGTTTCTGAAAAAACCACTCTTTTTTCCGAAGGAATTGTCCTCAGTTACAGGGCGGCGCAATGGAAAGCCATTGCGCACAAAAAATGGTGCTTTGCATGGCTCCGGAAATCTCTGATGAGGCGTTGTTAACCCGCAATGCCACCGCTGCGGCGCTAACGGAGCGGGGCTACCCAACGAGTCCGGCAACGCTCGCGACCAAAGCGACGCGCGGAGGGGGCCCGCCCTTTCGGCGGTTTGGCCCTCGCCCGCTCTATCGTTGGGGCGATGCATTGCGCTGGGCTCAATCGCGCCTCGGGCCGCTGATGCGCAGTACAAGCGAGCACGCCTTGCTGACGGAAAATTCCGGCGAAGCAGCCCGTCGTCGCGGCAGGCCGCGCAAGCAATCTGCCGCCGCAAAGGAGGCCAACGTCACCGCCTGAAAAACGAGCGGCGAGCCCTTCGCTCGCCGCTCTCGCTTTGTCCCTGCATTCGCCCCGGCGGGCAGTTGCACGGGAGACCAACTAGTGACTGGCCTTCGTATCACCGCGCCACCCTCCGCCACAAGCGAAGAAGGCAGAGTTTCGTTCGTACTCGCTCAGCTTCGCTGCGCCGCACTGCGCGCTCGGCTTTCCGCATGTGAAATCGACGCCATTGGCGTTGCGCTGCGCGGCGGCATGATCGACGCTGACATCGCGGTGGCGTGGCTGCACGATTGCGGCCTGCTGGACTACGCGACCTCGCCGCATGGATGCTCGACATGAGCGCGTGCGAAACCTGCGGCAACGATCCCTGCATCAATCCGGGCTTTTGCGCGCTAGGCCGTCAGGAGGATCGGCGAAAGGGCCGCCAGACGCCGGATGGGAGCAAACGGCTGGTAGTGCATCGGGCATCCGAAATCACGCCGGTGCCGGTTGAATGGCTTTGGCCGGGGCGCATTGCGATAGGGAAGATGACCCTGATCGGAGGTGACCCCGGTCTCGGCAAAAGCCAACTTGCCATCCACATCGCTGCAACCGTCAGCCAAGGCAATCGGCTGCCTTGCGAAGAGGGCCAAGCGCCCAAGCGCAGCGTCATCATATTGTGCGCCGAAGATGGATTAGCTGACACCATCGTGCCGAGGCTGATGGCGGCGGATGCCGACCGCGATAAGGTGAGCATTATCACCGCTGTAACCGAAGCTGATGGAAGCGGACGGCGCATCTTCAACCTATCGAAGGACCTCGACGCTCTCGAAGTGCTCATCCGCGAGCGTGGCGACGTTGGCCTCGTTATCATTGATCCGGTTGACGCCTATCTCGGTGCCGGTGCCGGCGGCATCGATTCCCACAAGAATGCGGCCGTGCGCTCCGTGCTTGAACCCGTCTCGGAGCTGGCCGACCGGCTCCACACGGCAATCCTCGCCATCACGCATTTCTCAAAGCAGGCCGGTGGCAAGGCGCTGTACCGCTTCATCGGCTCCATTGCACATGTAGGTTCGGCTCGCGTCGCCTTCGCCATCATTGCTGACGCCGAGAAGGAAGACCGCGTGCTTATGCTACACGCCAAGAACAACCTCGCCCCGCCGCAGAAGGGGCTGGCGTTTCGCCTCGAACAACGCTTGGTCGCGGAGGGGGTGGTTGGCTCGACGGTCTTCTTCGAGAGCGAGCACGTTGCTGTCACGGCGGATGAGGCGATGGCTGCTGGCTGCGGTACGGACAGCCGCACCGAGACCGAGGAGGCGGTCGCGTTTTTGACCACCATGCTCGCGGACGGTCCGCTGCCGGTGACGAAGATTGAGGAAGAAGCCCGCGCGGCCGGGGTATTCGGAGGGGACGGCGAGATCGGGCAGTCGAAGGCGTTCCGGCGCGCCCGTCAGAAGCTCGGCATCAAGCCCTATCAGCTCAAGGGGCTCAAGGCCGGCGGATGGGTATGGGGCCTACCATCAGCTGCCCCAAGGGCACCTGATACACGTGCCGACGATACCCCTCAGCCATCAGATGCCCTTTTACCATCAGGTGCCCTCAAATTTGGGGCATCTGATAGTAGAGGGCAGGTGATAGACACCCGTCAGGTGCCCACACGGCATCAGATGCCCTCGGACGAGAGGGCACCTGACAGGGTAAGGGCATCTGATATGCCTTCTCGGCAGACACCCCCGACCGATCTGTGGAGCACACCCGACGGGTTCCCTGACCTGCCCGACTGTCTTCGGCGTACACCCAAGGCCGGAACGCCGAGCCGGCCGCCGGGTGACGAGGACGACTTCTGATGCTGGCCGGAGCACCTGATCAGCGACGCGAGGTCGAGTGAATCGATGAACGATGGTTCGGACCAGCAGCACCAAGCACGCGACGGTCGCGGTCGATGGCAGAAGGGCACAACTGGCAATCCGTTCGGACGAACGAAGGGCTCCCGCAATCGTTGGCGTCGTGCCGATCCCGCACGCGCCAGCCACTGGAAAGCCAGCGAATGGAGGCTGCATTTCGCCCGCTCGCTTCAAGCCGCAGAGGGAGACCTCGGGCAGCGCAGGGCGGCAGCCTTTGCCCAATGCCTGGGCCTATGGCAGGCGCTCAATCCTCCGAAGGCCCGGCCGGGCTTATGCGCCCAATGTGAGCGGCCGCTGGAAGTACCGAATCCAAGCTATGATGCGGCACCCTTCCGCATCGAAGGTGTCTTCGTTCATTGGGCGTGCCTGCGTCGGTTCTTACACGAACGCTGGCATTTGGCGAAGGACGCGCTGTCCCGCTTTGGAATTCCTGGCTGAAATAATTTTGGCCGCGCGAATTGGGTGGTTATGAGCCCCGCACACAGAGGTTGCTATCGAAGGGCTCGCTCCTGCAAATAGTAGCCCTTAGCCTGATAATGTCCTGATTACGTTGGCATCCTCGTATGGCAATCGCTAGGGCGAAGTATCGCCGTCTGCGATGATGGACTGTCTCACAAACGTACCAAATTGAGAGGTCGCGCGGCACCTGCCGTTGCAACCAGGCCGGGCTGGGGGATGAGTGACGACGCACTCATCCGGCCGACCGTCAAAGCCGGGGGATTTTTTTGACCTCACTGCATCCAACCAAAGTGTCCGAAGCGGTCAATTCCGCAAGCGCCAGATTATTGACCGGAATCCCAGGCGCACGCTGTTTGTGGCAATATCAAGCGGCGTCAACATGTTGGGGGAGGTTCCTCAAGTAACCTTGTAGAACCTTCCGAGGATTTTTGTCGGAGCGCGGAAAGTAAAACCCGCCAATAACAAGCCTGTTTGAGAACAGGAGCGCCGCCATAACGGCGCTCGCTTGTTCGCGGGGGTTGGGTCTTCTACGAAGATGGACCCGTCTCAAGCGTACCCAATTGAGAGGTCGCGAGGCTACCCGGTTCACTCGCGCTTTTGCTGCCCTCTGGCACAAGACGTGCGCCTGCTACAGGGCCGTTGCGGACGCCATCCAACCAAAGTGTCCGAAACGGTCATTTCCTCAGCGCGCATGCCCATGCGATAGGCAAGGCAAGTGCAACAAGAAATAGCGGCGCGGAGTTGTCGCCATGGGTCTGCGGTTATAGGGGTCATCTAGTTATAGAATGACTTAAGCGTGTATCTTTGTATGACACATTTCTCTCTTGGTGGTAACCAAGTGTACGAGCGCATCGAAGACAGAAACGAAAATGCGGCGTCGATGGGATGACAGTGAGGGAACAGCGCGCCAAACGGCTCGAATCGTGAGGTCGTGGCTGGTAACGAAGGCATAGCAATGATACAGCTGAGGCAGAATCAGACTCATAATGCTTGGCTAGAGCAGGTGCCTCCCGATCACGCACTGACGTTGCGTGAGTGGGAAATCATAGGTTTGGTTAGTCATGGCTTGTCGAACAAAGAAATTGCTCGGCGAGTCGACCTCCAGGAAGGCACCGTGAAGGTTCACCTTCATAACATCTACACGAAAATTGGAGTTCCGAACCGAACGGCCCTTGCGCTGTGGCGATTTCGTGCAACAGCAGGGTCGACATCGCCGGTGAGCTCGGGCGCGACAGCGCCACTTCGCCCTGCAGCTACGAATTGAGCGGGCCACAGCGTTGGGAACTGTGCCAGCCTTCCCCCGGCTACGAGAGCACTTTCAGGAGCAGCGTTTGCTCCGTGTCCGGCTCGGCCATCACCAAGCGCGTGAGGTGTTCCTGGAGTAAGTCGGAGAGCGCGAGCATCACCAGTTTAGGCGGAGCATCAGCAATCGCCTCACGGATACGGTCAGCAATAACGGTGGACTCGTGGAGTGCTCGCTCGAAGGCTCGGCAAGCAGTGCCATCATCTAAGTCGCCAGTCATTGGGCTCCCCTATGCAATCGATGTTTCCGCGTAGAAAGAACACAACCTACAGCCGGCACCACCAATCTGTTCCTGAAACCTTTGCCTGATCGTCCAGGGATTGAACAAAAGTAAACTTTCCATAAACGCACTGCATGTAAATATCGCGTAAAAGTGCTGCAAAAAATACTTCAGCCGGGAATAAACCGGCGGAACGACCGAGGATCGAGCGGGAGAACATCGGTGCGCGCATCAGAACACCCGGGGCGGCAAACGGCGTTATCCACGCATCCTTCCGCCGTGGTCGGGCGTTTCGTGCTCCCCACTGAGCTATCAGGTGAATTGCGAACGGCAGTCGAGCATTGGGCAGCGCGGCAAGTGGACAAGCCGACATTAGCGGAAGCTGTTCGTCGCCTGGTAGAGGATGGCTTGGCCACGGATTGAACGGCCTCTCGCACTACACGAGCGCGCGTCTATATCGAAAGGCATAGAGCCTATATCGAATGGTATAGCCAACAACGCACTTGTCACGGAAATCTAATAATTCCGCAGCCTGACGCGCGCAACGAGAGAATTTTTTGGGGGCGGTAGAACGCGGGGTAGCCAGATTTCAGAAGCTGTGGCCCATGGGGTCGGGCGGGCCTGCGCCCTGCCTGTCTTGGAAGAAAGCCGCAAAACAAGCCTGCCGCCTCTCGCGAGCGCGGAATAACCGGGACGGCCCGCGTTCGAGCGCCCGCCTTTTGAGTTTAGCTAAGCCGCCGCCTCGGTGCGCTCATGGGGCAGCCCTATGGATAAAGGCCCCATTTGATCGAGTTGAGAGACTAGTAGACAGGCGGCGCAAAGGAAAAGGCCAGCCGGTGGGGGCTGGCCTAGTTGAGAGGAACAAAGAACCGCTACAATCGGGTTATTTTGGGGACAGCCCAATAAAAGTGGCCCGCTTTTGAGGGCGGGCCTCAGTTGGATCGCATCTTTGACGTGCCGAGTATATCGCAGGACTAATCGGCTGCCTACCAAGAAAATGGCCCACCGCAATTGGTGGGCCAGTAGACAGGCACAGTGGGAGTATAGCGCTACAATCGGCTTATTGTCGAGTGGCTAACATTATAGCTCTTTGCAATCTCCATCAGCGCTTCACCATTGGCTCTACGAGCTAGTGCCTCCGCGACTTGATGGGGCGTAAGCTTGGGTTTCCTGCCGAACTGTACCCCTCGATCCATTGCACGCTTCCGGCCTTCGCTTGTCCTCGATAGGATCATGCTGCGCTCGAACTCCGCCAACGCTGCAAGCACCGCCGTGATGAGCTTGCCATGTGCGCTGGTGGTATCGATCATTGGGTCCGCGAGGGATCGGAACCCCGCGCCCTTCTCAGATATGCTCGCCAAGACATTAAGAAGGTCACGGGTGGAGTTGCCCGCGAAGCCTCATCCGGTGGATGCCAAGGGATATGATGGTTTCAGCTCTGGCCATCTTCCGCGCTTCATTGGTCGGAGTTAGGGGCCTGCGACGACTTACCCCCGTCGCAGGCCTCGCTTATTTTATGACGACATTGCCGGGGTATTCTCAGCGAGATAAACTTGTTCAGCCATAGCATTCCTCTCCGTTTGCTGTGGTTAGAGGCCTGCATTGGGTTCCACTGCGCAATGCGGGCCTCGCTTACAGCTAGCATTGCCGGACTATTTTCAGTGAGATAAACTTCTTTAGCCTCAAGCATTGTGGGACTGCTTGGGGTTAGAGGTCCGCAGCGAAAGCAGATCGTTGCGGACCTCGCTTACATAGGACTAGCATTGCAGGGGAGTTCTCAGGGAGATAAGCTTGGTTAGCTTCAGCCATAGGCACCTTCTGTGGTTGGAGTTAGAGGCCTACAACGAATGCATGAGCGTTGTGGGCCTCGCTTCATTTTATCAGATCGCGATCTAACAAACAATGTTGTTTGCTAGCGAT
>Ga0306920_100013440_pt1 | contig 11158 bp, 10 predicted proteins | sample flu12Cox44000170_FD_204666 | JGI IMG/M metagenome (GOLD analysis project Ga0306920, IMG submission 204666) | Lab enrichment of tropical soil microbial communities from Luquillo Experimental Forest, Puerto Rico - flux4day.12C.oxic.44.000.170 (v2)... | ecosystem: Environmental > Terrestrial >...
CCCGAAAGCCCGAAGCGCGGCGTCCGCAGCTCCGGCCGCGCGGCTGTGTCTTCAGTCATGACTTAGATCCGCTGCCTAGCCGAACAGTGCAGCAGTTCAATGATGCGCCGCATCGCCCACGAGGTCAAATCGCCCGCACAAGATAAATCACGCTGGCCGCCGCGCGCCTCGGGACAGATGTCACACGACTGCAGCAAAATGCCGGCAAATGGCCGATAACTTGCATTGACGGGCCAGCAGCCCTCCCTTATAAGCCGCCGCAATCGCGGCGGCTTATCGCCGCGGCAAGCGGCGCAGCGGAGACAACGGTGAAACGGACCTATCAGCCGAGCAAACTCGTACGCAAGCGCCGCCATGGCTTTCGCGCGCGCATGGTGAGTAAAGGCGGCCGCAAGGTTTTGGCGGCGCGCCGCGCACGCGGCCGCAAAAGGTTGAGTGCCTGAGCGCGACGGGCTCGGTGTTTGTGTTGCATATCGTTGCAAACGGTCAAAAGCGGTCACACCAAAGTCGCTGCAATGGAGCGGTTGAAACGCCGGAGTGACTTTCGCGCCGTTGCCGAGGTTTCAGGCGGCGGCGCGCGGGCGCATGCCAGCGGCTTCATCCTGCAAGCGCGTGCCCGGGAAAAGGCCGGTCCGCCGCGGGTTGGCTTTACCGTGAGTAAGCAGGTCGGCAACGCGGTCGAGCGCAACCGGGTGCGGCGGCGCTTGCGCGAGCTGGTCCGGCTGGCTCCGCCAACGGCGCTGTGCGCGGGTCATGATTACGTGCTGATTGGACGGCGCGCCGCGCTCAAACTCGCCTTTGCGACCATGACAAGGGAACTCAGCGGCGCGCTTCGCCGCGTCCACGGGTCTGGCAAAAACGGCTCGCCCCAAAGCGGCATTGGAACTGGTGTAGCGGGCGCGTTGTCCCCACATACGCCAGGTCGATCCAAACGCGGCAGCGGCAAGCCCCGAATCAGCCGCAAAACCGGCCCGGTCAGCACGACGAGCATGGAATGAAAGAGCACAAGAACACCATTCTGGCCGTCGTGCTGTCGATACTCGTGATTGTCGGCTGGCAGTATTTCGTCGGCTATCCGCAGATGGAGCGGCAACGTCAGGAAGCGCAGCTCAAAGAGCAGTCGCAGCCGAAGTCACAGCCAGGATCGCCACAATCGAGCACGCAACCGGCCACGCCGCCGCCCAATGGCGCCCAGCCGGCAACGCCGGAAGTACCGGGGACGCCAAAAGCCGGCGCGCCTACCACCCAGGCCCAAACCGCCTCGCGCGAAAGGGTGCTCGCCTCCTCGCCGCGCATTGCAATTGAGACGCCGCGCCTTGGCGGCAGCATCGATCTCAAAGGCGGCCGCATCGACGACCTGACGCTCACGCAATACCGCGAAGAAACCGATCCGAACTCGCCGCCGATCGTGCTGTTCTCGCCGTCCGGGGCGCCCGATGCTTTCTACGCCGAATTCGGCTGGGTGCCCGCGGGCGGAAGCAATGCCGCCATGCCCGGTCCCGAGACGGTGTGGAAGCAAGAAGGAGCGAGCGCGCTCGGCGTTGGCCGGCCGGTGACGTTGACTTACGACAACGGCCAAGGCCTCGTCTTCAGGCGCACCATCGCCGTTGACGAGCATTATCTGTTCACCGTCAAAGACGACGTCGCCAACAACAGTGGCGGCGCGGTGACGTTGTTTCCCTATGCGCTGATTTCGCGGCACGGCACCCCGCAAGTGCAGGGTTATTACATTCTGCATGAAGGCCTGATCGGCGTGATGGGCGATCAGGGCCTGCAGGAACTGACTTACAAAAAAATTGAGGACGCCAAGTCGCAAACCTGGGATGTCACCAATGCCTGGCTTGGTATCACCGACAAATACTGGGCGGCGACGTTGTTGCCGGATACCGATGCCAAGGTACGCGCCCGCTTTTTGGCTGGCGAAGCCGGCGGGCTGAAGACCTATCAGACCGACTATCTTTTGCAACCGCTGACCATCGTGCCAGGCGCGACCGGCAGCGCCAATGCGCGCCTGTTCGCGGGCGCAAAGGAAGTCTCGGTGGTCGGCGTCGATTTTTCGTTCGGCCCCGGCGGCTACAACCAGGCGCTCCATCTCAATCATTTCGATCTGTTGATCGATTGGGGCTGGTTCTATTTCATCACCAAGCCGATGTTTCTGGCGCTCGACTTTTTCTTCCATCTCGTCGGCAATTTCGGCATCGCCATCCTGATTGTCACGGTGCTGGTGAAGATCCTGTTCTTCCCGCTCGCCAACAAATCCTATGCCTCCATGGCCAAGATGAAGGCGGTGCAGCCGCAAATGGCCATGATCAAGGAGCGCTATGCCGACGACCGGGTGAAGCAGCAGCAGGCGATGATGGAGCTCTACAAAAAGGAGCAGATCAATCCGGTGGCCGGCTGTCTGCCGATCGCGATTCAGATCCCGGTGTTTTTCTCGCTGTACAAAGTTCTATTCGTCACCATCGAAATGCGGCACGCGCCGTTCTATGGCTGGATTCACGACCTCTCCGCGGGGGATCCCACCAATATTTTCAACTTGTTCGGATTGCTGCCGTTCGATCCGAGCGGAATGCTCGGCGGCTATCTCGCGCTCGGCGCCTGGCCGGCGATCATGGGCGTGACCATGTGGGTGCAGATGAAGCTCAATCCGGCGCCGCCGGACCCCACGCAGCAGATGATCTTTAACTGGATGCCGATCATTTTCACTTTCATGCTGGCGAAATTCCCGGCCGGACTGGTGATCTATTGGGCCTGGAATAACACGCTGTCGGTGATCCAGCAGAGCGTGATCATGCATCGCAACGGCGCCAAGATCGAGCTTTGGGACAATCTCAAGGGCACATTCATCAAACCGAAACCGAAGCAGCCAGCGGAATAATTGCGACCGCTGCGAATAAAAAAACGGGAGGCTTGCGCCTCCCGTCCCCGTGCTTGGCACTAGTTAACTCGTGCACGCTCAGCTGCGGCCGACCACGTCGACCGACACATTGGCGAGGCCGGAGAAGCCCAGCGCCCGCGCCGCAGCCGGCGTCAGGTCGATGATGCGGCCGCGGACAAAGGGCCCGCGATCGTTGATCCGCACCACTACCGAGCGTCCGCTACTTCGGTTGGTGACCCGCACCATGGTGCCGAACGGCAGGGTGCGATGCGCGGCAGTGAGCGCACCGGGCGATACACGCTCGCCGCTGGCGGTACGGCCATACCCGTAAACCGACGCGATTCCGCTCTGGGCGGATGCCGCCAGTGGCAGTCCACCACAAATGATGAGAGCCGAAGCAAACACAGTTTTCTTGAGGCTAAAAACAGCCATGACCATCCTGTCTGATTGTTGGTGGGAAGGGTGATTGAGCCCGCGGTTCGCGAACTGCGCGCTATCACCAGCGAAATGTGACCATTATGCGTCGCATCATTCTAAAAAATCGGCGCGACGGAGAATGAAATTCTTACGGCAACAAAGTGGTCGCTCTATGTGCTCGGCAAATGACTAAAAACATTAGGCTTTTTTCGATTTTTTGACCGTTTACCAAAGCCAGACGAGCCGCAGTTATGCAGCGATTGCAAGGCGCTACGACCATATTGCAGTGCGGAACAAGGAACCGATGGCCGCGATTTTTGTTTCCGCCTCCCGCGTGAAAAGCTCAGGCCGCCGCGCTCGGCAGCACGTAATCCTTGAACTGCGTGCGCAGCGCGGTTTTTTGAATCTTGCCGGTCGCGGTGTGCGGAATCTCGGCGACGAAAGCGACGTCGTCCGGCATCCACCATTTGGCGATCTTGCCTTCAAGGAAGTTGAGCATTTCCTCCTTGCTGACCTTCTGGCCCGCCTTGAGCACGATGACCAGCAACGGCCGCTCATCCCATTTTGGATGGCGGATCCCGATCACGGCGGCCTCCGCCACTTTGGGATGACCGACCGCGATATTCTCCAATTCGATCGACGAGATCCATTCGCCGCCTGATTTGATCACGTCCTTGGAACGGTCGGTGATGTTGAAATAGCCATAGCGGTCGATCGTGCCGACATCGCCGGTGTCGAAAAAACCCTCATCGTCGAGAATATCGCTGTCGTCCTTGAAGTACGCCCTTGCCACGGCGGGACCGCGTACTTTCAGCCGCCCGAACGTCCTGCCGTCCCACGGCATGCGATGGCCGGCGTCGTCAGTAATTTTCATTTCCACGCCGAACGGCGAGTGTCCCTGTTTCTGCAAAATGTCGAGGAGCGCGTCGCCCTTCAGGTCGGCATATTCGGCCTTGAGCGAACAGGTGGTGCCGAGCGGACTCATTTCGGTCATGCCCCAGGCATGGGTGACTTCGACGCCGTACTCGTCCTGGAAGGTTGCGATCATGGCGCGCGGGCAGGCGGAGCCGCCGATCACGACGCGACGCAAATACGGCAGCTTGCCGCCGCTCTTTTCCAGTTCCTGCAGCAGTCCGAGCCAAACCGTCGGCACTGCGGCAGTGCAGGTGACCTTATAATCGGTGAGCAACTGGTAGATCGAGGGACCGTCGAGTTTTTGACCAGGCAAAATGAGCGAAGCGCCCGCCATCGGCGCGGCAAAACCGATGGCCCAGCCGTTGGCGTGAAACAGCGGCACCACCGGCATGGCTACATCTCGCCCGGAGAGTCCGATCATGTCGGGCCGCGACGCTGTCATCGCATGCAGCACGTTGGAGCGATGCGAATAGAGCACGCCCTTCGGATTTCCGGTGGTGCCAGATGTGTAGCACATGCCCGCCGCGGTATTTTCGTCAAACGACTTCCAGCTAAAATCGCCGTCAGCCTCAGCCAACCAATCCTCGTAGGGGACCGCATTGCGCAGCGTCGTCGCCGGCATATGGGCCGCGTCGCAATAAACGATGGTGCGTTCGATGGTCAGGATGCGATCGGCGATCTTTTCGAGGATCGGCAAAAACGTGACGTCGGTCATGATCGCGCGGTCTTCGGCGTGATTGATGATCCATGCGATCTGATCGGTGAACAGGCGCGGATTGACCGTGTGATAGACCGCGCCAATGCCGAGAATGCCGTACCAGGTTTCAAGGTGGCGCCAGGTATTCCAGGCCAACGTCGCCACCCGATCGCCGAGCCGCATGCCGTCGCGTTCGAGCCGCTGCGCCACGCGCAGTGCGCGCCGGCGGATTTCGGCGTAATTGGTCGTATGCATCGGCCCTTCGATGGATCGCGAGATCACGGGCCGCTCGCCGGCGTTCGCGGCGGCGTGATCGATGATGCGATGGCACAAGAGCGGCCAGTCCTGCATCAGGCCTTGCATCGGCTACCTCCCTTTGCTGCACGAGCCTGCCGGAGCTAGACCCCTGGTTGCGGTCGTGCATTGGACCGGCCGGCCGCCGGAAGCGGCGACGGTCGAAGCAAAATTAATCTGATGTGGCGGTAAGGCAACCTCCATATGCGCGCCGCAAGGTCACCATTTGCGAAATGGCTTCCACTATTTCCGGCCATGCTCTAACCATGCCCGGCCTATCCGCCCACAACAACCGCCCGATTTCCACCGGAGATGTCCGCGTGAAGCCTAGCGCCGCCGCAACGGTCCTGCTGTTGGCCAGTATCGTCGCCTTGACGAGCGCCGCGGCGCAGACCGGCCGGCAGAGCGGACGGGCCCGATCCGGCCCTTCATCGTCGCCACGCTCGGCGCCGTTGGTGCTCCCGGAACAGTTCGCACCGCCGCAGGAGGCCTATGCCTCGTTCCCGGATTCCGGGGATGCCGCCGCGGCGCCGGCCGCGCCATCGGCCTGTCAGCTGCGGCTGGCAAAGCTGGCCACCTTCCAGGCACTCGGCACGCTGGTGGGGCCGGGCGATTGCGGCGCATCCGACGCCGTGCAACTGCAGGCGGTGCTCTTGCGCGATCAGTCCAAAGTGGCGCTGACCCCGCCGGCCACGTTGCGCTGTCCGATGGCCGAGCGAGTTGCCGACTGGCTCCGCGACGATATCGCGCCGACCCTCGCGGAATCTGGCCCGCCGCTGCGTGTGCTCGACAATTTCGACTCCTACGAATGCCGTGGACGCAATCGGGTGCGCGCCGCACAGCTCAGTGAGCACGGCCGTGCCGACGCGCTGGATGTGCGCGCCTTGCGGGTGGCCGACGGCCACGACATCAACCTGACCGACGTCGCGGTCGCCAAAGACTTGCGGGAAAAAATTCGATCGAGCGCCTGCGCGCGATTTTCAACCGTTCTCGGACCGGGTTCGGACGGTTATCACGAGGAGCATGTGCATCTCGATCTCGCCGAGCGGCGCAACGGCTATAAGCTTTGCCAGTGGGACGTGCGCGAGCCGCCGCCGGTGCAGGCTAAATCGACCGCACCCGCCGCGCCGGGCGGCGAAGACGCCGAGGAGGCCGCCGCGATCCCTGCCGACGAAGTGCCGCTGCCGCGGCCGCGCCCGTTTGCCACTAATCTGACCAGACCGAAAAGATCGGAATCAAGATAAGCGACCGCCACCCTCGGCCGACGAGCTTGCGCCGGCGGTGCCACGATGTCATCACAGCGAGCCACAGGCCGTCAGCGTAACCGCCGCCTGCAACGATGTACAAGGATCAACATGCCTACGCTCAGCAATCTGGCCGCCCGCGACGTCGAGACGCTGGTGCATCCCTACATCAATCTCGCCACGTTCCGTGAAACCGGTCCGCTCATCATCGAGCGCGCGCACGGCATCTACGTCTGTGACACCGACGGCAAGTCCTACATCGAAGGCATGGCGGGGCTTTGGTGCACGGCACTCGGCTACGGCAATGAAGAACTTGTCGAGGCCGCCGCCGAGCAAATGCGCAAGCTGTCCTTTGCCCATCTGTTCACCGGTCGAAGTCACGACCCCGCCATCGAGCTCGCGGAAAAGCTCAAGGAGATGGCGCCGGCCCCGATCTCGAAAGTATTCTTTTGCAATTCCGGCTCGGAGGCGAACGATACACAGGTCAAGCTTGTCTGGTATCTCAACAACGCGCTCGGCCGCCCGCAAAAAAAGAAAATCATCAGCCGGCTGAAAGCCTATCACGGCGTGACGGTGGCGGCCGCCTCGCTCACCGGCTTGCCGGCGAACCACCGCGATTTCGACTTACCGCTTGCGGGTTTTTTGCACGCCGGCTGTCCGCACCATTACCGGTTCGCGCAAGAGGGTGAGACCGAGGAGGCGTTCGCGACGCGCCTCGCCGAGGAGCTCGAGGCGCTGATCGTCAAAGAAGGTCCCGACACGGTGGCGGCTTTCATCGCCGAACCGGTGATGGGCGCCGGTGGCGTGATCGTGCCGCCGCAAAGCTATTTCGAAAAGATCGGGGCGGTGTGCGCCAAGTACGACGTGCTGACCGTGAGTGACGAGGTGATTTGCGGCTTCGGCCGGCTCGGCACCGCTTTCGGTTGTGAGAAGCTCAACTTCGCCCCGCATGCGATGTCGGTCGCCAAGGCGCTGTCTTCGGCCTACGCCCCGATCGCCGGCGTCATGATCCCCGAGATCATGTATCAGGCGTTGTTGAGCGAAAGTGAGAAGATCGGCGCCTTCGGCCATGGGTTCACCTATGGCGGCCATCCCGTGTCGGCGGCGGTCGCGCTCAAAGCGATCGAAATTTATTCGCGCGAGCGAATATTCCAGCGCGCCGCACAATTGGCGCCACAATTCCAAGCGCGCCTGGCGGCACTCAATGCTCACCCGCTGGTCGGTGAAGCGCGCGGGCTCGCGATGATCGGCGGCGTCGAACTGGTCGCGAACAAAAAAACCCGGCAAGCATTCGCGCCCGCGCAAGGCGTCGGCCCGCGCGCGGTGCACTTTGCCGAAGACGAGGGGCTGATCGTGCGTTCGGTCATGGGCGATGTGCTGACACTATGCCCGCCGCTGATCATCACCGCGGCCGAGATCGATGACCTGTTCGATCGGCTTGGCCGCGCGCTCGACAAGACGCTCGATTGGGTGCGGCGCGAACGCCTCGATCAGGCTTGATCGGTTCTGCGCCGCATCGGCATGACGCAAAAGCAAACGGCGCCGGACCTGCCGGCGCCGCGTGATTGTCTTCCGAAAATTTCAGCGATCAATTGGTCCGGCCGGCCTTGGGGTCCGGACCCGCCGCCATCATCGCACTGAATGGCGAATCGTTCTGCTTAGGCGCCAGCACGACAACGATGGTGCCGACCTTGACGCGACTATAGAGGTCGATTGCATCCTCATTGGTCATGCGGATGCAGCCGGAGGAGATCGCCTGGCCGATATACTCAGGCTGGTTGGTGCCGTGAATGCGATACAGCGTGTCCTTATTGCCGGAATAAAGATACATGCCGCGCGCGCCCATCGGATTGTGCGGGCCGCCAGTGACATAGGCCGGCAACGGACCGAGCCGCGCCTGCTCGCCGGAGGTCGGCACCCAGGCCGGCCACTCTTCCATGCGGCCGACCTTGGCGATGCCGCTCCAGGCCTGCGCGTCCTCGCCCACGGCGATGCCGTAGCGGATCGCCTGTCCTTTCGGCAGCACGTAATAAAGATACTTGTTGTCGCTATCGATGACGATGCTGCCGGCCGCCTCTTTGCGCGTGAATTCGACGATATGGCGCTGAAACGGCTCGGGGATTGAGGCCTGCGCATAAGGCAGATTGGCCATCAACTGCTTGTCGCGCGCGTTCCAGCCGGCCTGCGTCGCCGGCTGGAGCGTCTCTTGCATGCAGCCGCCCAGCGCCAGCCCGATAATGACGAAAGCAATGCCACGTACTGTCATCACGCCTGACTCTCCCACCGCCCGGCCGCGCGGCCGGTTAATTCCATACCTGTGAACCCAATACCTAAAGCGTCGTGGCGGTGCCAGACATTAGCGGTTGCTCACGGCAATGTCTGGGCCGAGTGTTGCAGGAATGCCGCAGTTTCCGTGATCCGGGTGGATAACCCCAAGTCCGGCCCCAATCCTGATCCTGGATTCGGAGAGAAATATGATCGCGAGCCGTTAAGCCGGGGTTTACCAGCCCCGGTGCAGGTAATGGTGGGATCGGAAATGTCACGGCAAGACACGATTCGCCGCCCATTTCCGCCTCACTCACTGCCTAAATCGCGATCCATTCAAAGGGAAAGAAACGGGGACTTGTATGCCGAATGCGACTGCCGAGCGTAACAGAACAATGAGCCAAACCGCTGAACGCGATGAGATTTCCGGCAGCGACGCGCAACCCCGGCCGGCCCAAACCGAGCCAACCAGCCCCGCCCTCGACGCCTGTTATGGTCAGATCGGAATTTCGGCGGTGGCCGCGGCGGCCCGCTATCAAGGCACGACCAAGAATCCGGCCTATGCCCCGACCTCGAGCGACTGGCGCTGGCGCCTCCGCTATGCCGAGGAACTGACCTGAAATCTTTGTAGCACGGTGGTGGGGCGCGGGCGCTTGCGCGCGAACCTGGAATCTATAATCCCCGCCTGGGGCTATGGATTTCCGAACTTGCCACTTCGTGCCGATCCGGAATGACGCCTAGGTGAAATACCTCGATTACAACGCTGATTCTCAGGGCTCACACGACCAAGGCCGATCAGTCGAGCGCGGTGACCTGCGCTCGGTCCTCACGCGTCAGCCATACTTCGAAGGCCGCGAGCAGCGCGACAACAACGCCAATCGCCACGTCGATGATCATGGCGTCGCTGTTCTGGAAGCCGAGCAACCAGGGCGATACGATGAGCCCGATCCCGGCTACGAGAATGAACCATTCTTCCCAGACCGCAAAACAGGCAAGCGCCGCGATCGACAGCACCGCGATGATGATGCCGACGATGGACGCAGTCTGCCATTGCGCCCCGTAGGACAGATCGAACAGCCACGGTGAAAAGAACAGGACGCCGCCGAGGATGAGATTCACCACGTCGCAGAGCCGAATGTTCGACCAGTCGTCCATTGCCTCCTCCCGTCATGGCGCCCGAACCGGGTCAATGGAGGAACTGCATGCCCGGATTTTGGTTCCGGCTGCGTGGCGCTTGGCGCGATGATTGGCGCGGTCATTCGCGTCGAGCCTGGAATGGACACGGTCCGGTGAGTCCGGCGGGCGAGCTGTCCGGCTTCTCTGCCGCCGACATTGAGCTCGGCCGGCGGCTGTTCGCGGGCGAGTGGAAGTTTGTTGCTGCGGCAGGCGCCTTGGAGGCGCTGCCGCCACCCCGCGGCATCGAGATCGCGTTCGTTGGCCGCTCGAATGTCGGCAAATCGTCCTTGATCAACGCGCTCACCGGCCGCCGGGCTTTGGCCCGGACCTCGAACACGCCCGGCCGCACGCAGCAATTGCTGTTCTTCGGCGGCCCACACGCTCTGACCCTGGTCGACATGCCGGGCTACGGCTACGCCGCCGCAGGCAAAGCCAAGGTCGCGGCGTGGTCGCGATTGGTCCAGAATTATTTGCAAGCCCGCGTCAACCTTGCCCGCGTTTATTTACTGGTCGATTCCCGCCACGGATTGAAGTCCGCGGATGAAGGCATTCTCGATGTGTTGAGTGGTGCCGCCGTCAGCCATCAGATCGTGCTGACCAAATGCGATGAGGTCAGCCCGGCGGCGCTGGCGCAGCGCGGCGAAGTCATCGAAACCGCGATCGCCAAAAGACCGGCCGCGTTTCCCGAGCTGATTGCGACCTCCGCTCACGCCGGTCAGGGCATCGATAGCTTGCGGGCCGCGATCGCGCGGCTGATCCAAGAACGCGGCCCCAGTGGCGCGGTCCGGCCGGCGCTATGAGAGCGTCTCAACAAACAAAATAAAGATTGCGCAGAAAAAAGCATGGCGCGGGAACGCCCGCGCCATGCTCCTTTTCGTTTACGCTATCGACAGTCCCGCGCGTTATGGAGCTGCCCGCACCTGCGCCGTCGCGCCGCTCGGCCGCATAAAGCCGGTCATCGTGCCGCTCAAGCTGCTGCCAGTCAGCACGATTGCTGCGCCCGCGACCAGGAACGCGATCAAGGTCAGGCTCTGCGTGAAGATCCCGGCAACGGCAAGGATGCCGAGTACGATTACGGCAAGACCCGCCATCGCCTGCAGGCCAGACGAGCCAGCCGCGACTTCAGACGCCATAACCCGAAGCATCGGACTACGGGACTGGAATCGCGCTGCAACGGACCGCGAGGTCAGAAGCTGCCAAACTGCGGTGCTGCTGATGACCAGGGCTCCGCCAAACGCGATCGCCGCAACCGCGGTGAGAACGCCCGAATAC
>Ga0306920_100013441_pt1 | contig 11157 bp, 10 predicted proteins | sample flu12Cox44000170_FD_204666 | JGI IMG/M metagenome (GOLD analysis project Ga0306920, IMG submission 204666) | Lab enrichment of tropical soil microbial communities from Luquillo Experimental Forest, Puerto Rico - flux4day.12C.oxic.44.000.170 (v2)... | ecosystem: Environmental > Terrestrial >...
GGCGTGCCTGGGTCTTATCCAGGAGCAGCTGCGATCGCACCTCGGCTTCGCGAATGATGCGGTCGGCTTCCTTCTCAGCAGTTGACTTGATGTCGTCCGACAACCGCTGGGCAGTGGTCAGCGTGGCTCGCAGATTCTGCTCATGTTCGCGATGTTCCTTTAACACCGCCTCGAGGCGCGCGACCTCCTGGCGAAGCTGATCCGTTTCCCGCAGCGCCTGCTCGTAGTCGTCGGCGACAGCGGAGAGGAACGCGGTGACCTCGACTTTATCGAGGCCTCGGAGCCGGGTATGGAACCGTTGTTGACGTAAATCGAGTGGGCTGACATTCATGCGCGGTATTTCTCCCGGCGGCTTTATCGGCGGATCGACCGAGGGCCGACAGGGGTCAGACAGGGCCGCGGCGGCCGAAAATGGCGGTGCCCACCCGAACGAAGGTCGCGCCCTCCTCTACCGCGATCTCGTAGTCGTGGCTCATGCCCATGGATAATTCGTTCAACATGCCGGCAGGGACACCCTGAGCCTTGAGGGTGTCTCGGAGCTCACGGAGTTTGCGGAACCACGGGCGCACGACTTCAGGGTCGTCGACCGCGGGCGGCAGCAGCATCAGACCAATCAAATTGACGGCGGAGGCAGTTCGCGCCGCATCGATGATGGCCCCCAGCTCGTCCTCCCTTGCCCCGTGTTTCGTCGGCTCGCCGGCCAGATCCACCTGGACGAGGAGGTCGACGCGACGCTGGGCGGCCGCGGCGGCCTGATCAACTCGCTGGAGTAGCGAGGCGCTGTCGATGGAATGAATGACGTCGAACTCGGCGGCGGCTCTTTTTGCCTTGTTCGACTGGAGGTGGCCGATCAGGTGCCATTTGAGCGGCAGGTCGGTCAAATCCTGCCGCTTCTGCTGGGCTTCCTGCAGTTTGTTCTCGCCGAAGTCGACCTGGCCGTCTTGAGCCGCCGCGCGAACGGCGTCAGCGCCAAACGTCTTCGAGACAGCGATGAGACGAATATGAGAGGGATCGCGTCCGGCCCGGTCAGCGGCGCGCGCGATGTGTTCGCGAACGTCTGCCAGCCGGGCACGAACCGCGGCGGGGTCGAGCACTACTTCGGCAGTTGTGCAACGAGCGCCTTCGCGGTTGCGGCGTTGGGGCCTTCGGGCGAGAGCTTCAAGTACGTGTTGAACTCCGCGCCGGCATCCGCGAGTTTGCCTTCGTTCACGAGCGCCATGCCCAGCTGGTAGTGCGATTCGGCGTGGTTCGCGTTTGCGGCGATTGCAGCCTGGAACTTTGCCTTGGCCTCGGGAATCTTGCCCCCGTTCCACAGGATGACGCCTTCGTTGTAGAGCGCATCGGCGTTGCCGCCTTGGAGAGCGCCCGGCGCGCCAGCGCTCAGCTGTGATGCTTTCGCACTCGCCTCCGCTGCTTGATCGAACTTTCGCTGCGCGTTGTAGATGTTCGCGAGGCCGTTGTACGCTTCGGCGTAGTCCGGCTTCACCTCGAGCGCCTTCTTGTAGTTCTCTTCGGCCTGCGCGTAATCCTTCTTTTGTGCGTACGCGTACCCGATGTTATAGAAGCAGTCCTGGCACTTTGGGTTCAACGCGATCGCTTTGTTGAAGGACGCGACCGAGTCGTCGTACTTTCCTTCGCGGCTGAGCGCGACGCCCTCATCGAAGGCCTTTCGAAGTTCAGCCGCTTTGGCGGCCACGCTCGGGTCGTTGCCGGCGCCTCCGCCGATGACCAGCTTGACGCTCGACGGACCGCGCTGGCTCACCCGAGTAGTCGCCGTCGCTGAACCGGCCTTGGCTTCGGCGGTGATCTTGAACGAAGCCGACTGCAGGCCGATCTGGATGAACGAGCCTTTCTTGTCGGACTTCGTTTCGAATTTCCGCGTCACGCCATCAGTCTGCTCGATCGTGATTTTGGCATCGGCGACCGGGTTTCCCTGCGCGTCGACGACCGTGCCGGTGATCATGCCTTGCGCCGCCGCGGGCAGAGTAAAGCCGAGGACGACGAAGCTGACCAGAGCCAAGTGCCACGCCAACCGGCTCGAGAATCGGCGGATCATTGCGAACCCTCCTGAGGAATTTCCTGAGCTTCCGAAGCAAGAGACAGTCTACACGAGATCAGCAGCGAGGAAAGTCGAGAGCGAGTCCAGTTCGTGAACGACCGGCGCCGGCGGCAGCGACGCCAGAAAGCGCCGCCCGTAGCCCTTGGTTCGCAGCCGAGGGTCCAGAACGGCCAGGACGCCACGGTCGCGCCGATGACGGATAAGACGCCCGAGGCCTTGCTGTAGAGCCAGGATGGCCAGCGGCACCTGGTACTCATCGAACGGCTCGCCGCCGCGCGCACGAATCGAGTCGATCCGCGCCGCCGTGACGGGATCGCCCGGCGAAGCGAATGGAAGCTTGTCCACGATCACGCAGCTGAGCGCGTCGCCGACAACGTCAACGCCCTGCCAGAAGCTGGCAGTGGCGAACAGCACGGAATGGGGGGTCGCGCGGAACTGCTTGAGGAGCTGTGTTCTCGGCACGGTACCCTGGACGAAGATCGGGTAGTCGAGCGCCATCTCGGCCATGGCCTGCACCGCCCGAAGGGTCGCGTAACTTGTGAAGAGCACGAAGGCCCGGCCGCGCGTCCGCTTGAGGATCTCGACGACCTGGCGGCCGGCCGCACCGGCAAACTCCTGCGATCGCGGATCCGGCATACGAGGCGGCAGATAGAGCACGGCCTGGCGCTCGAAGTTGAACTCCGACGGCAATCGGATCTCGCCCGCACTGCGGATGCCCAACCGATCGCGTATGTAGCTGAACCCGCCATCCACCGTCAGCGTCGCCGATGTCAACACCGTCGTCCTCATCTTGTCGAGCAGCAGTCCGCGCACAATGGAGGAGACGTCAATCGGCGAAGCACGCAGGAAGACGCCGCGCCCGCGAAACTCGACGAAGTACACGTAATCGGGGTCGGAGCCTCGAAGGAGGAATCTGAGATCGGTCCGGATCTCACCGGCACGCCGCGCGAGCGAGGCAACCTGGTCAGCGGCGCCAGTTTCGTCGGGACCATCCGGCTTCAGCTGAATGGTTTTCAATGCGGCCTCGACAAGGTCGAGTGCACCCGCCAGGTATGCGGAGCTTTCGCTGACCTGGGCCATTGACGCTGCTGTGGTTCGGATCCGTTCTTCACCCCGCGGCCGGTCGCTTCCGCGATGAGCGTACGCGAGGTCGGCAAAAAAACCGCGCGAGCGATCGCGGAGCCGATCGACCGCTTTGGCGATCTGGTCGCGATCGCGTGACTCGGTCACGACGCCGATAACGGCGACGCCTTCGACATCGTGCGCCAGCTCCTCGAGGCGATACGTGCTGACGCTGAAACCAAAGTACTGTGTGGCGATATCTTCGAGCTGGTGCGCTTCGTCGAGGATCGCGTGGCTGCAGGCCGGAATGACTTCGCCGAACGCGCTCTGCCGGACGGCCGCGTCAGCGCATAGGAGATGATGGTTGACGATGACGACGTCGGATTCGGCGGCCCGCTGGCGCATTCTCGTGACGAAACACTCGTCATAGCGAGGACACTCCGTCCCGAGGCAGGTATCAGCGGTGGCGGCGACCTCGTTCCAGAGGGGCACGTCTTCCGGAAGATCTTCGAGCTCGCTTCGATCGCCGGTCTGGGTCTTCGTCGACCACTCCCGGATGATCGGAAGAAACACGTCGTGCGCGGCGGATCCTGCGCCGTCGTTCAGCTGATCGAGACGATGGAGGCACACATAATTCGCACGGCCCTTCATGCACGTTGCCGTGAACGGAACGCCGAGCGCCTCGCGTAGCGCCGGAATGTCCTTGAAGAAGATCTGTTCCTGAAGGTTCTTGGTCCCCGTGGAGATCAGGACGCGCTGACGGCTGAGGACAGCCGGGACGAGATACGCGAGCGTCTTGCCCGTACCAGTGCCAGCCTCTGCGAGCAGGACGCCCCCGTCTCTGAAAACGGAGGCGATAGCCGCCGCCATGTCCAGCTGCCCGTTCCTCGGCTCGAAGTCGGGGATGCTGCGTGCCAGAGGTCCGTCCGGCGCGAAAACCCCGGCGACCTGGGCAGGGAGACTGCTTAGGCTGGGTACAACGGGAACTTCTGACACAACGCTTCGACCTCGGACCGGACCATCCCGAGTGCGCGCGAATCCTCCGGCGTCTTCAGGGCCCGGGCGATCAGCTCGGCGATGATTTCCATCTCGGGCTCTTTCATGCCACGCGTGGTGACCGCCGGCGTGCCGATCCGGACGCCGCTCGCGACCATCGGCGGATTCTGATCGAACGGAATCGCGTTCTTGTTGACGGTGATGCCTGCTTCGTGGAGGGCACTCTCCGCCAGTTTGCCGGTGATGCCTTTCGAGAAGACATCGACGAGCATCAGGTGATTGTCAGTGCCGCCGCTCACGAGCCGGAAGCCGGCGCCGGTCAGCGCTCGGGCGAGCGTCGCCGCGTTCGACACGATCTGCCTCTGATACACGGCGAACTCCGGTTCCGCGGCCTCCTTGAAGCAGGCGGCCTTCGCCGCAATGATGTGGACGAGGGGTCCACCCTGCAGCCCGGGGAACACCGCCTTGTCGAGATCTTTCGCGTACTGCTGCGTGCACAGCACCATGCCGGCTCGCGGACCCCGCAACGTCTTGTGAGTCGTCGAGCTGACGAAATCCGAGTGGGGCACTGGGCTGGGGTGCAGCCCCGCTGCCACCAGGCCGGCGATGTGTGCCATGTCGGTGGTCATCACGGCGCCGACACGCGTGGAGGCCGCGCGAATCCGTGCGAAGTCGATCACACGCGGATATGCGCTCGCGCCGACGATGATCATCTTCGGCTTGTGCAGATCAGCCAAGCGATCCAGTTCGTCGTAATCGATCCGCTCGTCGTCCTTCCGGACGCCGTACGCTACGACTTTGTACAGCAGCCCCGAGAAGTTGAGCGGGTGGCCGTGCGTGAGATGTCCGCCGTGTGCGAGATTCAGCCCGAGGACCGTGTCGCCGGGCTTCATCACGGTGAAATAGACGGCCATGTTGGCCTGCGCGCCCGCATGCGGCTGGACGTTCGCGTGTTCGGCGCCAAACAGCGCCTTTGCGCGTGAGGTGGCCAGGCTCTCGACCACGTCGACGTACTCGCAGCCGCCGTAGTAGCGGCGCCCGGGATAACCTTCGGCGTATTTGTTCGTGAACACGGAGCCGGCGGCTTCGAGGATCGCGCGACTCACGAAGTTTTCCGAGGCGATCAGCTCGAGGCCGTTGTTCTGGCGGTTGAGCTCGTTGCGAATGGCGGCCGCGATCTCTGGATCCGTTTCGGCCAGGGTCCGCCAGTGATGGGACATCACAATCATCGTTTCTCCGCCGCGGTGATTTCGTCGATGCGACGCTGATGCCGCCCGCCTTCAAAGGGCGTATTCAGCCATAGCGTGAGAATCTCGTCCGCCAGGCCGAAAGCGACGATGCGGCCGCCCATCGAGAGGACATTGGCATCGTTGTGCTGGCGCGACAGCCGTGCCGTGTAGAGATCGTTGCAGAGTGCTGCGCGGATGCCCGGCACCTTGTTCGCCGCAATCTGTTCACCCTGGCCGCTGCCGCCCAGGACGATGCCGCGGTCGGCCCGGCCCTCGGCGACAGCCCGCCCCACCCCGATGCAGATGGGCGGGTAGTCGACAGGATCCTCGCTGCCGGTCCCGTGATCGTCCACGACGTGACCAAGACGGGCCAGCGTTTGTTTGAAATGTTCTTTGAGCAGGAACCCTGCGTGATCGGCGCCGATAGCGATACGCACGGGCGACGATTGTACTATGAGGTTCCTCGATGATCCCATCAGTGACGATTTCGGCGCGCGGCGAGGAGCGACTGCAGTCCGGTCATCCCTGGATCTACCGGACCGATATCAAAGACGCCACCGCTGCGGGCGGCGATCGCGTGCTCGTTCGCAGCCCACGAGGCGGGCGGCCGCTGGGTTCGGCGTTCTACAGCGATCGATCGCAGATCGCCTTGCGCATGCTGACGCGCGGCGATGTGCCCGCCGACGACGCGCTCATCAGACAGCGCATCGAGAGCGCGCTCGCGTTCCGGCAATCGCTGGCGATCGATGCGACGGCGTTCAGGCTGGTTCACGGCGAGGCCGATCTCCTCCCGTCGATCATCGTGGATCGGTACGGCGACTATCTCGTCGTGCAGACGTTGTCGCAGGGCGCGGATGCGATGCTGCCGCTCGTGGTCTCGGCGCTGCAGGACAGCGCACGGCCGAAAGGGATCCTCGCGCGCAACGACCCGCGGACACGTTCGCTCGAGGGACTCGCACAGACCGTCGAGGTGGTCGCCGGGATCGTGCCGGAATCGATTGAAATTGTCGAAAACGGCGTGCGTTACGACGTCGATGTCAGGCACGGACAGAAGACGGGCCTGTTTCTCGATCAACGCGAGAACCGTGCGGCAGCCCGCCAGTACGCACGTGGCCGGTTGCTGGACTGCTTCACGTATCACGGAGGCTTTGCGCTGGCGCTCGCGCCGAGGTGTCGAGAGGTTATCGCAGTCGACGTATCGGAGGACGCCATCGAGCACGTGAAGCAGAACGCCGCTCGTAACGGTGCGACGATCGAGGCGCGAGCCGGCAATGTCTTCGACGAGCTGCGCGGCCTCGATCGGCTCGGCGAGCGATTCGACGCCATCGTGCTGGATCCGCCAGCGTTCGCGAAGAACAAGGCAGCTGTCGCGGGCGCGCAGGCCGGCTACAAAGAGATCAACCTTCGAGCGCTGAAGCTGTTGAATCCGGGCGGCACGCTCGTGACATGCAGCTGTTCATACAACGTCAACGAGGCGATGTTCGCCGAGATTGTGTACGAAGCGGCTGTCGACGCGCAGGTGAATGTGACCGTCGTCGAGAAGCGGATGCAGGGACGGGATCACCCAGTCCTGCTGGGCGTCCCCGAGACGTATTACCTGAAATGTTTCATCCTCAGAAAACTGTAGCCGCCGCGGCTCGGGAAGCGCGCCGGTCTCTGAAGCGCCTTTCCCGCCCGGCCGGCAACTTCGACGCGAGCCGGTACTTCAGAGGCGATCACGGTCTGGGTTTCTACAACACCGGCACGCAGCTGATGCGCGCGCTCGCGAAATCGATCCATTTGGCCCATCGCGACCGGTGGGCCGTCAGCCACGCCATGGCTTTCGCCGACGCGCTGATCGTCGATCGCTATCTCGAGGTGAAGTCGGTCGGCATCGAGGTGGTTGCCCGATACCGCCGGGAGTTCTCGCCGGATCTGCTCGCGCGCTGGAAGCGCTGGTTATCCGGCAATCATTCGGCCAACTGGGTGACGACGGACACGATCTGCGGGATGCTGGTTGGGCCGTTGCTCGTGCAGCATCCGGAGCTCGCTGTCCGAATGCGCGCGTGGGCGAAGGACCGCAACATGTGGGTGCGTCGTGCGTCCATTGTCGGCCTGCTGCCGTTGGTCCGAGCCCGGGGAGAAATCGATCTTGTGTATGAGATCGCGAAGCGCCTTCACCCGGATCCGAACGATCTGATTCACAAAGCCGTGGGCTGGGCGCTCCGGGAAGCCGGGAAAATCGATTCAGGCCGGCTCGAGCGCTATCTGCGGGTCAACGTCCGCGTGATTCCACGTACCAGCTTCAGGTACGCGATCGAACGGTTCAGCCCCGCGAAGCGCCGGCAACTCCTGGCGCTTCGTTCCTGATATATTCAACCTTTACCGCCAGGGGTATCCCGGACGGGATTGAGAGCACACCCTTGGAACTTGGCCGCGCCGAAGCGCATGCGCAAAGGCGGGTAAAGGAGAGCGGAGATGTCAGCGTTCAAGACCGCCTATCCAAACTCACAAAAGATCTTCGTCGACGGCCCGCAGGGCGTCTGCGTCCCGATGCGTGAGATCGCGCTCGAAGGCGGCAAGTCCTCGATTCGGGTCTACGACACGAGCGGGCCGCAGGGCCACGAGGTCAAAGCCGGTCTGCCGAAGCTCCGGGAGAAGTGGGTCGCCTGCAGGAAGACGGATGCTTGCGTCACGCAGCTGCACTACGCGAAGAAGGGCGAGATCACGGCCGAGATGGACTTCATCGCGCTGCGGGAAGGCCTCCCGGCCGATTTTGTGAGAGAGGAAGTCGCTCGCGGCCGCGCGATCATTCCCTCGAACATCAACCACCTCGAGCTCGAGCCGATGATCATCGGCCGCAACTTCCTGGTGAAGATCAACGCGAACATCGGCAACTCGGCGGTCTCATCCGACATCGAAGCCGAGGTCGAGAAGCTACGATGGGCGACGCTCTGGGGCGCCGACACCGTGATGGATCTGTCGACTGGGAAGAACATCCACGAAACCCGCGAGTGGATCATCCGCAATTCGGCGGTGCCAATCGGCACGGTGCCGATTTATCAGGCGCTCGAGAAAGTCGGCGGCCGCCCTGAAGATCTGACGTGGGAGATCTACCGCGACACGCTCGTCGAGCAGTGTGAGCAGGGCGTCGATTACTTCACCGTCCACGCCGGCGTGCTGCTTCGCTATGTCCCGATGACGGCCCGCCGCGTCACCGGCATCGTGTCACGAGGCGGATCGATCATGGCGAAGTGGTGCCTGGCCCACCATCAGGAGAACTTTACCTACACGCACTTCCGCGAGATCTGCGAGATCATGCGCGCCTACGATGTGTCGTTCTCGCTCGGCGACGGGCTGCGCCCAGGGTCGATCGCCGATGCCAACGACGAAGCGCAGTTCGCCGAACTGAAGACCCAGGGCGAGCTGACGACGATCGCGTGGGAGTACGACGTTCAGGTGATGAACGAAGGCCCCGGCCACGTGCCGATGCATCTCATCAGAGAAAACATGGAGAAGCAGCTCGAATGGTGCGCCGAGGCCCCCTTTTACACACTCGGTCCGCTGACGACGGACATCGCACCGGGGCACGACCACATCACGTCAGCGATTGGGGCGGCGATGATCGGCTGGTACGGAACGGCGATGCTCTGCTACGTCACGCCCAAGGAGCATCTCGGTCTGCCGAACCGCGATGACGTGAAGGCCGGCGTCATCGCCTACAAGATCGCGGCGCACGCCGCCGATCTGGCGAAGGGTCATCCCCGAGCCCGCGAATGGGACGATGCTCTCTCAAAGGCGAGATTCGAATTCCGCTGGGAGGATCAGTTCAACCTGGCGCTCGATCCGGTGACGGCACGCGCTTACCATGACGAGACGCTCCCCGCTGACGGCGCAAAGGTCGCGCACTTCTGCTCGATGTGCGGACCAAAGTTCTGCAGCATGGAGCTAACGCAGCAGGTTCGCGACTACGCCAACCAGGGGATGCAGGAGAAATCTCTGGAGTTCCGGAAGGCCGGAGAGATCTACGTCAGCGCCCCGGCACAACCGGCACTATCTGAATGATCGTCGGGAACCGGGCGGGCTGGCCGCCCGGTTTCGGATTCGGATACCCCTGCGAGACGTCCGACTGAAAATCCTTGATCGTCACGCCCGGCGGGAAGGCCATCGTGTCTTCGTTGAACTTGCCGACATCGAACTCGTGGGTCGCCGGCACTTCGTACACCAGCTCGCCTCTCTGCTTCAGCGTCGTCCGGTAGTAGTTCACAAGATCGACGAAGGTACCTGTCGTGCCGAACAGATAGTACCGCTGGCCGCGGCCGGCGTTGTACGACGCGATGAACTGAGCGCTTGGATAAATCGTCACACCCAGCATCGCTTCAGTCGGTGCGGCTTCACTCGCGGATTGTGATGCAGCCGGCTGTGCCGATGGCGCAGGCCGGGCTGGCGCGCCTGGCGCCGTTGACGGCGGCGGCGTTGTCGCAGGTGCGGTCGCGGGAGGCGGCGTCGGGCGCGCTGGCTGAGCGGCGGGCGTCGAGGGCCGGTTGCCTGGCTGCGGAAACGGCTGCGGCGTTTGACCGGCGGCTACGAGTGAGCTGAACAGCAGCGCGGCAGCGAACATTCTTTCATTATACGACTCTGGGGAATATCGCAGCCCCGAACAGGGTTCACTAAGATAGGGTCATCATGTCGAACACAATCAAGACGGCATTGTTACTCGGCGCGCTCAGCGGGCTTTTGTTGCTCATCGGCCAAGCCCTGGGCGGTGCGCAGGGAATGTTCATCGGCTTCCTGATCGCCGTGGTCACCAATTTTGGGTCGTACTGGTTTTCGGACAAAATCGTTCTGCGCATGTACCGCGCGACCGAAGTCGGGCCTGATCATCGGCTCACCCAGATCGTGACACGCCTCGCAGCGAAGGCCGGTCTGCCGCAGCCGCGCTGCTACATCATCCCGGATCCCTCTCCGAACGCGTTCGCGACTGGCCGCAATCCGCAGCACGCGGCGGTCGCCGCCACGGAAGGCATTCTGCAGATTCTCAACGACGACGAACTCGAAGGCGTGCTCGCGCACGAACTGTCACATGTGAAGCATCGCGACATCCTGACGAGTTCGATTGCCGCGACCATTGCGGCGGCCATCATGATGGTGTCGCGGTTTGCCATGTTCTTCGGCGGCGGGCGTGATGACCGCCGCGGCGGCAATCCTATTGCCCTGCTCGCGACAATCATTCTGGCGCCCCTCGCGGCCATGCTGATCCAGATGTGGATCTCGAGGACGCGCGAGTACGACGCCGACGCCGGCGGTGCAGCCCTCGTCGGATCTCCGCTTGGGTTGGCGAGCGCCCTTCGGAAGATCGAGTCGGCATCGCGCGCCGTCCCGATGGATGCAAATCCGGCGACGGCCCACTTGTTCATCATCAAGCCGTTCTCCGCAGGCGGCCTGCTTGGGCTGTTCAGCAGCCATCCGCCGACCCAGGCCCGCATCGACGCGTTGTTGCATACCCACAAGTAGTTGTCTGACAGACGTACCCGTCGGTTGTGCTCTGCGGTGAACGGCCATTCGAGGGCCGTTCACCACAGTTTTCAATGACAACCCATTCAGTCCGAGATGGTTGTACAGCGCGATCCGCCCCCTCATAAACACGACCGACCATGGCGTGCATCTTGCTCAGATTGATGGCAGACGGAGGAGACGACCGTGCAGGTAGACAACCTCGACCTCTCACCCAGCAAGATTGGGGATACTGCCCGACGGATTGTGGACCGCGCGGCTGACGAGGCCGAGCGCGGTGGTCACTCACTGCTCACTACCGAGCATCTTTTCCTCGCA
>Ga0306920_100013442_pt1 | contig 11156 bp, 11 predicted proteins | sample flu12Cox44000170_FD_204666 | JGI IMG/M metagenome (GOLD analysis project Ga0306920, IMG submission 204666) | Lab enrichment of tropical soil microbial communities from Luquillo Experimental Forest, Puerto Rico - flux4day.12C.oxic.44.000.170 (v2)... | ecosystem: Environmental > Terrestrial >...
CTCTTCGACCCGTTCTACACGACCAAGCCCGGCGGCATGGGCATGGGACTGTCGATTTGCCGCTCAATCATCGAAGCGCATGGCGGACGCATCTGGGCCACACCAAACTCGCCTCAGGGCGCCGTCTTTCAGTTCACCTTGCCGCAATCTCGAACGTCCGGCAAATAATCGCGCCGCTTGTCGGGCAACGGTCATCAGCGCTGTCTCACGCGCTTAGCCGTTAAGCGACGAGCTGATACAGGTGAGCAAATCATTTTCGTCGAACGGCTCACCGGATAGCAAACAACCCCATCCCCCAACGTTCGGGCCCTCGCGCTGTCGTCAGGCAGCGCCTGCTTGGATCGTCCCCTCGAGCACGGTCGCGTAGATGGAGGGGGATTTGGCATGTGTGTGGCCAGCCGAACGGCCCGGGCCGCACGGTGCCGAGCATCATTCTTTCACTGGCGTAAGGATGGGAGCCCCCTTACCCTTCAGCAGCACCACGACGAACCTGGCCGGCTCCGTGTTGCTGGCGTTGCGCCCCACGACGTGAACATCGCTGGGCCCCTCGTAGAACGTCTGGCCGGCCTTGAGCGTGACGGCGGGTTGCCCTTTCAACTGCATAACGATCTGGCCTTCGAGCACGTAGACGAACGCATGGGCATCGTGCCGATGGGCCACGTCTTGTGCGCCCGGCGGATACGACACCTCAATCACGCGACCCTCCTTTCCCGGGTAGTCTGCGAGATCGATCGCGAACAGTTCCTTCACGTCTGCGGCTTTGGCCGAAACGGCTGCGAGCATCAGGAGTGCCGCCAGGTAAGCGCAGAAGTACAAGTGAGATTTCTTCATACGTTGTTCCTTTCAGCATCACAGTCGGGACAGGCTATTGCAGAGTCGCCGACTCTCGATACTTAGTCCAAGCGTTTACGCGAGTGCCAAGGACCTGCCAGCCAGCTCACACCGGCGGATGAGGTCAGTAGGTCTACCTCGGATGCAGCGTCAGGCTTTTGTCTGTGAGCGGCGGAGCCATTCGTTGAGACCGGTATGGCCGAGGCGCGCTTCGCCCAACGGTACCAGCGAGCGCTCCTCGACCCGGCCGCCCCAGTATCGGGCCTCGGGGTCGCGCACGACATGGCGCGGGTCGCCAACCGCCTTCAGATAGCGGGCGACGATTTCGTTGAACGGCGCTCGTTCCGGGCCGGCGATCTCGACGATGCCGTTTCGCGGCGCCGCGAGCGCCACCTCGGCAACGATGCCAGCAACGTCGTCCGCCGCGATGGGCTGGAACAGGCCGGGCGAAAGCCTGACCGTGTTTCTATCCTTACTTTCGCCGGCGATGCCGCCGAGGAATTCCAGGAACTGGGTCGAGCGGATGATCGTATAGGGAACGCCGGAGGCCACGATCAGTTTCTCCTGGGCGACCTTGGCGCGGAAATAGCCGTTATCGGGCATCCGGTCGGTTCCGACGATGGATAGCGCGACATGGTGCCGGACGCCGGCTGCGGCCTCCGCCGGGAGAAGGTTGCGCCCGGCGGTCTCGAAGAACTCCAGCACCGCCTTGTCTTCAAATGAGGGCGAATTGGCGAGGTCGATCACCACCTGTGCGCCGGCCACGGCCTCTTTGACGCCCTCGCCGGTGATCGTGTTGACGCCGCTATTGGGCGAGGCGGCGACAACCTCGTGGCCACCCTGGCGCAGAATGGCGACGGTCTTCGAGCCGATCAGGCCGGTGCCGCCGATGACGACGATCTTCATGGTTTGCCCTCCGTTGTCGATGACTAGGGCCTCAAAGAGCTTCGGATGCGCCTTCTCGGATGTCGCGGAGCCAGGCCCACAATCCGCTCGATTGCCTTGTCTATGGCCGACCTTGGAAGAGATGCCGGACATTCTCCGCAGGCGGCGTGCCTTACAGTAGCCTTACACCTTACAGTAGCCTTACATAAGTCTTAAATTTCGCAACGGCAGACCCTGTTCTCACGTCTTTTTGATGCCAATGGCTGCTCATCAGCTCGGATCTCGGCGCTTTCTGCCGATAAGCGGAGAATGCAAGCGGAGCACTATTCGAGCCTCCTCGGATGCCGCGGAGCAGGCCCACAATCGGCTCGATTGTGGTATTTATAGACAACCAGCATTGAATCGGGTTCCGCCCATTTATGCGAGGCAGTTTGCGATGAGCCCCGACGACCTTTCGAGAACGCTGGTGGAGCCCGGTCGCGCCAGCATCCCTTATCTCGACCGCTACAGTCCCGACCGGCCGCTGGTGCTGGAGTGCTTCCGGCCGCAAGGTCACAACCCCGACAAGCCGGTCGTCATCGTGCAGCACGGCATGAGCCGCAATGGCGCGGAATACTGCGAGGCATGGGTCCCGGCTGCCGAGCTGCACGGTTTGCTGATCGTCGCGATCACCTTTCCGAAGGAAGCCTGGCCGGACGCCGTCACCTACAACAATGGTCATGTGCTCGCCGAGGACGGCAGCCTTCGGCCGCGCGAGTGCTGGTCACAGGCGATTCCCGGCCGCGTCTTTGCGCTGTTGCGCGAAGCAGGCGTGACGCGGCGTGACAAGACCTATTTGTGGGGCCATTCCGCCGGTGGGCAATTCGTTCATCGGGTGTTGGCAACGCAGCCACACAGCATTTTCGAGGCGGTCGGAGCCGCCAATTCCGGCTGGTATACGTTGCCGACGCTCGACCTTGATTATCCCGACGGGCTCAGCGGCATCGGTTTGACGCGCGCGGATGTCGTTCGTCTTCTTGGCTATCCGCTGGTGATCTTTTCCGGCGACCAGGACATCGACGGTACGGCCGAGAACTTTCCGAGGCACGAAGCCGCGACGGCGCAGGGGCCAAACCGGTTTACGCGAGCGCAGTTCTATATTGCCCGCGGGCAGGCGGAAGCCGCAAAGATCGGCGTGCCCTGCCGCTGGAGCCGCGTCGTCGTGCCCGGTGTCGCGCATGAGGGCATGCGGATGTCGGCCTTCGCCGCCGATTATTGGTTTGGTGGTAACGGGGGCTAACTCCGCCCGAAGAGCGAGCTGCGGGCAGTGACCTGAGCCTGGATCTCAGCGGAGCGGTGCGACTTTGGGGTCGAAGCGCCATTGGGTCGCCTGTTGATTTCATATTTCAATATACTGTAGCAAAAACATCATCAAACCCGATTAGTAGTGATCCGCAGAAGGACTGGATCGGGGATGCTGATGGGTAAACGCTCGTCGCACGGCGCGCTTGGGCTTCGCCTAGCCGAGCCCGGCTGTATCGCCAAGGCCGAAAGGTGGTCTCCGCCACCGACCTGGCGCGAAGACCGCGAGCAGGGTTATCTCCACAGGGTGCGCCCGCAGAGCGACGGGCAGCGTCGCCTGATGGAGGCGATCGAGGGTTGCCACCTGACGATCGCGCTGGGGCCGGCGGGGACCGGCAAGACCTATCTCGCCGTCAGCGCCGCGTTGGCGGCTCTCGAAGCCGGGGAGGTCGGCCGGATTGTGTTGACCCGTCCGGCTGTCGAGGCGGGCGAGCGGCTAGGCTTCCTTCCCGGCGACATCGGCGAAAAGCTTGCTCCTTATTTGCGCCCGCTCAACGACGCGCTGAACGAGCGGCTCGGCGGCCGGCGCGTCAAGCAGCTGATGACCGAGGGAGCGATCGAGATCGCCCCAATTGGGTTTATGCGCGGCCGCACGTTGAACAATGCCTTCATCGTCATCGACGAGGCGCAGAACTGCACCTATGGCCAGATCAAGATGATACTGACGCGGTTGGGCTGGCACTCGACGATGGTGGTCACCGGCGACCCCGATCAGAGCGATCTCCTCGAAGGTCTTTCCGGGCTCGCCGAAATCGCCCGGCGGCTCGAGCCGATCGCGAATGTCGCTGTGGTGCGGCTGAGCGAGGGCGACATTGTCCGCCATTCGCTCGTCGCCGAAATGCTGACCGTGTTGTGAGGCGTGCAGCGCTGGAACCGGCTCGTCGCCGCGGCCAGGCACGGTTTTCGGTTCCGGTTGCCGAGCATCCGATTCTACCGCTCAATCGGCGTCTGGCCGCGGTGGCAACCGACTCCAGGGACGCCCGATTACCGATAAGGAATGGCGCTGGCGCCGCGATTGGCTGCCGTCCTCCGAGGACCGCGCGTTTGTCGCGAGCCTGATGCAGCGCGTCACCGAGCCCGGCAGGATGGGGGCTGGATCGCGCCGCCCGAGATCGGCATCAACAACACGCCGCTCGATTACGAGTATGTGCGGCTGAATTGAGGCACGCAGGTACCGGGGGAAAAGCCCGACGGTGTTCTCGCTCGAGCGAGGATCCTCGGTGGTGTCAGCGAGCCCAGTCTCTCGGGAACGTTGCCGGCCTGCCGATCGGCCATAGCCCCTAAAAGACGAGCATCCTATCTGCGCTCGCTGCCGTAGGGCGGGTCGTTCAAGATGAATACTGTATTCACCGCAAGCGCCGTCCCCTCGCTACTCCAGCTCACTCGCCGAGAACGCGGCGGCGTTCCTCGACTCGTCCTTGTCGATCTCGCCCCGCGCAAAGCGCTCTTTCAGTATATCGAGCATATCGAGCGCGGTGCGGTCTGCGGCAGATGGTGCGGCGCGGCCGTTCCTTGCCACGGAGCGCCGAGCGACCGGACGTTGACGACCGCCGCTGCGATCACGACGGTGAGCACCAGGATCATGAATAAGGGCTCGAAGATCATTCCACACCAATCTCCGTCCCACATCATGTGCGGCCGCCAGGTGTAAGGTTCGGCGCGTGCATCTGCGGCCGAGGCCGAGACAGGCAGCAACGCCGCGGCTATCGGGGAAAACCCTGGTCGGAGGCTGGCATGAAAGACCGTCTAGAGCGGCGCACTCGCGTCCTGTTCGGGCCGTCGCGCGATCGGACGTGTGGTGAGGGGACGTCAGGACCTAAATCTTCCCCGCTCCCGGATCTCGGACCGGATGTCTACGCGCGATGGCGGGCATCCGGGATCGGAGCTATCACCGAGCACCTTCAGCGTCGGCTGATCCTGGCTCTAGTGGGCGACGTTGGCTGTCGCCGGGTTCTTGATGTGGGCTGCGGCGATGGTGATCTTGCCGTCGAACTGTGGCGGCGCGGCGCCGCGGTCACCGGCATCGATGCTTCGTCCGAGATGATCGAGGCTGCCAGCGCGAGGGCAAAGCGGGAAGGTGCAGACATCGTATTTGTGACTGGCGAGGCCGCACGGGTCCCGTTCGCTCCCGAATGCTTCGATGTCGTGGTCGCCGTGACAATCCTTTGTTTCGTCTCCAATCCCGTCCCGGTCTTTCAGGAGATCGCTCGGGTTCTGCGACCGGGCGGCGTCCTGGTGATAGGCGAACTCGGCAAGTGGAGCCTATGGGCGGTCGCGCGTCGCATCCGTGCGTGGCTCGGCTCGCGATTATGGCGTAGAGGTCGGTTCCGGACGGCTCGCGAGCTACGCCTCCTGGCAAGTCGAGCCGGTCTGGTGCCGGGACCAGTACATGGCGCAATCTATTATCCGCGATGGCAGCAAGCCGCGCGCGTCTTGGCGCGCTACGATACCGCGTTCAGTCGCCTGACTACCCTCGGTGCTGCCTTTCTCGCGCTTTCCGCCGTCAAGCGGGGCAAAGCGGAGCTGTCGCGGCAAGCAGCGGCGCCACTTCGCGGCTGTGTTGAACAGTCCGGCTGATCGAGGTTGGCAAGAAATCCAGGCGATCCCCTATCTCGACGTTGAAGCGCCATAGCAGGACAGCAGCGAGCGAGTTCGAGTCGGGCGCGCAACCGGGCAGCGCGAGACAAACCACCCTCTTGCCATGCTCGCAATAAACGGGTACCGTGTTGTCGCTACAGGAATGGTCAAATTCCGGCTGTCGCCGCGTCGCGAGGCGCCACCCTGTTACTCCCCTGATCACGCGATTCGTCCCCCTGCGCGGCGATCTTTGCACCCCTGCTCATGCACATCGAAACTTCCTTTAACCACCTGATTTAAAATCATTTATTGGTCAAGACCCAAGACCCAACCCAAAATCCGGTTTTTACAGGGGAGCCTGTCGCCGCCGCCCGCTCAAACTGGAGTTGACGCGACCAGCCGGGCCGCGCTTAGTGAGCATCGATATCGGCGTTGCCGTCAGAGGAGCCTGAAACATGCCGTCGCAGCCGTTCAGCGGAGTGCTGGTCCCGGTTTTGACCCCGTTCACGCCGGACGGCGAACCCGATGCCGGGCGATTCGTCAGCTTCTGCCGTTGGCTGCTCGACCAGGGTGCGGGCGGGCTCGCGATCTTTGGCACGACGAGCGAGGCGAATTCGATGTCGCCCGGCGAGCGGATGGAATTGCTCGATCGCCTGATCGAGACCGGGATCCCCGCCCAAAAGCTGATGCCGGGAACCGGCGCGTGTGCGATGACCGATGCCGTGACCCTGGTGCGGCACGCGGTCGGTCACGGCTGCGGCGGGGTGCTGATGCTGCCGCCCTTCTATTACAAGGGGGTCAGCGACGACGGCATCTTTGCGTTCATTTCCGGCGTCATCGACCGGGTCGGCTCGCCGGCGCTGAAGCTCTTTCTCTACCATATCCCGCCGATGGCGGTGGTCGGGTTCTCGCTCGACCTGGTCGGCCGCCTGATCACGGCCTATCCGGAGACGGTGGTCGGGCTGAAGGACAGCTCGGGCGATTGGAGCAACACCGCGGCATTGCTCGAGCGCTATCCGGGTTTCGCGGTGTTCCCGGGATCGGAGGTGTTTCTGCTCGACGGGCTGCGAAAAGGTGCCGTCGGCTGCATCACCGCCTCGGGCAACGTCAACGTGCCGGGCATCAAAAAGGTCTATGACAACTGGCGCGGTCCGCAGGCCGACGCTTTGCAGGCCGAGATCACGAGCCTGCGCAACACCCTGCAGGCCTATCCGATGGTCCCGGCGCTAAAGCGGATCGTGGCACACTACCACAATGATCCAAATTGGGCGGCGGTGCGGCCGCCGCTGGTGCCGCTGAGCCAAGCGCAATCAACGGCGCTGATCGCCGATCTCGGCAGGATCGGCTTCACGCTCGGCGAACGGCTGCAGGCCAAGGCGGCCTGATTGGGAGGAACGGGATGGCGATGGAGCAGGCTGCCGCGCTCACACCCGAGCGCGAGGCCTTTTACGACCGCATCGGCGCCCACAATATGGCGCCGCTGTGGGAGCGGCTGCACGGGCTGGTCACACCCCAGCCGACGACCCCCTGCCAACCGGCGATCTGGCACTACCGCGAGGTCCGACCCTACCTGCTGCAGTCGGGCGGGCTGATCACAGCGCAGGAGGCAACGCGCCGGGTGCTGATCCTCGAGAACCCCGGGCTCAAGGGCGAGACCTCGATCACCCACTCGCTGTTTGCCGGCTTGCAGCTGATCCTGCCCGGCGAGGTGGCCCCGGCGCACCGCCACTCGCAATCGGCGCTGCGCTTTATCATTGAGGGCGAGGGTGCCTATACCGCCGTCGATGGCGAGCGCACGACGATGCGTCCCGGCGACTTTGTGATCACCCCGTCCTGGACTTGGCACGACCACGGCAACGACACGCAAGAGCCGATGGTGTGGCTCGATGGGCTCGACATTCCGATCGTGCGCCTGCTCGATGCGAGTTTTGCCGAGCCGGGTGAGGCCGATGTGCAGACCGTCACCCGGCCCGAGGGAGACAATGCGGCGCGCTTCGCCAACAACCTGGCTCCGGTCGATTGGAAGCCGTCGGTCAAGACCTCGCCGGTGTTCAACTACCCCTATGCCCGCTCGCGGGAGTCGCTCGACACCCTGAGCCGCAACGAAGACCCGGACCCGTGCCACGCGCACAAGCTGCGTTATGTCAACCCGGCGAGCGGCGATTTTGCGATGCCGACGATCGCCACCTTTATCCAGCTGCTGCCCAAGGGGTATGCGACCCGGCCCTACCGCTCGACCGACGGCACGATCTATGTCGTGGTCGAAGGCGAGGGCGAGAGCCGGGTCGGCGACCAGGTGTTCCGCTGGCAGCCGCACGATATCTTTGTCGTGCCGAGCTGGGTCCCGGTCAGCCATCATGCGGAAGGCGAATCGGTGCTGTTCAGCTATTCGGACCGGCCGGTGCAGGAAAAGCTCGGCCTGTGGCGCGAGCAGCGCGGCAACGCCTGAGGCGCCGGGCGGCCCTTCACCCCGGTCCCCCCGTCTTGCGGGGAGAGGGAGGGACCCGCGGGATCCCCGGATCAGGGCCGGGAGGAGGGTGAGGGGCAAGTCGGCGACGGGAGGATGACGATGGCGGAGTCCGCAACTAGCGACGATTTCGGTCTCGACGGCAAGGTGGCGATCGTCACTGGCGGAGGAGCACCCGACGCCGGGATCGGCAATGGCCGGGCGGCAGCGATCCTGTTGGCGCGGGCGGGTGCCAAGGTGGTGGTCGTCGACATCGAGCGCGCAGCGGCCGATCAGACCGTCAAGATGATCGAGGCCGAGGGCGGCGCATCGCTGGCTTTTCTCGCCGACGTGTCGGACGAAGCCCAATGCAGAAGGGTGGTCGAGGCCGCGGTGAAGGCATATGGGCGGCTCGATCTCGTCGACAACAATGTCGGCATCGGCGGACGCGGCAGCGTCGTCGACACGCCGGTCGATCTCTGGCGCAAGGTCATGCAGGTCAATGTGGACAGCATGTTCTATGTCTCGCGCCACGCGATCCCGGCGATGATCGAAACCGCGGGCGGCGGCGCCATCGTCAACGTCTCGTCGATTTCGGCGTTGCGGCCGCGCGGGCTGACCGCCTATTCGACCTCAAAGGGCGCGGTCATCGCGCTGACTCGGGCGATGGCGGTCGACCATGGGCCTCAGCAGATCCGGGTCAATTGCGTGGCGCCGGGACCGATCTACACCCCGCGCATGTATACCGCGCAGATGACACCGGCCGGGCGAGAGGCGCGGCGCAAGGCGTCGGTGCTGGGGCTCGAAGGGCTCGGCTGGGATATCGGCCACGCGGTGCGTTTCCTGCTATCGGCGCAAGCGCGCTATATCACCGGGCAGACCCTGGTGGTCGACGGCGGCGCCAGCTTGGTCGGGCCGGCGCGGGCGCCCGGCTGACGCGAGCGGGGGGAAATCGACAATGGCGCGCTTGCCCTACCTGGACAAATCCGATCTGTTGCCCGAGCACCAGGATCTGCTGGCGCGTAACCTCAACCTCTACCGCGTCCTCGCGCACAGCCCGCGCGCTGCGCGCAGCCTCAACACTCTGGCGCGCTTCATACGTGACGGCAGCCGCCTCGACCCGAGACTGCGAGAGCTGGCGATCCTCCAGGTCAGCTATCTGACGCGCTCGGCCTGGGGGTTCTCGCACCATGTCAGGATCGGCCGCGAGGTCGGTATATCGGACGACGAGATTCGCGCGGTCGCCGACGAGACCGAGGGACGCCCGACGGCGCTCGATCCGCTCGCCAAGGCGGTGTTGCGGGCGTCACGCGAGATGACGCTGGAGCGCGCCGTGTCGGACGAGACCTTTGCCGCGCTGCGGCAGGGGCTCGACCACGAGCGCCTGACCGACCTCGTCGTGACGATTTCCTTCTATAATGGCTTGGTGCGCCTGCTCGCGACGATGCAGGTCGATGTCGAGGCGGATTATCTCCAATATCTCGCGGAGTTCCCACTGTCCAAATCATAACCGGAATAAGCGAGGGAGGAGGCGATGCGCCAGCTGCCGCAGGTCGATCAAGTACTGAAGGCCGTGACCGACCGCGCCGATGTGCCGGGTGTGGTGGCCATGGCGGCGACCAGGGAGGGCCCGGTTTATCAAGCCGCCTTCGGCAATCGCGCCTTGCCTGACGGGCCGGCGATGACCGCCGATACGGTGTTCTGGATCGCCTCGATGACCAAGGCGATCACCTCGACGGCGGCGATGCGGCTCGTCGAGCAAGGGAAGCTCTCGCTCGACTGGCCGATCTCCGGGGTACTGCCGGAGCTCACAGCGCCGCAAGTGCTCGAAGGCTTTGATGCCGCGGGCGAGCCGATCCTGCGTCCGGCACGGCGGCCGATCACTTTGCGTCATCTGCTGACCCATACCGCGGGGTTCGTCTACGATATCTGGAACCCCGAGATGGGGCGCTACATGGAGAAGACCGGTGTCCCGGGAATCATCTCCTGCCAGAACGCCGCGCTGATGTTGCCGCTCGTCTTCGATCCGGGCGACCGGTGGGATTACGGGATCAATATCGACTGGGCCGGCAAGGCGGTCGAGCGGGCGAGCGGCCAGTCGCTCGGCGACTTTTTCGCCGAGCACATCTTCGGGCCGGTCGGCATGACGGACACCGGCTTCGCCGTGACCCCCAATCGTCGGGCCCGGCTCACCGCCATGCACGCGCGCGCCGCGGACGGCACACTCGGCACCATCCCCTTCGAGCTTCCCCAGGAGCCGGAATTCCAGATGGGCGGCGGTGGGCTTTACGGGACGGCCGCGGATTACCTGGCGTTCGAGCGGGTGTTCCTCAATCAGGGCCGCGCCAATGGCCGCCAAGTGCTGCGGCCGGAGACGGTCGAGCTGATGTCGCGGAACGCAATCGGCGGGCTCGAGGTGCGGCTACTGGAGACCGCTGTCCCGGCCTATTCGAACAACGCCGAGTTTTTCCCGGGCATGGTCAAAAAATGGGGCCTCGGCTTCATGATCGCGACCGAGGCGGTGCCGGGCGGACGTGATCCTGGAAGCCTCGCCTGGGCCGGGCTCGGCAACACCTATTTCTGGATCGACCCGGCAAAGGGTGTGGCCGGGGTTATCCTGATGCAGCTGATCCCGTTCGCCGACCCCAAGGCCCTGGGCTTGCTCGTCGGGTTCGAAAAAGCCCTCTACGCTGCGCTCGGCTAGCTTCGCCTCACCGGCTGGCGAGCGCTCTGGCGAGCTGGCTCACTGCCTCCTGATGCCGTTCGTTTCTGATCTCCGCGAAATTGCGGGCGATCTCGAGCAGCATGCGCTGGTGCGGCGTGACCTGCCGCGGGCCTTCTTGCCCGATACCCTCGTAAAAATAGCTGATCGGCGCGCTCAATGCCCGGGCGATCTCAAACAACCTTCCGGCTGAGACCCGATTGATCCCGCGCTCATATTTGTGCGCCTGCTGATAGGTGACGCCGATCATTTCGGCGAGCTGCTGCTGGGTCAGGCCCAGCATGATGCGTCGCTCGCGGATCCGTGCCCCGACGTGATCATCGATGGCGGCGGTCGACCGCCCTCTTTTCGGCT
>Ga0306920_100013443_pt1 | contig 11156 bp, 9 predicted proteins | sample flu12Cox44000170_FD_204666 | JGI IMG/M metagenome (GOLD analysis project Ga0306920, IMG submission 204666) | Lab enrichment of tropical soil microbial communities from Luquillo Experimental Forest, Puerto Rico - flux4day.12C.oxic.44.000.170 (v2)... | ecosystem: Environmental > Terrestrial >...
TCGACCTGATCCACCTCTTCGCCGTCCGTTGCCCGTGATTTGATAACGTCGCGCTCTTTCTTCGCGAAGCGGAAAGGCAAGGCAACCTGACTGACTTGTGACACGCGTACGCCAAGATCTTTGATCAAGCCGTCCTGAAGGCCGTAAATCAGACCGTGAATTGTGAGGCGCTGGCTGCGCCTCCAGGCATCCTGAACGATTGTGGTATGCGAAAGGGCGTCAACCTGCTCAATAACGTTGAGCTCGCACATTCGATCAACGCGTTCTTTTTCGGTCTTCAAGGTCTCGATCTCTTCGTGATGCCGGGCGTAGATATCCTTAATTTTGGTCAACCAGTTGTCGATCAGGCCGTGGGGCAGATGATCAAGCGCTGCCTTTACTCCCCCACAACCGTAGTGACCGCACACGATAATATCCTTCACCTTGAGGACGTCGACCGCGTATTCCACGACGGATAGACAATTCAAATCGGCCGGGTAAACAATGTTGGCAACGTTGCGATGGACGAAGAGCTCCCCAGGTAGCAACCCAACAATTTCGTTTGCCGGCACGCGGCTATCGGAGCATCCGATCCAGAGGTAATCCGGGGCGTGCTGCGCGGCGAGCTTCTGGAAATAGTCGGGCTGATGTTGGGTCATCCGCCTGGACCAGGCCCGATTATTGGCCAGGATTGTTTCGATTCCCGTCATGGCCTTGAATAGTTGTTCATTGAGTCTCCGATTTGGAGCCCCTATCTGACCTGTCCCTCTAAAGCGACCTTTATCTCCCTGGAGCCAACTTCCCGCCCATGAAAGCCTCCAGTTCACGGCGATCGGGCAGACCCTGGTAGTCGCCGAAGGTCGAGACACACAAGGCCCCGAGTGCAGCGCCCCGCTTAATCGCTTCCCGAAAAGGTTGGCCGTCCAGCAGTCCGGAAAGGAGTCCGGCGCAAAATGCGTCACCGGCACCCACGGGATCAATCTCGGTGGCCGGATAGCATGGGCAAAAGCCTCGCTCCGCACCATCAGCGTACCAGGCGCCTTGGTCGCCAGCCTTCAAGACGACCTGAGACGGCCCCAGGGTAAGCAGTTTATCCAGCATGGATTCGCGCTCCGCGAGCCCAGTGAGGATTTCGGCCTCCGCCAAACTGGGAATCAGAAGGTCGCATTTTCGGGCGAGTTCCAGAAACACATCGCGCGCTGCCTTGGGGCTCCAGAGCCGGAAACGCATGTTCGGATCAAAAGCTATCTTGGTTTTGTCCGCTCGAAAGCGATCCACTAGCTCAAATGTCAGTCGGCGATTCGAATCACTCAGCGCCGGCGTGATCCCAGTGACAAAAAGGCATTTGGCCTTGAGAGACTCGAAGGGCTGCGCCCGCAGGGCAGCCGCGGCGGAATGACGTCTGTAGTAGAAAACGCGCGACGTGTTCCCCGGCCCAGGCTCCTTGAACATGATGCCCGTGGGCGCACTCTCGCAAATTTCTACTCGGCTGACGTCGACCCCTTCGCCCCTGAGAGTCTTGAGCACCCGCGAGCCGAACGGGTCGTGGCCGACGCGGCTCACCCAGCAAACCGAATGGCCGAGACGGGTCAGGCCGATCGCGCAGTTAGACTCGGCACCGCCGATCGTGGCGTGGTAGGCTGCCGCCGATTCGAGGGTGGCCCGCTCAGCCGGGGCCAGCAGCACCATTGATTCACCAAAAGTGACTACATCAAAGCTCGAGCCGATCGACGGCGAATTCATCGTGTTGCTCGCGCATTCCGGGCGACCTCCAAGAGCCGCTGAGCCACCTCTGCGCACCGGTCAAATTCGCCCTTCTCCTTTGGCATCAATGCGCTCCCGATTCCGAGAGCGTCGGCGCCAGCCTTGATATACTCCGAAGCGTTTTCCAGATCGATTCCGCCTGTAGCCATTAGCGGAATTCTCTCGAACGGGCCCCGGAGCTCACGAAAATAAAGTGGTCCAACTGCGCTGGCTGGAAACACTTTCACGAAGTCAGCGCCCGCTTTCGAAGCAGCGCAAATCTCGGTCGGCGTCAGTGCGCCGGGCATCACTGGGATGCCGTGAGCACGTACAGTGCGAATGACGTCCAACTCGATATTCGGTGTGACGATAAACGCAGCGCCCGCCGACAAGGCGGCTTCCGCGCGAGCTATATCGGTGACCGTACCCGCGCCAAGAAGGGCGTTTGGAGGGACACGAGGCAGCTGCGACTCCAATACTTGGACGGCATCCGGTGTATCCATGGTAATCTCGATCAAGCGAATACCGGCTCGAAAAAGATTTTCAATGCAACGGACGGGATCGACTTTCGGGCGGCGCACGATCGCGATGATCGGTGCCTCGTTAACTATTGACTGCAGGGTGATGCGGCTCATCTGGAGAAGCCTTTAAATCTAAACTCCGAAATTGCCTTGTACGGCTGACTTCGGCGAGTTCAGTCGAGTCGCCGGGTCAGCCGCCGAAACTTCGGAGTTTGGGCTAAAAGGCATGGGAATGTAGAATTAGTCTGACAGCATGGACAAATCCTTTCTCATCGAGAAATTGTACAGTTTCCGATCCCAGGTGGCCGAAGGCTTTTTGTCGAGTTCGCTAAAGCCCAGTGCCTTTTCGAACGACGCTGTCACATTTCTTGCGCCGCGAGATCGCCGCGCCTGAGAACCTCGTCAGAGCAGAACCATCAAACCGACCAACGCTGAGAGTTATGGACTATCCCAACCAGCCCACCACTGATCCGAATAAAAAAGTGCCGACGAAAGCCGATCTGTTCACACCCCTGACAATTCGCGGCGTCACTATCCGTAACCGCATCGCTGTCTCTCCGATGTGCGAGTACTCGAGCCATGATGGGTTCGCTCACGATTGGCACCTGGTCCACCTCGGAAGTCGCGCCGTAGGCGGCGCGGGCCTCGTGATAACAGAGGCGACCGCGGTGGAACCCCGAGGGCGAATCACCCTTGCTGATCTGGGAATCTGGAAGGACGAGCATATCGACAAACTGGCCCAAATCGCGGCGTTTATTAAAGAACAGGGAGCTGTGCCTGGAATTCAGATTGCTCATGCTGGCAGGAAGGCGAGTTGCCGCGTTCCATGGGAAAGCGGGGCCCCAATTCCGGTGGAGGACGGTGGGTGGCAAACGGTCGCGCCCAGTGTTGTGCCATTCCGGGACAGCGATCCTCTTCCCGCTGAATTAGACGCAGCACAAATCCGCTTAATCATCGAAGCTTTTAGCGCGGCTACGCGCCGAGCCTTGGCTGCGGGGTTCGAATTGATAGAGATCCATGCCGCGCACGGTTACCTCCTCCATGAGTTCTATTCGCCGCTGTCGAATTGGCGTGCGGACGAATATGGCGGCTCATTCGAGAATCGCGTACGGCTAACGCTCGAAATAGCCGAGAGTGTGCGCTGCATCTTGCCGGGTCATCTACCGTTGTTTGTCCGTATCTCTTCCGTGGATTGGAAGGAGGGCGGCTGGACCCTCGATGATTCTGTAAAGCTGGCAGAGGGCCTTCGCAGTCGCGGTGTCGATTTGATTGATTGTTCGTCTGGTGGTCTGGTTCACGACGCAAAGGTGATGATCGGGCCGGCTTACCAGGTGCCTTTTGCGGAGCGAATTCGACGAGAAGTAAATATTCTCACTGGAGCCGTTGGCCTCATTACCGACTCCGATCAGGCAGACAAAATCGTCCGATCAGGGCATGCGGACATGGTCTTGTTAGCCCGCCAGATGCTCCGTGATCCTTATTGGCCATTGCACGCGGCGCATGAGCTGAAAGTGGACCTTGAACCTCCCGTTCAATACCAGCGCGCATTCCCAGACCAAGAGTAATCGATTCCCAGGCGTCATCTGACCTGTCCGCTTTATCTCCTTTCCTTATCTCCTTATTCTGGGGGTGTTGCCGGTTGCGGTTCAGGGGGTTTTTGGTGATTCTGATGTGTGCATGTCGAGAAGCTTAAGTATGTTATCTGGGCGAGGGACCTGTCAGGTGCGGTTACTTTTTATCGCCAGGTGTTCGGTGCAGAAGTTGCCCATGAATCGGAAGTCATGGCGGAACTAATAATCGCCGGAGGAATTCTAGGAATCCATGGTGGCGGAGAAGGTCGACGCACGTGGACCGGGCTCAATTTCCAGGTCGATGACCTGTTCGCGGCGTGTGACGCTTTGAAAGCGGCCGGCGGCCAAGTCTTACGACCGCCGCTGGATACTCCGGAAGAGCCCGCACACCTAGCGATGTGCGTAGATCTCGATGGGAACGAGATTATGATTACGCGACGGCGTGCGCGTTAATCTTTCTGCGTAAGCAGCCCCGCCAAGACCAAAACTACAAGAGGCGTTTGATCTACTTCCAAGCCATTTCTGCCACACTGAGCCTGCGCATAAGCGCGGATTTTTTGGTCTGATGCCCGGCCATGCGGCCGAGCACGTCGCAAAGAAAGTCCAAGGCCAACAGAATATGCGGACCCTTGTTGAGCATTACACACTCTGCTCGTCCGGACATAGCCGCATCTGTTACCTCGGCTCGAGATGGCAGACCGTACTTGACCAAGGACTCAAGCACTTGAGTAGCCCAGATCACAGGCACATGCGCCGCCTCGCAGATCCAAAGTATCTGTTCCTGAATCTCTGCCATTCTTTCGAAGCCAATCTCGACTCCGAGATCGCCTCGCGCCACCATCACGGCCGTGACTGGTCGGCCCATTGCCGTAAGCAGAATCCGCGGGAGGGCTTCAACTGCGGGGCGATTTTCGATTTTCAGGATGATCCCGGTTTGCGTCGCCCCAAGGCGGCCGAGTTCTTGCATCAGTTCTGCCACATCTTCGGGACGCCGGACAAACGAGAGAGAGATCAAGTCTCCATGTTCTGCCGCAAATTCAAGGTCCGCACGGTCTTTCGCGGTCAGGGCTGAAATACTGAGTTTGGTATCTGGCAAATTAATGCCTTTCTCGGGGCGAAGTTTGGCAGTGCCCTTAGCAGCGTGGGTGATTTTCAATTGGAGTTGAGGTTCCCCGTCTTCTTTCCGGATGGCATGAATGACCCCCCCGATCTTGCCGTCATCGAAGAAAATGCGCTCCCCGGGCTTTGCGTCAGAGAACACTGCCGAGAGTGAGCAACCGATCTGCGCAGGTTGATAGCCGGCCTCGTCCTCCTCGTACTCGGCGGGTTTCCCAGGCACCTCCACAGATGTCAACACGAGGTCGTCACCTACGCTGAGAGAAAGGGCGTATTCGACTTCCGGCAAAGTGGCTACTTCGTCTTCGTAGAGAACCTTTTTTTCTCGGATGAGGCGAAGTTTGGTCGCTTGAATCACATACCCCGTGCGGTCATTCGTGCAAACACACGATGCCGGGTCGGTTTCGACGACAAGCAGCGCGCGCTCGCGTCCGCGGGTATCGGTGAGCTCAATCGTATCCCCCGGCTGGGCGTGTTGAAAAATCGAGCCCTTAACCGGGATGGTCACCGCCTCGTCCTCGGAGGAATAATTTTCACTACAAAATGTAATATTAGCAGGGCATGTAACCCGCCCGAACTCGTTTCGTGCCGGCTTCCAACGAATGATGCCGGGACTTGGCGAAACTGGGCCAGTTCTCAGTTTTGGACCGGCGAGGTCGAAAGCAATCTTGCAGGGTCTGCCTGTTCTCTGTTGCGCCGCGCGCAAGTTCTTGACCATGCGAAGCCACTGGGCAGCGCTGTCGTGAGCGCAGTTTATGCGCATGATATTCATTCCGCGATCCAGGAAATTGTGAACAAGGTTCGGGTCCTCCGCGGCCGCGCTAGGCATGGTAACCATGATGCGCACATTGCGATTCGCTGGGGCCTCGCCGAGGGAAGCGACAGCATGTTTTTCGAGCAGAGTCGAGCCCGCGTCGTAGTCGTCGAAAGTTTCCTCGATCGCTCGTCCGGACCGCGCTTTGCCCGCAAGTTTATGGAGCAGAGCCAACAGAGCGTCGAGGGTGGCTATCACATGGGACTCTAAACGGCCAAGCGAACTAAGGGCGAGCCGGCCGAGATCTTCCTGCAATTCCCGGAGGTCGTGCCGGCGCAGGCTCATATAATGCACAAGATTTCGCGCGCTTTGCAGGTTGCCCGAATACACATGATCGAGTTCCTTGCGAAAATGCTGCTCCGCCTGCAGGACCTCAAGCCGAATAGGCTTGAGCCGAGCGATGATGGACTCGATCTCAAGAGCGAAACTTTTGCTCATCTAACAGATCCCACTGAGATTCGAAGGGAGGAACATCGATTGGCAGACGCCCTCAGAGTCGGGCTTATCCTGCGGCCTCTTCGATTTCCTTCAACTCGGCTTTCGACAAGGAGATCTCCGCGGCCTTTAGGTTCTCTTCAAGATGAGCTACCGACGAGGTCCCAGGGATCGGCAGCATGACGGGGCTACGGTGCAACAGCCATGCGATAGACATCTGCGCGACCGTGGCGCCATGGCGCTTCGCGATTGTGTCCAGCTTTCCGCCAGCTCGAGTCAAGCTTCCGGCTGCCACCGGGAACCATGGTATGAAGGCCAGCTCGTGTTTTTCGCAATACTCCAGCACATCCTCATGCTGCCGGTCACCCAGGTTGTACAGGTTCTGCACGCTGACGATCTTGATCACTTTGCGGGCTCGGTCAATCTCGGCTGGCTTTACCTCACTGAGACCAACATGGCGGATCTTGCCCTCCTGTTGCAGCTTGGCGATTACGCCCAGCGATTCTTCAACGGGCACCTTGGGATCAATGCGGTGCAATTGCCAGAGGCTGATAACTTCCGTCTTGAGAAGACGGAGACTCATCTCGACCTGCTGGGCCAGGTACTCCGGCCTGCCAACCGGTAACCATCGATCGGGTCCCTGGCGGGTCAGCCCGCCCTTCGTCGCGACCACGAGATCCTTCGGGAAGGGAGAAAGAGTCTCGCCGATCAAGCGCTCACTAACCACCGGGCCGTAACTATCGGCAGTGTCGATTAAATTCACTCCCAATTCTACCGTGCGCTTCAGGACACGCCTGGCCTCGTCCACATTTTTCGGCTCGCCCCAAATTCCCTTGCCTGTCAGTCGCATCGCGCCGAACCCGAGGCGATTTACTTCCAGATCGCCACCGATTTCAAACGTTCTTGTAAGTGTGCTCATGTTCTTGCCTTGAGGTCTTCAGTTCAGATTTCCTATTCCCATTGGTGCAGGACTTAAGAGCCATTCATAATGGTTCCTCTGGAACAAACCAGGTAAGACACCATAAAGCGGGGTGGCCAAACATCCAGGATCCGCAAGCGCAAACTCATTCGCCAGTCTCGCCGTCGATAAAAACCTCGGTCCCGTTTCCAGACCTGGCTTGGAGGTTGAGCCTCTCTCCAACGAAGGTGAGAGTCCATCGCTCCGGGGGTTCTCCTTGTCCTAAGACCAGCCGATCGACTACGAACGTATGGTCATCTTTCCAAGTTCCTTTGACCGCATTGACCCCAGGGGAGCCTTCAAGTCGCTCATTATGGCCATGGATTAGCTCTCCCTTTCGATAGAGACCATCCAGTCCTATCGGGCCGGTAAGCCTGGGACCAGATTTGGGCGCACCTTCAGTATACATCTCCAAGTCGTAGTGTGGCTGAGGACCGGTCAAGGTCAGCGACAGCGACTTTACGTCAAATGCGTTATGGGCAAACTTGTAAACTTTTCCTGTGATAGCAGCCGCAAGCGCGGGAGTCGGGCCGACTCCGGTCGCTTTCTCGGTTGAGACCTCTCTTATTTTGTTAGCGAGTAGATTCGCACTTGCCTCATCGGCTGGGAGTGCCCTGTCCGATTTTACTGAACTGGAAACATACTCGGCCAACGCAGTGAGTGGGTAACGGTCGCGGCCCGTCGTCACTACCACTACATCCAAATCGGGAAAGACCATGATCACCTGGCGATGATAGCCGACCGCCATGTAGACATGTTTGTCCGGAAGCGCCCAGAAAAGGTTGGAATAACGGAGTCCCGGTTCCGACGCCAAGTGCATATTCACGTTCGCGTGGCTGACCTGATCGATCCAAGCTGACGGCAGCACTTGCTTATCTTCCCAGACGCCATTGTGAAGGTACAAATACCCGATCTTTGCCATGTCGCGAGGCTGCAAATACAATCCGTCGCCTCCTTTGGAAATGCCTTGAGGGTCGTGTGGCCAGAATACGTCGGTAATTCCCAGCGGGCCAAAAAGTTTAGCGTTTGCGTATTCCAGTGCACTCGTTCCGGTGAGTTTCGTAATGATCGCAGAAAGCAGGTGGGGATTGCCGTCGCTATAGTTAAAGGTATCTCCAGGGGTGCTCGACATTGGTCTGTTGAGAATGAATTGGACCCAGTCGGAGCTGTGTCCCATTTCGATCGCCGAAGTCGGCCTGTCATCGAGCGGTTCCGCCCAGTCTAAGCCCGACGTCATGTTCAGTAGGTCCTGAACCGTGATCGCCTCCTTTCTTCCGTCGACGTTTGCAATGCTGCGACGGTCAAAAAAATCGAGCACCCAGCGGCTCGGACTGTCCAGCAAGCCATCCTTCATCGCGATCCCCGTCAAGGTACCGATAACTGCCTTGGTGACAGAGTGGATTGCATGCGGGATTTCCGCGGCATACGGAGCATAGTACGCTTCAGCGACAATCTTCCCGTGCCGCGCAACCAAGAGACTGTCGAGCATGCTGCTGAGCGTTACGTCCGGCGTGGCTAGCACGCGCCTCGCTCCGAAATCGACCAACTCCGCGAGCTCCTTCGAATCCATGCCCTGCTCTTCAGGGAGGGAGGTCTGCCATTGCTTGGTTGGCCAGATTGGTTCTTTTGCGCCCTGAGAGTCGGCAGACTCGCTGCAAATTGACGCTCCGAACATGAATATGCCCAAATAGACCACCGCCAGAGTACGAATTCGTACGACAAGCAGGCTCTCCATTGCTTAAAAGCTCTACTTGCAGATCAGAGTGATAGCAAATGGAGGCGTTGAGGACTTCTCCAAAGCACGCAGCGGTTCAAGACGAAGTACGTGACGCTGGGTCAGTGAGATACCTCTTCCGCTTTTACAGAAACAGGCGACAGCTTGCTTCGGCGTGTCAGCGAGAGCTTGATCAGACGCGCAGTTTGCAAAACCAGGAGGGAGAGTAATAGCCAGCGAGCGATGTACCAGTGGCCTTTGCCGGCAATCGATTGATGGTAAATCAGGATCATAGCCGCGACATATGCGAGACGGTGAAGCAATTTCCAACGCTTTGCGCCAAGCTTGCGGACAGACCAGTTGTTACTGGTCAGCGCAAGCACTACCAGAATACTGAGCACAGCCAGACCAAACCAGGTAAAGGGCTTAGTAAAGCTTTGGAGCAGATCATCCCAATCGCCTTGATAGAGAACATGACAGGAGAAATGGATGAGGCCGTAGACGCAAGCGGATACACCAATGTAGCGACGATGCCGGTTCAGAGCATTGACAATCGTCGAGCGTGGAAAAAGTACCCGCAGCGGAGTCAGGCTCAACACGGCGCCCAAGGTCCAGATGGCGATCTCGCCGGACACGTGTAGCAGTCGATCAAGCGGATTTGCACCAAGTTGATTCGTGAGCGCCGGTACCAACAGAAGCCAGACTCCGATCCCGATAAGGATGGCGAGGGCGACGAGTTTCCTGGAGAGGACGCGGGTCAGGAGCTTCATGCCGGGCTGAACTCGGTGGATCAAAAATTTTTCCGGAGATCCATCCCGGCGTAAAGTCCGGCGACCTCCGGTCCATAGCCGTTGAATTTCAACGTTGGTTGCCTTCCACCAAAAACGCCTGCACCGATGACTCGTTCCGTTTTCTGACTCCAGCGGGGATGATCCACTTCCGGGTTAACATTCGCGTAGAACCCGTACTCATTTGGCGCCATCTCATTCCACAGGGTGCGTGGCTGCTCCGCGACAAAGTCGATTCGTACGAGTGACTTCGCTCCTTTAAATCCATATTTCCAAGGCACGACCAAGCGCATAGGCGCGCCATTCTGGTTCAGTAACGGCTTGCCATAGATACCTGTGGCCAGAAAAGCCAACTCATTTGTCGCCTCGGGCAAAGTCAGCCCTTCCGTGTATGGCCAGGGGAAGTCGTTCGAGCGTTGACCGAGACAGTTCTTCGGGTCCATGAACGAAGTAAACTGAAGGTATTTTGCTTCAGGCTTGGGCTCAGCCATGGCCACCAGTTTGGCCAGCGGGAAGCCGTCCCATGGTATAACCATTGACCAGGCCTCTACACACCGGTGGCGGTAGTTTCGCTGCTCGATCCCGCCCATTGCTTTCACTAAGCTGTTGACGTCATATTTGGCGGGTTTTGCGCAGAGGCCTCCAATCTCAACCGTCCATGGGTCAGTCTTCCAGCCGCGGTTGGCATTTACCTTGGGGTCGCTTTTCTCCAGTCCCCACTCGTAAAAATTGTTGTAGCCGGTGATGTCGTTGTAGCTGGTGAGCTTGACTCCGGAGAGTTGGTAGGCCTGATCCAGCGAGTCGGGAAAGCCAGAAGTCGCCGCGCGGACCAAACGGGGCAGCAACGCGCCGGCCATCAGGCCCAGAGCGCAGGCGCCCAGAAACCTGCGCCGCCCCAGGTATACTGTTTCAGGGGTTACTGCCGAGTCAGGCAACTGCCAAGAGCGTTTCCTTTCGATATGCATGCCAAGCTTTCAATCTTCCCGCTTCAGCTTTCGGAAAGGGATCCATTTGGTTTGAGACGCGACCGCCTCGCTTATTCCTCCGCTCTCATCCGCCCCGATCTGCCAGCGCGGATGTAAACTCCCTCAATCCGATCAATGAGACAAGAGCGACAGGTCCAATGCAACAATGAGACACGAGGGACAGGTCTAATGCAATGAGAGGCTTACCCAACGTGCCGGAAGCCCCGAAGCTTTCGGCCGTGTACTTGGTAAGACCGAAGCGACCTATCGTGGCGCCTGATACGACTGTGTGCCCGCTTCACGCATCGCCTTCAAGGTCTGTTCAGTGGTAAGCAGTACAGTCGTCTTGATGGCTTTGACATGACCTGGCGAGATGGCTGCCAGGACCGCTGCCGCTACAGTGGTCTCATCGCGCATCTCAGTGATGAAAAAGCCATCATACTCGACATCACCATCACGACGGCTACTGGAGAGACGGCCACTACTACCGTTACGAAGAAGACCGCGATTAAAATTTAACGGTAAGTCGTCGGAACCGGGGAAGGGAAGCCC